>Ga0123355_10005389_pt1 | contig 18710 bp, 14 predicted proteins | sample TergutEmb28metaG_3_FD_89872 | JGI IMG/M metagenome (GOLD analysis project Ga0123355, IMG submission 89872) | Embiratermes neotenicus P1 segment gut microbial communities from Petit-Saut dam, French Guiana - Emb289 P1 | ecosystem: Host-associated > Arthropoda: Insects > Digestive system > Gut ... | reverse complement strand
GTTCTGCGTCTGGGTCGTGCCGCCGAGGTCGAGCACGCCGCCCGTGACCGTCGTCGCCGCTGCAATGCTGCCCAACGTGCCCGCCCCCGAGAGCAGCAACGTGCCGCCGCTTACCGTTGTGCTTAAAGACGCTGTGAAACAGCTTACGGGTAAGAATGCGATCGTCGTTGGCTCGGGGATAAAGACAGGCATGAACATATTGATTGACGACCCGGCACAGCTGGGTAGCGACATGGTCGCAACGGCGGTCGGCGCGCTGGCCGTGTATAAACCGCCGGTGATAATCGTTGATATGGGTACGGCGACGAAGATCACGGTTTTGAATAAAAGCGGAAGTTTTATCGGCGGCGCGATAATCCCTGGCGTTCTGCTCTCAATGAACGCGCTTTCGGCGCAGACGTCGCAACTGCCGAAAGTGCCGATCGAGGCGCCGCCAAAGTACATCTGCGCCAACACAATAGACTGCATGAAAAGCGGCGCGATATTCGGCGCCGCGTCGATGATCGACGGGATGACTGAGCGGTTTGAGACGGAGTTGGGTGAGCGCGCGAATATCGTCGCAACCGGCGGGATGTCCGGGGCGGTTTTCCGCCACTGCAAGCGCGAGGTCACGCATGATCCGAACCTGATCCTGCGCGGACTTGGCATAATTTATGAGAAGAATAAAAGGTGACTGACTTATGATTACTGTAAATAACTTAAGCCTGGGATTCGGCGGCACGACGCTGTTTTCCCGCGTTGATCTGCAATTCACCGCCGGCAACTGTTACGGCGTTATCGGCGCAAACGGCGCGGGGAAATCGACGTTTCTGAAAATCCTGGCCGGGGAGATAGAACACACGACCGGCAGTGTTGATATAAAACCCGACGTGCGGATGTCGGTACTCAAACAAGACCAGAACATGTTTGACGAATATTCCGTTATCGACACGGTGATAATGGGTAACCGGCGGCTTTTCGAGTGCGGCAAGGAGAAAGACGCGCTCTACCTCAAGGAAGATTTTAACGACGAAGACGGTATCCGCGCCGCAGAACTCGAAGAAGAGTATGCCGAACTCGGAGGCTGGGAGGCGGAATCGAACGCGTCACAGCTTTTGCAGGGGCTTGGGATACCAACGGCGCTGCACGAGGCCGTGATGCGGGAAATGGAGCCGCGCCAGAAAGTCAAAGTCTTGCTTGCGCAAGCTCTGTTTGGATCGCCGGATATCATCCTATTAGACGAGCCGACGAACAACTTGGACGTCAACTCCGTCGTTTGGCTTGAGGATTTCTTGATGGACTATGAAGGTACCGTCATAGTCGTGTCGCATGACCGATTTTTCCTCAACACCGTGTGTACGCATATTGTGGACATCGACTTCGGCAAGATAAAAATGTACGTCGGTAACTACGATTTCTGGTACGATTCAAGTCAGCTTATGCAAAAGCTTCTCAAAGAGCAGAACAAAAAGAGCGAGGATAAGATACGCGAGCTTGAGGAATTTGTCCGCCGCTTTTCGGCAAACAAGTCGAAATCGCGTCAGGCGACGTCGAGGAAAAAACTTATCGAGAAAATCCAAATTGATGAAATGCCAGCGTCCGCGCGTAAGTACCCGTGGGTAGGATTTAAAATGGATCGCGAGCCAGGCAAAGACAGGCTTTTTGTGACCGAGGTCTCGAAGACGATTGACGGTGTTAAAGTCCTTGACAACGTGAGCTTTATAATGGGGCGCGACGACAAGATCGCGTTTATTGGCGATAACGAGATCGCGATAACCACGATGTTCAAAATCCTCGCCGGGGAGATTGAGCCGGACGAGGGTGAGGTAAAATGGGGTGTCTCGACGACGCAGGCGTATTTCCCGAACGATAATTCAGAGTATTTTGACGACAGCGACTTGAGCATCATGGACTGGATGCGGCAGTTCTCGGAGGATAAGCGCGAGAGTTACCTGCGTACGTTTCTGGGCCGAATGATTTTTACTGGCGATGATGTATATAAAAAGGTGACGGTTCTCTCCGGCGGTGAAAAGGTGCGCTGTATGCTATCGAAGATGATGCTCTCAGGTGCGAGCGTACTGCTGCTTGACCAGCCGACGAATCATCTCGACCTTGAGAGTATCGCCGCGCTAAACAACGGCATGTCAGACTTTGCGGGCAACATCATTTTCACGACGCATGACCATCAGCTTATACAAACGGTCGCCAACCGCATAATCGAGTTCAAGGACGGCGGGATAATCGACCGCGTTATGACGTATGACGAGTATATAGAGAGCATGAAAGCAAGTATATAAGAGTATGGGCGGCCATTGGCCGCCCATAAATATAGGAATTATAGTAGTGCAATGCCCTACAACATAAAACCGAAGCTCGGCAGGGGCAGGGCAAAGGTTATCAGTCCCAATGCAATGGCGATGGCGGCCAATATGGCCAAATGCAGCGGGTATGCCACGTAGAATAGGTACTTCATGCTTTTGCCTCTCTCGCCGTTGAACTTCCGCAAAAGCAAGACCGCGGCGAAGCAGCCGAGACCGAAAACAAGCGACGGCAGTGTTTGGCGGATAGTCTCGGAGAGGCCCTCCATGCCGGGCATGTTTTGGCTTAGGATCAGTCCTGCGACGCCGAGCAGAGAGAGTATGGTATATGCAATTCCTGCCATGAGGCCAGGCCAGATTGTTCTGCTGGACTCTTTTTTGATGGTACGGTACATAAATATCATGAGTGGGCCGAGAATTGCCCAGTCGAATAAAAGGGAGATAAGCAGCGAGAATGAGAAGATCACCCAGAAAAGAGGGCGTTTTTTCATATTATCATAGAGGTAAATTACAAGAAGCCCCAAAAAGATCGTGAACATAATGTTCAGCGCAAAAGCCCGAAATGCCATCATGTACGGGATCTGAGCAATCAGCCCGAAGATAAAAATCCGCAGCATATACCGCTTTAAGTTTGAGGTGTGCCGGTACCCCTCCACTACAAAGAACGCCATTATCGGGAAAGTAAGCCCGCCAACCGCATACAGCGGGAACTGCAGCCAGAACGGGATAACTTCCCGTAAGGCTATAGTGACATGGTTTAAGATCATGCCTATGATGGCGATCCATTTTAATTTGTACGCGTCTAAATTCTGAAACACTGTAATCAACCCTTTCGATAATATCTGTGTGTCAAATTCTATCATAGACTGTGCTAAAAGTTCAATTATTATCTTTTAGATAGGGATATTGCACAGCGCGGCGCTTGTTTGCCGCGCTATTTATAATTATATTGACGAATGGACATGGTTGCTGTACAATGTAAAGGTAATAATTTCCAACTAATATCCAGCTTGCTTAGGAGGTGATACTCTCCCGCGGACACGTGAAATCATATGTGTTTTCGGGGATGCTGTGATGATTACTGTTTTTCTAAAATCGCCAATAATGAAAGGAGAAAATTTGTTAATGACAAAGTCACACAAATCCCGCAGAACCCTTGTTGCTCTTATTGTTTCCGTTTTAATGGTGTTTGGCCTTGCGGCGCCTGTGTATGCCGCGCCGGAAAATGGCGAGAGCGATGAAAACGATGGAGAAGTCGTGATGGATGGCCAGTTGGAGACCCCGGAATTAAGAGCGTATTTTCGGATCATAGGCGGAGTTAATCCAAATCCGCATATTGCGTGGGACGCGATCGAAGGCGCGGTTGACTACATGGTGTACGTCTACGATGTAGACCCTGATGAAAATCCCGACGCGGCGCCGGTAAGAGAGCGACTTGCATCGGCCCCGGTGGCTCCTGACATTGCGAGCAGGGGAGGCATGGCGGGCGCTGAAGCGATCGAGGGGCAGCGGCCCGCGCTCGGAGTGAGTTTTGAGTTCGACCCGCAAAACCCGGCCGTTAACATCATGGCCAACTTCTTTACCGGATCAAGATATATTACGAACCCCGCTTACAGTCCTGATCCGCCGCTGCCGCAGGGCGAATATTGGTTCCGCGTCAGGGCGCTTGCGGAGGATGCGGAAAATAATTCGGAGCTTAGCAACGCGCAAGGCCCATACCTGTCGCTGTTCATCGATGCCGCGGCGGCGATAGCGATAATTGGCGACGGCGTTGCTGGGACAGACTTTTTGCTGATCGACCTTCGCGGTTTTGGGTATACCCCCGGCGTGGGTCCTGTGCCTAATTTGGAGTTTGAGCAGCAGGGCAGGCTCAGAGGCGCATTAGAAGGGTACAGGCTCGACGTTATGCCGCTGGACTCATTTCCGGCAGAGCTTATGGATTTTGACAGAGATTTGCCGGTATTTGTAATATGCCTTGGCGGCCTTAGAAGCCGCAACGCCGCCGTGACGCTTGCGGGGTTCCCGGAACTTGCGGCCGATGCGACTGGGCGCGATCTGGCGGATTTTGAGGATTTTGTGCCGTTTACACGTGTGTACGACATTGGCGGCATTAACCAATGGCCGTATGGCAGAATACTGAGTGCGCCGACCGCCCCGATTGCGGGCGGGATACCGAATCCTACGCCGCAGCCCACAGTAGTCGGAAGTATACTTACGTGGGGCGCGCTGCCGGATAATGTTACATACAATGTATATGTCTTCGCAAACGCGGACGACACCGATCCGGCCGACGCGTTAGTGTCCCGGACAGGCATACGCGGCAATGGGTTCAGGTTCCCGGCCGGCGTATCGCCGCAGCCGACAAGCGAAGCGGTTACGCTTGATTTAAGTCAGCTTGGTCTCTCAGACGGCGCGTACTTTGTGCGCATACAGGGCATAGTTGACCCGACGGTTAATGGAGTTGCGACCTGGGGCGAAGATTCGCCGCTTACCGAGGCGATACCGTTCTGGATTGGCGATGCGGTTGTCACTAGGGCCATGTTTGTTCAAAGCCTTGCGTATTGGGTAGAGGCGGATCTTGCGGACTTTTGGGTTCTCAGACCAAGCTTTAATGATGTGCCGGCGGACGGCGAAGAGTTAGCCGCGATAGAATGGGCGGTTGATCTTGGTGTTATTGAAGGCGTCGGCGAAGGCGCTTTCGCGCCTGACAGGTCCATAACGCGCGAGCAATTGGCGACCATGCTGTACCGATATATGCTGGCCGTAGATGCGCAGCCGGGTGAGGGCGCGGAATTTACTGACCAGGCGGATGTATCGCCGTGGGCGGCGCAGGCCGTGGAGGCGGGCGTTGTCCCCGGACTGGCCGACGGATCGTTTGCACCGCGGGAAACGGTAACCGATGCGGAAGTTCAGGCAATACTGGCGAGGTTTATTGAAATGATTTCATAGCGCGAGTTCAAAAATCCCTCCCGATATATCGGAAGGGATTTTTTGATTATAAAGATTATTTCATTGGCACGATCGGCAGGGACAGTTTGGACGGGTACTCGCCGTCTCTGTAAATTTTGTGCAGTGTGGTGCGAGCTTTGCAGACATGCCAGTAGACGTCGTATGTCGCCCAATCGGTCGGTATGTCGATACTGGAAATTTCGACCTTTATCTGCTTGCCGGCCTTGAACAGGTGAGAAAACGGACGAAGCTGAACCTCATACTCATATATCTCGCCCGGCTTTACGAAGTCATACTCGGTAAAGTCATGCTCGATCTCCCATGGGGTGTCTTTCTCATGAAGGCGTTTTCTCATAGATGCGCGCAGCCAGCCGGATGCGAGCGGGTACACAGCGTCGGAGTCCGCCTCGCGAACCTCCACGCGCCAAGTTGTGTCGTCCTGATCGAGAGATGCGTAGAACTTGACCCTCGGCGCGCCGGAGACCTGAATATCCTCTGACAGCGGCGGGCTGACGTATTTTACGATGCCGCGCTCTTCGGAGACGAACAGTGGCTCCTGCACGAAAGCGTCTGGGCAGTCGTTGAACAGATCCGGTTCTTTTGATAAGCCGCCGAGGCTGTGGAAATAGAAATCTTCGTATTTCGCCGTCTCGACTGGCCATTGTTTCGCGTCCTGCCATTTGTTTAAGCCGGTTGTGTAGTACCTGACGTCCGACTCGTTCATGATGCCGGTGTCGATGCCCTTGAGCCAGTAATCATACCAGCGCAGCAGCTCGTCATGATCCGTGTACCACGGGCGCGTACCCATATCCGCGTAGAAGTACGCTTTTTTCGGCACGTCTTTGTTCAAGCGGTTAAACACATTGATCTGCGGGTCCATAAAGAAGCTGAAAAACGGGCCGCCGACATATGTCGGGACGTTGATTTTGCCGATATCTTCAATAACAGACCGCTCACGCCAGAACGGACCGTCCAGCGGATTGAGCATGAAGTCGAACAGCAGCGGGTTTTTCTCAGGATATTGCAGCAGGTGATAGAGGTACGGATACTGCCGCAGATCGGGGTCGGCAGAGTATTTGTCCACCAGTTTTTTGAGTTCTTCCGGCGGCGTGTTCTCGATCATCCATGATTTTACGTTGTTGATTGCGAAGCCGCAGCGCGCGGGGTATGTACCGGTGTACAGGCCGTACCAGAAGATATCCAGAACGCCGCCGGGGTATATCGCGTGCTTGTATGCGTCGGCGCCGTAGATTTCCCACGGGGCAATGCATTTAAGGCTGGGCGGCTGCTCCGTCGCGATTCTCAGCTGCGCGTTAGCGAAATAACAGATGCCCGCGAGGCCGACGCCGCCGTCGCACCATTCTTGCTTTGCGAGAAACTCGACGATATCATATCCGTCTTCGCCCTCTTTTTTGCCCATGATGCCGACATACTCGCCTTCCGAATGACCGAGGCCGCGGAAATCGGCGATCGCGAACGCGTAACCTCTCGTCGCAAAGTAACTCGGCTCGCCGGATTCGACCGACGCTTCAAATATCGATTTGCCGAAAGGCTGAGGCGGGGTTTCAAACACTTGGGAATTTTTGCCGTAAGGCGAGAAAGCGAACAGCGCCGGGAATTTTTCGCCGGGCGCGTCGGGACGGTAGATATCCACGGGGATTTTTACGCCGTCGCGCATGGTCACCATTACATCTTTGTCTACGATCATTTTGTATTTCTTTTCTGACGCGGCAATTTTACTCATGTAGTTTCTCCTTTTAATAATGGTTTGTAGGGGCGCGCATTGCGCGCCCGTGTATAATCGGATTGTGCAAACGGCGCGCCGAGGTCGTCGCGCCCTACACTGGCTGACGCATTATATAACAATGTTTCCTATGTTCAGGGATTCGTCAATTGTCACGGTCTGAGACTTGCCATTCACTGTGACCGTATACTTGCCGGGCATGAGACCGTCGAATTTAAACTCGCCAAAGTAGTTCGTCGCCTGCTCGGCGGTGTCGTCGCCGGTGAGCGATACAGTTACGCCCTCGGCGCAGTCGCCGTCTTTGAGGACGCCGCCGGTGATAAAGCATTTCGTGAACTTGTGCAGATTTTTATAGTACACATTCGGGTTTGAGCCTAAGTCCGCGCGGTATTGCTCCAGACCTTCAGCGGCGATGCGCTTATCCATCTCGGCTGGCTCACATGTGTAAAATTCCATCGCGCCGGTCGGACAACTATGCGCGCAGCGGGGCATATCCCAGCCGTTATCCAGCAGGTGCGCGCACATGGTGCATTTTTGCGGGATGTTCTCTTCTTCGTTCCAGTAAATCGTGCCGTAGGGGCAGCTTTCGACCGCGCCTTTTTTGCCTTTGGATTTCACCGGGTCGATAAGTACAACGCCGTCGTCGCGCTTTGAGATGCAGTCCGGGTTTTCCTTAATGCACGGCGCGTCCTGACAGTGTTGACACGGCATCGGCAAAAACGCACAGTCGATACGCGGGAACTGGCCACGCTCTTTGCGCTCGATATTCATCCAGCGGTGCCCGTGGCGTGGCTGAGCTTTCGAATGAGGCTGCCAGTCGTTCATGACAAACTCGTCTTTACAAGCGATAAAACAGTTGTTGCAGTCATGACAAAGACTGACGTCAATGACTAAATATCTCTGTTTTGCCATTATGCATTTCCCTCCCATTTTTCGACTTCGATGCGGAAGTGTTCCGTCGCCATGCCGGAGGTGTGCTTTCCGATGAATTGGTCGGAGCTTAGAATGTTAATACAGCCGCCGCGGTCATCGGACTGCCCGGGTTTGCCCAGTGGATTGTACTCGGCCGAGGATTCATAGGAGTGGATAGTCCCAGGCGGCACGCGCTCCGTGACTTGCGCGGCCAGGATGACAGCGCCGCGGTCGTTATATGCGCGGACGAGATCGCCGTCGCGGATGCCTCTTGCCTCGGCGTCTTTGCCATTGATGCGGAGAATCCAATATTCATGGTCTCCGACCCTTATGCGATGGTCCTTAATATCGTTCATAAACGCGTCTTTCCCGTCGCCCATCGTGTGGAACGAAAAGCGCGGGTGCGGCGAGAGAACGGACAGCGGATACTTTTCTGTGTTCTCGTAGTGCCAGCCTTCCCAAGGCTTTATGTACTGCGTGAGAGGCGGACGGGTTTCGTCTTCCTCGAGGCCTTGCTCGACAAGCGACTTGTTAAAGCGCTCAAGGCTTTTTGAATAAAGCTCAATCTTGCCGGTTTGCGTTTGCAGGGTTTTGCGCTGGATGGTGTCGCCGGGGCGGAATTGCCCGGGCATCGGGACATCCTGCTCGCGGCCCTCTACAAACCAGCGGTATGCGGGAGTTCTCGGCCGGTCATGATCGACCGGGACAACGGCGTAGCCCTTTTCTAAGAACTTTTCCCACGTTGTGATTTTCGGCAGGTCGGTTGCGTGGAAAAGCTGCTTGACCCAGTCAAATTCAGTCTTGCCTTCGGTAAACGGCCCTTCAATGCCCAAACGCTGCGCCAATCCGCGGAATATTTCGTAGTCCGACCGCGACTCACCAAGCGGTTCGATACATTTCATCTGCAGGCTTATCATCCTATGATTTGACTGCGAGAAAGAGCCGGGGATATAGCCCGCGCAGTTGGCGAACTCGGAGATATCCCACCGTTCAAAGTTCGTACAGGCCGGCAGGATGATATCAGCAAACGGCGTTTCGCCCTCGAACCAAATCGACTGCGAGACGACCATCGGCATAAGCTCCGACTGGTACATTTTCGCGTAGCGGTTTGTGTTGCCCATCGTACCGATGTGCGGCCCGCCGTATTTGTAGTACATCTGGATGCGCGAATAACCGTCAGCCGGGTATTTATACTCATGGAACTGCTGCTCAATCGAAGCGCCGACAAAGCCTTTGCCGCGCCATTTGATTTTGCCATCGCCCATAAAGGCCTCTGGGATTTTGAATCTGGGGATATGCGCGCCTTGAGGCACGTTGAGGTTAGACGGTGATGGACGACTGGTCACGCCGTCGAACATCCTGTGTACAAACGTGATGCCGGCCGCTGAGTTGTCGCAGTCGCCGGAGATGCCGCCCTCGGCGTAACCCGGGAAGTAGAAATGATAGTCGGTCGGCGCGCCCTGCGTCGTTGAGTACATATTGCTGCCGGGTTTGCCCATGCCTTGAAGCGCGGCGAGCGCGATCATCATGCGCGCCCATTCCATGCCTGTTGGACCGCGGCACGCGCCGCCCCAGCCGCCGAGGCCGCCGGCCGCGAGCTGAGTTTTGCTCTTTGCCCAAACTCTCGCAAGCGCGCGGATCTCAGCCGCTGGGATGCCGGTCTCGGCTTCGCCCCATTCGGCAGTTTTTGCGACGCCGTCTTCGCCCTTGCCGGTCAGGTAATCCCGGAACTCTTCAAAGCCGAAGACCTTATTTTGGACATAGTCTTTATCGTATAGCCCTTCCGTGACCCAGACATAGGCGATAGCCGCCGCGAGCGCCGCGTCGGTGCCGATTTTCGGCGAAAGCCATTTGTCAGAGTACAGGACCGCGGAATGATTATAGTACGGGTCAATGAAAACCATCTTGAGGCCAAGTTTTTTCATCCACTGGCGGCGGATGGTGCTTTCATACGCGCTGTAAATGCCGCTGTTTGTCTCCGGGTCAGCCGACCAGAAGACGATCATCTCGCTGTTTTGCAGCGTGTCTTCAAGGAGATCCCATTGTTCGGGATTGCCAAGCCCCCCGGTCATGCCCCAGGAGTGTATGCCGCCCCAGTGCCAGCCTTCCCAGCTGTCGGGGTTGTGATCCGCATATGTTATGCCAGCGAAGTTCATAAAGCGGAACAGGGTGCTGTGCCGGTAGCCTACGTTGCCCCAGAGATGGTGTGACGAAGGCTCTGCGATGATGGCGCCCGGACCGTGTTCGCGCTTTATGCGCATCATCTCGTTTGCGACGGTGTCTAGCGCTTCGTCCCAGCTGATGCGCTCGTAACCGGGGTACATCGGATCGCCACCGGTCGCCGCCTCGCCGCGTTTTTCAATGTTACGCTCGCCGTTTACGTCAAAGCCGATGCGCTTTAGCGGGTAAAGAACCCTTCTATTGCTATGAACCATCGCTTTGTAGCCGGCAGTGTAGGCAGTGTAGGTTGTTTTCCTCGGCGGACTGAACTTCTGACCGCGCGCATCAATCGTCCACGACTCCGGGTCGTCTTCGGTTAAATCCATTGGATATACACGCACAATTTTGTTCTCATCAACATCGACATCGACAAAAACAGGGCCGCCTGTTGTAGAATTGGTTTTTTTAACTATTTTGCCCAACTTTTCTCCCCCTTTACTTACATGATTTAGGTCACATGAATATATTATGTAGCAAAGCGTTTGGCTTGTCAAGTAAAAAACATACGGGCGACCTCGTCGTCGCTCGTATGTTTTTTTCGGTTTCCGCAGGGCAGCCACACAGGGCCGCCCCCACAATTGCCTGTGCGTGTTATGCGGCGCGCCGGGGGCGTAGTGCCCTACAATCGCTCATTTAAGCCGCCCGTTTTTCACGTCCGAGGGCAAGGGCCACGGCGAACAGCGCGATGGCAAAGCCGAGTTGTATGCCAAGACCTTGAAGATAAGCCCCGGTGTCAACAGCGATGGTAGGCGAGACTGCGCTGAGTACATCGTTGACGCGGACGTACCAGTACGTGGGCGTGAACCGTGCGATGGCGAGTACGCCTTCAGCCATAAACGCTTGCGGCATAAACACGCCGCTGATGAAACTTAGTCCAAGTCCGAGTATTTGGACAATGGCGATTAACACTATGGTCTTTTTTACAAGTTGGCCGATTAGGAACGCAATGCTTACACAGACCGCCGCGAAAACAAGGCTGTTCAACACACGCAGCGATCCAACCGTGCTTGTGAGCGGCTGTGGGCTGAATAAATGCGCGCCGACCATGAAAACAAGCCATATTGCAATCGAACACACGGCGCAGCCCATCATCAACTGAGTTTTCCTTTTTAGAGCGGGAGTAGCGGAAATTTCCATTCGCTTGGCCAGATCTTCTTTTTTATAGACCATCAAAACCGTGGATATCGACAGTACCATAACCGACATAAACGCAAACGGCAGAAACTGAAAGTAGAAAGATGAGCCGTAGTTTATATCACGGTGCAGGACACGGACATTTATCTCCTCGTGTCTACCAGCCAGCGTGATGGCCCTGTCCATCTCGAAACCGGCAGTTAAATACGCGTGCAGCGTCACCAGGTAGTTTTCGATTTGGTTGTCTAAGAAAAAGCCTACGGTGGACCCAGGGGTTTTCATGTTTTGCAAATTGGCCTCGCCGGGGTTTTGCTCAAAAGATTCACCAAAACCTTGGTCGATGATAAGGATGTACCATGCGTCCCAGAAAAACAGTGCATCTTTCATGGCGTCAATGTCGTCTTCAATTGGCACTATGTTGTGCAGGGTATCCATATAATCGACAAGTCCGTCGGAAATCGGGTGGTTGTCACGATTAATTATGCCAATATCGACCGATGCGGGGCTGAAAGCGTCCATCATATCGCCGCCGGTTTCCGCGAAGAATATGTTGAACCCGGCAAACAGCGCGACAAAGACTATAATTGATGATTTGTGATAGTTGAGGATTTTTAAAAAGTGTTTAAGATTCAGCATAACGAGTCCTCCTTAAAACCACCGCGCTTATGAGCAGGAAACATGCCGACATCGCAAGCAGTATTAAAAGCGATTGAAAGTAGTGATTTAAATGATCGTATATCACCAGCGATGCGAACGCGTCGCTCATCAAAGTGGTGGGATTGAGCCGGTCGAGGATGGGCGCGGCATTTCGAACAGCCCTGCGGATCTCTGTTTGAAACAGTCCAGATGCCGCCCAGAACACAAAGCTTATTGCGGTCACGGCTGCTTCCCTGACGTTCGGCTTGCCTTTCATTACAGTGGCGATGAGTATCCCGAAGCTGACGCCTGCGAGTGACCCGACAAGGCAAACCAGCAGAACAAGCGGCAGATTCTGCCCGAAATTGATACCTAATACAAATATCAGGTATGCCACGCTGACAATGGTTACCAAAAAGTGAACGAGCAGAGCCGCGAGAAAACCGTTCGCGATAACCGTTATCTTTCGAGTGGGGGAGATAGAGCGTCTTGCCGCAAGCGGCGACACGCTTGCCTGAACCGAAATGCTCACCTGAAAACCAACCTGGGCGCCCATAAAGCTGACCATTGCCAGCAGTGCGTAGAAGTAGTATACAAACAGATCGGCCTGTAGTCCGGGAGCATCTTGGTTTATGTCCAAGCCGGCGTTTATCTGCGCGACGATCTCAAAGACGAGATCTGGACGTTCGGCCGCGATATCGCCGATAGTCGCGCTGCGCCGGAGAAACTCATTGGAGATGTTTTGAAGTATGCTCTGGTTTAGCCCGGTGTTGGCGACTACCAGTTCGATATCACCGCTGAGGATGAACAGCCCGGCAATATCGCCACTGGCCAGCATAGTAGTTGCCTCTTCGATCGACCCGGCCGGGATTATTTCGATTATTGGTTCATCTAAGTCGGCGAGGGCGTGCAAGGTGTCGACAAACAGCGGTTGCGCAAAACTGCTCTCTTCAACAATGGCCACCGGAATCGGATTGAAATCGGCCAGAAGGTCGCCGCCGAACACGGCATTGAAAAATGTGCTAAGCAGGATAGGGAACGCCAGCGCGAAGAAGAGATAACTTTTGCTGCGTATCAGGCACAAAAACGAGTATTTGAATTCCATATTCCCCTCCTAATCCCGAAGCTGTTTGCCGGTCATTTCAAGGAACACGTCGTTGAGTGTCGGCAACTCGCTAAGCACACGGTCATAGACGATTTGGTTCTGCTCCAGATATCCCAGAAGGTTGGCCAAATTATGCCTGCCCTGTTCGCAATGGACAGTCAACGTTTCATCCGCATAGTCCGCTGAGAACACGTTAGGCAGCGCCGCGATTTTGTCCAGATGCACTTTGTCGATGTTAAGGATATTGAGACGGATTGTCTCGCCGGTTTTGATCATCCGCTTTAGCTCTTCTTTTGTGCCTTCAGCCAGGTTTTTGCCCTTGTCGATGATGATGACCCGGGTGCATATCTGCTCGACCTCTTCCATGTAATGCGAGGTGTAAATAATCGACGCGCCTTGGCGGTTGAGCTCTTGGATGCCTTTTAGGATATAGTCGCGGCTTTGTGGGTCAACCGCCACGGTGGGTTCATCTAAAATAATAAGCTTCGGCTTATGCGCGATGCCGCAGGCGATGTTAAGCCGGCGAAGCAGACCGCCGGAGAGTTTTTTCGGAATGAACTTCTCGAACCCCTCAAGCGCCACGAACTTTATGGCTTCATCGACGTACTGTTTGCGCGTGGCCTTGTCTTTGATGTAAAGTCCGCAGAAGTAGTCGATGTTCTCATACACGCTTAGTTCGTCGAACACAGCGACGTTTTGCATGACGACGCCGATATCTTTCTTGAGATTGTACGAACTGGGTTTCATCTCCTGCCCGAAAATCTCAATAATGCCTTTGTCATACCGCAGCAGGGCCAGTATGCAGTTGATCGTTGTCGTTTTGCCAGAGCCGTTTGGACCGAGAAGACCGAGGATCTCGCCCTCTTTTAGTTCCATGCTGAAATGATCGACCGCCAGCAAGTCTTTGTAGCGTTTTACTAGGTTGTCAATTTTTATGACCATTGGTGTAGTCACTCCTTTTTCGTTTCGATGGGTCGATTGTAGCACGTGGGATATGCAGATACTAGTGCCGCGGGTCATGATTTGATATGACATTTGTCACCTCGTCGTCGCGGACTGCGCTATGCTACGCCCGCCGAGCGGCGGGCATTCGCTCCGCTCCGTCGCTCCTCCTCTCCAACGCGAACCCAGCTACGCTTGGGCTTCGCGTTGGATAAGGAACGAATGGGGGCGCGCCGGGGTCGTCGCGCCCTACAGCGTCTGGCGCATTTCCAAAATAACTTTCTTTTTGTATGAAAAGTAGGTATAATCAATGAATGCTGACATTCATTATAAAATTGACCCTATTGCTTATGGGCCTGTATATGGTCGAAGACTTTGGCACGGCGGTGCTGACCGCCTTGCTTATTGCTGTTACCGCAACGGCCCTGAATCAATATTTCAGGAGAAAAACCTTTACGATGACGGTCTGCGGCCTTTACGGCGTTGTCGCGGTTTTTGTGCCGGTCTTTTCGGTTTTCCTGCCGCTGCTTGCTTTTGATCTGGCTCGGTACGGCAAGGTTTTTGCCGCTTTGCTTGCGATACCTGTCATTTTATTCAACCCATGGTTTATCCCCGCGCTGGCCGCGGCGGTTTTGTTTGAGCATTTGCAGTCGGGGTGGGAAGAGAGTTCTCTACGATATACTCAGCTTTTGGATTTACACACAGAGCAGAAGCGAAACCTTGTACAAAAGACGAAAGAGCTTATGGAAAACCAGGATGAAGCCGCGCACTTGGCAAAACTAAGCGAGCGGAACCGCATAGCGAGGGATATCCACGATAATATTGGACACGTTCTGTCCCGGGCGATTTTGCAGACTGGCGCGCTGCAGGCACGGAACAAAGATAAAAGCATTGAGGAACTGCTCAAAAGTTTGCAAGAAACCTTGAGCGGTTCAATGGAAAGTGTCAGAGGTTCAGCACATGATCTTAAAGATGATTCGATTGACCTTTTTTCGGCGATTCGGAAAGTTTTTGAAGGTACGGACTATGAGGTCAGTTTACATTATGACATGAGCGAGCATGTGCCGAACGATGTAAAATACTGTTTTCTGACGGCGGCGAAAGAGGCGCTAACGAACACGGCGAGGCACAGCGACGCGACGAAAATAAAAGTGACGGTTCAAGAGCATCCGGCGCTATATCAGCTTCGGATACAGGACAACGGGACAAGACCGCCGCGCGAAGCAGGAGAGGGGATGGGCCTGCAGAACATAGCGTCACGCGTTAAGGGCTTGGATGGTTATTTCGCGTTTGGCTATGAAGACGGGTTTAGGATTTTCATCACGCTGCCAAAAGGAGGATAGAATCTATGAACATAATAATTGTGGATGACGACAAGATTGTAGAGTCGTCGCTTAAAACGATCCTTGAAGCGCTTGAGATCAAGGTGCTGGGAACAGGCAGTGACGGGCGCGACGCTGTCCGACTGTATAAGGAACACCGGCCCGACGTGGCGCTCATGGATATCCGAATGCCGGTATTGTCAGGTCTTGAGGCCGCCGGGGAGATTTTGCAATATGACCCGGGCGCGAAGATTTTGTTTCTGACCACGTTTTCCGATGATGAATATATTATCGAGGCGCTTAACATGGGCGCGAAAGGTTATATACTAAAACAGGATTTTGAGAGTATCGCGCCGGCGCTCAAGGCCGTTAAAGCCGGGCAGTCGGTGTTCGGGCGGGACGTTGTTTCAAAACTCTCATCGCTCGTACCGGGCGAGCGGGCTGATTACCGCGGGCTTGGGATAAGCGAAAAGGAAGAGGAGATCATCGCGCTGGTCGCCCAGGGGCTAAATAACAAAGAGATCGGACAGGTGCTTTTTCTAAGCGAGGGAACGGTTCGCAATTATATCAGCGGGGTTTTGGAAAAACTAAACCTGCGCGACCGCACTCAATTGGCGATTTTTTATCATACACAATAGCGCGTCTAATTGCACATAATATCTGTTTGAAAACAAAATTCAGGAGGTTTTTGCTATATGGCAAAAGACAGCCAGATAGACCCGAAGCAGATACGTGCGCAAAAGTCCAAAGGCGGGCCAACAATGGCGCAAAGCGCCCCGGACGGCGAGGGCCGCAATACAAAGAAGCAGTCCGCTAGCCGTCATCATCCGGGCGATGATAAAAAGTAAGTAAAAGGCCGGGCAAAATGCCCGGCCTTTAAAAATTTTCACAAAGGCAAATGACGGGTAACTACCCCAGGGCAAGCCCTGGGGCCGTGCGCCTTTGGCGCACTTTACGCGGCAAGCCGCGTGGTATTTACCCGGCTGTTGTAGCAAAAATACCCTTGCAAGCAAATATTTTTGCTAACTCGAATAAAAATCACGCGCTGGTGAATCTAATGGGAAAGGGAAGTAAAGGAAGAGCCTAATGGATAAAGACATATACGCCGACAGGGTGGAGCAGATGAAACCACGGCTGTACCGCATGGCGCTTTTGCATACGGGCAACGAAACCATGGCGGTAGACGCGGTTGACGAAGCCGTTTACCGGGGGATTATCTCCGTGAAAAAACTTCGCGAACCCGCGTATTTCGAGACATGGCTGATGCGAATTTTGATTAACGAATGCAAAAAAGCTCATCGCCGCGCAAGGCGTGAGGCGCCGCTTGAGACGATTCCCGAATCGGCGCAGGAAGACTTTGACTCACTGCCGCTTAAAGAGGCGATCCGGCAACTGCCGCAGGAACTGCGCGAGGTGATCTTACTTCGGTATTTCTCCGGGTTTACATTAGTCGAAACCGCAAAATGTCTAAAAATCCCACAGGGGACCGCGGCGACCCGTCAGCGTCGCGCACTGCAGTTACTTAAACTTGAACTATCGGATGAGGAGGACTAATATGAACCGCGAGAAGGAATACCAAGACTTGTTATCGTTACAGACCCCGGCCGCGCTGGACGACACATTTTTACACGCTCAAGCCAGAGCGAGAAAAAGACGCGCCGTGCGTGCGCGCGTTGCAACGCCCGTGGGCGCGATAGCGGCGGTTTTTATCATCTTTGTGACGGTTGTAAACATCTCCCCGGCCGCCGTCTCTGCGATGGAGCGTATTCCAGGACTGCGTCAGCTCGCGGAAGCGGTGTCGTTCTCGCCGTCACTGACCGCGGCGGTTGAGCATGAATTTGTACAGCCCATAGGTCTCACGCAGACGATAAACGGCGTCACCATGCGCGTTGAACACGTCATCGTAGACCAGCGACGGTTGCACATTTTCTACACACTGGATTCGCCGACGGAACTTGGAACAACCGTCGGGGGAGGCGTAAGCGCCGAGGGAGAAGACGGACGAATTATTGTGGGAAGCTGGGCTATACGCGAGGGCGCCGGAATTTTTCACTGGGAAGTAGGGTTTGCGAGCATTGTTTCGGAGGAAGAAGGTTGGGTCACGGAGGATGTCCCGAGCATTGTAGTTCTTGAGCGGCATGTGTTTGACAACAACGTCGACAGCTATCGCGAACCCATCGCAATATTCGAGTTTACGCTGGAGCTTGACCTCGCGTTTACCCAAATGGGCGAGGTCATCGAACTGAATCACAATTTTGTTCTGGATGGGCAGAATCTGACCGTGACGACCGTGGAGATCAATCCGACACATACGCGCGTGGATATAATCGGCGATGAAAACAACACGGCATGGTTGCGGGGGCTGTGGTTCTATCTTGAAAATGAGAGGGGTGAGCGGTTCTATCCGCCTTTTAGGAGAGGGATCATCGCAAATCCTCGTGCCTGCTGGAGTACAATGGCGGTTGAAACCCACTTTTTGGAGAGCGCATTTTTCGCCGAGAGTGAAACACTGTATATGATCATAGAGGAAGTGCAGTGGCTGGATAAGGATATGGCAAATGTGCGCGTTGATTTAATCAGCGGTACGGCCGACCGGTTGCCGGAGGGTATGCGCTTAGAGAGCGTCGAGCAGACGGACGACGGCTGGGCTTTGACGTTTTATTATGCGGCGCGTGGGCACGCGGATTCGCCATTGCACCGGATAGTGTATGGCCGCAACGGATACAAGACCACAGCCGGACTGTTTTTCTACACCGGTGAACCAGTTGCCGACAGCTTTGTAATCTTCACGCCGCAATACTCGCGGACGGTGACGTTTGAGGAGCCAGTCAGGATTAGAGTTCGGTAATCCGTGCAGAAAAGCATCCCCCGGATAAAAATCCGGGGGATGCTTTTAATCTGTCGATTTTGCAAACTCGTCTATTTCCCGCATGTGGTCGGGTATCGTCAGATGCTGCGGGCATTTTTCGACGCACTTGCCGCACGCGGTACAGTTGGACGCTTTTTCCCGCTCGCCAAGCGTTGCGTAACCGTTGTCGAACGGGATACGGTAATTCATCAGGCGGGCGTGGTTGTATATCGAGAAAATCCGCGGTATGTTGACCCCGAGCGGGCAGGGTACGCAGTATTCGCAGCCGGTGCAGGCGATGGCACCTGACTGTCTATAGACCGTGGCCGCTTTATACAGAAGCTCCTTTTCCTGTTCGGTAACCGGTCTAAAATTTTCAATCGTTGCCAAATTATCCGTAAGTTGCTCCATAGCGTTCATGCCGCTGAGGATTGTCGCAACGTTCGGCAGGGAAGCCGCGTAGCGTATGCCCCAGCTTGCGAGGCTTGCGTTTGGGTCAGCGTCTTTAAGCATTTTGGCCGAATCCTCACTAAGCGTCGCCAGCGCGCCGCCGCGCAGGGGTTCCATAACAATTACAGGTATGCCGCGCTCTGTCAGTATC
>Ga0123355_10005388_pt1 | contig 18710 bp, 9 predicted proteins | sample TergutEmb28metaG_3_FD_89872 | JGI IMG/M metagenome (GOLD analysis project Ga0123355, IMG submission 89872) | Embiratermes neotenicus P1 segment gut microbial communities from Petit-Saut dam, French Guiana - Emb289 P1 | ecosystem: Host-associated > Arthropoda: Insects > Digestive system > Gut ... | reverse complement strand
TTGTGAGTGCGGTAATGAACCTTCGGGTTCCGTGAAATGCGGGGAATTTCTTGACTAGCTGCAAACCAGTTAGCTTCTCAGGAAGGACTCTGCACCATGGAGTAAGTAAGTAAGTAAGTAAATGAGTAAGTAAGTAAGTAATCTCTCTCAGGTATTCACAGAATGAGAAATATTTCAGAAGAAATTTGTAGGAAAAATCAAAACATGTTTCGTGTTCAATATTTTTTTTTCCGACAAATCTTACGTTTGAGAGATAAGGTTGAAAATTATTGTACAGCCGTGCAGGTAACAGATGGCAATATGGCCAATGCGCATTGCATGCTGGATGTCTAAGGCAATAAACACACACTAAGAATATATAGTATTTATTGTTTTTCCACTACAAGAGTCGTTGTACGAAAACGCCTCAGTGTTACGTTATACGTACATTGTCTGTCTTGTTAATTGCTAAACTGTTCATTTGCTAGTCAGTCAGTCAGTGAGGCTGTGGTTCGTCGTTTATTCAATGGATACTCTCCTGATTCCTTTGAGGAAATGCTATGAATGCAGAGGATTTGCAGATGGCACGCGCCATAACTCGCGCCTGGGTTTTCTAGAGGAGGATGTGCAAGTTTTCTGCAATCTACATCCTGTAATCTCCACTAATTACTGTCCTTTCCCATCAGCAGAGAGGGGGAGGGGGTGGAACTGGCCGGTGCGGAACTTAATTTACTTGGCGTGTTGCTATGCTGCCTTGCCTTCATAACAATTTTTTATTTTCTCGGTTATGACCCATCTCGTGAATCCCCCATTAACAGCATTCATCACGTTGTTTTAATATGAACTGCAGCTTCGCACTGCTACATGCGTCTACACCACGAGATTCATTCGAAATAATAAAGAGGCAGGGTTTTTCTTCTTCACAATTATGTGCAGACCGGTTTGGAGGCCCACCTAACCTTCTGAAAATGACTACAGGGTACTCTCTGTCTGATATCACAGCTGTCGCACCATGAAATTTATATCTTACATTCATCTGTTGCCAAACTTAAGAATGTATGGATCTCTTACCTCCACTCCCTACATACACCACCAATGTGTGGTTCCTTCTTAATGTATTGTATAACACCATTTGTACTTTGTAATTTTAGGATGATTTAGGAGTAATGAATTTGGAATAACAATGAAGAAATGTTCAGCCTATATAAAGGTACTGTACTGGAATTTAAATGCAAGGACTGAGTAAAACAACCAAATCCTGTCTCAGAAAGTCTGTGTCCCGGTCCGAATTCAAAATGGGCACCTCCGGAAGTTTTGTCAGAAGTCTTGCCACCTGACCCAAACTGCCTGTTTTTCATTGCGTGGTGCATCTTGAATTTAGACATAAAAAATTGCTCCCAGAAGGACTTCTTGCTCGTCCTGGGAAACATCATAAATTTAATGAATCCGTATCAGAACAAGTCATGTAACGCGAAATGACTCCTGTCTTATTTTGGCAGTATTGTAAGAACTTCTTTCGTGAATTTTTTATAGAAGTCATCCCCTTGTGTTGTAGTACTGATTAAGAGGCCATTCAGTCGAAAACACAACAATATATTCAATAATGTATTACATTATTGAATATATTGTTATATTTGAGACTGAATGACTTACCAGTTATTTCTTTAGTGAAGCTGCAGTTAAGTATCTATCAGTGGAACTTGGCCGGTTTATGGCTTGAATTCTAGAGCCATGTTTCAGTGTTCCGGGTTTCGCTGTCGCTACGAGGACCGTCTTATATAGTCCAACTTTTCTCGGAGTTTTATTCAGTTTCTCCATCAATACTGGAATAGTAGAACAAAATAAGCCAGAAATATCTTTTTCACTTTCATTACAATTCGGCATTCTTATTTAAGATGTTATTACCTGCTATACGTAAAATAAGCATTTGAAGTCAATTACACACTTCGTCAGTGTCTTCTCTGAAGGCATTTTCAATACGTATTTAGAGAAGCAGTGAAAAATATTAAGCTTAGAATAACTGGGAGTGTAACTAGAGTGAGTGATGTGGAACTTATTTAAAACTTGGTGACGAAGCTTCTTGGGAAAAGTTTAATTGGAAGACCGAGAAAGAGGGAGATACTATTGAGATAGACGTTTGGGAAGTACGTTCGGAAGGTTGGAGGTGTGTGGCTATAAGTGGAGTTCTGTTATAATTGTGGGTTTGTGCGTGTGAAATTGACATGTTTTGCAAATTCTTGTCTCACCTGAGCCTGAAGTTTTGCACTATCTTGAACTGATAATACCCTTATTCCTCCTCAGACCCTTTTACCTGGAACTCATTCTGGTATCCTCTCTTTCTCTTCTCCATGATCAAAGTTAACATTTGTTAATTGATCTAAGTAATTAACCAACTTAATACACAAATTCTTGTTTTATAATAAGTTTATTATATGCCTCTACATGTTTCGAGCACTATGTGCTCATCATCAGGAAGTCAAATTGTATTACACAGCATCTGGTATCGTCACACTCTGTAGGTGGCCGTCCGGTGAGCAGGTTGAGAGAGGACTCTCTCTCAACCTGTGCATGGGACGGCCACCTACAGGTGTGATGATACCAGATGTTGTATAATACAATTTTGACTTCTTGATGATGAGCACATAGTGCTCGAAACATGTAGAGGCATATAATAAACTTATTATAAAACAAGAATTTGTGCATTAAGTTGGTTAATTGCTAAGATTGTACTGAGATGCGCGGTCAGCAAAACATCAACATTTGCTAACTGGTTTTCCCCTCCGCAGTTCATAACACTGACATATTTCGACACTTCACAACCTTCTACTTCTTCGAAAGTCTCTCTTGATCTTCGTTCAGGAAACTTATAATAGTCGGAAATGTAAGTAGAGTACAGGAGACACGAAACTCGTAAGGAAATACTATTGGAATGCTACCTTATTTTTGTTTAATTTACTGAATTTTATGTATTAATACAATAGGAACCGCCGATCCCAGTGACCGTAAGGTCTAAAAGGCGAGGGACTGCGGCAGCTCGTTTACTGGGACTGTGGGCTCGAAAGCCCCCCTCCCCCCGGATGGAGTGTCATAGATGTCTCTCTTGTACGTGTCGTGGTTGTCCGTTAGAGGTTTCTGTCTAATCTTTCGTCCAGTAGAATCCTACCGAGTGCGGAGTGTCTGATTGTGACCATAGAGCCTCGATAATGAGGAGGTCCTGGTCCACTTCGGGCGGTTGCGCCATGAAAAAAAGGAATAACGAAATGCAATAGGATTCTGCATTGTAAGTGCACTGTAGGACCTTCTCCTAATCCTTTCCCCTTTTCGTTAGGAAATACAAACGTAATACGTTTGTTCTACTTACGGACACACACTGCTACCACCACCAGTCTCACCACACAAACATATTTTGACCGCTGAACCTGGTTATCTGGGCTCTAAATACGTCGTCCAATAAAGAGAACGACGAAGTCGTATAAACAACGTGATCTGTTGTATGAGTGGTTCCGTTTCTTGCCACATAACCATTTGCTGTGGACGGGATATAGTTAGTTAATTGGACAAGTGGTAATGATAATGTTAGTAGTGTAATCATCATGCCATGCGGGTGTATGAAGGCATGAAATTAGGGTTCCAAGCATTATTAACTCACGCCAGATCGCTACAAGCCTTTTGACGTTGCAGTAAGTGCTGTAAACTGTGTCTTTTGCATGAGTGTACCGGCCATTGTGATTGTGTTCATGAGGTTGATGTTACTGTCTGTTCTGTGGAATCCTGAATGCATGAATTCGATGCGGCTTTGTGGGTCTTGACGTAAAAACACTACTGCATGAAACATCTTCGTGATCTTTATATTATGCTGCTGAATTGTCCTCACTTAATTTCATGTTATGTGTCCTGTATAAATAAATAATACACGGGTGAAGTTTCAAGCCTGATCAGATATTGCGCAATTTCGACTAGTAAATACTTACCGACGTTTCGGGGAACGTAGCTCCTTCAAACCTGGGGTAAAGCTCTTCAAGTTTGGAAAAGATGAATATCCACCAGTGATATGCCTATGCTGTCGAAGAGGGGAGGCGAGGGTATAGCCCCAAACCATCTGCAGATTCGGCGCTAGATGGAAGTGTGTCGTCAGCACCACGCCCTGGACATTACACAGGGGGTTGGGTGGTCTTAGGGGCCATTCTGGAGGGGCACGGAAACTCCTGTTCCAAGGGGGATTCGATCCGCGGACTTTCCAGTCTACAGCGATTCGCTATCCCGGCCGATTTCAAGAAGAGTAACCGCGCCAAATACCGGTATAAATCAAACTCCGATATACCGTCACTCTGCTGGACGCAATTTGTGACGACAATTGGCATTGGCGGTGTACTGATGGCGGTAAATCGGAAGGTAGACATGTTTACTCTCATAAATTTTAACTCAAGCGATAGAAAAATATTATTTAAAAATTAAGGACGCGTGAGAAAAACATTTAATACAGTGGCAGTGTACAGTATTCGCTTGACAGGAATTTATAATTCGAGATTTCAGGATTTTACAACAATGTTGACTAAATTTATAGTGTTATGGAATGTTATTTCATATCCAGCTGTAAACAGCTACCGACATTTCGAGTGTGTGTAATGCCTTCTTCTACAGTGTCACTGTTACTTTATATTCCTGTCTGGAAGTCAGTATCACTTAACATTCCTGCAAATACCACCAAGGAGCCGCCCAATACATAACACTATCCCTCTCATCTGCTCACACACCAGTCATCCTCACACATGTACAACAGTCAATCGCCGGTACAGCAGTACGCTGTACAGCGCCACCTTCACTTCACGACCATTAACGTCTGAATAGAATCTGCGTATTATATTAAACATCGGGGCACCCTCGGTATAGCGTCATGTCCGTTGGCTTCCATTGGCCAAACACTTTGATCGTAACATATTGCAATGAGCATTAAAGGATGTCCGAATAGCGCCTTCATATTGAATATAAAAATTTTAAGGAATCATAAAAAACATTAAATACAGCTTAAATGGACTATACATTTTTTTTAGAACGCACAGTACATAATAGAACTGTATTCTATGCCTTTCACTAATAATCTTTCACCTTTAACTCAGAGCTGGAAATTACAAAGTTCTGATGACAGTCAAAATTATTTTAAAAACCTCAGTAAAGAGCTGTCTTTTCAAATTTTGCAATACATCAGAACTCTGTGATTATACAAACAAATTTTCTATGGCATTTCTGCATACTGTATACAAAAACTGTTACTTCTAAAGAAAAAGCCCATCAACCGAAACTGTATTAGTAAAAGTGATGAATGGGAAAATTTAGGAAGTTGTGACACAAAAAATGAAAGGGGCAAAACATGAAAAACTTGAGGAAGAATTACGCATGTTGACTATCTTATTAATTTCACAAGGTAGGAGCCAAGAGAAATCGTAATAGAGATGGGCGTTGCAGACCGACATACAGCACTGAATTGTAACACGACTTGAAATAGCGCTACGGATTATCACGGCACGTAAAACAACGAGAAACGGCAGAGACAGGCGCAGAAGTCTGTAAAAAATACTAACAGGAAGGTTTCAATATGTGTTGAAAATACCCGTCAGTACTCTAACCAGGACACTGATGACATGAACGTAATGGAACTAGTTGTGGCTCTGGAGTCTGGTTGTCTTTAAAATTAGCAAGAAAAAAGTCGAAACAGAACTTGAAAAATACTTCATAGGAACTGTATTGGTGACAAATCTCGCCAGCGGGCTCTTCATTACCGTTAACACTCACTGACCGTCCGGCTTCGTTCTCTGTTGCTCAGTCACTGTTCGAGATACACAGCAGACTGCTGCTGCAGAACAAAGCAGCTACTGTTACATGCGTTACTCCACACACTGCTTGCGCGATAAACACTTAGCGCGTCCAGTTATAAACAAAAAGAAATAGAAGGAAATTATATTCCTCCCATGTCTGGTCTTAAGAGAGACGAGAACTAAGCATGATAAAATTAAGCTTATGACAAACATACAGTACATACAAGAATGCTAGAAAGAAAAGAAAGAAAACCACAACAACAAAATTAATGTGTGTCAGCTACACAACAGCAGTATGACATTTTAAGGAACGTCTGAATATGAAGAAAGTAGGTTTCTCCGAAAATATGGTAAATTTCCTCCAGAAGGTCTTACTGGCTTCGCCACATTAGAGTTAGGTCTGCAATAATTGAATACTAAGGCCTTCGCCGTATGCAAAATAATAGAGAAAGTGTTTTGACGTTTATATTAACTGTATTGGAATACATCTGTCGACTTTTCTCTATGTTATCTCTGTTCTGCAGCTCTGGACACATTAATTTTACCCACTTCGGATGACCTGACACAATTTTGCTGACGAGTATTGTTCTTGCTTTGGTGGAATCCGTTATGCTGACGTCACCTGATAACTGACTGTCAAAAGCAAACAGCTGTTTGAATCGGGGATATGCTTCGACTATGCTGGAACCATGTAACCATGATGCGATTCAGGGGAAAAAATATTGTTTACACTTTTACACTGGCTTAACTTGTATAGTTACATAATCAGAAACAGTATTTCCAACCTAGCAAATAATCTGCCTCTTCCCGCTCCCAACAGATGAGGAAGGCGCGTCTGGGTAAAACGAAAATATCTGCATGGGCGACCATTTAGTAAATCATAGACGTTTACACGGCTAGTCGGCTGCAACAGTGAATCTGTTGTGTGCGTACGTGTTTTAGCCGTGACCTTCCGGATCCATGATGCGCGCCCCTAGCCAAGTGCGGCGATAACCAAAGTGTGAAACGAGGAATCACTTTCAGTTTCATTCAAGGTTCATGCACAGTGTAAGCCCGAAATAACGTAACACTTCTTTATTCCGCTGAATCAGGTATACCACGGTTCCACCCTAGTGCCCCTTGTGTCATGAGTGGAGTGAATGAAGTTAACCGAATTATGATTCCTTCTTGATATGATCCGTGCCCGTGTAACACCAGCTTCTTGCGGAGCAAAGGCTCCTCGATATACAACTATTATTTCTGTATTCATTCACAATGTACGGGATAAAAAATTGTATATAATATTTTATACCCTAAGAGTGGAGTAAGAAAATTTGTGCCAATTTTATATGAGTCATTTCGCTATTATTTTCATATGGAAAAAAATAATCTTTAAAGTAATTCCATGGTTCAGAATCTTAATTAAAATCATAATAGACGTTTCGACAATAAAAATGTAATAATTTTTATAGAACAAGAAAATGTATTGCAATGTTCGTAGAGTCCTTGAAAAAACTAACAATTATGTCATTATTAAGTAATTTGACTGCTTTTCTCACATCAGGAAATTGATTCCTGCCATTCCCAGACCCATCAAAATCAAGATCCTTCTCTGCAATCTGTTTCTTTGAAATAGATATTAATACTGCTGTCTCCAATGTAAGACGTTATTTCCAGCGTTGTCTGTTACCTTCATATTTTCCTAATAATTTCTATATGTTTCCTTACAAATACAAGGTGTGAGTTTTCCAGAGCGTTTTTGCTGACGATTCAAGTTCAAGGACTACACGACACTGAAAATGTATGCTTTATTATTCTTCGAAAAGTCGGAAGCCATTTACCAATCGACAGTTCGTAACATCCTACTGTATATGAGTCTGTACGTAAGCAGTTATTCTTGTCAAATCAAACGCTATCATAAGGTCGCATTGCTATTTCAACTATCCTGAAGGCGATAGTGATAAAAATTGTATTGCTTAAAGGGACCACGACATACATACGTACATACATACATACACACAGTCTGCACATTATTCTAGGCCGTGTATTTAATGGCGCTTGTGTTCCCGTCACCTCAAAAATGTATTTGACTGGTATATTATTATTCTCCTTTGTATCAGATTATTTATAATTTAATGTACATTTTGAATTTCTGGGATTTTTATTGCAATTGTTTTTTATGTAAAGAGGTTTCGAAGAAGTAGCCTGATTAATGACATGGTGTTTGGACTGTTGGGTAATTTTGACGTTTTGCTGACCGTGCATCTCAGTATATTTGTCTCAGTAATTAACCAATTTGATGAACAAAATTGTCGTTTTATAATAAGTTTATTTCATGCCTCTACATGTTTCGAGCGCATGTGCTCGTCGTCAGGAGGTCAAAAACTTATTGTAAAACAAAACTTTTGTGCATCAAGTTGGTTAATTACTGAGACAAATGTAGGGTAATTGTTTATTTATAACATTTATACCGAAGATAATTTTCGAATCCTGCTTATTTGATTGGTTTGTCACGAACAGAATGGAGTGATCGCCCGTTATTAAGGTAGAAATTTATACATTTTAATACCTTAGTTATCACTTTGTTTCTTTGTGCATTAATTCAGCGGAAAGAAGTTTCGATCTGAGCGTACGGGGGGATAACACCTAGTTAAGACATTGGCGATTAAAATATATGTTAGCACAGCACCTCTGAACTTCGGCTCTTACGTTTTTATGTAAACAGATGCATTTAGCTTGGCTAGCTATCAACTTGAAACATAATTCAGCTGAGTTTTGCATATTTCGTATCCAATATTTTGGAAGCAAACAAAGATTTGTCTACCCCTGTTATAATTACTGTATGAATCAGACCTTAAACATTAATTTCTCTTAAAAGCTTTCGACAAATCCTTGTTCCTACGCTGTAGCGGAACGTATGTGCATCTTTATAAGCGAAATACATTGTTCTACTTTGTTACGCCTTTGTTTCCAAATGAAAGCAGGGCACAAGAATTAGTTTCCGTGTCTCTAATGTGGTGACCGGTGACTTGAAGTGAGAAGTTACTGCCTTCCAATTCCGAGAAGGAAAGGAAGGGCAGGTACTGTCTGTAACACTAGATTTTCGTATTATCTTCTCCAAGGAGCTTGGTCGTGCTTGAAAAGCTACCAGTTCTGTACCTATTCACAGAAATTTTCTGAATTATTTGGATTTGAATAATTGCCGTATTTACAAGAGCCCTGCACTTGACTCTATCCTCAGCCAGATGAATCCTCTCCATGACTTTATGTCCTGTTTATTTCGGAAATATGCCTACTTTATATTATTTACGCCTAGGCCATTCAAATTTTCCCTTCCTCTCAGACTTTCCAAAAGAAGCTTGTGCGCACTTCTGTCTCCACATGTGCCACATTTCGCGCTAATCTCAACCTCCTTGACCTGACTGCTTGAATATAATGTGGGGACGAGTATTGGCCGTAGAGCTCCTGAGTAACAAGATTTCAGATTAGAAAATTTTAATTACCAACGGCTAACAATTTAATTTACGCAACAGCAACTTTATATTACGCTTTGTGCTCTTAAGTTACCTTTCTGGCGATGGCTTATTTAAATAAACATGGTCATTATTTCGAACACTATACATCGTCTCGAATATGTTTAAATACATCAGTCGAGAAACCATCCTTTTTCTGCAGAGATATTCTTGAAAACCTTTAACATTATCCAAAATTTTAGTCATGTTTATTATATCTTCTATAGCAAAGGTATATTTTTTGAAGTGACGTTAAGAAAATTTCCTGTACTCCTGTCCTTGAGTAATTAGTTGTGACGAAAGGAGAGATTGCCTTAGGATGAAAGATTTGGTGTTATTGTCTTTTTGACGGATTAGATTTAAGACTGCTAGACAAGTAGCTTATTTTCCACAACAATCTGCTACTTAGGGTCCGATCATTTTATTGTGTATTTACGATTTTGTGACGACAGCTGTTGCAGCTCAGGGTATATACAGTAAATAATGCGGAATGCTTATTGGACTATGAATAGGATGGAATGTGGGAAAATGCTGTTGTGGATTAACTTGAAATAATATTCCTCCATTTAGCTTGAGGAAATGAGAGAAACCACAGCAAATCTTAGTCAGAATATCCTATGTTCCAGCGGAGATTCGAAATGGGCACTTGTAGCAGTTGAAGTACGTTTTTATCTGCTCCTAAGTCTTTCTACATATTTCCTACTTGTGTGGTATTACATTATTTTAAGAATTCTGTATATTTGCATTCTTTATCACGTAAACGCTTGCCCAAAAAATCACTTCTCGGAAAAGAAGACGAGAATTTATCTTCGCAGTCACGAAAGTTTCTCGGTCACCTACTGGTATCCTTGAGGCGATACTTCTACATTCCATTTGCGAAGTTTTGGCCTAGACTACTGCTATGCAATCCGTGTACTCAAAATATGAGAGACGTTGAACTGCCACCTTGGCTTATAAACTTTAAATTGATGGCTATACAAGTACTGCTAGAAGAAGAAATTGTTCAGCATGGTGTTAAAATAGGATTTTTATTTACACTACAAAGGTGTATTTCAGTAGCACTCGGACATAATACTTTCAAAGCATATAATTGACACGTGTATTAAACTGGAATTATTCGAGGCGAATGGGTTTTATTACAAAAATCTGTTGTTTCCTGTATTTTTAACAGAAGCTGTATGGTTAATGAGAATTTGAAGTTATGATGTGCGATTTGTTTTAAAACAGGTAATAAATATAAAATAATTTTATATTTTGAAAATTAGGAACTTGTCATTTGCACCGATTCTTATCGTATTACAGACGTTTCACAGGATAGCATATGAAATTTATGCTGCCGTGAACAATGTACGAATATCCGAATTGTATCAAAACTTTTGAAGCATCATAGTCGCTGTGTAGTTCGGCCTAACGTCTCTAATTTTTTTCAAAATATTTCGATTAACTACAAAATAAAAATACGAAAATGCAGAAGAATGTGGATTTATTTTAAATTTTACGAGTGACTATTAGTGTATTCAGATATTATGATTAATATCTTCTGGTATATGACACCGTTTAATCTGGTAGATATGTAAATGCTTAAGTAATATTTGTATCCTGGCGATGAAAGTGCCGTTGCTTGTTTTGAACAAGGCAGTGAACTTGTGTAGTTATAGGTTACCAACTACCTTAATCAGAATGGTTTTTATGTTTATTGGACCGTGCATCATTGTGATAGTTGAAGTATAAAAGACCAACTTGATGTCACTTGCTATTTTATTTCACTTCTTATGTGCCCAGCATGTTTCGAACATTAATATATCCATCATCAGGAGCTTGCGACTATTCTGTTGAATTACCACATTGGTCGTACTGTTCTTGGTTCGAAGTGTGTTGGAGTTTCGGTGTGGTTGGTTTGGAGTGGTATCCGTGTTGCAGGCTTCAGCCTGCAACACGGATATCACTCCAACCCAACACACATCGAACCAAGAACAATACGACCAATGTGGTAATTCAACAGAATAGTCGCAAGCTCCTGATGATGGATATATTAATGATCGAAACATGTTGAGCACATAAGAAGTGAAATAAATTAGCTAGTGACATCAAGTTGGTCTTTTATTCTTCAACTATCAGAATGGTTTTGTTTAGAATAAACGCCTTACGACGCTCATTGTGGCCTCATCCTCAACGCCTTCTGCAAACGTAAATTTGATCGGTCACTTGCACGTACATCTCATTTTGCTTGCCTTTATTGTTGTTGTTTCCACACAGTTATGTGTTGTGTTTCGCTACTGATGATCTGTACCTCATATTTAAAAATCTTGTTCAGTGGTTCATTCTAAAAAAACAACAATTATGATTAAGTAAATTGCTACTTTATGACATCCCAAGTTAGTCTACTATATAAGTCACACGGAATGCAGGACATAAAGTTTGAAAACAATGAACATTCGGGTTTTATAAACGGGGAGAATTTCTTGTGCAGTTGAGCGACCGTTGGCTTCTCAGGTAGGAAACTGTTTCATTGTTGTTTTCCTTAAAGCGAAATGCGGATTCCCTATGTGGCTTTACGATAAGGCGATTATTAATTCAAACCAGAGAACGGTTATTGGAATTAGTTTTCCGTTATGTTTTTTAAGGGTTCTGAGCACCCCAATTCCACCCTCTCTTCGCCTCTGTAGCTTACGCTTCATTACTTGAAATATTCGCTGTTTTACTTGCGCTTACCATCAGGATCGTTGGTAAAAAACTGAGATTCTAACCTAATACTCGTCGAGTGTGCCTCTAAAACGTTATCTGGTTAAAGCTACACCGTTTCTCCAAAGCAGTATTTTACTAAGCCTGCATTAATCTGCTCATATGGCGTTGTCTTGTTACCTCTACACCGGTCTGCTCACTTATAGGATGTTGAATATTTGTACAGAAATAGGCCTATTTTTATTGTATCGGAAGTTTTGTGGGTTTCTGGAAAGGGTAAAAATGGGACAAGTTAGCACGCTGTTAAACAACACAACTTCCAACTGATACATCAAAAAATATATTTAAATTTATCCAAGCAAATTTGTTTAGTGAATGATCCTGCAGGCAAATTTCAAACAGACACTACATAATCTAAATTATTTCCTCATTACAAGATGTAATGATTAAATGACCATGATCTGGACGTCTGGAATTATGTAGAGACAATTCTCTCCTCCATGTGTATTGTTTATATTACCATGAGTCAGTCCTGTGGAACTGGATACTGTTCTTCAAACAGGATTTAAACCTAAAGCATTGGTCTATGCTGCCACGACTCGGTGTTAAGTACAGTGGTTCTGGATATAATGATGCTCTGTGCTGTGTCTGACACTGTCAGCATCGAATGTAATCATTATACCATCATGCATCGGTTTATTAAACTATGTAGCGATATTTTTTTTTCAAAATATGGTGAAATTATTTATGTATACCTACAGAGGCACACCAACTACAAAAAATTACAAATTGTATCTATGTATGAATACTCTTACGTGTTTCAGTGATACATCATCTATAGTGTCACATGATCTATAGTATCCACATTTTTATATTTTTAGCTGCTATTATACATTTTAAAAACTTTATATATCAATTTTAAGTATTCATCTTATATTCCTTTTTATTAGCGTCGTCATGAGTATGGCGATTTTTCGCTAAAACATATTCGAGGTTTCATACATGTTCTTTTAATATGGTTTAGTCTGTGTGCATCCCTTGGTAATTTAAATTAATTGCGTTAATTAAAATCGCAATTCAGAGAAAGAATAATATTAAATCTGACGAAGTTTCCGCAGTCGGAGTAATTTTCGTACCACTGCATTGTTCGGCGTGAAGATGAGGTACGTACGTGTGACTATGAGCTTAACCGAGAGCTTTTGTGAAGTGTTCCGTCCTTTGCACTGTAAAAGCTGATCGAAAAACTGAAGTGTTTTGAACATGTAGACTGGATATAAATCAAATCAGAAGAAACGTTGAACTGGATCCGTGTGAAATGAGTTCCTTGCTTGATGAGAACGTCGAAAAATGTTAGAAGAGTTCCGCGTAATGTAGGCCATTCGAAGCAGCCTTATAAATGACAGGTAAGAAACATAACATATCGTCATGTCCAGACGTCTGTCATTGTTCTGATGAAATTACAGTATGCGTGTCCTTTAACTGTAATTTGTAATAACCAAATAATTTTCTTTGAAATCTTTTTTTTCTTTACTTTTAGGACGATCGAGGTTAAATATGGAGTAGTCAGTTTGATTGATAGTTTTTCTCCCTAAGCAGTTGTAATATTCTGTCGTAGCTTTGGAAAGAAACCGGAAGTTGCAAAACTCAGTAATCACGGCATGTACTCCACCCTTTATCACGTGACTACTCTGTTCTGCCATTTTGACCTAGCTGAAGTGACGTCACGTTATGAAAACACGTAACGCTCCACCCGTCAAGCGGCACAGTTTTATAAAGTTGTATATACTTTTACAATTATTATTTAGTGTGTATAGGAAAATGTTACCGCTGGAGATTATCTTGCTGTGTTTTTGCTCGTATTTCATGTTTGCCAAAGAATCTCAAGATGAAAGTACCAATTTATTACAGTCAGCACGTTGCGGAATGTTGGGCACTGATTCTGTTGATAATTTAATATTAACTTGTTGATCTTATGAAGCAGAGTTATCAGATCTTGCTTGATTCATAGTCTTTTCTCGTACGTTCCAAGAAACCAGGCCTATATACAGAACACAATGTCTTGTTGCAAACTGAGTCAAGAAAAAGTAAAATATTTAGACGCTTGGATAAGACGTTCTCAGGCTTTATGTCTAGATGGAAGGCAGGTTAGCTTCACGCTTCAACCATTTTATACTAGAATAAAGCGCGCTATGTATTTACCGAAAACCAGCTCCGATAATACTTTTTGTCCAAGGAAAATATATCCTGTTCCTTTCGACAGATTGTCAGACTAACCCAGCCTTTGACTTACGTGTGCAATAAAGGTAGTTTATAAAATTGTTTTGGGTCTAAATGATTTTATTTGTGTCATATCAAATAATCGGAATTTACTACATTACAATTTGTTCTCCCCACCCATTACTGAAAGTATGATTGTCTCATGACGGAACGGTAGGCGATGTGCACGTATCGTAGAATAATTAGGAAAATGTGTAATTTAACATTTGGTTGCTAACGCGAAGCGAAGATTCGCGTTGTTATGCTGTTGTTTATTATGTTGATGATGGTGATGATGATGATGATGATAATAACAGTAATATTTAATATTGCATCGAAATAAGTGCTTTAGTTCTGTACATTTCATATCCCTTTGTGTAGACACAGTGCAATTTGGTAGTGAGATCTGACTGTCTTATATCTGTGATCATGAAACTATCTGTCTTCCAAGATATGTCTCTGAGGATATAGGCAGTGTGATCCTTTGAGATGTCGGCATACTGATACCAAAATACACTTCATCATTCCCAAGAAGGTAATCTTCACGCTTCAGTTGAATTACGAAACCGTATGGCAGTCATGCATATTCTCATACGAATAATTTCGTACTAAGTGATATATCTTAACGTAAAATTGCTGACTTTTATAACAATATAATAAATCATCGACTTCCACAAAAGTACTGCATTTCTTGATCAGTCGAGTGACTTTCACCTACGTCAATAGACTCTTTTCCAAGAGGGAGCATGTTTTATGTGTACCAAAATATGGATAATTCGAGGAAATTTCGACAGAAGATGTTCAGATTTTTTCCAACCATTTTGTGAAGCGGAAGTCAATCTTCTATTGTATGTTGAAATCTGGCGTAATACCAGCCCGAAGAGGGGGTTAGGGGCGTGGTAGGACAGGAAGCAGCAAGGGGGAAGGGGAACTCGCGGTTGGTGAAGTAATTTTCATTGTGTTTCAGTTTTGTTGTTGTCGTCATTCACTAGACAGCCATCTTTCCTCTTCCGCTCCTCCTTCCTCTCTCTCGCTCCTGTGATTGTAGAAGTAGTCATGTATACACAATTCCAGAAACTGGTGCTTACAAACTGGACAACTGTCAAATATATTGTCGACATGCATTAAGAAATTACGTCACAAATACTATTGGTATTGTGAGAGCTCTTCTTGCTCTACAAACATATTAAATTGTCCTGCCATGAAAACTTAAAAACAGGAAACAGAAGGCCTAATAATCTGTTTTGCTGGTTTATTTGTTAACATTTACCGCCTGAAAATTATCTGTGTACCGCATCCGATAATTGTTGACATAGTGGAAAGAGGATGCAAGGTTTGAAGACTCAGGAGATGGAAGCACTCATCATGAGTTTGGTTGCATGATAATAAAAATGCAAATTATACTGCGAAACTGATTACGATAGACAACTTTCAGAGGCATGTGACGTCATCCACAGCCCACAAGCTTCTGAATTTATACGACGGGGAATTTTCTGTGGTTTGTTGTACGATGCTACACGTAAGAGCAAGTAAACTGGAAAGCATTTGAAGGAATTGTCTAATCGGGATGTCCTCTTGGCATTCATCTGGACAGTCTGAGGAACACCACAGGAAGTATCATTCGAGATTGCTTTTTATCAGGAGCGAAATTCAATGAAGACTTCTCCTGAGTAAAAGCGTTGAACGGTATGGTCAAAGCAAAGCAACTTTTGCGGTTGAGTTGTATTTACGGCTGCCTCTTCGGTTGATTCTACAGGGCGGTGTTAACTGCTAGACAGTGGTGCAGAATTTAGTCTTTACCCATTCCTATATCAAAGCATGGGACAAATTATGAATGCATGGCCGAATATTTAGTCTTAACCTAGAATCTATACGATATAACTAATTCTAGGACCATTTTTAAAGAAGAGTTTTCTTGCCTGTTAACAACAAATATATACTCTGCATTATTCAACAGTACGCGAGTTGGTAAAATATAGAAAGTATTTTGGCGAATACAGTCTTAGTGTTCGAATAATGTGTACACAATTGCTTATTGTTACTCTATAAATATATTCTTCGTTGTTAGCTATCAGTAAACTGTTGTGCGAAATGCTTGCTAGTCTACAGTTTTTCTCTCACCGTGCTTTCCACGTGGTGCTTCCATTAATCCAGCTGGATTAACAGATCGCTTCATACCAAGGTTGGTGTCTAGCAGGATTATATTCAGAAAGTCCCTGTCATTTTGCGTGACAACCTTCAGTGCCAGTCACAAGAACCGTACGGTCCTCCCAACTCAGTGACATGATTGCAGCTGCTACGTAAGCAGAGCAATACTGGCACCTCAACCGTTCTGACTGCAGAAATGCACTGATCTACGTACACACGACTTTGTGCACTCCCCCGACTTATGATATCTGTCTAGGCTTGTTAAATTTACCTGCGCCTCATGCTGGAGATTTTGTGGAATTAATCCTGCTGTAACATCGGGTTGTGTTGCCTTTATCTTATCTGTGAAGCCGAATGGTGTCGAGATTTTTGCTAGCTTTCTCTGTCGGTTGATCATCGTTCTGTCTATGTTCACTTCGGAAGATAACAGGGCGGTGTCATAAGCAAGAAATTTCTGTAAATGAACATATCGGGGGTCGAAGATAATTGCTTTGTTAGGAGTTTCTCAGGCTTTTCTACCTCGTCTTTCTGATCGAAATAGTAGAAATATGAAAGTGTAATAATGGCGTTTCATCTAAACTTTATCTAAAAATTCTGTTCATAATCCACACAGAACAGAGTTAATCTCCAGGTTTTATCGATAACGGATTTCACCTATCGATACTTTATGTGAACGGTAATCAATATATGTAATGTGTTTATTTTCATTTCGGATAATTAATTTCCGGCAGATGTCGAATTACGTGTGATGTAGGAGTTAGTAAGCGGCAGTACAGTTTATAGCTTACGTACCATAAATTTTGTTACTTTGCCTGAAGGTGCCTTATTGTTATTGACAACGAGTTACAGAATAGCCAATCTCCAATGGGAAGACCAATCGGTTAATGCTGTTAGGGAAGTAACAAATATTTGTTGTCTCAATCATACGACACACATAAATAGAACCATGTGACAAAAAAAGTCTGTTTATACTAGGCAAATGAAAGTACCACGTGTTACCACTGCGATTAAATTGTGAAACTTGGAATCGGTACCTGTAAAAAACACGGAGCTGGAATGACACCTTTTTGCTGTGGGAAGTACATCACGGTTTACCGTTATGTGCTCTGTTTCTTATAACAAGCGTAGTGTGTGTGTAAGAGCTGAGGAGATTAATGTCAAATATTCCTCAAGTAAAGGCGTACATAAATAATTAAACTTTACATGCACTCTGGTAATTATCATACCTGCTTTTTATGCGTTAGATCTTACAATGGAATTTGTAACACGGGCTGGCTCTTCTACTATATATCATTAAGGTAAATATTGGACAGTACAGGCCACGTCTCTCCGAGTTAATTATTTTATATTACAATTTCCATCGAAGTGGAAAGTGGAAAGACGCACGGAAGTAAAAAAGTAGTGTTCTTTTTTATTTTTTACAAAAAAATAACGATATTTGGAAATACCAACAAAGATGATATTAATTCTTGTTTTTAAGCTTTCGCCGTGTTCTAAATGTAATTTGTTCCTTTTGGGTAATTTCCCGGGGTCTGAGTTCTAATTGCCGACGTTTCGGAACTCACTGTCGGTTCCATCTTCATAGGCAGGTGAATGAAGTATAACGTCGGCAATTAGAACTCAGACGCCGGGGAATTACCCAAAAAGGAACAAATTACATGATATTAATTGTTGCAATTTTGTCAAATACTTTAATATTTTACTTAATATAAATCCCATTATTCTTGGTATTTGAGCACGAAGGTAGCGTTTCAGTTTCTTTTTGTATGATTTGTTTTATATATATATATATATATGCATACACATTCGGGTACACATATGCGCGCACACACATATGAAATGCACAGGTACAAATTTTCGCTGTGTGCGTCCTGTAAAAGAGTTCTATGAATCTGTACCCTGTATTCTTTCCATTCAGCCACGTTCCCAAGAGTGACGTATTTGACAAATGCATCAGTAGTTGTGCACTGAACAAGGAGCCAAGTGAACACTGACGTTACTCTTTCCCCTGCTAGTTTTCTGGATAAAAATCGCTTTCGGATGTACTTGCCGAATATGTACCTGGTCACTAGGATAGCTATCGCAAGATTCAAGTACTGGGCACTCAGCACTCTGTTCACCGAATGATACTAGTTGTCATTATACAAATCATTTATTTATTTGTCAATTATAAACGAGTCGTCAGACAGCAGTAACAATTCTGTAACTACTAAGTGAGCCTTATGTTTATTGGACCGTGCATCATCTTTATAGTTGCGTGAAGGGAAAAACCAACTTGATGCCACTTATTTTATTATTTATTCAATACTCATTTATTACTCATTACTCAACATGTTTCGGC
>Ga0123355_10005387_pt1 | contig 18712 bp, 21 predicted proteins | sample TergutEmb28metaG_3_FD_89872 | JGI IMG/M metagenome (GOLD analysis project Ga0123355, IMG submission 89872) | Embiratermes neotenicus P1 segment gut microbial communities from Petit-Saut dam, French Guiana - Emb289 P1 | ecosystem: Host-associated > Arthropoda: Insects > Digestive system > Gut ... | reverse complement strand
TGGACGCGAAAGGTAACGTCACCACGGCGGCCAACTGGGTGGCCGCGAGCGACTACGGCGGGGAGCCACTCGACATCGAGACACTAGACGATTCCGTCAACGGCGGCCCCTCGTTCTGGCTGGTTCTGCCCTCGGGTCGCGAGATCAGCATCGCCTACGTCGCGGTGCAGTACCTGCGACCGCCTGCTGAGAATCTCCTGGTCTCCGATTCGCTCACCAACTCCACCACCATCCCGCTCCCCTCACCTCCCTGGACGCTTCTGTCCACGGTCCCCATCTCCATCGGCACGGTCGGCGCGTGGAACTCCTCGCTCACTGCGAATGCGGCTGCGCTTGCCCGCTACGACGGCGAGGGAGCCTTTCCGGCCGATCAGTGGGCGCAAGGCGAAGTCGTGCAGCTCGGTAACGTCGGCTGGATCGGATTGCTGCTGCGCTCTTCCGCGACGGATCCGGGGTATTGGGCAGTCTGCACGCTCACGCAGTTTCAGGTCCAGGCAGGCGGCACGGCGCTGCAGGCGCTCACCAACCTGCCGAGTAATCTTGCCGTCGGCGACGTGCTGCTCTTTGAGGTGGACGGCACCGACCTTACCTTCAGCCGCAACGGCACGACGCTCTGGACGGGGTCTGACAACACTATCTCCGCCGGCAATCCCGGCATTTACCTGCGTCGCGGGCCTTCCGGCTTCACCCCGCATTACCTTGCCAACTTCGAAGCGGGCGAGTGGCCCCCGAACGGCGGCAACGGCGGGCCGCAGTGGCCGGTGTCAGACCCGTTCGACGGCCCACCTACTGCGGTAGCGCTCACGACGTGGAACCCGAACTGGACGGTGGTGAACGGCGCGTTCAACGTTGGCACGAACGGTGTAGTGAATGCCGCTGCACTCAACGTGCGCTCGCTGGCGCGCTTCACCGCAGTTCAATTCCCCGATGATCAGTACGTCGAGGCAACGATCGGCGTGCTGCCCGTATCCCCCTCCATAGGGAGCGATAATTTTGGGTTGGCTTTGCGTGTCAGCGCAGGCGGTGTGTGCTATTTCGCTCAGGTTACTTTTCAGTCTTCCGGCCAGACACAGACATGGAACATTGGTCGCATCGATGCGCTGACGCCGCCGAATGACGGCGCCGGCACCGTCGTGACACTGCAGGCGGCGACCGCGCGCACGTTCGCCGTCAACGACACGCTGCGCTTCGAGGCGCAGGGCAGTTCCCTCACCCTGAAGCACAACAACGCCGTAATCTGGGGGCCGTTCACCGACAACACTATCGCAAGCGGGGCGCCTGGCGTGTATGCGCGTTATACGACTAATTCGCCCACGACTTTGGGGAGATGGCGCGACTGGTCTGCAGGAGGATTTCAATGACGATCCGCTATGCCACGACCGCGCAGATTGGAAGCTGAGTAATGGGCGTACGGATCATCACGACCCAGCAGTCGGGAGCCGCCCCTCCGGCTGGTGCGCCGACGATCACGTCCCCTACGCTGCAGGCGGGCACCTCGGGCAGCGCCTATAACTCGACGCTGTCGGCAAGCGGCGGGCAGACGCCCTATTCGTGGTCCGCCACGGGACTGCCGGCTGGCCTCAGCATCGCGTCTTCTGTCGCGACACAGGCGATTGTCAGCGGCACGCCGACCGTGGCCGGCACGTTTGCGGTGACGGTAACGGTCACGGGCGCAGATGGGACGGCCAGCACCTCGAATTTCCCGCTTACCATCAATGCTGCTGCCGTCGCTCTTGCCATCACCACTACCAGCCTCCCGGCAGCGAGCGAGAACGTCCCTTACTCGCAGACGCTGCAGGCCACTGGCGGTCAGACACCCTACGTGTGGAGCGAGACGGGGTTAGCTGCTCCCTGGGCGCTCGATGCGGCAGGGGGATTAACGGCAGTCCCAACCACAGCTGGGACGGTCTCATTCACCGCCACGGTGACTGATGCGGCCAGCGCCACCGCCACGCACGCATTCTCGATCACCGTTAATGCGCCGACCTCGATCCCGCTCATCGTGACGCCGCAGCGCATGGCAATCGCAACTGTGGGGACTGCTTACAGCGCGCAGCTTGCCGTGTCGGGCGGCACAGGCCCTTACCAGTGGGTGATGACGCAGCAACCTGCGGGGCTGTCCATCAATGCCACGACCGGACTCATATCGGGGACGCCCACCACTGCGACCGCAGGCGCTGCATACGTCTGGGTGAAAGATTCTACCGGCACGCTCTCCCCGCCCTGGCGCGGCGTGCTGGTCGTGAATCCCGCGGGCTCGCCAGTACTCGCATTCACCTCGCTCCCGTCGGGGGTCGTGGGCACCGCTTACAGCTTCAATATGACGGCGACCGGCGGCACCAGCCCCTATACATGGACTGCCGCCACTTTGCCTGCGGGGCTTACGCTGTCCGGCAGCACGATCTCCGGCACGCCGACCGCCGCGGCAAGCACGGCAATCTCCATCGGCTGCAGCGGCGCAAGCATAGCGGCCACTACGCAGACGATGTATCTGACTGTGGGGGCCGCATTTGCCCTCACAGGTAATTTCGGTGGTGGATTCACCAACCAGCACTACTCGTGCTACGTGAGTGTTGCGGGTGGCACGTCACCGTATACCGGAACGATGACCTCGGGTCCTTCATGGCTGACGTGGGGAACCACCAGCGGCTCTGGAACCCCGACCGCGGCAGGGGCATTCCCGATAACCGTGCAGGTGTCCGACTCCGCCGGCCACAGCGCCACGGTTACGGGCAGTATCACTATCACTGCGACCGCAGCTCTCACCATCCGCACGCAGGGGCTGCCGGTAGCGTGTGTCGGCAAACCTTACGTCTATCAGCTGCTGAACGATGGCGGCGTGGGACTGAATTCGAGCGGCATTATCAGTTTCAACTGGACCGCCACCAACCTGCCGTCCTGGGCAACGCTCGAGGCGGCGCGCGGCATCATCACCGGCACCCCGGCAGCCGCCAGCAATAACACGCTCTCGGTGCAATGCCTCGGCGCGGACGGGACGGCTGCCACCAACGGACCCGTATCGATGGTGCTGGAAGCGCGCGTGCCGACCACCAGCATGACCATCGGCCCCGCATCGATCCCCGACTACAACGTCGGGGCCGCAGTCAATCAGCAGTTCACTTGTACCGGCGGGACACCACCTTACTTCTGGTCCACCTCACCGCTTCCATCGTGGCTGTCGTTCAATGGGGCGACGCAGCGCCTGACGTCCGCGGCCTCGACTGCCACCGCGTGGGCCAAGATCTACGTCAACGTGATCGACAGCGCCAACTGCGCAGCCACCGGTCTGTATCAGGTCATCGTCGCTGACACGCAGACGCCGGTCATCACCACAACGACGCCGCTGCCGGGCGCAAGCGTGGGATTCCCGTACTCGCTGCGCCTCATGGCCAATCACGGCACGCCGCCTTATCACTGGACGGTGACGGGCCTTCCCTCCTGGCTGACGCTGGTCGGGGATACGCTCACCTCGACCAATGTGCCATCCCCTGCCGCTACCACCAGTGGCATGACCATCAGCTGCACCGACAGCCAGTCCCCTGCGCTTTCGGCAACGGCGCTCACTGGCGTCTCGATCACGAGCTACGCCACCGTCACGATTCTGACCACGACCCCACCGCCCAATACGGTCGGCAACGCGACGCTATTCAATTATCAGCTCCAGGCCGCAGGCGGCTCCGGCGGCTACAACTGGAGCATCGTCTCGGGGACGCTCGCGCCGGGGCTGACGCTGACGGGCGGCACGGGGCTCATCGCGGGCCGTGCCACCGCGCCCTCCACGGGACCACTGACCATCCGGGCAACGGACTCGCAGGGCACCGCAAGCCCGGACACCACGCTGAACCTCGTCATCAATCCCGCGCCTTCTATCGTACAGACGCAGGCGAATATTCCCGCGCTGCACGTCGGTACAGCCTTTGCCTTCCAGTGGACCGGCACCGGCGGGACGCAATTTGCCGGCACACCGGGAGCCCCGGCTGGCGTGACCCAGTACACCTGGGTGCCGAGCGACAGCCATGGTCTGCCACCGGGTATCAACTACGGGTATGTCGGTACTGAGCCCACTCACTGGCGCGGGTCGCTCTGGGGCACGCCGACTACTGCCGGAAGCTATTCGTGGGGCTACTACCTGATCGATGCGGTCGGCGCGCACAGCGGCCAGAACACACCGGCCACCTGGACCATGTTTACCCTGACGGTGAGCTGACATGCCAAACCTGATGATCAACCAGGGCACGACCGTAACACTCACGTCGAATGTGCCGTGCAACTGGACGCTGGCAAGTGGCAGCCAGGGGACGCTCTCTGGTACCACCACCAACACGACTACCTGCACCTACACCGCTCCGGCGGTGGGCGCGGTGGAAGCCTCACATACCATCGGTGGCTGGCAAGCGCTCCCCAACGATCACGTCTACAACACCCCCATAACCAACCTGCCGGTACACGCCGGCAATACCGCGATGTGGAACGTGTGGCGGACGGTGTTCAACACGCAAACTCCGGCCTACGCGCAGACCTATACCCCGAGCGACTCCATCGACCTTCTCGACAGTACCGCCGGCTGGACTCCATTCAATGCGCTCTACAACAGCTTTCAGAACGGCATGTACCAGATAATGGGCGGCGACAACATCAATAACCTCTTCCCCACTCAGCCCGGCGGCGCGACACAGCCAAATCCGTGGCTGGGGGTGCCAACCGAGGACCGCCAGGCAGGCAACTACACGCCGCAGTGGCTATCGGCGGGCGGCGATCACCACGTCTTCAACGTCAACAAGGAAACCGGCTACATCAACGGCATGTACGACATCGTGCCGCCAAGCCAGTGGAGCAGCCGCACCGCAGCCCAGCCCATCGTCAACTGCGTGTCGTGTGTCGGGCAGGACATGATGGATTACGACCTGCACTACTGGACCGGGGCATCGAGCACCGCGGAGCCGCTGCTCGAGATCCGCGTCGAGGAGCTGTACGCAGGCGCGATCAAGCACGCAAGCGTCGTAACGCTGCCGAATTCGCTCATTTCCGGCAGTCCCACCAATACCTTCGGGTGGTACATCTGGCCCGCCGTTGCGGGAGCTTCGGCTTATGGCGGCACGGGGGCCACGCCTTACGGAACGCGCTATCGGCTTAAATCCACCTACGTCATCTCAAGTTTCCACCCCTACATCCAGATCCTTTACCAGAGCTGGAAGGACTACGGCATCTACATCGCCGACGGCGGGACGCTCGGGCAGTTGAAGTCCGACATGGACGTCTGCACCGATTCGACGTTCATGAATCAGCTCTACAACATCTCCTCCGCCCACACCGGCCCCATGTTGCCGGACGACTTCGAGGTGGTGGACGAGTCGATGCTCATGTACCAGGGGCTCCCCACCGCCGGTCAGCCCAACACCTGCCTTTTCGGCAAGGTGAATCCGAACAATCCGTACGTTCACCCCGATGGCTGGGCGACCGCAATCGCCACCGACGCCGCGGACGTGACGCAGACCTCGAAGGTCGAGATTGCCATTCGCGGTGTGGCGGTAGGAGTACCGAAAGGGTGCCTGTCCGTGCAGGCCGGTATGCCGCCGATCACGCTCGAATCGTGGGTGAGCGGCACGACCAACCAGGCCGTGCAATGGGCGATCACCCCGCGCAATACTGCGCCGTTTACCGAGACCACGCTCGGCTGCACCATCAGCGGCACCAATACGCTCAACGTGCCGGCGACCATCGCCTCGCCGCAGTGCGTGCTGATGACCTGCACGTCTGCCGCTGATCCCAATGCCAAGGCGTACAAGCTCCTGTGGGTATTCCCCGGACCTGCGCTGCACATGCGCTGCGGGATCGGCTGGAACAACATGACGCTGGCCGCCAACCCCACGACCTACGGCAATTACACCGACTCCGCCGGCAATGTCTGGTTCAGCGAGTTCGGCGGCTATTTCGGCTGGTCCAATCCCAACACGAACAGCTACCCGCCGTGGTACTGGCCACCGGCGAGCATTCTGCCGGGCGGCTCGCCGATCACCTCCAATATCGGCGATGCGCAGATCTGGTGGTACTACCGCAACGGCAACCTGACGGGAACCGATCTGCGGTACAACTTCATGGTTCCGAACGGCACCTACACGGTCAGCTGTTATTTTGCAGCGTTGGGGGCTGGGACTGTGCCGGCCTCGAAGTCCAGCGCCAGCTCCCTTGGCGGGCACATCGAGATAAACGGCGTCGTGGTGCAGCCCGATTTCGACTACTACGACTTCACCCCGAACCACATGCAGAGCTATCCGCTCGTCATGCCGTACACGGTGACGGTTACTGATCAGACTCTGCAGGTGGCGATGCGCCGCAGCGGTTATTCGGCCAATGCGCAGACCGGCAGCACCAACCAGATATGCGCCATCAGCATTGTGCCGGGGGCTTCCGGGGCGAGTGCGCCCGTGCAGGCGTCTCTCCCGCAGGCTCGTACAGCTCCACAGATACCCGTCTCCCACCCCAAGCGGAAACCTAAGGCCAAGGCAAAGCACAAGGGTAAGCGGTGATGGACGAGATCACTATCACGCTCTCGCTCGCCGAATGGCAAGTGATCGCGAGCCTGGTGAACGCGGGGCTGCTGCGCGACAACGCCGTGGCGCTGCAACTCGGCGCGCAGCTGAACAAAGCGAGCCAGCCGGTGAAGCCGAACGGCGAGGCGCCGAAACCGCCGTTGAAGGACGACAAGAGTGGTAAGCAGCCTCAGCAGCGCTGACACGCCCTCGACGTGGATGCAGGACATCGAGTCCGGCATTGGGTCTGCGCGCTCGAGCATTGGGCAGCTGGGACAGTACGCGCCAGCGCTCGGCCTCGGCCTGGGAATCGCGCAAGGCGGGCCAGCTGGCACGACGCAGGCAGCAACGAGCGCAGCCAAGCTCGGAGCTAACGTCGGGGCATTCGGCCAAAGCAGCCAGGCCATCGGTCAGCTTGCGGGCGACGTCAGCGCTCTCGGCAGCATCTACCAGGGCATAAACGCGGGCGGGGGGCTCGGATACAGCGAAGCGGGCCTGGGCGCCACGATGCTCGCCGGCAACCTCATGCAGCAGGGCGCGAATATGGGGTTGCTCGCTGCCAGCACGGGCGATGAGGGTCTGGCAATGTCCTCGTTCGCGGGACCGGCAACCGCGGCGCTATCGATCTACGAATTCGCCCGCAACATGCAGTCGGGCGCCACGGGGTCGGACATGCTCCAGGGTGCTGAAACCGGCGCTACCGTCGGCAGTCTCGCAGGTCCGATCGGATCACTCATCGGCGCAGGCATCGGCACCGCCGTGGGAGCCGTCGGCTCGCTCTTCGGCCCCGGACGCATGGACCCCGAGAACGTCGGCTGGGATCAGTACGCCGCCGCCTTCGACAAAAGCGGCGCGGCAGGCGTGAGCGGCGCGACGCCAGCGAACAACTTCCAGACGCTCGCCGGCATGTTCGACGCGCGCGGCTCCACCATGCCGATGTACGAAAAATATGGCCGGATGGGCGAAAATCAGTTCACGACCGACATGTTCGGCATCGTCAACCAGGCGTTGAAGAGCGGCAAGGTCGCCTCCAACGCCACCCCGCAGCAGATTTACTCGAAGGTCGTGCAGCCGTGGATACAGGGCATGGAGCCAGGCGGCTGGCAGGCGTCGAACACCGCGAAGGGCTCACCCGAGCAGGCTGCAATGGGGAACCTCCTCACCAGCATGATCGGGCAGTGGCAGTCGGGGCAGTTCACCTCGAGCTCGAAGGTCGGCATCGACGGCCAGACGGTAAGCACCGGGGTGCCGACGTACGGCGCGGATGGCTTTCACGCGGGGACGCAGGCCGCGCAGCAGCAGGCGCACACCGCCATGGCGCCAGTGAGCCAGGCCGTCTCGGCACTGAGTCAGATCTTCCCCGGCGCGAGCGTCGGCGGTGGTATGCAAACCGGCACCAGCACACCCGCTCCCATGCTTGGCGGCCAGGACTTCTCGTGGCTGTCGAGCATTAACGCAGGGATGTTCTGATGGCAACTGATCTGAGCGGTGCGCAGTACCCGTCGCTGGCGACTCCCGCCAGCCAGATGCCGAATGACGACCCCAATGCGCTGCAGGTGATACCGGGGGGAGGAAGTGCGGCTCCGACCAGCTCGACGCAGCTGCAGAACTTCAATATCTCCGATATGGAGACACCGGTAAGCTATAACGCCAACGTCCCGAGCACGGCGCTGCAGACGGCCGGGAGCTGGCTACAGTCGCCGCTTTCGCAGGCGCTGATACCCACTGCCGTCGGCCTCTACGGCACGCAGCAGGCGAACCAGAACCTGCAGAACCTCACCAATCAGGAACGCGGCGTCGTGCAGCCGGCGGTGAACTACGGCCAGGGCGTACTCAATCAGATGCAGGGCGGTGCGCCAATGGCAGGGCCTGCCGGGCAGTACGTCGGGCAGCAGTTGACCAACGCGAACACGCTCGCGCAGGCCGCACAGCCGTACGCCACCGGCAATCTGACGCAAGGGCAGGCGCTGGCGCTGCAGCAGGCCGCGCAGGGAGCCTCGGCGGCGACGAATCTCGGCTATGCGATGTCAGGTAACCCGCTGTCGTCAGCGAACGTCGCCGCGCAGCAGGGGATAGCGGATCAGTCGATCATCACGGCCGGTCAGGTTCAGCAACAAAATATCCAGTTCGCAGCGCAAGCCATGCAGGCGGCTCAAGGCGTCTACAGCGGCATTCTGAACGGCGCGTTGAACTCGAGCGCGCTCGGCCTCAAAGGCTACAGCGCGGCCGTGCAGCAGCAGATCACCGGCGATCAGCAGATCCAGCAGCAACAGCAGACGCTGTTCAACCAAATCGCGCAGGGCATCACCGGGGCGTCGCCATCGGGGCCGGGCGGGACGGCCTCCAGCAATGCGTGGTCCAACCTGATGAGCAAGATCACCGGGGGCAGCCAGCCGGGAGCGGTGAACAGCAGCAGCTCGAATGCGGTGAATACGGACACTTCGAGCAACGACCCGTCCGACTTCAACGAGTCCGGCGGTGCAGGGACGATCGACTGATGGCAGACGGCAGCACATCGCCGAATTTCAGCGACATGCCGCCGGCGGGCCAATGGATGCCCGGCATGGGCGGGGCACCCGCTCCAGCTCCGCTCGCTGCAGACCCGCTCTCCAGCTATCCCCAGCAGTCGCAGGGACTGACAGACCTGATGACCCAGTACGGTCAGGACAGCAACCAGCTGCAGCAGCAGAACCCGCAGACCGCTGCGGCCAGTCAGGCGAACCAGAACACCCCGAGCGTCGTGCTGCCACCCGGCATGAAAGCAGACCCTGCGCGACTAGCAGCCGCACAACAGGCGGCGGGTCAGGGCGGCCAGGGCAATATCGACCCGATGACCGGACTCACCCCAGCCGACAGCCAAGCCCTGCAGAACATCTACGGACAGATGCCCTCGCAAGGTCAGCAGCTGATCACTCAGGCGCAGGAGATTCGCTCGAAGTATCCCCAGTTCGCGCATGACATCGATGCCATCACCGCTGACCTCGAGAAAAAGATGTCTGCCTATGACGCTGACATCAAGCAGCAGGAGGACTCGCTCAAAAATCTGCGCTTGCGCGCCGCCGGACAGCAAGAGACGTTGGATCAGCAGATTACTCAATGGGCTGCCAATACCCCGACCAGGCAGGCGACCTACGCTGCCGCCATGCATGCCGCAGCTCCCTTGTCGATCTTGGCGGCCCTCGGCGGTGCGCTCACGCACACTAATGCCGTAGGACTGATGGGCGCGACGACTGGGATCGTCGAGGGCATCAATTCCGGCTCCGAACAGCGCTACAAAGCCGCGATGGACGAATGGCAGCAGCGCTACAAGGTGCTCACCGACCATCAGCAGCGCATGATGGACACATTCAAGATGATGCAGGACGCCTACTCAGGGATGGCTGACGCCGACGAGCGCGCGGCGACCCGCACTCGTCTCATGCACAACGACCAAATCTCGGCGCAGCAACTGAAGATGAATACCAGCCTCGGACTGCTGCAGGCTCAGGGAAGAGTCTTCGACACACTCGGCAGCGTCGCTCAGTCGATCGCTGCGGTCGGTGAGGCACGGCAAAAGGCGCTGTACGGGCCGTACGGGATGGGGTTTGGCGGAATGGGATTCGGCGGAATGATGCCAGGCGTAGGCGGAGTGGGCGGCGATGTGCCGCAGAACTTCGATTCGAGCAGAACGACTTTGCGTGAGATGAGTCCGGCGCAGCTGCACTCTTTCCTTGGCGCAAACGGGCTTTCTCTTCCCTCTGTGGCTCGAGCGCCGCTCGCTTCTGAAATGGGTGCAATTCAGCTATACGGCGACATGACGGCCGAGGCATATCGCCAGATGGTGCTAGGTGGCAAGGCGAGCACCACCGAGACAATGTCTGAAGCTCGCACGATCGGCCCAGGCAGCGCACGAGTAGTCGAAGCCGTTACCGAATTGAACCGCCCCGGCGGCAACTTCGACCAGATACTCGATGCGGCGCGCAAGGTGGACTTCAGCAACAACCGCTGGTCGATCCAGGCACGCCGCTGGTATCGGGACAATGTCCGGGCAGACCCCGATATTCAGGACCTGATCACCGCGATAACGGAAGCCTATTCGCCAATGTCCACCATGCTCGCCGGAGTCGGTGGTTCGAGCCGCGGTGCTACCGATACCACTCGCCACTGGGCGGAAACTGAATTGCCTGCGTATACCAGCCTCTCCGAAGTCGAAGCGGCTATCAATCGCTCACGCATGGTGGCGAACAACGCCCAGGGAGCAGGCGGCGCGGTGCAAGCCCTCATCCGCCAAGGCTACGGCATGGACCAGATCTACAAGTCGCTGGTGACCGATCCAAGGGCTGCAGGTGCGGGAGCAGGCCAGCAGCAGCAGGGCGGCGCGCAGCGCCCGACGATTACCGGGCCAAACGGTCAAAAGATGATCTTGTCGCCCGACGGCAAGAGCTGGGTGCCGGCCGGTGGCTGACCTTCCTCCACTGCCGCCGGGTTTCAAGCTGGATCAGCCCAGTAGTGCGCCTTCCGGCGACCTGCCGCCGCTGCCACCGGGGTTCACGCTTGATGCGCCACAGGGGCAGCAGCAGCCCGCCGTCTCGCCATCCTTCGGCACTGCCGCTCGAGGCTTCGCGCGCGGACTGTACGCTGCGACGGGTGCCGAACTCGGCAATAAGCCCGCCGAGACTGCAGCCGGCCTGAAGCGGCTCGGACTCGGCCCTGAGAACGTCAAGCCCATCATCGATCCGCAGCATCCAGTCACCGGCGAACTCGAGGACCTGTTTGCGCGCAAAGTACCTGAGTTCGTCGGCGGACTGGCAGCGCCGATGCCCGGTCGCATCCCCGGCGCAACCCAGACTTGGCGCGGGGCGCGGGATACGGACCTGATGACCGGCGGGACTGCCGGCACCCGCACCGACAACGCCGCTCTGCAGTACATCGAGCGGACGCTGGCGCGGCTCCCCGGAGGCGGCCCTCTGGTACGAGCATTCGACCGGCTTAACACCCGCTACGGCGATCAGGCCAACGACATCGCATTTCGTCTCAGCGGCGGCCGGAACATCTCGGCAACCGGCGCCGGCGAGCGCATCGAGCAGCAACTGGAAGCCCGTGGCGCAGCGCTGCGCACGGAGTCGCATCAGCTCTATGCTGCCGTGGACCGGGAAGTCCCGCCGAATACTCCGATCGCCATCAATAACTATCGGCAGACGCTGCACACGCTTACTACCCCGAACCAGTTCGCGCCCGCACAGACTGCCGGACTCATAGATCCAGAACTCATGCGGTTGCGGCAAGCGCTCGATTCCGACCTGGCGCGACCCTCGGTGGCTCAGGGCTATCTGCCCTATAGCGCTCTTGCCGACATCCGCACCCGCATCGGCCAGCGGCTCGACGGTGCTGGCGTGCTCACCACCGACCGCAATACGGGGCAGCTGCGGCGTCTCTACGGCGCACTTACCCAGGACATGGAAACAGGCGCTTCAGCGGTCAGCCCACAGGCTCGAGCGGCTGTCGATCAGGCGAGAACGCGCTATGCAGAGATCAGCCGCGAGCGCGAAGAACTCGAAGCGGTCCTGCAGCGCAACGGTGGCGGCGAAGCTATATGGAACGCGTTGATGACTACAGGACAGCAACGCCGCTGGGGTGGCGGCGCGACCGTCATCAACCGCGTCATGGCGGCGATCGACCAGCCGAGCCGCGAGTATTTGGCAGCGAGCGCGCTCTACCAGATGGGCCGCGCCACCCCCGGGCGTCAGTTGGCTGCTGCCGGTCAGACCTTCAGCGCGGACACCTTCCTCACGAACTGGCAGCGTATGTCTCCCGATGCGCGCCAAGCGCTGTTCGGGAACCTACCGGGGAACTATGCGAACGAAGTCACACAGCTCGCGGACAACGTCGCGGCGCTGCGGCGGTATGCAGGACTACTGCCAAACAATTCCAATACCGCGCAGATTGTCATCTACACGGAGGGTGCGCTTGCCGGACTTTCTGCCGCCATGCACCTCGATTGGAAAGCCGTCGCCGGACTGGGAGGTCAAGTTGCTGCCACGAATGTCATAGCCCGTGCGTTGACCAACCCTTCGACCGTGCGCTATCTGGTCGAGCAGACAGGGCGTCAGCTCGCCTATGCCAGCCGTGGATTCGCCGGAACTGCAGACTATTCCGATCAGCCAAAGCGCCCCAACCTGAGCGACATGCAGAGCCCGCTGCAATGACTTCCCCTCCTCCAAAGGAAATTCTGCTGCCGAGGTATAGCTTATGACCGACTCACTTTTTGGCGTGCCGCCTCCGCGTGATGACGTACTCACCGCGACTGGAACGGTTCCGACGCCGCCGAACTTCATGCCCATGCCCAAGCAGGCTGAGGGCAGTTGGCTTCCCGAGCAGTATGCGTGGAGTATGAATTTAGCCTGGGTAGGCCCGGAGTCGCCGCCTGGAACTAGCCCGTACTTTCGGGACTTCCCGCTGAACACCGGCCCGCAGCTTCTCACCCCCACATCGGTGAGCGGCGAGCACGGCACGGCGGGCAGCACGACGCTGAAGGCCACCGGCGGCCCGAGTCCATTCACGTTTACCGCGCAAGGCTCGCTCCCGACCGGCATCACGCTGAACTCGACTACCGGCGTGCTCGCCTGGACCAGCAGCGCCGCCGCCGGCGAACACACCATCACCGTGACACCTAAGGACGCGAACGGCTCGGAGGGCGCTCCCATCACGATCACCCTCACCCTCGAGGAGGAGTAAGCCATGCCCACTTTCCGCACCACGCCGCCGGATGGCTACAGCAAGGACCGCGAGATCACCCTCGAGGTGTACGAGAAGCAAGGCAGGCCGCCTGGGGCGCTCTTGACTGACGGCACCTATAAAATTTGGTGCTCCAGTTCCGATGTAGCCCGGCAAGAGATTCTAAATCGCCTCTCACCTCCCGCCGAGCCACGGGAAGCCAATGGCTCGACGTAAGTCCGACCTCGACATCGCCGCCGAGGTGATCTCCGAGCGCATCGCTAAGCGGCCGGAGAACAGCGAGCTGGTGGCGCTGTGCCGCGAGCTCGCTCGTATCGCCGTCGCCAAGGCGCGCGTCCAGACCGGCGACTACATGGCGGATATGGACGAGGAGCAGTCCGATGACGACGCTTGAAGACATGACAGTGCTCGAGCGGATTCTTGCTGGCACCAATATTTCGTTGCAGGTGCTTCAAGCGCGGCTGCTCGCCGTGATGAGCATGCTGTTCACCTTCAGCCTTTTCTGCGCTGCGATGTGGATGCAAACTCAGGCAGCCATCGTTACGGCAGTAGCGTTTGCTCTATTGGTGTTTTTGCCGGTCCTGGCTGGCATAGGAGACAAGTCCCATGCGAAACATGCAACCGCCCAGGCCACGCGGCCTGCCGCCGAACCCGCTGAAATCGACTCGGGGCGGGGGAATCCACGAGTCCCGATGGCTCTCAGCGATCACGATCGAGCGCCAGCGCACGAACCCGCCCGCTATGGCACGTAACAACATGAATATGATCTGCCGCCCGACGCGCCAGGTGATCCGGCGCACGCTCAATAAACGTCCGTGAAACCTCAACGCGTTACGCTTCGACTGAATCCAGCCTATAGGACATTGGCAAAGGAGTTGATCATGGAAAAGCACAAGCACGAACAGGAACACGAGAAGCAGCACGACGATGAGCTGGGTAAGCCGCAGCAGCAGCCGGGACAGCCGCCTCACCCTGGGCAGCCTCATCAGCCGCAGCCCGACCACAGCGAGCAGCCCGGCCAGCACCCCGGCGGTGCGCCTCAGAACGACTGACGTGCAACGCTACCTCGTCACGATACTGGCCGCCGTCACGGCACTGCTGGATGGCGGCCATATCGCCGCGCTCTTCCGGCCTGAGTGGGTGGTGCTGATCGCCGCCGTCGTGACCGCCGTCGTCGCGCTTGTTCAGGCGCTCGCCGAGCACGACGAAGCCGACGAACGCAAACTCTTCGAGCAGATCCGCCAGCAGCAGAAGCCGCCCCCGCAGAAGGGCGAGTAACCCGCCAAAGAGATCCCCGCCCCAGGTTGCACCGCTGGGACGGGGGAGATTGCGCCCATGGAGGTAAGGCGCAATGGGCACGTCAGACCAGAGGACACAAGGGGGAGACAACTGGTCGGGGCGATTATCTCACCGGAGTCTGAAAAATCACTGTGCCCATTTTTGTGCCCCTACCCACCAAATTCACCCCACTTTCACCCCTGTTAAGCCCCTCTTTTGGGCCTGAAGCCCCCCATTTGAGGGCCTTAAAGGTAGCCGCCAGCCTTCGCAATGCGAAGGTCACGAGTTCGATCCTCGTCCGCTCCACCATAAAATACACAGAAATCTCAGCTACTTAAACACTCACAGAATGCTTAGCACCAGTCTGAGGTGTGCCCACATTTGTACCGACTTCAGAGCCGTTCAAGCCATTTTTCTTCGCATGAAATGCATTAGTCAGCTCCCGGCCAACTAGAGCGCGTGCAATCTGCAGCACCGCCTCCTCACCCCAATGAGACATGGCAAGGTTTACAGCGAGCGCGACGATCCGAACGTTGCCGAGGACGTAACCTTTGGAGCTATCTATGCGATCCGCGCTTATCGAGAAGGGGTGCCTCTTCGACACAGTGTCCAGCGGAAGGCCAGTGAGAGCACATTCTCCATTGCAAGCGGTGACGATTCTCGAGAACTCCTCCAAAGCCATACACTGCTCCCACTTTTTCTTGCGACTTTTCCGTCGCATATGCGAGTGCGTGCGTCTCAGCCAACCGTTTGAGTTAGTGCGCTGCGCGGCAACCCAGTGACGCCATTCCTCGGAACATACGCGACGACACAGTACGGCCCGAGCGATGTCGCGCTGAGCAATTGCTTCTTCGATATCCTCCGACCCGGTACTTCTGCAAATCTTGCCTACCTTGTAATACCAGTATCGACCGCGCTTATAGACGCCCTTCGCTCCGCCACCATGAATGGTCACGCCCTTCTCCTCGACATCTTGCCGATCGCATCGGCCGCGTCCTGCAAGTGATTAGGCGCAAGGTGTGCGTAGCGCTGAACCATCCGAATATCGCGCCACCCCCCTAACGCCATGACCTCGTACAGCGGCACGCCAGCCTGGACGGCGAATGACGCTGCCGTATGGCGCAGGTCGTGCCAGCGAAGCGGTGCCACGGCGGCACGCTCGACCGCCTTTTTGAACGCGCGGGTATTACAGTCATCGAGCGGCTGGCCTTCGTAGGTGAACACGTACTTGCTCTCCGGCGCGAGCGCCCGACACGTCTTCAGTACCTGTATCGCGTCACTACTCAGCGGCAGACCGATTGTCTTGCCGGTCTTCATCTGGCTCCCCGGCACCCAGAGGCGCTGCTGCTCGATGTCCACCCGGTCCCAGGTGAGGGCCAACATCGAGCGCATCCTGAGCATCGTGAACACGGAAAACCGCGCGGCGAGCTCGAGGTGCAGCGGCAGCTCTTTGCACAACCTCTCGAACTCCTCGGGCGTGAGCGACCGCGGCTCCGGCGGTGGCGGGCGGAACATCGGTACTTTGACCTGACAGCCAGCATGGCGCAGCACAGCGCTGACCGTCCCCATCATCCTGTCGCACGTCGCACGACACCACCCATCTGCCAGAGCGTCGGCGCGCAGCTGCTCAAGCACTTCCGTATCGGCGACGGCGAAGACGGCCTCTTCCTCGATGCGCAGCGCGAGCCAAGCGAGGATTTCGCGGTCGCGATTCTTCGCCCTGGCGGTGGAGTCTAGCCAGCGCTCGGCGGCCTCTGCCCACGTGATGGCAGTTCGATCACCGAGCTTTTCGAGTCGCCAGATTCGCTCCCTGAAGACTCTTTCAAACTCTCGAGCGCGCGACTTATCCGTTGTGCCCGTGCTTTTCCGATGTTTTGAGCCAACCTTGACCCACCAGAAAGGGGATCCGGCGCGTTTGTAGAGTGACATCGTTCCTCCAGCCATGCCCGTAATTGGTGTTGTAGGAATACCCAGCGCCGCCCTAGCTTAGCGCTCGGGATCTCGCGGCGGTGCGCCATGCCGCGCAGCGTATAGGCCGACATGCTCAGGTAGTCGGCAGCCTCGTCCAAGTGCAGCTTTTTCATGGCTTTCTCTCCGCATACTCCCCGCAGAAATCGCTCTCCCGCACCGCCGGCCACGGCTCGCCGCGGCGAGCTGGCGGGTAGCGGTGGCACTGATACAAAGTCTTGCGATTCCCCTCGCGCACCGCCCAGCGGCAGGTGGAGCAGGTAGGATTCTGCTGCGGAGGTGCTACTGGCAAGAACGGGATGGTGCTCATTCGCACGTCACGCCGCGCACCGCGCCGCGCCCCACGCCAGCAGCACCACCGCCGCCGACAGCAGCGCCCAGAACACGAACTTGTCGCTGTCGAAGCTCATACCGCCTTGCCGATAGATTGCCGGTCCATGAAATCCATGATGCAGAACTGACAGTAATGCACGAAATCGCTCTTAGGATCAGCGTTGGGTTTCATGCTGATCCAGAAGCTGTGATCGCCGTGGGTCCTGCAGTGATGCTTAGGCGGCTCCCAAAGAACATACGGCTCGAGTGGCGGTGTACTCAGAGATCCCGCCTTGCATTTGCCGCACGTCCAGCTGAGGCCGCCAGCGGCATCACTCCACGCATGGAAACTCCCGTAATCACCGTTGCCGCATTCGGGACACTGCAATGGAAACGCGCTCACTTCAGCGCCTCGCGGATGAAATCATCGATTTCCCCTCTTGTGTACACGCCTCCGTAATCATCACGTATCCGCTCGAGCGCTCCACGCAGTTTTTCAATCTCTTCGACAGCCTGCAGAAACATCGGGCGTATCCCCGGAGGTGCCGCAGCCAGCATTTCGCGCATTGCCGCCGCGATGTCTGTCCAGCGCGGAATCGACCCGCCGCAGTGAGGGCAACTGCGCTCGCTCACCTCAGCGCCTCGCGGGCTATCGTCTGTAGGTTGCTTATTTCGCTGTGGTCGAATGGCTGCAACGAATACGCATTCGCGATTCGCGCGAGCGCCGCGCGCAGACGCATGACTTCCTTAGTCGCATCGTGAGCAGCATGCCCGACTTCACCCAGCGCTTTCTCAAGCCGCTCGATCTCGTCGGCGGCTTCAAGGATGCATTGGTGGTCGCCAACCATCACGGCATCGCGATGAACTTGTCGCAGCCGCTGCACCAGATCGCTCACTTCCCCCTCCCGCGCACGCTCGGTGGTTTCAGCGCGCGATGTTGTTGACGCAGCAGGTTCTGCAGCTCGCGCCGTTTCTGGCGCGATATTTCCACGCGCCTGAGCTTCACTACCTTGTCTGTCTTGATGCATATGGACGATACGATGACAGCCGGTTCATACGGTGCGTACTGCATTCGCCTGCCGCACGCCGGACACTCGTACCAGGCTGTCACTTCCCCCTCCCTTTGCCCTTGGCGTGGCCGGCGGCTCGACGCCACTCGCCGCAGAGGTCGTCGGCGTTGACTTCCGGCCAGCCCCAGTGCTTGTTGAGCAACGGATAGCGGTGACACGTGTACAGCATCTGCGGCACGAGATTGCGCACAAACCGGCACGTCTCGCAGGAGGGCTTCATGCCCGCACCTCGCGCCGCTTGTCGCAACTCGGCATCACGCTAGTCCTCAAGCTCTTTTTCTTTCTCGTCCTTCTTGCGCGGCACAGGATCAGGAACGTGAAGGAGCCATTCGCGCTGATTGAATCCGTGAACGAGCGCCTGAGCGATCGCGCAGGCTCGATCTGCAACCTCATCTGGCTCCAGGAGCCGCAGCTTCTGGCGGCCGACGCTGTCCTCGCCGTCCACCTGCGCCGAAACGATTCCCAGATGTTTGGCAAGATCCACCGCAATGGACGCCGCCAATCCCAGGTGAGTGCAGCGGTAAACGATCGGCTCAAGATGGTCACGCAACCCCTGGCCGAACCTCTCGCGCGGCAAGTCACCCAAAACCTTGAAACCAACGTATTCGCTCACAGTCGTACCTCCCGTGTTGTTTGCTTAAACTTCTCGCTCGCCACTCGCCGCCACTCGTTCCTCTCGCGCGTCATCTGCCGCAGCTGCTGCCGCACCAGTCGCAGCTCCACGCGCTGCGCCACATAGCGCTCGTACCACGTCAGGCGCGAGGGGACGCGGGTCATGCGGCGGCCAGCAGCTCGATCAGCTTGTCGGCCATGCGCCTGTAGGCCGCGCTCGCCGCGCTC
>Ga0123355_10005386_pt1 | contig 18713 bp, 19 predicted proteins | sample TergutEmb28metaG_3_FD_89872 | JGI IMG/M metagenome (GOLD analysis project Ga0123355, IMG submission 89872) | Embiratermes neotenicus P1 segment gut microbial communities from Petit-Saut dam, French Guiana - Emb289 P1 | ecosystem: Host-associated > Arthropoda: Insects > Digestive system > Gut ... | reverse complement strand
TAAGCTGTAGTGCTGACGCTCTACAGTTTCTCCTCCATCATAAACCAAACCAACAATTTAAACAGTTCTGACCTATGCTCTAAATGTACAATTTTGACTCTTAATAAAGGACTTGCTCCCTATATTGGTTATAATATGGGACTGCTATATCAACTCAATCCATTTATCAATACTCTCTACATCTATTACTTGTGTATTTCTGTTTTCTAAGAAACCACAACCAGTGTCAATAATGTCACGTTTAACCCTTTGACGCCTAACAACCACTATAGTGGTCGTACCGCACCGCTAACCTCTAAACGTTGCATTTTATATATTTATTCAACAAGTATAGGTAATGAATATTTTAAACATGGTAATTACTGTCCGTTTTTTTCTCTTCAAAAAGCAGTTTGTTTCATAATTCTAACATATTTGGTTCCTGTTTTATTCACATTTTATATACAGATGTGCTAAAATTTAAAAAAATAATTCCGGCACCAAAAGGTTAAGAATATATTGCCAGTATTCATCTCCTTATATGGATATTATCCTGAAACTTTTTGTTGTTCTGGTGCTGTAAATAGGTGCGGAATGTTACGACATTATGAAAATCATATCTTTCAATCACCCTACCCACTTTTGCATGGTTTTAACCCTCAATGTTGTTACTGTTTTTGTTGCTGCACTATTTTGTATATATGCTTAATACTGTTACGGCTGTATGCACTCTATTTCATCTCATGCTGCAAATACAGTGCTCTTTATTGTACAACACAATGTTGCAATTTTCACTTCATATTTCTGAAATTATCATTCTTTTATTCAGCACTTCAGCATTTGCAGTGTTGAGAAAAAAAGTGAAAAATGTACACATGATCAATATTTCTTACAACTTTCCAACATTTTCCTTCCTCTTTGGCTTCCCTCCTACATTTCCTATCACCAACATTCACCACGTCACGTGCCACAAAATCCAAACATTGTAATTTCAGTCGCCCCGCTCATCGGTGACCCCAGGATTCAGCAAACAGGAGTTGTTTAGGTCTGGCTGACCCATCCATCCTTATGGCATGGCCGTGCCATCTCTGTCTGCACCCCTCAACATAACAGCTATATCTTGTCATACAGACTCCATTCTACTCCACTGTAAAATAAATCTTACTTAAATTCTCCTTTCAAAGATTTTGAGTCCCTTTCCTTACATCTTTGAGAAGATCCACATTTCACAACACATAATAAGAGTGATGTGGTATATATGTTCCGATTGGTACTATTTTCTTCAACAACACTCCTTGCCAATTTCCACTCAGATTTATTGCAATAATCACCTAAAATACAGGAAGTGCTGTTGCCATAGTACTCCACAGCAAGGACTGCTGTCGTAATGAGGCGTGTGCCGTGGTGCTGTCAGTATAGTGGTGATACTGTTTGTGTGTGTGCCGCTGCTGCATCTCATATGAGCAAAGTGCTGTTGCTTGGAGTGCAACCTAGCCTGCGGTTGATAGTCCTTGCTGGCAGCGTGCGTGGCTGGACAGTGCATGGCTGCAGTGATGCATAGAGAGCCGCCTGTTCTGTTACTCCTTTGATACGCCTGCTTACTCCTTGAGACGACTCACTCCTTTCAGACAAATGACTGTGTGCTCTGAGTGCCTCGCCTTTTATTCTGCGTGTCCGAGAAGCTGGCAGCTCTGTGGCTGGCAGATGAGCCACCTGAACTGTCACTCCTTTCATATGCCTGCTTACTCCTTTAGATGACTCACTCCTTTCAGACAAATGACTGTGTGCTCTGAATGCCTCGCCTTTCATTCCGCGTGTCTGTGAAGCTGGCAGCTCTGTGACTGGCAGATGAGCCACCTGAACTGTTACTCATTTCATATGCCTGCTTACTCCTTTAGATGACTCACTCCTTTCAGACAAATGACTGTGTGCTCTGAATGCCTCGCCTTTTATTCCGCATGTCCATGAAGCTGGCAGCTCTGCGACTGGCAGATGCACAAAGCATGTCATTGAGGTGGGGCAAGTGACTACGGGTGCAATGCTTGCCGGCTTAAGGCACAGCTGTGTAGAAAGGCTGTTTCTGAGTTGCGGTATTGCTCTTGCTGCTAGAGCTAACGGTGTGGTACATCACTTGTGTAGGGGCACATGACAGGACCATTTCTGACTACAGTGGGAAGTCCCCACACTGAATGGGTAAGAGTTTTGTATAGCATAATTTTGTTTCTCCTTGATAATAGCCTGGACCATAGATGTCTCTGCAACCCACAATAAATGTTACTGGCAGCACAAAGTTTTGCTCCAACCTGTGGACTAACCATTGTCATTTGTTAGAAATGAACCAAGATATACAAATAGATGTATTCTTTCAAAAGTATACTCTTGAATGGTTAACTTTTGTAGTGCAAGGGGTCTTCCATGACCAGAAACTGTGTAATTTGTTGTGATTTCATCAACAGTGAGTCCCATCTTCTTGTGTGCTGTATCCAGGAGTTTAAAGGCTTCGTTCATTGCTGACAACGTTCTGCCTACTATAATATGTACCCTATACAATTGTAATTCATGAAGGTAGAAATATTAGTGTGTGTGTGTGTATTCTATTCAATTACTTCTGTTAATACCCACTGTGTTTTTCAACTCAATTATTATGTCTGAATAGACAACATGTCACTTTTTGACAATAGCTGTGACACACATCAATGCCTGTGGAATACATTAACAACTATTTACTGGACTGTCCTATGACAAATTAGCAATGTACAACAGAATAACCAAGCAAACGCTCGCTACTGTCATCTTAACGGTGTACATACCGTGCATTATGTTCTTAATTATCTGTCTTCATAAGGATGACTACAGATAATTTTTTATTATTGATGATGATACACAAAATAAAAAACGTCAGTTATTTATGAAAATTCAAATTTTAAAAGAAGCTTCATATTATCCAGTCAACTACCTCAAACACCTACTATTGATTTTGTAGTTTTTACAGCATTTCTCTCAAACTACTTATACCTACCGCTGTACATGTGAGTCATCCTCTGACACGGTCATGGTAACTCTCTTGCAAACATCTGACATCAAGGACTGTACATATTTCTGTAACAGAATATACAGTACCAAGTTACAGGTATGAGAAAACAAAAGAGCCATTCACAGTGACAAAAAATGGACAGGTGCGAATTAATCAAGAATTTGCAAGAAGTATATCATGTCACATACATTGTACTGCAATTTGCAAGAACTGGATCATGTCACAGACACTGTACTGCAATTTTTAACAATTTCCTTAATTACCTGACATTCAGAAATCAGTTACTGTTAATGACATCCAATTTCATATTCAGACTTGTTTCACTTCCATTTCTGCCTCACGCATCACAAATTAGGGCCACTGCCTGTTCAAGTTCAGAATTTTGACCCAAAAGATTCCATGCCTAAGGTCAGCCCATACATAGCAAGACATCTCACCCTCAAGCAATACCAACATTCAACAAAAAAGCACACATACATTTTGTCCTCAGCAAGATCTGACACAGCAATACCAAATGTTCACGCATCCCACACTCATCTCAATTCGCACTTCACATGACATCAGCAGTCAGCATACCAGAAAGCTCATAAATATATATTCACTCAGTCCAACAAAAATCAAGCAGCCTGAAATTTTGCTAAGCCCCACTCTGCAAGCAACATAATGTACTGTAATGTAATTATAATCTGAGTTGTTCACAGTCTCCCTCTATTTGTACATTCATGGCATTTCTCTCTGTTCCATTCCACACAATCACTCTCGCCACACATATATTAACCAAAGATACCAAAGCATCTGCATAATTTGAAGTTAAAACATCAATTAACATTCATTAATTTTCCTAGGCATGTGGCAAGCTGGCTCTGCTGAAAAGATGTGACATTACGAACAGTGCACTAACAAGCAAGTATGTTACGGCACAATTCTAGTATTCTTCAGAGACCAAATATATTGTTTTGAGTCCCAGCATTGACATTTTTTTTTTTGTTGCACAAGTTGTGTTCTCACAAACACTACATTAAACTGTGCAGTTACACATGTTACACGTTTCAAAACTTATCTGTGTTGCACTGACATAGCTAGGAATGTGAGTGACACAGAGATTTCTGTTGTGTTCACAGTTTTTGTTTACTGGCATTCTGATTGAAAGGGTCCGTGTTTGAACGTGAGTTACAACAGGCATGTCAAACTCATTGGTGAGCCAACAGATCTGATGTTGGACAACACAATTTTAAAAATAAACAGACAGTGTATGACACATGTGCTTGAGAGACACCAGGTTTGAGGGTCGTTCTACCCTCACCGTGCTCCACAGAAGCTGAAGTCAGTGAGAAGGTGCTGTTGGGGGGAGTGAAGTACTGTTGCAACAAATTTAGGCTTAATTTTAGCTGCCGCACAAGGTCACAATTCAGTCTTTTGTACAACTTTCTTGTAGCCGCCGCCGCCGCCGACGACGATGACGACGACAACAACAACGTGATGGAAGCCTTATGTTGATTACTTTAAACTATACTTTGCAACACAATGCTGAGTATTTATACTCGCTGCTTGGCTGACAGACAAGAACTCCGTAGTAATGACAGTGCGATGCAAAATCTACTTGTTAAAATACAGTCCACTTTAAACACCACAAAATGCACTGACCAATATATTTTACATCACACAACCACCACTGTTCTTCTTTCTCAGCCCAGAAACACCGCCATCATACAGTTACACAAAAGTATAAAATTAGTGCAATAATGTAATAATCGATTTCATGAGCTTAACTAGTCTAATGTTTCTGTTTATAAACTGTAGTCTTTGAGCCGTACTCACAATTTGCTTCGCAAATTTTGTGGGCTGCTAAAATAACTGAAACGGGATGCGTGCAACCCACATGCCACCACTTTGACATGTCTGCTGTAGACAAACAAATTATTTGCAAAACATGTATGAGTTACAGGCATTCTGTTTCTTGAAGTATATCGCTTATGTATACAAAATGAGAATTAATATGTTAGCCTTTAAGCAGGCTGTTTCCAGGAAGTGACCTCCATGATAAGAAGCTCACAACACGGATGCTTCAACCACTGATTGCATTTGTCTTGCCATGGACTCAACCAGTGATTGCAGAAAATGCTGAGATGAAGCAACTTCATCCCAAGCATCAGATATAATGGTCCAAAGGGCATCACTATTTCTGGGTGGGAGGACCAGCCAAGTCCTCTTCACCTCACACTACATATTCTCGATGTGACTCATACCAGGTGATCACGGTGGACAGTCAATGAATTCAACATCGGCCTGCAGTGATACACATTCTTGAACCACACAAGAATCATTCCGTATATTTTTCAAATTATTTGGCTATCAGATCTCGTGGCTCACAATAGCCCGCAAACAGCAACAAGTTTGACATGCCTGGTCTGACTCACATTTGAACATGGACCCTTTAAATCAGAACGCCAGTAAACAAAAAACTGCAGAAACATAATGGAAATATCTGCATCACTCACATTTATTGCCTTGCCAACGCAGCACACATAACATTTGCAATATAATTAATTAATAGATGTGTAACAGCACAGTTTAATTCCGTGTCTGTGAGAATGCAACATACGCACAAATATAAGGAAACTCCAAAGGACTCAAATTATGATGGCAGCTGTACATTACATTGCTTCCAGAGTGAGACTTACAAAATTTACGGCCGCTTGATTTTTGTTGGACAGAGTGTACAAGACAAACAGATGTTATAAATTCAATTTAAAGTGATCTGATAATACACAATACAGAGTGATCTGACAAACACACAAACAAAGTGACCTCATAAATATACAATACAAAGTGAACCAAAAGTCAAACAGACATTAGCAACATTAACAATACATCTTTTGTTAATCTAACTATTTTAATGTTCCATAACACTATAACATACACGTACACAATCACACTATTTACTGAAAGCAGCCCTCATCGCAGATTTTCATTATGAGTCTTTCCTGTCTCACACAACAGACACACAAGCAACCAGTGACATGACAGAGGTCTATTGGTGGCTAATATAAAACTGCACAATGTGGAAACATCAGTTGTATAAGATTAATGTTTAACGCTTCCGAGCATGTATTTCATCCACCCAGTATTAAAATATTCAGTTCCCACCCTCCACAAAACACACTGTTTACACACAAGATTTCCAGCTTTCACAGCAAACAAGCATTAAATTGTTCTTAGGTAATCAGCCACAACAATGACAAACTAAAAGCCAATATTGGTTTCAGGGCCACGAACAACTTCAATAAATGCTGCTTCTCCAAGAACAAACCTTTTAAATTTGTTTGGGGGAATAATAACAGTTAATAGTCAGAAATGTACAAAACAAATAATTTAAATGTGTGGACAAACTCCTATTCTATAATGTTCAAGCCTTAACATCTATAGTTTAGTGGTTACTAATGTACCACAGAATTTCACATTCAGAAGCTCTGAAATTGGTATCCACAAGTTTTTGATGTGTTGTATAAAACTCTCACAATAAAAGTTCCTATGTAACATAATTGCCCGGACATTGTAATGGATAATAATGTTTTCTGTGAAACAGAGACAATGCTTATATTTTATTTAGAAGCATTTCAGTCCATCATGAGTTCCGTCCTTGTTATCATTAGCGTGACTTAACACACGGCTTGCAGCTTGACAGCGAGAACCACAACAGTGTTAGCTCGGGAATATTACATGCACTGTTCATCTAGACTATTCTGTCAGTAAGTTTGGTAGATGTTACAAGCAGGCTACATAGAAGAGTAAGTATGGTATATGTTACGTGCTGGCTACAAAGCACAGTAAATTTGGTAGATGCTACGTTCAGACTACACAGAACAGTATATTTGGTAGATGCTATTTGCACGCTATACAGAACAGTAAGTTTGGTAATTGCTATGTGAAGGCTACACAGAACAGTAAGTTTGGTAGGTGCTACTTGAAGACTAAGCAGAACTATAAGGTTGGATGATGCTACGTGCAGGTTACACAGAGCAGTAAATATAGAAGATGCTACATGCAAGCTACACAGAACAGTAAGATTGGTAGATGCTACGTGAAGGACACACAGCACAGTAAGTTTGGTAGATGCAACGTCCAGGCTACACAAAACAGTAAGTTTGGTAGATGCTACGTGAAGGCTACACGGAACAGTAAGTTTGGTAGTTGCTACGTGCAGGCTACAAAGAGCATTAAGTTTGGTACATGCTACATGCAGGCTACACAGAGCAGTAACTTTGGTAGATGTTACGTGCAGGCTGCACAAAAAGGTAAGTTTGGTAGACGCTGCATGCAGGCTACACAGCACAGTAAGTTTCGTAGATGCCACGTGAAGGATACACAGCACAGTAAAGTTCGTAGATGCTACATGCAGGCTATACAGAGCAGTAACTTTGGTAAATGTTACATGCAGGCTGCACAAAACGGTAAGTTTGGTAGATGCTGCATGCAGGCTACACAGCACAGTAAGTTTCGTAGATGCCACGTGAAGGCTACACAGCACAGAAAGGTTGGTAGATGCTGCATGCAGGCTACACAGAACAGTAAGGTTGGTAGATGCCACATGCAGGATGCACAGAACGGAAAGTTTGGTAGATGGAACGTGCAGGCTACACAGAACAGTAAGTTTGGTACATGCTACTTGCAGGCTACACAGAAGAATAAGTTTAGTAGATGCTACTTGCAGGCTGCACAGAACAGTAAATTAGGTAGATGCTACATTCTGGCTAGACGGAACAGTAAATTTGGAAGATGCTACATGAAGGCTACACAGAACAGTAAGCTTGGAAGATGCTACGTGCAGGCTGTACAGAATAGTAAGTTTGGTAGATGCTATATGCAGGCTACACAGCACAGTAAATTTGATAGATGCTACATGTAGACTACACTGAACAGAGTGTTTGGTAGATGCTAAGTGCAGGCTACACAGAACAGTAAGTTTGGTAGATGTTACTTGCAGTCTACAAGGAACAGTTAGTTTCTTAGTTGCTACATGCAGGATACAGAAAGCAGTAAGGTTGTTAGATGCTACGTGCAGGCTACACAGCACTGTACATTTGGTAGATGCTACGTGCACGCTAGAGGGCACAGTAAATTTGGTAGATGCTACGTACAGGCTACACAGGGCATTAAGTTTCGTAGACACTACGTGCAAGCTACACAGCACAGTAAATTTGGTACATGCTACGTTCAGGCTAAACAGCACAGAGAAATTGGTAGATGTTACATGCAGGTTACACAGAGCAGTAAGTTTGGTAGATGCTACATGCAGGCTACAAGACACAGTAAATTTTGTAGATGATACATTCAGGCTACACAGCACAGTAATTTTGGTAGATGTTAATGCAGCCTACACAGAACAAGAAGTTTGGTAAATGTGACATGCAGGCCACACAGTTCTGTAAGTTTGGTACATAATACGTGCAGGATACAACACAGTACATTTGGTAGATGCTAAGATCAGGCTACACTGAACAGTAGGTTTGGTAGATGCTACATGCAGGCTACACAGAACAGTAAGTTTGGTAGATGCTACATGCAGGCTACACAGAGCAGTAGGTTTGGTAGATGCTACATGCTGGCTGAACAGAACAGTAATTTTGGTACATGCTATATTAAGGCTACACAGAACAGTAAGTTTAGTAGATGCTACATGCAGGCTACACATAACAGTACGGTGGGAAGATGATAGTTTCAGGTTGCACAGAACAGAAAGTTTGGTAGATGCTACATGCAGGCAACACAGAACAGTGAGTTTCGTAGATGTTACGTGCAGGCTGCAAACAACAGTATTTTGGTAGATGCTACATGCAGGCTACACAGAAGAGTAAGATAGGTAGTTGCTACGTGAACGCTACACAGCACAGTTAGTTTGGTAGATGCTATGTGCAGGCTACACAGAACAGTAAGTTTAGTAGATGCTACGTGCAGGCCACACAGAACAGTAAGATTGGTACATGCTAGGTTCGGCTACATAGCACACTAAATTTGTTAGATGCTATGTGCAGGCTACACATAACGGGAAGTTTGGTAAATGCTATGTGCAGGCTACAGAAATCAGTAAGTTTGGAAGATGCTAATTGCAGGCTACACAGCAGATTAAGTTTGGTAGATGCTACATGCAAAATAAACAGCACAGTAAACTCAGTAGATGCTACATACAGCATACACTGAACTATAAATTTGTTAGGAGCTAGATGCTGAGTACAAAGAACAGGAAGTTTGGTAGCTACAACTTGCAGGCTACTAGGAACAGTAAGTTTGGTAGATGCTACATGCCGGCTACAGAGAACAGAAATTTTGGTAGATGCTACTCGCATGATACACACAACAATAAATTTGTTAGATGCTACTTGCAGGCTACACAGAACAGTAAGTTTGTTAGATGCTACTTGCAGGCTAAAGAGAAAGCAAGTTTTGTAGATGCTAATTGCTGGCTACAGAAAACAGTAGGTTTGGTAGATGCTACATGCAGGCTTCACAGAACAGTAATTTTGGTAGATGATACTTACAGGCTACAAAGTACAGAAAGCTTGGTAGATGCTTAGTGCAGGCTGCACGGAACAGTAAGTTTGGTATATGATACTTGCAGGATACACAGACCAGTAAGTGTGGTAGATGTTAATTGCAGGCTAAAGAGAACAGTAAGTTTGGGAGATGCTACTTGCTGGCTACACAGAACAGTAAGACAGGTAAAAGTTACGTGCATGGTACACAGAACAGTAACTTTGGTAGATGAAACATGCAGGCTACACAGGACAGTAATTTTGGTAGATGCTACATGCACGATGTACAGAACAGTACCTTTGATAGATGCTACTTGCAGGCCACAGAGAACAGTAGGTTTGGTAGATGCTACTTGCAGGCTACAGAAAACATTAAGTTTAGTAGATGCTACATGCAGGCTGCAAAGAACGGTCATTTTGGTAGATGCTAAGTGCAGGCTACAGAGAAAAGTAAGTTTGGTAGATGCTACATGCAGGCTGCAAGGAACAGTAAGTTTGGTAGATGCTACACGCAAGCTACACTGAAGAGTAAGATAGGTAGACGCTAAGTGTAGGCTAAACAGAACAGTAAGTTTGGTAGATGATACATGCACGTTTCACACAATTGTACGTTTGTTAGATGCTACATGCATTCTGCACAGAACAGTAATTTTGGTAGATCCTAATTGCAGGCTACAGAGAACTGTAAGTTTGGTAGATGCTACTTGCAGGTTACAGAAAACATTAAGTTTCGTAGATGCTAACTCCAGGCTGCAAAGAACAATCATTTTGGTAGATGCTACTTGCAGGCTACAGAAAACACTAACTTTGGTAGATGCTACTTGCAGGCTACAGAGAACAGTAAGTTTGGGAGAAGCCACATGCAGGCTGCAAAGAACAGAACTTTTGGTAGTTGCTAATTGCAGGCTACACAGAATAGTAAGTTTGGTAGATGCTAGGTTCAGACTACACAAGAGAGTAAGTTTGGTAGATGCTAATTGCAGACTACACAGAACGGTAAGTTTGCTAGATGCCAAATGCGGGCTGCACAGAACAGTAGGTTTGATAGATGCTACATGCAGTCTGCAAAGATAAGAACTTTTGGTAGATGCTACTTGCAGACTACAGAGAACAGTAAGTTTGGTAGATTGTAATTGCAGACTAGGCAGAAAGGTAAAGTTGGTAGATGCTAGGTGCAGGCTACACAAAACAGAAATTTTGGTAGATGCTACATGCAGGCTGATCAGAACAGTAGGTTTGGTAGATACTAATTGCAGACTACAGAGAGCAGTAAGTATGGCAGATGCTACATGCAGGCTGCTCAGAACAGTAAGTTTGGTAGATGCTAATTCCAGGCTGCTATAGACAGAAAGTTTGGTAGATGCTACTTGCAGGCTACACAGAATTGTAGGTTTGGTAGATGCTAGGTGCAGGCTATACAGTACGGTAAGTTTGGTAGATGCTACTTGCAGGCTACACAGAACAGTAAGTTTGGTAAATGCTACATGCAGGATTCACAGAACGGTAAGTTTCGTAGATGCTACTTGCACTCTAAAGAGAACAGTAATAAGTTTGTTAGATGCTACATGCAGACTACACAGAACAGTAAGTTTGGTAGATGCTACGTGCAGGCTTCACAGAACGGTAAGTTTCGTAGATGCTACTTGTATGCTACAGAGAACAGTAATTTTGGTAGATATTACTTCCAGGCTACACAAAGAGTAAGTCTGGTAAATGCTACTCGCGAATTACACAAAACAGTAAGTTTGGTAGATGCTACATGCAGGCTACACAGCACAGTAAATATGGTAGATGCTACGTTCGGGCTACACAGAACAGTAAGTTTGGAAGATGCTACCTGCAGGCTACATAGAACAGTAAGCTTGGTAGATGCTACTTGCAGGCTGCACAGAACAGTAAGTTTTATAGATACTATTTGCAGGCTACACAACTCAGTACATTTGGTAGATGCTACATGCAGGCTACACTGAACAGAGTGTTTGGTAGATGCTAAGTGCAGGCTACAGAGAACAGTAGGTTCGGTAGATGCTACTTGCATTCTACACGACACAGTAAGTTTCTTAGTTGGTATATGCAGGCTACGGAAATCAGTAAGGTTGGTAGATGCTACGTGCAAGCTACACAGCACTGTACGATTGGTATATGCTACGTGCAGGCTACACAGCACAGTAAATTTGGTAGATGCTACGTGCATGCTACACAGAGCAGTAAGTTTGGTAGATGCTACGTACAAGTTACACAGCACAATAAATTTGGTACATGCTACGTTCAGGCTACACAGCACAGAAAATTCGGTAGATGTTACAAGCAGGCTACACAGAGAAGTAACTTTGGTAGATGTTACGTGCAGGCTACACAGCACAGTAAATTTTGTAGATGATACGTTCAGGCTACACAGCACAGTAAAATTGGTAGATGCTAAACGCAGGCTACATAGAACACTAAGTTTCATAGATGCTACATGCAGGCCACACAGATTAGTAACTTTGGTACATGCTACGTGCAGGATACAGCACAGTACATTTGGTGGCTGCTAAGATCAGGCTACACTGAACAGTAAGTTTGGTAGATGCTACATGCAGGACAGACAGAACAGTAGGTTTGGTATATGATACATGCAGGCTACACAGAGCAATAAGTTTGGTAGATGCTATGTGCAGGTTGAACAGAACTGTAAGTTTGGTAGATGATACATTAAGGCTACACAGAACAGTATGTTTAGTAGATGCTACATGCCGGCTACACAGAATAGTACGGTTGGTAGATGATATATTCACTCTGCACAGAACAGAAAGTTTGATAGATGCTACATGCAGGCAACACAGAACAGTGAGTTTCGTAGATGCTACTTGCAGGCTGCAAAGAACAGTAATTTTGGTAGGTGGTACATGAGGGCTACACAGAACAGTAAGATGGGTAGGTGCTACGTGAAGGCTACACAGCACAGTAAGTTTGGTAGATGCTATGTGCAGGCTACACAGAACAGTAAGTTTGGTAGATGCTACATGCAGGTTATGGAGAACAATATGTTTGAGAGATGCTATGTGCAGGCTACAAGGAACAGTATGTTTTGTAGATGCTACTTTCAGGCTACACAGAACAGTAAGTTTCGTACTTGCTACATGCAGGCTACACTGAACAGTAAGACAGGAAATGCTATGTGCTGGCTACACAGAACAGTAAGTTTGGTAGATGATACATGCAGGCTACAAAGAACAGTAAGTTTTGTAGATGCTACTTTCAAGCTACACAGAACAGTAAGTTTCGTACATATTACATGCAGGTTACACTGTACAGTAAGACAGGTAGATGCTATGGGCAGGCTACACAGAACAGTAAGTTTGGTAGATGATACATGCAGGCTACACAGAACAGTAAGTTTGGTAGATGCTAACTACAGGCTACAGAGAACAGTAAGTTTGGTAGAAGCTACTTGCAGACTATAGAAAACATTTAGATTGGGAGATGCTACATACAGTCTGCACAGAACAGTAATTTTGTTAGATGCTAATTGCAGGCTACATAGAACCGTAATTTTGGTAGATGCTAAATGCAGGCTGCACAGAACAGTAAGTTTGGTAAATGCAACTTTGAGGCTACAGAAGACAGTAAGTTTGGTAGGTGCTACTTGCAGGCTACACAGAACAATATGTTTGGTAGGTGCTAGGTGCAGGCTACAGAGAACATTAAGTTTGGTAGATGCTTCTTGCAGGCTACACAGAACAGTAAGTTTGGTAGATGCTACATGCAGGCTACATAGAACAGTAAGTTTGGTAGATGCTACATGCAGGCTACACAGAACAGTAAGTTTGGTAGATGCTACATGCAGGCTCCATAGAATGGTAAGTTTGGTAGATGCTACATGCAGGTCACAGAGAAAAGTAAGTTTGGTAGATGCCACTTGCAGGCTACACAGAACAGTAAGTTTGGTAGATGCTACTTGCTGGCTACACAGAACAGTTAGTTTGATAGATGCTACTAGCAGGCTACACAAAACAATAAGTTTGGTATATGCTACTTGCAGGATACACAGAACACTAAGTTTGGTAGATGCTATATGCAGGCTACACAGAACAGTACGTTTGGTAGATGGTACTTGCTGGATACACCGAACGGTACGTTTTGTAGATGCTAGTTGCAGGCTATGCAGAGCTGTAACTTTGGTAGATGCTACTTGCAGGCTACACAAGACAATAAGTTTGGGAAATGCTACTTGCAGGCTACACAGAACAGTAAATTTGGTAGATGCTAATTGCAAGGCTACACAGAACAGTAAGTTTGGTAGATGCTATTTGCTGGCTACACAGAACAGTAATTTTGGTAGATGCTACGTGCAAGCTACACAGAACAGTAAGTTTGGTAGATGCTATTTGCAGGCTACACAGAACAGTATATTTGATAGATGCTAGGTGCAGGCTACAGAGAACTGTAAGTTTGGTAGATGCTACATGCAGGTTACACAGAACAGTAAGTTTGGTAGCTGCTACATGCAGGCTACACAGAACAGTAAGTTTGGTAGATGCTACGTGCAGGCTACACAGAATGGTAAGTTTGGTAGATGCTACGTGCAGGCTACACAGAACAGTAAGTTTGGTAGATGCAACATGGAGGCTACACAGAACAGTAAGTTTGGTAGATGCTACAGGCAGGTTACGCAGAACAGTAATTTTGGCAGATGCTACGTGCAGGTTACACAGAACAGTAATTTTGGTAGATGCTACGTGCAGGCTACACAGAACAGTAAGTTTGGTAGATGCTACATGGAGGCTACGCAGAACAGTAAGTTTGATAGATGCTACTAGCATGAAACACAGAACAGTAAGTTTGGTAGATGTTATATGCAAGCTAAACAGAACAGTAAGTTTGGTAGATGCTACTTGCAGGCTACATAGAACAGTATGTTTGGTAAATGCTACATGCAGGATTCACAGAACAGTAAGTTTCGTAGATGCTACTTGCACTCTAAAGAGAACAGTAATAAGTTTGGTAGATGCTACTTGCAGGCTACACAGAACAGTAAGTTAGGTAGATGCTACGTGCAGGCTTCACAGAATGGTAAGTTTCATAGATGCCACTTGCATGCTACAGAGAACAGTAATTTTGGTAGATATTACTTCCAGGCTACACAAACAGTAATCTGGTAAATGCTACTTGTTAATACACAAAACAGTAAGTTTGGTAGATGCTACATGCAGGCTACACAGCACAGTAATTTTGGTAGATGCTACGTTCAGGCTAAACAGAACTGTAAGTTTGGAAGATGCTACCTGCAGGCTACATAGAACAGTAAGCTTGGTCGATACTACGTGCAGGCTGCACAGAACATTAAGTTTGGTAGATGCTATATGCAGGCTACACAACACAGTAAATTTGGGAGATGCTACATGCAGGCTACACTGAACAGAGTGTTTGGTAGATGCTAAGTGCAGGCTACAGAGAACAGTAAGTTTGGTAGATGCTAGTTGCATTCTACACGCAACAGTAAGTTTCTTAGTTGGTATATGCAGGTTACGGAAATCAGTAAAGTTGGTAGATGCTACGTGCAAGCTACACAGCACTGTACGTTTGGTAGATGCTACGTGCAGGCTACACAGCACAGTAAATTTGGTAGATGTTACGTGCATGCTACACAGAGCAGGAAGTTTGGTAAACGCTACGTACAAATTACACAGCCCAATAAATTTGGTACATGCTACGTTCAGGCTACACAGCACAGAAAATTCGGTAGATGTTACATGCAGGCTACACAGAACAGTAAGTTTGGTAGATGCTACATGCATGCTGCACAGAACAGTAATTTTGGTATATGCTAACTATAGGCTACAGAGAACAGTAAGTTTGGTAGAAGCTACTTGCAGGCTATAGAAAACATTTAGATTGGGAGATGCTACATGCAGTCTGCACAAAACAGTAATTTTGGTAGATGCTACTTGCAGGCTACAGAGAACCATAATTTTGGTAGATGCTACATTCAGGCTGCACAGAACAGTAAGTTTGGTAAATGCTACTTTGAGGCTACAGAAGATAGTAAGTTTGGTAGGTGCTACTTGCAGGCTACACAGAACAGTATGTTTGGTAGGTGCTAGGTGCAGGCTACACTGAACATTAAGTTTGGTAGTAGCTACTTGCAGGCTACACAGAACAGTAAGTTTGGTAGATGCTACATGCAGGCTACACAGAACATTAAGTTTGGTAGGTGCTACATGCACGCTACACAGAACGGTAAGTTTGGTAGATGCTACATGCAGGTCACAGAGAAAAGTAAGTTTGGTAGTTGCCACTTGCAGGCTACACAGAACAGTAAGTTTGGTAGATGCTACTTGCTGGCTACACAGAGCAGTTAGTTTGATAGATGCTACTTGCAGGCTACACAAAACAATAAGTTTGGTATATGCTACTTGCAGGATACACAGAACACTAAGTTTGGTAGATGCTATATGCAGGCTACACAGAACAGTAAGTTTGGTAGATGGTACTTGTTGGATACACCGAACGGTAAGTTTTGTAGATGCTAGTTGCAGGCTATGCAGAACTGTAAGTTTGGTACCTGCTACTTGCAGGCTACACAAAACAATAAGTTTCGTAAATGCTACTTGCAGGCTACACAGAACAGTAAATTTGGTAGATGCTAATTGTAGGCTACACAGAACAGTAAGTTTGGCAGATGCTAGGTGCAGGCTACACAGAACAGTAAGTTTGGTAGATGCTATTTGCAGGCTACACAGAACAGTATATTTGATAGATGCTAGGTGCAGGCTACAGAGAACTCTAAGTTTTTTAGATGCTCCATGCAGGCTACACAGAACAGTAAGTTTGGTAGATGCTACGTGCAGGCTACACAGAACAGTAAGTTTGGTAGATGCTACATGCAGGCTACACAGAACAGTACATTTGGTAGATGCTACGTGCAGGCTACACAGAACGGTAAGTTTGGTACATGCTACGTGCAGGCTACACAGAACAGTAAGTTTGGTAGATGCTACATGGAGGCTACACAGAACAGTAAGTTTGGTATATGCTACAAGCAGGCTACGCAGAACAGTAAGTTTGGCAGATGCTACGTGCAGGTTACACAGAACAGTAAGTTTGGTAGATGCTACGTGCAGGCTACACAGAACAGTACGTTTGGTAGATGCTACATGGAGGCTACACAGAACAGTAAGTTTGGTAGATGCTACAAGCAGGGTACGCAGAACAGTAAGTTTGGCAGATGCTACGTGCAGGTTACACAGAACACTAAGTTTCCTTTTCACCTTCAGTTTTGCATATGACGGTGATGAAATCAGCAATGTGTGAAATTTCTTGAACTTAGTCGATGCTACACTCCATGGGATGTATTCTGTTTCTGAGGTAAGGTACCTGGTCATGCCCATTGCCAGGGTGTAGCTGACAAGACCAGCTTCTGCTAAACTGAAGATGTCATCCAACAGATGTCCTCGATCTGCAATGTCAAGTGCCTGAAATATGGATGGAGTTGTCACTTTTACATCCAGCACAAACAATACAGTTACGGTCTACTGCTGTCTTACAACTCTGGATATTTCTGTACACGGTTACTGCTGCTGCCGCTACCGCCCCCACCTCCGCCCCCATTGCCACCACCACCACCACCACCACCACTTTACTGTTATCGTTATCATCATCATCATCATCATCAACAACAACAATAACAACAAATTTATGCAGCTTATTTACAATTATACACCTGAAACAAACAAACCATGTTTTGAGAATATACGGTTCTGGAATTTTCAGCTACCATTATTTACAATTTATGCTACGTGTAAAATTATTCCATGTGTTGAACATTCTATACTTTTGCATCAGTACTTTCCAAAGTATGTGTGCAGTGCCCAGTAGGGTGGGAATTTTTAGTGCCTTGATTTCATGATTTCTCCGTATGCTGCTCAGGTATTTTCTGAATGATTCTAAAATGATTCCAAGTGCTTCTATTATTACCGGTATCATTTTGTTTTTACATTCCAAATGTCCAGTACTTCTATTGCAGTCTTTACATTTTACCACCTTCTCACCTTCTCACTTGATCACATTTCTGTTTGCCGAAATTGCAACATCTATTGACATGATGTTCTTTTATTCATTAGCACAGACTGTGATGTCCAGTTCATTATTGGGGATGGTTCTGTTGGTTTGCACTTGCTGGTTCAATAAAATGTTTCCCTTACCTTCGAAACTTGTTTCTACTAAATGTGATACCCACCCATACTAGTTTTCATTGTTTAGCTATTTCTTGCATATATTAAAGAGTACTTCAGCACACTCTCAAACATGTCTCTTTTATGTATCGTTCTTATGCCAGCATTGTGCAAACTGATATGATGTGTTCTGCTATCACATCAAACTGTTCACACAGTCCACATTTGCTATCAGTGCCTGTTTGTAATATTTTTGTTGCAAGATATTTTGTCTGCAATGCCTGATCTTGTGCTGCTATTATTTTACTTTCAGTTTCTCCTTTCAAATCCGCCCTCAACAGCCAAAGCAATGGTCTTCTTCGATGATAAGCTGCCTATCCATGCTAGCTGTTGTGTGCTGAATGCCTGTCACTGTTCTCATTTCATTTGTTTAAATCTTCTGAAATTTTTGTTCTTGTTTTAATTGCTGAATTCACTGCATTTTGTTGTATTCATATCCATGAACTAATTGCTAAAATTTAGGGAAACACCAACAAACACACTACATTATTATATAAAGTTTTTTCCAACAAAGTGCTGTAATTCGAACACATTTTGACCCCTTGTGGGCCATCCTCAGGAAGTTTACATTAATATTTTTATACAACAGCGATTACAAACAGATGAAATAAGTTCAAGTTATATTAAAAACATGTCATGTTTTGAAGTTGATGCTGTACAATTGTGTGTTTGATGAAGTATTTCTTGTGTATGGGTCTGATATACAAAGTAGTGTACAATGGTCCTATATATATAAGACAACAACATGCAGAAGAAAACTACACAGGAAATAAACATGACATACAAATAATAAGTAATGCAACAGCCTCTGAGTACAACAGCGGATTATATTAACCCTTTGACGCCTAACGACCCCTATAGTGGTCGTACCACACCGCTAACCTCTAAACGTTGCATTTTATATATTTATTCAACAAATATAGGTACTGAATATTTTAAACATGGTATATACTC
>Ga0123355_10005385_pt1 | contig 18716 bp, 15 predicted proteins | sample TergutEmb28metaG_3_FD_89872 | JGI IMG/M metagenome (GOLD analysis project Ga0123355, IMG submission 89872) | Embiratermes neotenicus P1 segment gut microbial communities from Petit-Saut dam, French Guiana - Emb289 P1 | ecosystem: Host-associated > Arthropoda: Insects > Digestive system > Gut ... | reverse complement strand
AGCCGAAGCAAATTGCGCTTTTTCGTATTCCTCCTCCAAAAAAGTTACGGGAACTAAGACTTTTTCCAAATTGAGCGTCGAAAACGAATCTTTGTAAATGAGATACGGAATGCGCAAATCGCGGCAAGTGTTCAAGTATTTTTGAATTGATTTTGAGCGATTTTCGGACAATTGAATGAAAAGAAACGAAATTTCCAACTGCTCACAAAGTTCGGATAATTCGAATAAATTTTTGCGTTCAACTATGATTTTTGCGTTTGAAAAATCGGTAATTTCAACAATGTTTTCAAGACTTTTTTGAGTGTTTTCTATTTCATTTTCCGAATCGGCAAAAGCGATTATTCCAAATTCTTTTTTCAAAGATTTGGACAAGGAAAATGCACTTTTCATTGCACAAAACGCGGTTTTTATGTTTTCTATGTAGATTGTAATCATTTTTAGTTGTCAGTTTTTAGTTTTTCAGTTTAAGCGAGTAAAATATTTAAAAATTCATTTGCCTTTTCTTCAATTATCTCAATTTCTTTTGCGTCTTTATTCGTTTCAAATAAATTCCAATATTTATTATCGTTCCACCCAAAACTTCTGTTATCGTCAGAGCCTTTTTGTGTTATAAATCCCCAAAACCAAAGGTCATCCCATATTTCTATATCTAAATTAGAATAATTTTTTTCATCTTTCAAAAACTTATTTATCCCTTTAAAATCCCGTTTTACATTTGGATTAATTTCTTTAAATATCGCGATGATTACAGCATCCACAGGCAAAAAAAACTTATCATTATCATCTATTTTTGAAGGACAATCATCCCAAAATTTCAAATTTTCACCATACTCTCCACTATTTATATGATACACACTTTTAACAAATAAAGCGGCTGTTTTATCTCCCCAACCATTTTGTTTTCTCATCCCTTCAAATAAACTATTAAAATTATATGTCTGATTATTAGAAGGATTTAGCAAATTAATAAATTCTTTAAAAGACACCAATTTATCAGGATTTGTCCCTATTTCTCGATAGAATGCAGATAATGTATCTATTTTGGGCTGGCTTTGCGTATTAGCAATATTGTACAACAAAGCTGATTTGTAGTTTTATGCGGAGTTATAAATTGATTATATGAACTGCGCTGAACATCAAAATTATGTTCTCGATTTGACTTCAAAAAATCAAATAATTTATCTGTTTTTTCGTGATTAATGTCATTCATTTTTTCTATTCTTGAAAATAAACCCTTTTTATTCATTGTTCGTAACAGATTTTTCGTTTGTTTCCACCAAATCCTCATCAATATCCAACTTCAATTTCACTCGTTTTTCGATATCTTCTGCGCTTGGCAAGGTATCTATCAATTCTGCGGGAACAAAATCCGACAATTTATACTCGCTTACGCCAATAGGTTTGCTTATATCTTTCAAGGCATATTCGGCAGTCAATTTATCTTTTGTTTTGCAAAGCATAATGCCAATGGACGGATTATCAGTTTCGTGTTTCAAAATATCGTCAATGGCTGATAGATAGAAGTTTAGTTTTCCCACATATTCGGGTTTAAACTCTGTGTTTTTTAATTCAATTACCACATAGCAGCGCAGTTTTGTATTGTAAAACAAGAGGTCAATATAATAATCCTTTTCGCTGATTTCAATATGATACTGATTTCCTACAAAGGCAAATCCTGTGCCGAGTTCCATAATGGTTTTTGCGATATTGGCTACCAATTCACTTTCTATTTCACGTTCAATAATTCCTTGCCGTTTTTCTATAAAATCGAAAACATAAGGACTTTTTAGCGTTTCTTCTGCCAATCCGCTAAATGGTACAGGCAACAATCGCTCGTAATTCGTTGTTTTTTCTGCTATCGCTTGTCTTTCATACAACTTTATTTCAATTTGATATTCAAGCGCCGAGAGCGACCAGCCGTTTTCGATTGTTTGTTTTGAATACCATTCAAATTCTTCTCGTGTCTTTGACTTGTTGAGTAACAGTATATTATGCGACCAGCTCAAAAGTGCAGACAGTGTCTGCACTTTTCCTTCATCGTTTACGATTTCAGCAAATTTTCGCATATATTTCAGATTACGAGTAGCATATCCTTTAGCACTTGGAAACTCCATTTTTATATCGCGAGCAAGATTTTCAATAAATTTTGCCCCATATTTTGTGTTGGCAATAATAATTTTTCCGATATTCCAATAAAGCAAAATTTGCTCACAATTTACACCCAAAACTGCTCTATATTGCGCCGTCTTAATGCGAATTTTTATCTCGTTTAATACATCAAAGTATTCTTTGTTGTTGATTAGCATAGTGTTAATATTTTGTTTTTCCTGATTTTTTCTACTCCTGAAAATAAACCCTTTTTACTCTCCGCGAAACATTTGTAAGTACTTCATACGGAATAGTTTTCATCCATTCGGCAACTTCCGAAACGGAAATATTTTTGCCGAAAATTTCTACATTGTCGCCTTCTTGCGCGTCAATTTCGGTTATGTCAATCATACTCAAATCCATACAAATATTGCCGATTGTTCGGGCGCGTTTTCCGTTGATAAAAACTTCGCCATTGCCATTGCCCAAACGGCGGTCAAAACCATCGGCATAACCAATTGGAATTATGGCAATTCGGCTGTTTTTCAGCACTTTTCCGCTTCGATTGTAGCCGATTGTTTCGCCTGCTCGCACGTTTTTTATTTGCAAAATGACCGTTTTCAACGAACAAACAGGCTGTAATCCGCTGTTCGGTTGCGTGCTGATGCCGTAATGTCCGATGCCCAAACGTACCATATCGAACTGATATTCGGGAAAGCGTTCGATGCCCGACGAATTGAGAATGTGGCGCAAAATTCTGTGCGAAAATTTTTCGGAAAATCGGTCGGCGCAAACGGAAAATGTTTCGGCTTGTTGGCGCGTAAAATCGTCGAATTGCGCATCGTCAGAACCTGCAAAATGCGAAAATACCGAGCGAACTTTTACCTGCGTTTGATTTTGCAAACGTTCAATCAATCGGTCGATTTCTTGCGGAGAAAATCCAAGCCGATTCATTCCGCTATCTATCTTAATATGAATTGGATAATCAGTTATTCCGAGTTTTTCGGCGGCGGAAACAAACAAATCCAAGAGGCGAAAACTGTAAATTTCAGGCTCTAATTTGTGGTCGAAAATCAAGCCGAAACCGCTTTTTTCGGGATTCATCACCACAATCGGAATGCGAATTCCCTCGCGCCGCAATTCAACGCCTTCGTCGGCAACCGCAACTGCCAGATAATCACAGCGATGATGCTGCAAAGTTCGCGCCACTTCCACTGCGCCGCTTCCGTACGCAAAAGCTTTTACCATACTCATTATCAGCGTTTCGGGGCGAATTTTCGAGCGAAAATAATTCAAATTATCAACTAATGCGTTCAAATTCACTTCCAAAACCGTTTCGTGCGCAACCAGTTCCAATTTTGCCGAAATATTTTCAAAATGAAACGAACGCGAGCCTTTCAACAAAATCAATTCGTTGGCAAAGTTATTCGGCAGATTTGATTTTAAAAAATCGTCGGTTGTCAGGAAAAAATCCGTGCGAATTTGCGCGAATTTATCGGCATTTTTCGCAATTTCACTTCCAATTCCGACGAAGTGATTTATGTTTTTATTTCGCACCAAATCGGCAACGGTTCGATACAGTTCGTCGGGCGAAAATCCGCTTTGCATAATGTCCGAAAGAATGAGCGTGCGCGAAAGATTTTTTGCTGTTGCTTGCTGATTTAGAAAATCGAGCGCAATGTTGAGCGAATTTATATCCGAATTGTAACTGTCGTTCAAAATCAGGCAGTTGCGAATTCCTTCTTTCACTTCCAAGCGCATCGCAACCGGTTCTAAATGTGAAATTCGTTTTTGTATTTCCTCAAAATTTTTTCCCAAAAACAACAAAAATGCAATGCAATGCAAGGAATTTTCCACCGAAGCATCGTCGGTAAAAGGAATGGAAATTTCGGATTTTTGGTTTTTATATTGAATGGAAATCTGCGTTTTTTCCGCTGTTTTTTCAATTTTTAGAATTTGAACAGCAGATTTTTCGCTTTTTCCCCACGAAAAAATTTGCGCCTTGATTTCGGATTGAGCGATTATTTTATTCAAAATTTCGTTATCGGAATTGTAAATCAGCGTTTCACAATCAGTAAAAAGTTTCATTTTTTCTCGCGCTTTTTGCTCCAAGGTTTCAAAATTTTCTTGATGCGCATCGCCGATATTGGTAAAAATTCCGATTGTCGGCTGAATAATCGCCTGCAAACGCGCCATTTCGTTCGGTTGCGAAATTCCCGCCTCGAAAATCCCGATTTCAGTCGCTTCGTTCAATCCCCAAACCGACAGCGGAACACCGATTTGCGAATTGTAACTGCGTGGCGAGCGCGTGATATTATATTCAGTATGAAGTAGTTGATACAACCATTCTTTGACAATCGTTTTGCCGTTGCTTCCCGTAATTCCGACAGTCGGAATTTTAAATTGTCGGCGATGCGCGGCTGTCAAAGTCTGTAAAGCGTCGAGCGTATCGCTCACTTCGAGAAAAACGGCTTCGGAAAATTCGGAAAATTCGGGCAAAATTTTGCTCACCACAAAATAGCGCGCGTTTTGTGCATAAAGTTCCGAAATGTATTTATGACCGTCGTTTCGCGCGGTTTCAATCGCAAAAAACAGACTTTCGGCAGGAAACGAAAGCGAGCGACTGTCGGTCAAAAGCCAATTTATTACCGCATTTTCAGGCATTTTTTTATCCGATTTTGCGCGGATTATTTCGGAAATGGTGTGGAGTTTCATTATAAATTTCAGATTTTGAACTCTCCCCCCGCCCTCTCTCGAAGAGAGGGAGCCACGTCGTGCTTTTTTTACCGTTTGTGCTAAATCGCACGCCCGAAAGTCCCTCTCTTTGAGAGAGGGATTTAGAGAGAGTTTTGTATTTCGCATTTTTGAGCGAATATAATTCGCCCTTACAGTTGCAAAGATAATTTTTATTTTTGAAAAAATCATTTTATCTGCACATTAGCATATTTGTACATTATTTCATACTTTTGCCGTCTATTTCACGAAAAAATTATGAAACTCAAACTCATCACCCTTATTTTCTACTGTTTTTCTGCTGTTGCCGTTTTTGCGCAAAATGCGGAAACAGGCAATTCCACACGCAAAATTACGCTAAACACAGGCGAAGTGTATTTCGGCGAAGTCCTCGTTGAAAACGAACAAATTATAATGATACGCACTTCTGACGGAAATCGTTATCAATTTCCGAGAAACGAAGTGAAATCTATTGAAACAGATTTTGTTGTCAAAAAACCAAGCAGAGCCGAACGCAGAAATATTCCCGAAACAGCCGATAATAACGAAAAAATCATTATGCTTATCGATGTTCACGGCGGAGTTTCGTCTGCGCGACACGCTTTTTCAAATGCGCCGATGGTGCAAGGCGCGTTGGTTTTTGGTGCGAAAGATGTTATTTTTCAAAATACTTTTTTGGGCGGCGGAATTGGTTACAGCATTCTGTTTCCGAGCGATTATTCCGAAGGCGGAACGGTTGATTTTTTGCCAGTTTTTGCTCGTTTTCAGACATTTATCGGAAGCGGCTGGCTTACGCCGTACTTTGAAATAGATGTTGGTTACGGATTTTCGCTCAATTCCAATTTTGGCGGCGGCGCGATGTTGAAATTATCTGTCGGATTGGCGCAAAAAATAAATCATCAATCTACTTTCTACTTCGGCGTTTTTGCAGGAGTTCAAAATTTTTCGGGACGACTGACCGAAACAAACGAATTCGGCACTTTTAATTATCACGGAAATTCTACAATACAAAATTTTGGTGCGAAAATCGCATTGAAATTTTAAGCACCGAAAAAACGCTTTTTCAAAACATTTCGTATTTTTGTAGTCGAAATAACACAAAAACCATAAAAAAATGAAAAAGGCTTTTTTAAACATCGGATTATTACTCGCAATAAGTTTTGCGGCAGCGAGTTTTAGCTCGTGTAGTAGTCGGAAAGCACACGTAATCAGAGCCGAAAATGTTCACGGAAGTACAAGTCTTGTAAAATCGGTAAGAATTGTTCGCGAAATCGAACCAACTCCTACAGGAAGCAGGATTCACGCTCTTGCCTTAGCACTATTTGAGAATAATGGTTTTAGAATAAACCTTCCCCAAACTATGCCTGATAGTTGGCTGTTTCCGTTGGATGAATTCATAGAGGAAGCAGAAGGATTTACAATAAGCGACAAAGATGCAAAAGTATATATATTGTTTAGAGAACTTACCGGATGCACTAGCACCAAAAGAACTTATGGAGATTTCAGGCTTAAAGTTAATGACGACCATTTTAGGATTGAAATTATGTGGATTTATACAGACAGAAATGTTTCTATTGAAAGCGAAAATGACGAGGAAAAAATTAGTTTAAACCTTAAAAGAGGCTGGAACAAAGTATATCTGATTGATGAACGTGTTGATGAAACCTATTTTTTTGTAATGACAACTCAAAGACCGACAGACGCAAATTTTCAATGGTATTTTCTCACTCGCAGCGATGGACGATTCGTATATCCTAATGAAATGGAACCAAAATCATTGCGAAACATAAAATCGCGTTTCGCAAGATAAAAATCGGTGTAAAAATCGCGCTGAAATTTTAAACAATTCTCTCCAACTTTCCAACAAAAAATCTTTTGCTTATTCCAGCAATCACAATTAATTTTATTTAAGATTTTTTAATAAACGGGGGGGGGTAAAATTGACTTTTATATTTACTTTTGCAGGCAAATAAAAACATATTTTTTGTCTGTTTACAAGGAAATAGACGTTAAACTCAAATTTTAAAAATGAAAAAAGGTATTTTAAACATCGGATTATTGCTCACAATGAGCTTGGCAGTAGTAAATCTCACTTCGTGCAACAATGATGAGCCGGATAGACCGGGCACAACGGTTACGGAAATTAGAGCCACGAATATAACCGGAGACACAAGTGGTATAACAACAGTAGGAATACGTTGGTGGAGTATGAACGGACGAGATTATGAAACAATTGCCCAAGCACCATTTGTAAACAATGGCTTTACAATAAATCTTCCTGCCACTTTGGATGATAGATTTTTGCATTTATTACGCGACGAAATCTCCGAAAAAATAACAGTAAGCGACGAAAATGCAAAGATGTTCGCTATGCTTGAGTCTGGTATTCTTGCGTTCGATGAAGATGGAGAGGAAATGGGTGCTTTTTTCTTCGGACACGAAGATAACGACAATTTCCATCAAGTTGTGTGGTTTTATGCCGATAGAAATGTTTCTATTACAGGGAGAGAAGAGGAAGAGTTTTGTGATTTTTGGGGTTGCTTTACTACTAACGTGGAATATAACCTAAATTTTAGAAGAGGTTGGAATATAGCATACTTGGTTGTTGACCAAGATGAAAAAATGCTACTCACAACTCGAAGACCGACAGGCGTAGAATTTAGTTGGTATTTTGAAAGTTGGGGTGATTGGGATGATTGGGATTTCGACTCACTTACTACAAGAACAAAATCATTGCGAAGCATAAATTCTCTTTTCGCAAAATAAAAAATACGATAAATGTATGAAAATGCTAATGTGTAAATTGTTGAATTTACTCATTAGCATTTTTTTGTATTAACACATTAAACTTCCTCTTTCCAAACCCATTTTAAAATATTATCTTTGCACGGAATAAACTCTACATTATACAAATGCAATTAGTTGAACGCAAACAATATATGCAGACTCTCCGCTACTGGAAAGACAAAAATGTTATTAAAGTCTTGACAGGCGTACGCCGTTGCGGAAAATCCACGCTTTTGCAGATGTTTGCCAGCGAACTTTTGCAAAATGGTGTAATGCAAGAACAAATTCAATTCTACAATTTCGAGGACTTGGATACTTTGTCGCTTGGCGATATTTACCAAATTCACACACATATCAAAAACAAACTCATAGCCGATAAAAAGAATTATATTTTTCTTGATGAAGTGCAAAACGTCAAGGAATTTCAGCGGCTTGTAGATAGTTTGTTTATCAAAAAAAATTGTGATGTGTACATAACAGGCTCAAATGCTCATCTGCTTTCGGGAGAATTGGCTACACTTCTTACGGGGCGATATATCGAAACCGAAATTTTACCTTTTTCTTATGCCGAATATATTGATTTTTTAACCCAAAACTCCGAAAATTTTGCGAATTCACAAATCAGCTATCCGCAAAAAATGTCGAAAACAGAAAGTTTTGCGGATAGTGTAAGTGAATCGCTAAAAACAAATAAATTTGATAGTCTTTTGGATTTTATATATTACGGCGGAATGCCCGAAGTGTATAACTTACTGGTTGACAATCAAAGTCAGTCTGACACTTTTGTTGCAAGCGTTTTAAACACCATAATAGAAAAAGATATTTTTACTCGAAATGAGATTCGGAACAAAGCCGTTTTTCAAAAAATTATTGATTTTGTTTTCGATTCCGTTGGTTCTTATATTTCGGCAAATTCAATCAGTAAAACTTTCAAAAACAGCAAGATAACAATTAACAATGAAACCGTGATGAACTATCTTTCTTATTTGAACGATGCAATGCTCTTATATTCTGTTCCTCGATACGATATAAAGGGAAAAAGTTTGTTGCAGAGTTTGAATAAATTTTATTTGTCCGATACAAGTTTTCGACGTGTTCGTTTAGGAAAAAATGCAGGACAAGATATGGGTCATTTGCTCGAAAATGCCGTCTATCTCGAACTTCGACGCCGAAATTCCAAAGTTTATGCAGGTAAATTTCGTGAAATGGAAGTCGATTTTGTAGTTACCGACCACGAAGGCTACACATCGTATTATCAAGTGGCTTGGACTACAATGAATAATACCGAAACTCTGGAAAGAGAACTTGCACCACTTAACGCAATCAGAGATTCAAATCCAAAATATCTGCTAACCACAGATAGAGATTTTGCCCCTGTTTACAACGGCATACGCAAACTTAATGTTGTGGACTGGATGCTTTCAAAATAAGAACTAAAACAGCCGGTATAAACAAATTCATTATCCGTAATTTTTTTACGAGGCAACGAACTTATTTTTGCACGTTTTTCTCTTTTCAAACCCATTTTAAAATATTATCTTTGCACACAAATTAAACTTTTTGTTTCCTCTGTGTAACTCCATTTACAAACTCTTGATACTAAAAATTTTATGATTTATTTCTTTCAAACTTCCGACCGGCACATTTACGCAGTGCAAACCAACAATCCGCTAACTGATAGCGAAGTACAAAAACTAAGGTGGCTTTTTAACGAAGCGCAATTACTCGCCGAGCCGACACTCGCAGGAACTTTTGTCGGACCGCGACGCGAAATGATTTCGCCTTGGAGTACTTGCGCCGTCGAAATTACCCAAAATATGGGAATCGGCGGCGTTTTGCGAATGGAGGAATTTTTCAAAACCGAAAATTCGACACACGACCCAATGCTTCAAGGTATTTACGAAGGGTTAAATCAAGATATGTTCACGATAGACAAACAACCCGAGCCGATTTTGGAAATTGACGATATTTCGGCATACAACGAGCAGGAAGGTTTGGCGTTGAGCGTTGATGAAATTGATTATTTGAACGATGTGAGCCAAAAACTCGGTCGTAAATTGACTGACAGCGAAGTTTTTGGATTTTCGCAGGTGAACTCCGAACATTGCCGACACAAAATTTTCAACGGAAAATTTATTATCGATGGCGAGGAAAAAGAAATGTCGCTTTTCAGTATGATTAAAAAAACTTCGGCAGAAAATCCGAACAAACTCGTTTCGGCTTACAAAGATAATGTGTCGTTCAACGCAGGACCAAAAATCGAGCAGTTTGCACCAAAATCGGGCGAAACTGCCGACTTTTTTCAAACAAAAGAAATAGAATCCGTGCTTTCGATGAAAGCCGAAACGCACAATTTTCCGACTACCGTTGAGCCGTTCAACGGCGCGGCAACAGGAGCAGGCGGTGAAATTCGCGACCGTCTCGGCGGAGGAAAAGCGGCTTTGCCAATCGCCGGAACAGCGGTTTATATGACGAGTTATCCGCGAATGAATGAGAATTCTGTTTGGGAAAAAAGCATCAATCCGCGCGCTTGGCTTTATCAAACACCCGAACAAATTCTTGTCAAAGCCTCGAACGGTGCTTCGGATTTTGGAAATAAATTCGGACAACCGCTAATTTGCGGTTCGGTGCTGACTTTCGAGCACGAGGAAAACGACAAAACGTACGGTTACGACAAAGTGATTATGCTTGCCGGCGGAATTGGTTACGGAAAACGCGAGGATGCGTTGAAAGAAAAACCCGAAGCGGGCGAAAAGATAATTGTGATGGGCGGTGATAATTATCGTATCGGAATGGGCGGAGGCGCGGTTTCGTCGGTAGAAACGGGCGAATACGACAACTCAATTGAGTTGAACGCCGTGCAACGCTCGAATCCCGAAATGCAAAAATGCGTTACCAACGTCATTCGCGCTTTGTCGGAATCGGACGATAATCCGATTGTTTCAATCCACGACCACGGCGCAGGCGGACATTTGAACAGTCTTTCGGAATTGGTGGAAGCGACCGGCGGAAAAATTGAAATCGCGAAATTGCCTGTTGGCGACCCGACTTTGAGCGCGAAAGAAATTATCGGAAACGAAAGTCAGGAGCGAATGGGTTTGCTGATAAAAGAAAAAGACGTGGAGCGTTTGCAACGTTTGTCTGACCGCGAGCGCGCAGCGATGTACGTTGTGGGCGAAACAACAGGCGATATGCAATTGGTTTTTGAACAAGCCGATGGCAAAAAACCAATTGATATGCAGTTGGGTGATTTATTCGGAAGTACGCCGCGCACCACTATGACGGACAATACGATTGATGAAAAATTCTCGGCGATTGAAATTGACGAGGAAAAAATTTTAGAATATATACAAAATGTGTTGCAAGTCGAATCGGTTGCTTGTAAGGATTGGCTTACGAACAAAGTTGACCGCTCTGTAACGGGCAAAATCGTTCAGCAACAATGTGTTGGCGAATTGCAACTTCCGCTGGCAAATCTCGGAGCGGCGGCACTCGATTATCGCGGCGAAAAAGGCGTAGCAACTGCTATCGGACACGCGCCTTTGGTTGCGTTGGCAAATCCCGAAGCAGGTTCGGTGATGGCGATTGCCGAAGCGATGACAAACATTGTTTGGGCACCGCTTGCCGATGGTTTAGCGAGCGTTTCGCTCTCGGCAAATTGGATGTGGCCCTGCAAAAATGCGGGCGAGGATGCGCGTTTGTACAAAGCGGTTGAGGCTTGCAGCGATTTTGCTTGCGAACTGGGAATTAACATTCCGACAGGAAAAGACAGTCTTTCGATGACGCAAAAATATAAATCGGGGGAGCGCGTTTTTTCGCCCGGAACGGTGATTATTTCTGCTGCTGCCGAAGTTTCCGACGTGAAAAAAATCGTTGAGCCGGTGCTTGTTAATAATCCCGAAACAACGATTTATTACATCGATTTTTCGTTTGATAAACATAAATTAGGCGGTTCGGTTTTGGCGCAAACGCTCAATAAAATCGGCGACGAAGTGCCAACCGTAAAAGACAGCGAATACTTTAAATCGGCTTTTGAAAGTGTTCAAGAATTGATAAACAAAAGATTAATTCTCGCAGGACACGATATTTCGGAAGGCGGAATGCTCACGTCTTTGCTCGAAATGTGCTTTGCCAATCGCGAAGGCGGATTGAATGTGAATTTCGATTCGATAAACGAAAATTCGTTGGTAAAAATTCTTTTTGCCGAAAATCCGGGTGTTCTCATTCAAGTAAAAGACACAAAAACGGTTGAAAAAATCCTTTCGGAAAATGGTGTCGGATTTGCACGAATTGCACAACCGATTGCCGAACGTCGTTTGGAAATTCACAAGAAAAAAACGTCTTACGCGCTTTCAATCAACGAATTGCGCGATGTTTGGTATCGTTCGTCTTATTTGTTCGAGTGCAAACAAAGCGAGAAAAAACACGCTGATGAACGTTTTGCAAATTACCAAAATCAGCCGTTGGAATTTGAATATTTAGAAAATTTCAAAGGAAAATTATCGCAATTCGGTTTATCATTCGACAGAAAACCAAGCGGAATCAAAGCAGGAATTGTGCGCGACAAAGGCACAAACGGCGAACGCGAAATGGCTTACGCGCTTTATTTGGCAGGTTTCGATGTAAAAGATATTCATATGACCGATTTGGTTTCGGGACGCGAAACATTGGAGGACATAAATATGGTCGTTTTCTGCGGAGGATTTTCAAATTCTGATGTGTTAGGCTCGGCAAAAGGTTGGGCAGGCGGATTTTTGTTCAACGAAAAGGCGAAAAAAACATTGGATAATTTCTACAAACGCGCCGATACATTGAGTTTGGGCATTTGCAACGGTTGTCAGTTGATGATGGAATTAGGTTTGATAACGCCCGAACACGACGAAAAACCGAAAATGATGCACAACAGTTCGGGCAAATTCGAGTCGAATTTCGTAGGATTAACCATTCCCGAAAATAAATCGGTGATGCTCGGTTCGCTCGCAGGAAGCAAACTCGGCGTTTGGATTGCGCACGGCGAAGGAAAATTCCACCTTCCGAAAGCGGAAACGCAGTATAATATTGTCGCAAAATACACGCACGAAAATTATCCCGGAAATCCGAACGGTTCAGATTATAATGTTGCGGGAATTGCTTCGGCAGACGGTCGCCACTTGGCAATGATGCCGCATCCGGAACGTGCGATTTTCCCTTGGCAATGTGCAAATTATCCATTGGAACGCATTAATTCCGACCAAATTACGCCTTGGGTTGAAGCGTTTGTAAATGCGAGAGTTTGGGTTGAAGCGAGAGTGTAGATTTTAGTTTGGACAAGGCAAAAGCCTTGTCCAAATTTTTGCAATCACAAAACATAAAACTATGGAATTACAAATTATTCAGAATAAAATATACGAAATCAGAGGTTGCAAAGTGATGTTGGATTTTGATTTGGCGGAAATGTATCAAGTGGAAACAAAAAACTTGAAACGCTCCGTAAAGCGCAACATTAGACGTTTTCCACCCGATTTTATGTTTGAACTTACTGAAAAAGAATGGGAAAGTTTGAGGTGCCAATTTGTCACCTCAAACAAAAGTACGAGAGGCGGAACAAGATATTTGCCTTATGCCTTTACAGAGCAAGGAGTTGCAATGCTTTCGGGTTTACTTAACAGCGATATTGCTGTTGAAGTGAATATTGCCATTATGCGAGCCTTTGTTTATGTGAGGCAAATTATGTTGAACGTACAACCAACCAACCGAATATCGGAACTCGAAAAGCAAATGTTCGAGTTAAAACAATACATCGAGGAAGTTTTTACCGATTACAACGATATTAACGAGGATACAAGATTGCAACTCGAACTTATCAACGAAACATTGGCAGAGTTGCAAGCCAAAAACAAAGCACTGAATAAACCTCGCAATCCGATTGGATTTCAGGCGATATTAGACAGCCGACAAAGAAAAGAACAGTAAACTTTGTGTCTATTGTGCAAAGAACACCGTGAATAAGTGCGATTTTTTGCATTTTTTCACAGCAAATGATTATCTTTGTAGAATATATTCTTAATACAACAAATTCATTTTTTATGGAAACATCAAATACCTACAAACAAAACACTGCACAAATGCAAGATTATCGCCTACAATTTTTTGGAACGGGCGCGGAGTATTTTACTATTATGATTGTAAATTGGCTGCTGACTTTGGTTACGCTCGGATTTTATTATCCTTGGGCAAGGGCAAAACAGCTCAAATACATTTACGGACAAACGGCACTGAACGACGAACGATTTAATTTTTCGGGAACGGGAAAGGAAATGTTTCGCGGATTTATTAAAGTGATGGTGTTTTACTTCATTGTATTCGGACTTTATATTTTCCTGATTGCCAAAGGCTGGATAATTACGGCGGTTTTATTTTTACTGTTGGCGGTTTTCGCCATTTTTCCGTTTGCGGTTCACGGCTCGATGCGTTACAGAATGTCGCGCACGTCGTATCGTGGAATTCGTTTTGGTTATCGCGGCGACAGAACTTGGCTGGTTAAAAACAGTTTTAAATGGTTCTTACTCACGCTTGTAACTTTGGGAATTTATGGTGCTTGGTTCGATATGAAATTGCGACGTTATACGCATCAAAACATTCGTTACGGCGACGTGGAATTTGACAACAACTGCAACGGTGGCGACTGGTTTGTGCTCAATTTGAAAGGCTATTTTCTCACGCTCATTACACTCGGAATTTACGCTTTTTGGTGGCAACGCGACATTTTCAACTACTATATCGACAATATGAGTATGCAAAAAGACGAGCAGAAAATTCGCTGTTATTCCACTGCAACAGGCGGCGGATTTTTGAAATTGCGCGTGGTCAATTTTTTGCTTGTTGTTTTCACGCTCGGTTTCGGCACAGCGTGGGCAGAAATGCGTACACAGCACTTTATTTGGAATAATATCAAAATGGAAGGCGATATTAATCCGGACAAAATCAGTCAAACGGAGGAGGAATACACCAACGCTTTCGGCGAAGGCGCAATGGATTTCTTTGATTTCGATTTAGCATAAAATGTACGGCGCGGAAGCAAAATATTTTGACGGACAATCGTCTGTTCCGCAGCAAGTTGAGATTTTTTTCGATGAAAGAATTAACGAACTGCGTTTGCAATTTTCCGACGGCGATTCGTCAATTTGGCACATCGATAATTTAGAATTTGAGAAGTACGGCAATTCACTGGAAATCAGAAACAAGCAAATTTCGAGTGCATTTTTACAAATCAACAACGAGCAGTTTTCAGAACAATTTTTGGAAACAATGAAACGAAAAAACAAGTTCGACGTACATCATCGGCTTGTGAATATCGGTTTTTCAAAAATTGTGGCTATTGCAGCAGCAATGTTTGCGCTGATAGTTGCAGCGTATTTTTGGGTTTTACCGCCGATAGCCGAAAAATCTGTTGTGCTTTTGCCCGAATCGTTCGACACAACACTCGGAAATATGTTTATGCGCACGTTTATTTCCGAAAACAAAATTGATTCGGCAAAAACTGCTCATTTAGAGGAATTTGCCGCACAAATAAATTTTGAAAACACACGACCGCTACGTTTCGCCGTTGTGGAATCGAACACGATAAATGCCTTTGCACTTCCCAACGGACAAATTGTGATATACAGCGGAATTTTGAATAAACTCCAATGTTCGAGCGAGTTAGCCGCTTTGCTTGCGCACGAAGCCGCGCACGTAAATCATCGTCATTCGGTCAAAATGCTCAGTCGAAATCTCGCAGGATATTTGCTTATTTCACTTATTTTCAGTGACGTAAATGGGATTATGGCAATCTTGGCAGATAATGCGCATCAACTACATTCGCTTTCGTACTCGCGAAAATTTGAGCAAGAAGCCGACGAGCAAGGTTTGAGAATTTTAATGAACAACCACATTGACCCAAACGGAATGGTGCAACTTTTTGAACTGCTTGAAAATGAAGCGCGAATCACCATTCCGCAAATCATAAGCACACATCCGCTCACCGCCGAACGCAAAGCAGAAATGCAAAGAATTATCGCAAAATCGGAATACAACGTACAGACACACAATGCATTGGATTCACTTTTTGTGTTGATGAAGCAGCGAGAAAGAGCTTGTTGTGAGTAGATTTGGTTTTTTTGCAGAGCAACTCCTCTATTCCAAATAGAAGTTGAGCAATAAATTGCTCTATTTCAAATAGAGGTTGTATCTTTGCGAAAAATTTAAAAAACTTCTATGGCAAAATTTGCAAAATGGATTGGCGGTGGTTTGGGTTTAATGATGGGCGGTCCGATTGGTGCGCTGGTTGGATTTACGCTTGGCGCGCTTTTTGACGGAAAAGATAATGCTTTCATTTCGAGTCAAAAAAAATCGGCAGAAAGCGATTTTAAGATGAGCCTTTTGGTGCTTATCGCTTGTGTGATGAAAGCGGATGGTGAGCCGAAAAAATCGGAATTGGATGTTGTGAAGCGATTTCTGATGGCAAATTTCGGTGAGCAAGGCGCGTTGGATGCACTGAAAATTTTGAAAGAATTGTTGACCAGAGAGATAAACGCGCTGGAAATGGCAAGGCAAATAAACGTTCGGATGAATTATTCGTCGAAATTGGAACTGCTTCATTTGCTTTTTCATATCGCTTATGCCGATGGCGAGGTTTCGCCGAGAGAACTTAATTTGTTACAGCATATTTCCGCTGCTCTCGGAATAAGTACGCTCGATTTCAATTCAATTCGCGCGCCTTACACCAAAACGCAAGATGTAAATTGGACTTACAAAGTGCTTGAAATTGAGCCGACTGCAACCAACGACGAGATAAAAAAAGCCTATCGGAAAATGGCAATGAAATATCATCCCGACAAACTCAATAGTTTGGGCGAGGAGTTAAAAAAAGCGGGCGAGGAAAAATTCAAATCGGTAAAAGATGCCTACGATTCGCTGAAAAAACAACGGAATTTTGCATAAGGCACCACAGGTTAAAACCTGCGGTTAATCACATATCGCTCTACGAGCAAAAAATAAAAAAACTAACTACCTGTCCGCAGGACAGCATTTGAATAACCACAGGTTTCAACCTGTGAAAATTTCGCAAAATGCGTTTCGCAAAATGCGAAATTTTACGTAATTTTGTAGCACATTTTTTTGAAAGCACAAAATGAAAAAAAACAAACCATATAATCCTTTTTTGGTTGCCGGTTATTACAGTCCCGAATATTTTTGCGACAGGGAAATCGAAACGGAAAAAATCATTTCCGCACTCGAAAACGACCGAAATATCTCATTGATAAGTCCTCGCAGATTTGGAAAAACCGGCTTGATTCACCACGTTTTTTATAACATTGTTCAAAAAGATAAAAACGCAATTTGCGTGTATTTCGACATTTACTCAACTCAAAATTTGAACGATTTTGTCAAAATTTTCGCCGAAAGCGTACTCGGAAAAGTAGAAAGCAGCTTAGAAAAAACGATACAAAAATTTGCCTCCTTTTTCAAAAGCCTTCGCCCTGTAATTTCTTACGATGCACTTACGGGACAACCCAAATTAAGCGTAAAAATTGAGCGAGAAACAGCCGAGCAAAGTTTGCAGGAAATTTTTTCCTATCTCAAACAATCGGACAAAAGATGTTACATTGCTATCGACGAATTCCAACAAGTGGCTGAATATCAGGAAAAAGGAACAGAAGCATTGTTGCGTTCGTACATTCAATTTTTGCCTAATGTGAAATTTATTTTTTCGGGAAGCCGGCAACATTTGATGAGCGAGATATTTTTGTCGGCAAAACGCCCTTTTTATCAAAGCACGCAAATACTGTCGCTTGCAACGATTGATAAAGGTCAATATTTTCAATTTGCGAACGCTCATTTTCTGAAAAATAATTATTCAATCACACAAGAATGTTTCAACCTGCTTTATTCGCAGTTTGAAGGACACACTTGGTATATGCAAGCCGTGCTGAACAGGTTGTACGAATATCGCAAAAATATAAACAATGTCGATATTATTTATTACGCCATTCACGAATTGCTCGACGAAAACACGTACAGTTACCAAGAATTGTTGAATGCTTATTCCAATGTGCAAGTAAATTTGCTTCGCGCTATTGCCGCAGAAAAGACTGTTGCACAAATAAGTTCGGGCGATTTTATTGCCAGATATCGCTTAAAAAATGCAAGCAGCGTAAATCGGTCGTTGCAAAAACTGATTGACAATGAACTTATATACAAATCAGAAAAAGGATATATCATTTACGACCGATTTTTAGGATTGTGGTTGCGCAATTCAGTAGAAAAATAATAACAAACAAAATATGAAAAAATCGAAAAACGTATTCTTAAAAACAGGAAAATACCTGCGCGAAATTTCCATAATCGTGATAGGTGTTGCCATTATTTGAAAAAATCAGGCTCGATTTCCAATATGGAACAATAAAGTTTTAAGTAAAATTCCCATTTAATTTTTTCTAACTCACACTCATTTGCGCTCATTGCAGACTGATTAGTAACACCTAATGATATTTTTTGTGCAGGACAACCACCGCTACATAAATATTTTGCCCAACAATGTCTGCAATCTTTTATTTCATTGACATTAACAGGAATATATGCTTGTTTTTCGGTTACGTTACTTTTAATATTTCCAATTGCATATTTGACGTCGTTCATTAAGTGCGCGCAAGAAAATATTGTTCCGCCAGATATAATTGTGAAAAAATCAACACCCGCTCCACACATTAATTCAGACTTAACTCTAAATCGGATTATGTTTGCAAATCGCGGAAGACCTTTGTTGTAAATCAATTCCTTATTCTTTACTCTATTTGTATAGTAATCAAGCAGTATTTCAAGTTGAATTCTAATGCTTTGCAATGTTTTTTGATTATAGACATCATAGTTATGATTTTTATTTTCAGACGAATATACAAAAAAAATATTAAACGGGATTTTCAAGTTTTCGAAGAAATCATACGTTTCAACAATTTTTGTGTTACTATTTAACGTGAGTTCGATATAAGCGTTTAGAACAATACCATTTGTTTTTCATCAATGATTTCGACCTTTATTGACGGTTTTTTTGGCAGAAAACTGTACGCCAAAAGTCCTGCAATTAGGTT
>Ga0123355_10005384_pt1 | contig 18716 bp, 11 predicted proteins | sample TergutEmb28metaG_3_FD_89872 | JGI IMG/M metagenome (GOLD analysis project Ga0123355, IMG submission 89872) | Embiratermes neotenicus P1 segment gut microbial communities from Petit-Saut dam, French Guiana - Emb289 P1 | ecosystem: Host-associated > Arthropoda: Insects > Digestive system > Gut ... | reverse complement strand
TTTTCGTGAGTAGGTAGCAGTAAATTTTTTCATTTAAACTTCCAAACACATTCTAGGTCCTGACATTGCGTCAGGATCTAGACACGAATTCTATACAACTAGTGACTAAGTCCGTCACAGGAAAAATGGAAGAGGTACTAGTTCCGTAACAAACTCCAGCTTCACGTAGTGTCTTACGACAGGTCCATAGCCTCTTCCAAAGCGAGTCCTCAAGTGAGCGCGATCTAGTGCTTCCGCTTTCAGTTTCCAATATCTTCTCTTTTCGTTAAGGCAATCCCGTAGCTGCTTACATATTTTTCCTTGTCTTCTTGCCTTTTCCAGCTTTCCTTCAATTTCATGTTTTAGAGGGCAGTTTCTACGAAAGACGATGCCAATCCATTTGGCCTTCCTTTGTTATATAGGGGGGTTTGCAGAATTGCGAAAAACAACTATAAGCTTCTTCATGTCTGTCTACCCTTCCGCCTGTCTGTATGCATGGAACAGCTCGACTTCCACTAGAAGGATTTTCATGAAATTTGGTATTTAAGACTTCTAAAAAAATCTGTCGAAAATTAAAGTTTGATTAAAGTATAACAAGAACAGCGGGTACTTTACTTCTTCTAAGAAGGAAACATGTTTCAGATAAATGTTAACCTATAGAGGAAAAAAAACCCCACATTTTATGGTCAATAACATTTTTTCGAAAAGCATGCCTTAATGAGATAGTATGACAATATGACAATAAAATACGAAGCAGAAAGGATGCAAGGACACAGATACATTCTAATATTTAACATTATTCCTTTTCCATGGGCACAGTGATTTCGCGAACACGCCACAACGTTACGTTACACGCACATTGCCTCTCTTACATCTAGGACGTGCCTTCCTTCTTGCATCTTTTAATGATCTGTCATTTTTCACTCGATCAGTCCAAACAGATCTTCTCAATCCTTCTTCAGCACCACAGTTAAAAACGTTCTAGGTGTTTCTACTCTACTTTCCGAAATGTCCATGTTCAGCACCATAAAAAGCTACGCTACAAATGTAGCGTTTTACTAGTTTCTTCCTTAAATTTAAGACTAATTGTCTGGTAAAAAGAGTCTCCGTCTTGTAGAACGCTGCTTTTGCAATGGAAATCATGGATTTAATTTTCACGTGTATATTTTTCATTATTTGTTACCATATTACCCAAATAGTTGAAATATGCCACATTCTCCAGCTGTTTTCATAATGTATACTGGGGTGGTTGCCTTGATATTTTCATTAACTTAGTTTTTTCCACATTAATGTCCATTCCGTAATATCTTCCCATTTCAATTACTCCATCAAAACATGCCCTGTAGTATCGCCTCTTCTTTAGCCAGTAGTACAAGATTACCTGTATATTGCACCGTGCGATTTACTTTTCCTCCTATTTTGAAGTCTCGAAACCCTTCAAGAACTTCCTTGGTAAGGTGTTCGCTGTACAAGTTGAATAGAATCGGTGATATGTGGCACCCTTGTCTAACTCCTCTTTCAGTCTTCACACTAATTGACTCCCCTTGGTCCAGTCTTATTTTAACGCTCTGATCCGTGTACAATTTGCTGATCAATCTTCTTTCGCGCCAATCGATACTAGTGTTCTTTAGGATATGCATTAATTTGGTTCAGTTTACACGGCCTTCTGCCAGTCTATGAAGCAACCATCTACGTCCAAAGTTCGTTCTGATCCCATTTGCATCCCTGTTTCTTTTCCTCTTCTAAATCCAAAATGAACTTCTACAAATACAGCCTCCATTTTCGTTTCGATTCTTCTACTAAGGATCTTCAATACTATCTTTGCTGTATATGTGTTGATGCTGATTGTGCCATGGTCGCTGCATTTGTTAGGTTTTAGCTTCTCCTTTAAGGCAATAACTGTAAGCCAAATGAAATCCTTTGGACAGTCAGCAGTGTCATATACGAGTATTACATGTTGTTGATCAGTTGTACTATGAATATGAGACCACGTTCTCCCAATAATTTGAGTACATACTCCAGTACCTCACCATCTCCTGCAGCCTTCTTATCCTTCATCTTCTTGGTACCTTTTTCCACCTAACTGTGCAAGACGTAAGGTCATTTCTGGTCTGCTTTGTATTTACTTCCTCTTCGGGCTCGACTTCCAGGTTTCTCTTCGATTAGCTTGATCGTAAAACTCAGTAATATAATTCTCTCAAATTTTTGGTACTGGTCGCTGATATACAATTATGTATATTTTCTCGACAGTTTTGGAAGCCGGTGGTTTGGATACCACGATTTTCTTTATAAGAATAAAAGTATATAATGCACTGGCTCTCTCCCATCTTTTATATGGAAGTGAAACCTGGACCGTTAGAAAAAAATGATAAAAAGATTGACATCAATCGAAATGAAAGTTCTGAGAAGAATAGCCTGGTACGTCCTTTTTGACCGCAAAAGGAATGACGAAATTTTGGAAGAGTTGAAGGTAGAACCAGTTGACGAGAAACTAAGAAGATATATCAAATTAGCTACGACATGTAACAAGGAATGAACAAAAAGAGGATTAAAAAATAATTTTGAATTGTAGATCAAATGGGCGAAGACGACTTGGAAGACATTTGAAGAGACTACTAGGCGAGGCCGCAAGAGGACTATCGAGGTTTAAATCGTGACGGATGATGACGATGACGATTTTCCCTTTAACCTAGTTTCTTTGTCCTCATGTACAACAGATTAAATCACAACGTCCTATTCTTTGAAATTCCAGGATCTCGTAAGCCCTAAAAATATTCCATATTGGCCATGTTTGTGGCTCTTTTCAATTCGTTATGCATACTTCTGGGCTTGTTCTTGTCTTCTTCGTCGTTGACAGCACAATTATAATTGAGCAGTTAAGTCAAAATGTCACACGCTCATTTCTAACAGTATTGGTTAGCACCGCGCAGGTTCAATAGTAAGAAAAACAGAATGTGCATGGTGACGTCTGGACTGCAGGGTATTACATCCTCGGAAGGCAGCTAGCTGTCTTCTTCTTCACCACTGTAAGCGCGTCTAATCCCACTTAAAATCCCAGATGTTTTAAGAGAGTAAGAACACCAGTAATAATTATTGTACAGAAATGGATTCTATTGTACCTAGCTGTTGGAGTGGAGTAAGGGTGAATCCCTTGGCACTGCAGCATTAAATGACGTATTTTCTAGCAGATGAGTGTGCAGTACTGGTGAAAAAGCTGGGAGGCTTAAAGTGAAGTGCTAGGGAAAAAACCCCTCCCGCTTCGTGAGCTACAAATCGCACGTGGGATAGGACCTGGGTTTCGAAGACGAGAAAGCCGGCGAATACGTCGTGTGTTCTATGCATGACCAGGGTTCAGTGAAGTGTCAGTAATCTCCTTGTTGCTTGCATCACTATGAGGTGAATGCCTTATCACCCATTCGATGACCGACACCTAGCGAAGCGTAACGTTATCAATACATTTGCCACGCAAAGGGGTCCAATTACACGGCCACCACTGCTGGTGAAACTCGTAGCATTGACGGTGGCGTCACGAGAACGGTGAAGTAACGGGGGGGGGGGGGAACGCAACCCGAGAATAATGTGGGTTCTCGTTTACACGAATACACTTCAGACATTATCATTCCACCCACCTTCAGCCCTAAACACATTACACCATTTCAGACGTCTGTTATCAGAAATTTAAAGTGTAGAAGCCTCTACTAACTAATTAACTTCACTTAGCAGAGTCCTTCTTGAGAAGGTAACAGTTTCTCACCTAGTAAAGCATTTCCCCGCATTCTATGGAAATCGAAAGTTCATTCCTCTATTTACATGTGCTAGCCACCTGTTCCTACAAAATGCCTGATGAACCCAGCTTACGCTCTACCAGCCTGTATTTTAAGATCCTGTTATATATATCGTCCACCTATCTACGTCCAGATCTTTGAAGTAGTCTCATCCTTCAGGTTTCCCCTCCAAAACCCTGGACACATTCATCTTCTTTCCCACACAAGCCACATTATTTTATCACCCTAATAAGCTGTGGTGAGTAGTAAAATCACCAAGCTTTTCATTACGCAGTTTTCTCCACTCTGTTGTTACGCCTTCCTTGTAGACCTAAATATTTACCTCAGCAACCTAAATTCGCACACGCTTAGCCTATGTTGTTTCCTTAACGTGACAGACCTTAGCTACTTTTATTTCACAAAAATCTAAAATACTTGGCAATACGAATGCGATAAATATTGGTAGGTGGGCCTGTATGATATAATTACACTAAGGAACGGTATGCTTATAGTAATTTTATTAAAACAGTCAGGTATAGATAGGAACGACAAGGTAATGTTCACGGTAAATTTCAGTTCAGTTGAATGCGCTCAGGAGCTCGGACTGTAACGAAAAGATGAAGCAAGAAGCTTCATGGGATGATTCGAGAGAGAATTATGACGCCTATCTGAAGGCACTGAGGAAATTCACACGAGAAATCGCAGTCATGATAACTGATATCCAGGCCGCGGTGTTATCCCACATCTCTGCATCTCTTCAGTATGAAGCAGGACTGTGGCTACTGCATCCATTAAATTATTCTCATAGAAGTCGAGAGCAACCGAGTGGGCACAAGGACCTACTCAAGAAAAGTTTGCAGGTCACAGAATAATGATATCTACAATCTTTATTTAAATATTATTAATGATAATGCCCTTTCGTCTGTAGTGCCAATATTGGGGCGGTAAAACTAGTTCGAAATTATTCTTCAAGAATCTGAATTGATAGTGCAAAATTTGAAACATTTGCTGCGTTATCAAGTTCTTACATTTATAAATCTTATTGTAACACCGTCCATCTTCGTAGAATCACTTCAATTTATCAACGAACGAATGCACATATAATTTCACATAAAACAAGTTTAAAACACTTTAAAACACTTTAAAACACTCCGACATGTTTCGATCTTGTCAGATCATCATCAGGGAGCTTTGTTCCTTGCTAAAGTTATATTACAGTATTCACAATTCAATGTGTTGTGGCAGTAGCAGTGGCTAGGTGAGCGTCGTACGACGCACACCTAGCCACTGCTCCACAACACATTCCCACATAACAAAATATGCTGCCACAACACTTCGTATGAAAATAAGAATTGTGAATACTGTAGTATAACTTTAGAAAGGAACAAAGCACCCTGATGATGATCTGACAAGATCGAAACATGTCGGAGTTTTTAAAGTGTTTTAAAAGTGTTTTATATGAAATTATATGTGCATTCGTTGGTTGATAAATTGAAGTGATTCTTACATTTACTCACGACTTAAGTTTACATTTCCTAAACCTATAAACAAAGAAGCCAAACAGCGCAAGAGTTACTTTTATGTAAGAAGGAACTTATGTTTAGTTCTTGGCGCGAAAATTATTTTGTATTGTCAACGATATAAGGTAAAGGTAAAAGGTAAAACAGTCCCGTTACTGGCCTGGAGTGGCCCAGAGGGTTCCAGGAAGTTAAGATTACCAGATTTCATGACAATGGCACAGGATGGTGATAAGGTTGTCAGCCTTACGCACCGGCCGTCTTTACCCCCAGGAAATACTCCTGGTACTCATTTCTGTTAGAGGCTGTGTCGACCCCAGAGCTATAGTGCGGTCGGAAGGATTTTATGTCAATGAAATATTCTAATGATACCAGCTGGGATCGAACCAGCGACCTTCCGGTTTGTAGCACAGTACATTAACCACTGTGTCACCGCGGTCCCCAATAATATAAGATAAAGCTGAATAATATATTTTTTATGAATGAGGATAAGATAGTTATTCGTAGAATTCCACACATCGTTTTGCTTTTCTAAAATTAGGTCGCGAGCCGTTTTGCAAAGGTAAAAAGGCCGCATTTTGCTCATCACTGCCTTACTGTAAAATGTAATGGAGACTTTGGTATGAAGCGCAGGCGCCAGGATAAGTCCTGAGAGCCTGTACTCCCTCATTCACTGAACACATTACGGAGATTGTCATTTTAACATCCTTTCCTTGATATCGCCTACTTATACGTAGCGTCGTATTGCCAGCCATTAAGTAGAATGCTTTCTTTCTTTAACGCGTTTCAAATGAAGCGATTACTTTACTTCCGTTTGTAAGGAAATTTAACATCCTTTTCTTAAGACTCTCCTTTCCGTGATGTCCTCTATGCAATCTTCTTGCTTTGAATAGGCAGCGGTAAGTGTAGTCCAACAACGAAGGTCAGCAGAACGAAGCGGAAGTATTGCGCACCCTTTTTATATTTTACGAGATTAAATCTGTCGAATAATTACAAGTTTTAAGACACTAAAAAGTCTCAGTACCTTGCCCATCATTCAGGTTATGCACGTTCAGTTTTCTTTGACCGTCAGTGGAATGACAGACGTGGGTCTCATCGGTTGCGCATTCCATCTGGCCTTCCCTGCAACTCTAACTACATGGTGCAGAGTACTCAGGGAGGTAATAGCAGCAAACGCTCAAAAGAACGCCCTTCTGTTATAGAGCCTGAAGAGTGTGTTCACGAAAGCATGTCATCCATTTAAGAAGATTACAGATTAGAGCCCTTTAGGAATAAGAACTAAAGGACGACCAAAGAATGGACGGAGAAAGGAAGTAATAAATGACACACAGAAGTTAAAACTGAGAAACTGGATCCAACTCGTTAAAAACAGAAAAGCCTGGAATAATCTCGTGTAGAAGACCATAAATCCATGTAGGGTTGTAGAGTTAGAAGAAGAAGAAGAAGAAGAAGAAGAAGACGAAGAAGAAGAAGAAGAAGAAGAAGAAGAAGAAAGTCCAAAGAATCTTCTCAGTACCCTGTTTTCATACACCTTCAATTTACAGGCATATTTTTCCTTCAGGCGACGAACCAATGCGGAGCAGCATGTAAGTGTATATTTTTTACATAGGGCCGTTATATTTATGCCTACAATCACTTGTAACTTTCCGTCGTGTACCTTATTTTATTCACCTAAGATCACTCACCGGTTTGCCCGCCACAATGCTTATCGGAGAGGCTGCAAACTGTCTGACTCATTCGCAGTCGCTATACGGATTTCGTATGGTATATACTGAATGCAGTCGCAGCAGAAAGTAACGTCGTTAATTGAGACAGAATTTTCATTCTGCACATACCATAGGCAGAAAAATTTACAGCTAATTGGAACGTTTTTGGGCAGCAGATTGTATTCCAGACTGTATGAGAACACGTAGAAGACACATCCTAATCAAAGAAAAACTGTACGATATTGGTGTTAGATTGAAGACAATTCCAAGAAACCATTGGCTTGACTTGTACAGCCAACGGGCATGTCTGCTTTATCACTAAGAAATGCAACAAACTGCTGCACTTCCGTCCATACATGACACTGAGGTTCAAAGACACTACGACATAGATCGTGAAGCAAGACTGAATTTTGTGAACTGGTACCTTATCTTCATGGAGTGCGTGTTTAGCAACGACGCTTGGTTTCATTTTCGTGGATTCGTAAATTCTCAGTGAACCCTCAGAATAACAAGTGCTGGTCTACAGAAACTGCCGTGTTGACAGCGCACGAACTATCACTTCATGACGATCTTTGTGTGTGGTGTGCTATTAGTGCGACTAGGATTACTGAAGCCATATTTTCTGAGGCCATAAATTCACAGATATATTACAAATATTCTGATACATTTTTTTTAAACTGGTCCTATTACGAGAAAACGAGGCAGTGCAAAAGCTCGTACAGAAAATAATTTTATACATTCTTATTGCCTCCATTATTTACCACATACTTTAATTTTAATACAGTTCAAGACCATACCATCACAGCAATACCATATAATTAAACAGGCACCGTCATAACATCATATTCAATGTAATCCTAAATACATCATTTGCGACCGCCATCACTGAGAGGATCAGAATAAAGCACTCATCCTTCAGCAAGCGTCGCAATTAACAATCGCGCTAGGATTGTTGCGTCCTTAGTGTTATGGTGCCATTTTTTATGAAATTCAGTCCGTTGTTTACAAAGCGTTTCTGGTAACAGAAAAATCAGCCGGGGAATGTGGCCTCCTCGATTACCAGATCCGAATCTGTGCGGTATCTACCTGTGGGCCATGCTACAGGATACACAGTGTAGCAATAATTCTCGCTCTGAAGACGATCTGAAAGAAGACGTTCTGAGATTGGTATTTCAAGTTATACCAGCCGAAATTCGACGTGCTTTGACCAGCGTGCTTGTTAAATGTGATAGGTATATGAGAGTCCAAGGAAATCATTCCCGGCACCTTTAATTTTGGTGATTAAGAAACTAATATTAACTGCCGTATGTGTGCACCGTAACAAAACGAGCAAAATATTTCTCAGGGCAAAATTGAAGAGCGGCGATTGCGTCACAGCCTGCCAGCACGCGAGGCGTTCTGAGTGTAAGGGACTGCACAATGTCATTTATGAAAATATCCCTATACATTTTCTGTAGGAATTTGACGATATTATGGCGCATGTGGGATCAATCATTATTGGGACTTCGTTCATCGTACCATGTTTATAATACAGATTCGACACTGCGTTTAAATTACTGGATTTGTCCCCATCTTCTTCAAAAAGAGAAAGGGAAACATGTATCGAGGTGGGCCGTATAGGAAAAGATATTCAAAATCTCTGGCTCAGTCTTCTGGGCATTGCTTCTCTGGAATTATATCGGCCGGGTTGTGAAACTGACTACTCACCTCTATCTAATGTTAAATTTAAAAATACGCGGATCTCTACCTTCACTCCGCCATGTGCCTGCATGGCGCAGTGCTTAATTAAGGACAAGGGACACTTTGTTTTACCTTTACTTGTACTAAATCTCGGAAGGCAAGAGGTTGTTAGTCTCTCACAATTCAGACGTTCTCTAAGCAACGCACTTCTAGAGCTCTCTCTGAAACTGCAGACCATCTCCAATTGTCAGCTGCGAGCAAATGAAGAAGACGATTCAACAATAGTGTTGTAACTCGGCCCAAGGGAAACGGCGAATCCATCATAAAACACGAAAGTTACTTCAATCTGGTCGGGAGACGGAGTCATCTACGCGTATAATGGACAGTCCCACGCCTTCTCTTGTTTAGGAGCGAACAAAAAGTTCTTATATGAAGACAAGAGCTTCTTAAATCAAGAATCCAACAAGCAAACAATCGTAGCGAAGAGAGACTCATTTGTCAAGTGTCTCTAATGCCACCGACAAGGGACCCAATTCGTTATAAAACATAGCAACCATCTTCGAACAGAACACAAATCCTAATTATTACTGGATAGATTTACGATCGTACAAATTATTTACTATTGGTATTAATGTTACATTTTATTTAAAAAGTGCTCATGTCTTAAATACAGATACTATCTAAGTTAATTTTTTGGGTATAAATTTCCAACTTTCGCACCGACGCCATGTTTGTAATTACTGACTTAAAACAGTATTTCATAATACTCAGGTGTGCTTATAAACAATTTCGTACCAAATTTCGTATCGTCACTGTGTTGTTACGAAGAATAAAAAGGAACTTGCTTGTATCAAAGACGTAACTCTTTCAACTCTATCTGTGAAATGACCTTAGGTGGTCAGAACATTGACAGTTTATGCTTAAATTATTCTTCCTAAATTTCTATTATTTACGTGCTAGTTCATTAATTAAAGTGCATGTATCGCAGGAAGTTAAATGATCTGGAGGCTAGGCAACAGTGTCAGATTAAGATCTCAAACAGGTTTGCAGTTTTGGAGAAATTAAGTTATAGCGAAGATAGAAATAGGTCTGGGGAGAACATTAAAGGGAATATCAAAACCTCAGCTAAAGAGATTCTAGTTCTTTATGAATTGAAGCAGCATAAACCATGGTTTCATAAAGAATGTTTAGTTTCTTTAGATCTAAGGAAGCAGGCTAAAATGCAGTGGATACAGGATCCAAACTGATAGAATATAGATAATCTGAACAATGTAAGACGTGAAGGTAGCAGACATTTCAGGAACAAAAAGAAGGAATATCTGAAAGCTAAAATTGAGGAACTTGAAACTAACAGTAAGATAAAAAATAACAGAGACTTATAGAGGCATCAGTGATTTTAAGAAAAGTTACCACCCTAAAGCTAATATAGTAAGGATGAGAAGGGTGATTTGGTTACAGACTGCCAAAGTACTTTGGTTAGGTGGAGGAAATATTTCTCTCAACTGTTCAATGTACATGGGGTTAATGATGATAGGCAGAGAGACATACATACAGCAGAACCACTAGTGCCTGAGCCGAGTGCCTTTGAGTTTTAGATGGCTATTGAATAGCTAAAAGGACGCAAATCACCAAGTACTGATCAAATCCCAGCAGAATTGCTTAAAGCAGGGGGTAGGACATTTAGCTATGAGATCCATCAACTTATTAATTCTATTTGGAATAAGGAGGAATTGGCTGAGGAGTGGAATGAGTAGGTCATTGTACCTATTTATAAGAAGGGTGATGAAACAGATTGTAGTAACTATAGAGGCGTATCACTTTTGCCAACTACGTTCAAAATTCTATCCTTCAAGGTTAACTCCATATGCAGAGAAAATTATTGGGGAACACCAGTGTGGATTTCGATGTAGCAGGTCAACTGTCGGCCATATATGCTGCATTCGTCAAATACTTGAGAAAAATGGGAATACAATGAAGCAGTGCATCAGCTCGTTATAGATTTCAAGAAAGCTTATAATTCAGTTAGGAGGGAGGTCTTGTATAATATTCTCATTGAGTTTGGTATCCCTATGAAACTGGTAATGCTAATAAAAGTGTGTCTGACTGCAACGTATAGCAGAGTCCGGGTAGGCAAGAACTTGTCCGATATGTTTCCTGTTAGGAATGGTTTGAAACAAGGAGATGCTTTATTGTCATTGCTTTTCGTCTTTGCGTTAGAGTACGCCATTAGAAGGGTTTAGGTATACCAGGGTGGAGTGAAATTAAATGGTACATATCAGCTTCTGGTTTATGCTGATGATGTTAATATATTGGGAAGAAGCGCAAATACTACAAATAAAAAAAAAACAGAAGCTTTAGTAGTTGCTAGTAAGAAGACTGGTCTAGAAGAAAACGCTGCTAAAACTAAATACATGGTCATGTTTCGAGATCAGAATGCAGGACAAAATCACAATATAAATATTGATAATATTTCTTTTGAAAGGGCGAAAGAGTTCAAAAATTTGGAAACAACCTTAACAAATCAAAGTTCTATTCAGGAAGTAATTAAGAGCATATCGAAGACTTGCTATCATTCGGTGCAGAATTTTTTGTTTTCCAGTCCTCTGTCCATAAATTTAAAGAGTAATATATACAGAACACACCGAAGAACCACAAATATTAGGCACTACAGTACAAAATTTCGTCTCCGGGAGATCTAGTGGCCTGGATTTGTACACTCTTGTAGTATACTAATGGTTAATTGGAGCCAGGTGTGTGATATGTGGCATTTAGGCAGGTTGTAAGTATTGTGTAGGTCAAAAATTACGAACACAACGGCTATGCTATAAAGTTATATTCGACAAATTTAACGCATTAAGTTCCCCGCAGAAATAATAATAACAATAATAATAGTAATAATAATAAATTATAGTAATTATATAATTTATTGTTATTAAAATAAACTAAGAAATTACAGAAGGAGATGTCTATGAAATAGAAAAGTTTACTTTATGACTTTCACTTGAAACTTCTTGTTACAAACAAGTATGACGTCATATTATGTATTGAGGCTGTGTGGTTACGCTGCAGGTATAGTCAGTAATAGCAATAGATTGGAGATGAAGTATATGAAGAGGCTGGGGAGAGAGGGAAGACGCGAACTTTATAGATACCGAATAAGATTAACAGACGTGCACCAGGTAAAGCCCAAAATCCTGGGTTTGCATTGACAGTGTGTATAATGGCTAACCGCATCATCAAACAAGTTGCCGGGGTTTCTGTAATAAGGTTAAGGACCAGCCGAAAGGCTAGCCGCAGTCAGGCACGCCTCCAGCGCCACTTGTCGTGTCTTTCGTCGGTTGGGGAGGATTCAGCGGCCCCTTGACATGATATTTGAGAAGTCTAAATGGAAAAGTGAAGTCAAAAGTTTATTTAGTAGCGCGCCGGTGCTTATCAACGCCATCTGCGCAGTTACCAATGAAAGAATTTGTGAAGTTGGCAGAGAAATGATGGCGGACTTTGTTCAATTAACGGCTTAATGACGTGGCCAGTGCTCATTGTGATAACAGGTCAAGAGTGAGTTTTTAAGAACGCGAAAGGAAGCCGTTATTTTCTAATTAAAGAACTAACCTAGCATTTGTCTAGATAGACTGAGGAAGATTACCAGAAACTTCTCGACATAATCACTTTTGGAGATTTGAACTTGGTCTCGAACAGGCTACAGCATTACCGATTAATTCAGCTTGTTTGGTTATCCGGTAATTGAATCTGACCGCAGTAAATAGTTAGGCTTACTGTAGGCTTAAAATAGCGTTCACGTATAAAATAAACACATTTCATAAACTATTAAAAGAACATTTCTGTACCCTAAAGAAAATACGTATATATTAAATAAATAGATTATGAGGGGCATGGACTGGAGTAATCTTTCTTAGGACAGGGATCAGTGGCGTACTGATGTAAATGGAGCGATGAAAATTTGGGTTCCACGAAAGATGAGGAATTTCTCTCTAGCTAACAGAGCTTCTCAAAATGGAATTTCTCCATGGAGTTAAGGTACTTCATGTGAATGATGTAGTGAGGCAGAAAATAATGAACGTAAAATATTCATGAGTTAAGATCCTTTCCCTTTGAAAATTGATTTCTACGTGTAATACGGAATGCTGCTGTTCAACTATTGAAATACTTCACGGACAGACTGTTATATGGGCAATGAGAGGGTTACTTACAGTGAAAGCGACTTGATACTTTGTTCCGCGCTATCATAAACATTAAACATGTCTATTATTTTGGGAATTACCTGGGTGGTTTCAAACGCAAGTTTCAGACACTGGGCATACATCTGTCTTAAGTTACATTCAGTGTTCCTGTTATCATGCCTCAGTGCATGGAAGTTTTATCCCACAGGAAACCTGAATCCGGTGCGACATTCCTTAACAGCTTCGGTGTTCAGAGACACTAACAATAGTGCCTGCAGAATTCTATCAACTTTGGTTCCTTATAAAGAGCCAGTCGGCTACTAGACATAGCCCTTGAAAGGAGCCCACCAGATAGCAAACTTTATACTTCATGACAGAAAAATATGAAATCTCCGAAACGCCGAAATTAAAAATATCCAAAGGCCATTGAGTGCATCCAAAATAATAGTATTGTTTATTGTAATACGCCATCTTTAGGCACATTCAGACTCAAACTTATAAAGAGCGTGAGGTAAAAATAGTTCCTGACTTCAATAGCATGCACATTGACGAATACTTAACCCCACAGCATTCTGGCTGCTTTGATTTCAGCGGGTTTGCAGCAATAATTTGAAGAAAGCGCCCATTACCTCCCCCATGTATTTCTGTCGACGTGCAAAATTTCCAGAACAAAGGAACGGATTTTCATAAGACTGTGCTTTGGAAATTTTTTACTAAAATTTGTAAATAAATTCCAGTTTCCTTCTAAACTCACCAAATATTTGTGAGGCCGTCGTAGACAAAGACTAAACAAAAACATTTTATGCCCATTATACTTTTTCAGTAAATGTTACGGGTTTTGAGATAATGAAACAAAGAGGAAAAAGCATGAGTTTGAGAGGCGGGAGTAATCGTTCAACATGGGCGCCGGATTCTGCTGACATCAGCAACCTATCGTATAAAGACTTTGCTGCTGGATAGAATTATATTACCATTCAAAATAACCGTCTTCGTGTCCTTTCATTATCAAGGATCTTACAGGCAGGTGGATTAATTAAAGTTATTTGTAATCAGTTTACAGATTTATAACAAATATGGTAGTGGTGCATGAGTGCTTATGACAAGAAGCATCAGAAGATTGGATAGCAGAACGAATGACCGTTACAGGGTGTTTCAAGATCCAAACAGACTGGCTTGAGCATGGAGCAGAGCCCCTTTTCATTTCGTGACCGAACTGGAGCATTCTGCTGCAACAGAACAGAGTAACGTATCCGCTAGGAGTTCTGCTGTCGCGAGGTTTAGGTTCGGGCAAGAAGGCGAGCATTCTGGTAAACGGGCTGTGTGCTGTGATCCACCGCTATTCGCTGGTTCTTCTTGGGAGAAGCCACGTGCATATCGGCTCGACGAAAGCAGAGGGGATCAGTTCCCCACAGGAAACGGAGCAGACCCAAACAGCAACACCGTTCAGATCTGCGAATACCGCTTACATTACGCTATTACGTTGCTGCAGAGCGCTCAGTCTGGGAACAGTCTTAATAAAGCGAATAATCTAGAAATTCTCCATATGGTATGGAAGCAACGTATTTCGTTCAGCAAGTACATTTATAGCAGAAACCCAAAATAACATCAGACAACTGCTCTTGCTCCAACACGTAATTCGTTGTACCAATTTCCACACACACCTGGCACGTAATCCAATTACCGTTGCTGTACGTTTATCCCCATTTTACTCAACAAAACTCATACGGCAACTCTTCATCAACATCCATCTTTTCTCTTCCTTCTACGTAGGAACTCTCCAATTGGAAAACCTGCGCTACTTCGCCGTAACGTTTCTCTTTCATTCTTTTGGAAATTTCTCTTTACACTTCTAGTGTCCGTTTCCTAGAAGAATCCTTCTTCTTCTCTACTGAAGCAAGAAGACTGTTTTGCTGCTTGTCTCTATACTGCGTTCTTGCCTTAAGGTTTTATTTGGCTGGCAATGGCATGATTGAGGCAAAGGGAGAGAACTGTAAATGGTGAAGTGATTCAGAAACTACTGATTGTGAAAGGGGAATTTCTGATGCTCCAGGAACGGTCCGATTTCCAGCAACAGACACAAGTTTAGAGGTGGATAAACACGGACCAACTTCGAGAATTCCAGATCACAGAAACGTGTGCAGTGGAATAACAACACTGTTGAAAATAAACTACCTATGCATTGAGATCCTTTTGCGACATTACTGTTAAATTGCTGCTTTGTTCCATGTCTACTAATTTCTGAGTACCATTTCAAGGAACGTTGATTCCTTGTCTTTCCATAAAAATGTAACTACTCGGCGAATTGCAATGGAGTAAGACCAAAGTCACTGTTTGCGAGAATGGGCGGTCTCAAACGTAATGCACTGTAAACGTCAGCACGCATTTACACTTGTCACATGTCCGTAATGTATGTCTGAGGGGATTTTTTTTGAAATTAGTTTATGAAGCTTTGTGTAGGTCACTTTGAAACGATCAGCAGGTCTTCGAATCCCCACGTTTCCAAATGTTTCGCCCCTTTCAACCTTGAACATCGACTCGGCTGGCCATTTAGAACTGGTAATCTTCTTTCCGTAACTTCTAGCTATCTACAAGAGATGAAGACATAAAAAGAACAAGAAGAGGAACTTCTTGTACTGGTCGAATTTACCGGGTTGTTGTGGTAGGCTTTCGAGTTTGTGGTAGGGATAAACAAAGAGGTAGTCGGCAGTAAAGCAACAACTAGTGCTGTCCGTGGTCAGGAATGGTAGCTGCGTTCCTTGGGTGCGTAATTAAAGATATAGTAGAGTAAATTTTAATATTTATTAATGAACGCGCCATCTCTGACTATTCAAGTATCATAGCTATTCTAAAGGATGAAGAGGATTGTGCAACTTACTGTAATAAGCAATGCAGTGCCGATATTGAAGTTAAAGACTAGAAACAGGACCTGCCACATGAAACAGACAACAGCCTCACTACTGACCCGAAAACGGTGACTCTACTGAGCAGAGGGTCTATGCAGGAAACACGCTTCTTATTTTGATTGGAATAGCCCCGTGATCAGAATAGCTCCGCACCACCATACACGTGTACACATACATACAGACATACAAACACACATACGGTTTCAATTTTCCCCTGCTATAAACTCCTAACACATTTAAACATAAAAATGGCGTGTTTGTCAACAATCTTATTGAATTTAAAGCATAACGTATATTGAGAAAACAATTTCTGTGCAAATGCAACATTGTTTGAACAATTTTAGTCAAAAAGAGAGAAATTCAAGAATTTTAGAAGTTCTGGAAATACAGTATTATTTGTATAAGGAGCCAGTCTGAAAGTGGTTGGAATTGTATAGTCGGTATAGCACTTTCTACGGTCTGGCCGGTCCTCGTTCGAACTCTGGTGGAGGAAAGAAATTATATCTTTTCCTACACCCTTCCACACAGGTCCGGTTCCCACCCAGCCTCTTGTAAATTGGTTATAGGGACTCATTCCCTTAGGAAAAACAGCCGAGATGTAGCTTTGACCACCCATCCCATCTAGCGCCAAGTTTAAGAATGAGTACAGCTGTACTTCTACTACATCTCTCTGACTGCATAGTTTCTTACTGGGAGGCCTTTACTCCTATTAAAATTAGAAGACAAAGAATTTGCAATAGTGGTGCCAAAAGTCTAGAACAAGAGTTCCTTAACTTTTTTAGTCCAAGGCGCCTTTGACTTCAGTAAAGGGTTTGATGCAAACCAGTCTCTAACAAAACTTCAAAAGTACGAGTTAACACCTTACTTACCTACTTACTTACCCACTCCATGGAACGGAGGCCTTCTTGAGGAGCTAACCGGATTTCAGCTAGTCTAGAATTTTCCCGCGTTTTATGGAACACGAAGGTTCATTACCGCATTCACAAGTGCCCGCCACCTGTCCCTATTCTAAGCCAACTCGATCCAATCCATACCCCCACGTCCCACTTCCTGAAGGTTACCTTAAAGATTTAATTAAATTGTAACCTTAATTATATACCAGATATATATGTGAAGTAACTTTATGGTTGTAATGTAATGTGTGCTCTTTAGGGTTGAAATTAGTTCAGCAATTTTGATATTGGCACGCACTTAAACGGCATCGGAAAAACTTTACGGCCATTTTGGAGCCTGCGGCCCCTACTTTCGGAAACGTTGATTGTAAGGTAGACTATGTTTATTTCTTTGGCAAATTTGGACAATAAGTGTTACTCAAGAATATTTACACTACCGTTTATTTCTGCCACATTCTGTTTATACGTGCAACTACTAGCTCTTCTGAGTGCTGATATAGATAATGGCGTAAGAACAAAAAAAAAAAAGAGAGAGAGAGAGAGAGAGAGAAAAGAAAACGTGTATGTAAATTCATTTCCGTCGATTAAATTTGTCCGTGTTTATGTTTTTAGTCATATAGGAGATTTCATTCTTAAGCTTGGCATTAAATAGGAATGGCCAACCTAACGCTTCGCCCGGTTTACCCCCGAGGACAGAAGTCCTAGAACCCACTTAATGGTTGTCTGTATGGGGCTCGGAGACGGTCTGGACGCTTTAGAGAAGAGCTGTGTTTCTTACTCTGCGGGAAACGAACCACCATTCCTCGGACGTTCTGTCCGTAGCCTAGTCACTATATTTTCTGCACTACTTTATGACAGTATAGAGTTTATATTAATATAAGCAGAGGATAGGCACTGGTACGTTCTTTGAGACCCTGTTAGTTGCCGGAACTACATGCATCAGTATTCATATCAATAGTCGTAATATAGAACGCTAAAGCAAAGACATAATTTTCTGTCGTTCGGTATGTTGGCAGCCATCTTAGTTGGTAGTAACTAAGAATAAAAACAGAAGATGGTGGCAACATGCGAGAAAGGAGATACGAAAGATGTATTGCAGTGACCATCTTTGACGGCAAATTCCTCTTGATATTTAAGACTGCAATACCATTTATGCTTATTGCTATAATAAGGGATTTAGTCAGTATGTACTCGTAATAAAAGTGTTTATAAAAGTTTCAAAAATAAGGTGCATTTGCATGAAATCGTAATTACGAAGTATCTCGCAGTGTATATTATGTACATGTATTGACAACAGTGAAATAAATACAGTGTAACCTTCTCGAAATACCACATTACGTTTGCTGAGAAGGTCCTGGCATAGCTGTCTCTAAATAACAAAATTGCTTAGTGTATAATACTAGTGTGTTATTGTTAATAAGTTACAAATAGTTATTTCCAAAACAAGTTCTTTTAAGGCAAAAATATTGTGTGTGACCACAAATTCTTTTCTTAGGAGATTTTAAGCTACGATTTTTTTATGTTTTGCTGACCGTGCATCTCAGTGTAATCTTATAGTGAAGAAATATACAGTAATCACTCGCGAAGAATTCATACATAAATTTTGCTACTATGTGCTCATATTTATAGAATTGTATTTTAGTAATTTTAGACCACTCACTTGTTTCAGTGTGATGATTCCAGATGCTGTATAATACAATTTTGACCTCCTGATGATGAGCACAATAGTGTTCGAAACATGTAGAGGAATATAATAAACTTATTATAAAAGAAGAATTTGTGCATTGAGTTGGTCAATTACTAAAATTTAAGCTACGATATAAAAAAGTGTATTATAATCACAACAATTCCACATTGAAGATTCAAATTGCTGTACGCTACGTACGATGGAGATTTTTGTTCATTATGTAATAAATGAACAATGAATTATAAAATGGTGTTAGGAAATCAGTCGTGTACAGAAGCGACAAGTTTTTAAATGCTGACAAAAGCAGTGCTGCACTTACAAATATGTGCAAGCCAGACATCGACTTCCTGTTTGCCGGAAAGTAGCGGACTTTGTGAACTTTGAACAAGCTTCCTCCGTGGCAAACAGT
>Ga0123355_10005383_pt1 | contig 18718 bp, 11 predicted proteins | sample TergutEmb28metaG_3_FD_89872 | JGI IMG/M metagenome (GOLD analysis project Ga0123355, IMG submission 89872) | Embiratermes neotenicus P1 segment gut microbial communities from Petit-Saut dam, French Guiana - Emb289 P1 | ecosystem: Host-associated > Arthropoda: Insects > Digestive system > Gut ... | reverse complement strand
GGTTTCAGTTCAGTCGGCTGCTGGCAGCCGATGCGTGCGCATCAGTGGTAGTAATGCTGGATAGACCGTCTTCCGATACAGTGCAAGATTGCTGGCTACCCACTCCATTCGCATATTTCCCCTCCACTTCCCCTCCCGTGCGCCACTGTGTGCCATCAGATTCCGAACACGCTATACTACTGATGTGACTCTTAACAGATAGCTGCACTTTAGAAACTGGTGACTGTATGTGCCATATTGAATTCCCTTTCATTGAATCATTAAACAAATTTTGTAGTGAGGTAGTTCAGATTTAGTAATTTGAATCTTATGTTTGACGTCTCAGAAATAGACTGAACACCTTAACTTTGGTAGTACTTTTGTTTGCTGTATTCTGTTTTATGATTTGTGGGACATAACATTTCAGTTTTGAACGACTAGAATACAAGTACTGAATCATATTAACTGCCCTTGCTTTTCAGTAAACATATTTACATATAGGATCTGGCAGAAAAACCTGATGATTTTTAAGTTACAATAAAATGAAAAGTATACTGTCTTTTAACGTGAATTTATTACTAAAATTATCTTTATCTGAAAGCATTTTAATTACAATATTCACTTCCTATATATAGTGTCTGTGAGGTGGCGTCCCTTGTTGTCAGCACATTCCCACAAGCGGAGGACTTCTGACAAAAGCCTGATGCAATCATTCGATGTTCTCAGCAGTTCTAATTAAAGGCTCTTTTCCTGGACGTTTTCTTTTTGCGGCAGACGCTGTTTCTCTGCAGTTTCTCACCCACAACAGTACAGTATTGCCACTAGTGACACTGTCATTCTGATGAATATTGAAGTGCCGACAAAATATCCGCTGAGTCCCAACGACAGAATCGTTGTTTTAGAAATACGTCTCCACAGCAAAAGCCCGATGCTCTACAGACCAGCGCTCCATGGCAACTGAAATGCTTTGGGTCTCGCTAGAAGGGCGCTCAAGGACAAATTCCCCACACCAACGATTCCACTCACAACTGTGTTGCCAAATCGTCAGGTATTTCTGCCGGACCCTGTATATAGCTGTTTATCACCTTCTACAGTAGAACGAAAAGTAATGAATGCTAGCAGTTACAGTGAGTTGGATGCACAGATGTAATGTTAAAAGGCTCCTTGCGGTATCTACATTTAGAAATTACTTTTCCTTGAATTTTGTTAAATATGATTTTGAAAGATGTTCCAGATAAGAGCTGTAGATGTCTTTTAGTTATATGTAAGTTTTCATATATGATTAGATGTTTTCTGGGAAAATGAATGAAGGTTGTTGTGAGCTGCATGTACAATAATGTTCATATTTGACAACTACAAACCAAAAGTAATGCATGTTACAGCTCAAAGTGTGGAGCCAGAATATTTCAGAGACAGAAGATACACATAAATAGAGAAATGAATGCAGCATGCCCTTTATGTATTAATTTTGTGCACTTTTTGCAAATAATGTTTACCAATAACTTCATGTTGTGAAGAAATCAGAATTGTGTAGGCTTAAATATAAATGAACTTGTGTTAGCAAAATTCATCTTCATGGTCTAAGGTTAAACTGCGTTCTTATACGGGTTTGAGTTCATCAGTTTTCAGACTTTTATGCCTTGAACAGTGAAAGTGGTACAACTTTTTATTTTTTTGCCTATAAAATTTTTTAAACATGTTTTAATTTATGTGCATAATTTTATAGACTATGCCATTTTCCTCTGCTTCAATTTGTATGCTGGTTTTCATTGAGTTTGTAATGTTGAGGAAGGTGAAGAGTTACATTAATCAGAATTGCACATTCTACAGACTGGATATTCAACTGCATTGTAAAATTTATAATCATCTCAGTTTTTTTAATAAGAATTTATATCAGGATATATGCATACTGTTAATTCAAAACCAGTTCACTTTTGATTCTCTTGATATCCAGTACGTCCCAGATCCTACTAACAATGTACTTATTGAATACAGTTCCTTTGTCATATAGTATTTGTATGATGTGCCTTAAAGTGCAGCAAGTTTTAAAATATGAAATATGGTGCTCTTGAAATGGCTTGCTCCAGAGCTACTGTCATCATCATGTTTGGTTACATAATATTCTGCTAAAGTTTAAGGATAAGAGCATTTGTGCATAAGTTTTGTTCTTATTACCCACCTGCTGGATTTTATTGATATTTATTTCTTAATATTTTGTTGGGGACTCATTTTTTAATATACTCTACAATGCTTATTTTTACAAGGACAACACTTTCCATTAATAGTGTATTTCACAATGGAGATAAAGCAGTTTCCACACTGCCTCTTCAGCAACTGACTACTGATCTTTGCTGCCTAGCCACATGCTGGGGAAAGCAGAAGTGTGTAAGGGCCTTAGCAGTCAATGAAATTATCATATGTGATATTTAGCTTTTTCTCTGTATTATGTTCTGTTTGCCAGCATTCCTTACCCTTTGTCATGTGTGAACAATAATGGTGGTTAGAGCTGTAAAGCTGTAGTAAAAGAAAGAACCAAGAAAGAGGCCAGAGGTGTTTAATGTCACATTATATCAGCCCACTTCCCCACATTACAAACAAAACTGTCATCTGAACATTTATGCATACCTGACTCCCAGTATTTATGTCAGTACAGGCATTCACAAGCTACCCTAGCACTTAATAATAAATTAACAGTTGGTGGAATATTTTGTGACTTAGAAAAAGAATTTGACTCCCTAAATCATGATATACTATTGTCAAAATGTGAATTTTATGGATTCAGGGGCAGAACCAGAGCACTACTAAGATCATACTGCAGTGATAGATATCAGAGAGTACTAATAAATAATGGCTTTTCTGATAATACTACATTTTCAGAATGGGGCAAAATAAAACACGGTGTTCCTCAGGGTTCAATACTTGGTCATTTGTTCTTCTTACTCTATATAAATGATCTTCCAAATATAATAGCTGACTCACTGAAGCCAGTTCTATTTGCGCATGACACAAGCATAATAATTGCAGATCCTAGTCCCTCAGAATTTAAAGAAGATATTAACAATATAATTGATAATATAAATGACTGGTTCATAAGTAACTCAATATCATTAAATTTTGATAAAACATACTTTTTATAATTTAGGCGTAAAAATAGTTATGAAATTAATATAAAAATAAGTTGTGACAATAAACTGATTAAAGAGACTAAAAATACCAAATTTCTTGGATTAGATATAGATAGTTCCTTGTCATGGAAAGACCATATTGGTCAAATGATGTTTAAACTAGGCAAAGTATGCTATGCAATTAGGTATGTCAAACATTTTATGTCCCAAGATGCACTAAAGACAATTTACTTTTCATATTTTCATTCCATCCTATCGTATGGCATAATTTTCTGGGGTAATTCTGTATACAGCTCTAATATTTTTAAAATTCAAAAAGGATAATCAGAATAATTATGAATGCCAGAAATAGAGATTCTTGTCATCAGTTATTCAAGAATCTAAACATTTTACCATTAAAATCACGATTTTTTTCCCCTTCCATTATTTGTTGACAAAAATAGAGATTTATATGAATCTAATTCAGAAATTCATAATATCAACAACAGAGTTAGTTCTGACTTACATACTCCAACTGCAAACTGAACAACTTTCCAAAAAGGACCCTTTTATTTTGGAATCAAAGACTTTAATCACCTTCCTACTAGCATCAAAAATACATCTCATGACATAAACCAATTCAGATCTGTTCTCAAAAGTTTCCTTCTTATAAATTCATTTTACTCATTGGAGGAATATTTTACTTGGAATTCCAATAGAGATCTTGGCTCAGTATAATCGTTTTAAAAGTAAACATCAAAATAATCGTACATGTAACACAACTCAATACCATTCTATATTATTACTTTTAATTTGGATTCTTAACTCTTAGTTATATTTATTTAAATACACATATTTCTAGATGTAGAGACAAATTCCACTTCCAGTTGGTCTTTAAATTTTTTATTGTTGTTTGTTATATTGTATTGGGTGGATGTCCATATATTATAAGTTGTGTTGTAATATATAAATTTTAATCTGTAATTGATGTGTCCAGTGTGATATGTGTGACTGAATGGATGAACAAATAAACCAAACCCCATTACTGACTGCAAGTTGCATAGTGTACATAGCATGGACAAGTACTGGATGGTTAAGTGTGTGTGCACATATGAGGTATTTGTTACCACAGCTGATGCCACATGTCAGAGTATCAGTTTTTTTGTTTTTGGCTGTAAAACATTATTGCTACACAGCTGATGCTGGGAATTGCTTCAAACCCTGAAAAAAAACTTACTGAAAAAGCTCTGAAATTTGGTTAATGGCATCTGCAACCATTTTCAGTATTGGTATGAATCATTTGGCAAAAAATTGTTGATGTTTTGGTATTAGTGTAAATGCCACATTAAATTGTGCTATGCCAGCAGTTTCTGCATCAATTACTGCACATTCACCGCAACTTGCTCCATTTTTAAAATGTGGATCGCATCAAAATTGAACGGAAATCATGAAAATGCCTTCTGTTTTTGTTCTTGTACAATAAGTGCATATTGTTGTATGATACAGTACTGTGCATCAAGATAATATTCAGCATAAAGGCAAGGAAATGCAGATTGTGAAATAAGATGTGAAAGAAGTGTTATGTGTTTGAAGACTTATTGTTTAAAAATGAATACAACTGGCAATTACATACAAGCATACAGGTACAAAAAAAAATTCACTGGAGTGTGCAAGGGGAAAACAAAAATGGTGAATTTTATTCTATTGTGCTTTTTGGCCATACAAAAGAAGAACAAAACAATAAATAAGAGTAGTATAAAGAACACTTGTTCATATTCATGCAAGTACATTACCACTTGTTGCAATAAACTGTTTTTGATGCTGAAGGCATGGTTACACACTTTTGTCTGTAATTGCAATAATGAATGTGTGATGAATGTACTGATCAGTGCACTTGCCACTGATGTCAAGTGGAATGCTGTCTGCTGGGTCCCACCTTCCTGTGCCTGAATGCCAGGGTTGCTCTCCCCTCAACCACTGAGGTAGTTTACAGAGAGATTTGGGAAGGGACACAAGCAGACGGTCAGACACACAAGTTTCAAGTGATGTTATATACTGAGTTGAAATGAATTTAATATGTTAAAAAATGCTAGTACTGACTTATATTTCACCTTGTTACAATTGTCATAAGAAAAGTGTACCTTTTTTGTGGTGTATCCTGTATTCTGAGCCCAGTGCAGATTGTATATGCACTGCATGTACTATCCATTCTCTCATAGGCATTCTGTGTTTTATATACGTTAATTATATGCTGGTACTAAGTGTCAGTTATGACTAAGGCATAATGTGTGTGTGTGTGTGTGTGTGTGTGTGTGTGTGTGTGTGCGCGCACGCGCACTCACGTGCATACACATGCAATATTTTGCAGTTACCCACATTTATTATGTCCACCATGAATGATAAGTGACACATCTTCCAATAACTCAGTCTTTTTGAAAGCAGTGGTGCACATTTATGACCTACCAATTCTGTCTAAAATCCACTATAGTTTCCTCTTGAAGTTCTCTCATGTGGCCAGTAGCTTTGCCATATGTAGGTTATCTCACATTGTGAAAGTAATTATATTTCTAAACTATGTTGAATCCATATATTTAAGAAGTAAAAACGTACATGTTCATAACTGATATTAATTACATGTTTTTAATTTTTTTGTATACAGATTTCATATGTCAGGTAAACTATTAGTTACTTCTCCATAATGCTTATGTGATAGTTGCTGGTGCTTCAATTGGTGTCTTGCAATGTCTTACCCTCCCCTGCACCTCAAGTATCATTCTTTGGGTCCACCGCAGCGATAATTTAATATCTTAATTGGAAGTTTTGCAGTGTGTAGTTGTGTATCATCTATAGATTTGCAAAAGATATCTCTGAAATTTGAAGCTCATGGCAACTCATAAATCAAGCATGCCCTCTAATATTTTCTGTTTTTATTGTCAACCGTCATTGGCATACTCAGTACTGTTTCAAACCATGCTGCACATCTTCACCTCTTCATTTTTGTGTGCTGTGATCATGTGAACATGAAATTATCTTTGTGTTTTGTTAAAAACTGGCCAGAAGGGCTGTTGGAACTTACACTGGTACTGAGAATTCTGAATAATCATTATAAAATTTGTGTGGTATGTCTGGAATAGTTTGGTTGCCCCAGTAAAATCTAGATTTCACACTGAAATATCAAGGCATTATTTGTAGTTGGGACTGAGTTGGCGAACATCTGATTTGAGTCAATATGACCGGCTTATAACAGTTCATCACAACAGGTTTAGTGTACTGCCAGTTCACTGTGTGACATTGTGTGACTTTAGCTCTTGTTGCGTAGCTAGAAGTTTGAATAACTATATTTCTTTTATGAAGCCAGTCTTTTACCATCTCACAGACTGTCTGGAGGTACATAACTATTAATCTGCACCATAATAGCACAGGTGATTACTCACCAGCTACTTACCTTGGAGACCCAAATTCAACTCCAGCAGGGACCTGTTGGCAGTTTTGATGAACAGAATTCCATTAAAGCAGATTTCTCACTGATCAGTTCAGTTTCCTCCTGTTGATAGTTATTATTCCACCAGAGCTCCATTCTTTTTTTGTCATCTGTGGCTTGTACAGTAGACCCCTCTGAGGCTGCATTATGAAGGTCCTGAGTCACACACCATGCTTATGTGAAAATAACTGATACTTATTGAAATTTGATAATTTAAATCACACGTTGGGTTGTAAATATGTCAGTTAACAGTTAATGCGGTGTTTTTCATAGCTTCAGTACATAACCAAGAGCAAATGCTGGTGAGCATTAGAAATACCAATTATTTTGCCTATAGTAAATTTGTAAATTTATTGCATCTGATATTTGCTATACCAAGGGTTTCACTGCATTCGATATATACTGTGTATATATTTTATTGTTTATTGTTCATGTATAATTCAATCAATCCTGCTAGGTCAAACAACCTTTGGGATATAGAATTAGCCATAAACCAATATGTGGAACATCTAAAGTGGTCATGGATGAGTTCATGGCAGAAAAACAAAACGAATGCCATGGGTGTTTTTACTCTTGCCTGCCAGGTTGACTTCTACCACTGCCTTGGTCTTCTTTGGGTGTAAGAACACTCAACAAGACTTTTTTTTTTACACATTCAAAGATCGGCATGCAATCAAAATAATTCACATTGACAATGAATTATGAAGGATAAATGTTCACCATCAGTCCAGCGTCATTGCTGCCAAGGAAGCCGTTCTATGAACCAATATGAGATTCATTTTGCTGAATGACTGACCTATTTACCTGCCTGTTGTCATTAATGCAAAAGACAACAAACTCATAAAATGTGGCCACAGATGCCAGACCATAATAGTTTGTGTTTGTGCATAGACAATCATCAGACAATTCCCAGCACAGAATCCTGCAGATGGCATTTTTTATTATTATTGGCATGCTATTACAAATCTGGTAGTTACACATCCTTTTTTACATGAAGACTTAAAACAAGTATAATGAAGGCTTGCTTCTGTTAAAGTTTTACAATTTTTCATTTCATTGCTGTCACAAAACCTCAATACCGTTTTTTTCCAGTTGATCCGAACAACATACTTCACACGTTTTGACGAGCGGAAACGGAAGGATGATGATCAGTCACTGGGAGCTGAAGAATTGCAACTGATGATGGCTGCACAGCAAAAGGCTGCCAAGAATGAAATTGGTAACTTGTGTAGCTCTGGTCTCTGGAAAGAGATCTGTTAATGCAGTCATGTAGAAATTCACCTAGTAATGTAATTAACATCTTACCTTGAATTTCATTCAGGCACTAATGGCATTTCATATTGAAGTGCCTTAAAATCCTCTGTCACTAAATGAGTAGGTATGTTTATGATATACCTCCATACTAAATTTCATATTCCTATCATGTGTGGATCATTACTAATTGCTGCTAAAATGAAAGCCAAAGAAGACCTTTGAAAGTCTGCCATGTTGTTATTTTATATTCTACAAATACATTGGGGACCGCGGTGGCACAGTGGTTAAGGTGCTGTGCTACAAATCGGAAGGTCGCTGGTTCGATCCCAGCTGGTGTCATTGGAATTTTTCATTGACATAAAAATCCTTCTGATCGCACTATGGTCCTTGGGTTGAATCAGCCTCTAACAGAAATGAGTACCAGGAGCATTTCCTGGGTGTAAAGGCGGCCAGTGCATAAGGCTGACAACCTACCACCATCCTGTGCCGTTGTCATGAAATCTGGGAACCCTAACTTCCTGGAACCCTCTGGGCCTGTCCAGGCCTGTAATGGGACTGCTCTACCTTTACCTTTTTTACAAACACATTACATTGTCAGGAGTTGCATGCTTTGCCAAGATCTGCTGCTATACATCATTTCTGTGCTGTAAAGTAAGTGGAATTAGTTCATGTGGCTGCCATGTTGTTGTACAAAATGATGAAGCTTGGTGATGGGTGTGTTTTCTAGGGGCATCATGTCCATACAAAGCTTCATAAAATCTCTCAGATGGTTCAGAAGCTGAAACTGGGGATCTCACAGCATATTGATATATTTTAGTTCTTTATTTATGTAGCCATTAATTCATTTATTTATTCGTTCATTGTTTTTTATTTATTTTTATTTTTTTGTATTTTCTCCTTTTTTCTTTTTTTATTTATGTATTTGCTTATTGACTCATTTACTTATTTATTGTTAATTTATTAAGTAATTTGTGTAATATGTTTATTTGCTGATTCATTTTAAAAATAAGTAAAGTAAGCTAAGAAATGGAAATTTTATCTGTGTTGTATATTTCTGTATATACTGTACACCTTAAAGAGTACACCCAAAGACATGAAATTTACTCCACATGGCTGTTAAAGCAATGTATAAATATTATGGTACAGTATGTGAAGATGATGGAATCCTCATTCCAGTTTTTCTCTCCCAAACTGCATGAGTTTTATTTTAAAAAGTTTTAGATATTGTGTGTTCATCATGATTTTAAAAGTTTTTGACACTGTGTGTTGATCGTGATTTTTACAAAGAAAGGAACCTTATGTTAGACAGAGTGGATATTCATGCAAGAAAACTTGTATAATATTTACTTATATGAATAACTGATTATATTTCAGATGGGGATATTAATAAACTTCCAGGCAAAATGTGTGAGAAACCAAGTCTCATATTGCGACTGTTCCGATGGGTTTGTGGTATAGAAACCGAGCCAGAGAAGGAACAGCGGTTGGCAAGGGATGCTCAGGATCGCTTGGATCAGGTGAGTGAAAGACTTCTACCGTAGTGTGATATTGATTTTGATAGGAAGCTTTAGTGTTAATAAAATTCTCACCCTCTTACCAGTAATATGTGATGAGGGAATCTGTGTTTAAAATGTACCATTTTCAGGTACATAGTGTGAATACTGGTTAAGTTAAGACTTTCAAAAACCAGTATGAAACATTTGTCTTTGACTTCCAGTAACACTATTCTCATATCATTCCCATAAATAAATGGCACAGCTTATTTTTGTGAAAAGAAATTTTTATGGTTGGATGTGATAATATAATTATGGAAATGAAGAGAACGATGCATTAACACCTGTGAAGTTGTGCTGAATCACCGTGTATTTGGTTGCTTGCATTGTTCTGAAATGTTGACAGTCATATACACAACAACTCAGTACAACATTCCAGAAGCTTGTAGAATTTGACTGCATTACTGCAAACACTTGAGAACTTGCAGGTGCACCAGGTTTGGAGGAATGTGCAGGCACTGACAGTGATGATATTAACTCTTTGATTCTGTCCATGAAGCTGAAGATGCTAATGCACTAGTCGTGCCATGGAATCAGAAAACAATAGATTCCTGTGTGTGTAGTTCAGATTTTATTTGGAATGTTTACAGTGAAAGCATCCTTTTTGTACCCTTAATTAAAGAATGGAAAGAACAAATTGACTCAGTAATTTAATGCATAAATTTTTGTTCCTGTGACTTTTCATTGTTTTATTGAGACTTGTAGGTTGTTGAGTTTCCTGCAAATGGTTACCTTCTGGTTGAACTGAGTTCTGTGATTTGAAAGAATCATGTGGATTCTATTTGTTACTTTTACCCCTATCTTTAACATACTGTGCAAACACTGTTGAAGTTTGAAAGCATAAATTTTTGTATATAACATGACTGTTGATTCTCATTGTGTGCACATCGTACTGCTTTCAATCTGTATTGTTTTAAACACCTTATTATTTTTTAATGTTACAAGAGGCATATAACTAAGAAGTATGTAATAAATTCCTTTTTGAATATTCCCTGCGAAGACAGTGTCAGAGATTTTAACAATGTTGAGAACTTTTCAGACAAGACAAGATTATTGTAAATAATTGAATTTATATTAAAGAATATGGGAAAGAGAGGAGAATACAATTACAAGTAATTATTACTGTAACCCGTCTTCAGGTAAGAACTTGTACTTGTCTGTGGGGTTGTCTTATTAATTACCATTCAGGAAACATTTGCAAAGGATTAATGTGGAAAGTTATGTAAATACACTTAATCTTCTATTTAATTAGCACACTGACTAATACACATACATAAAAATTGTTTACATAAAAACATTTAAAATCGCTCCATCATTTTTCGATTGTAAGATCATCTTCAGGGAGCTACACTGTTCCTTACAAAAGTCACATATTTAAAAACACTCACTGATTAATTTCCTCATATTACCAGGGTGCTGTGGCAGCATGTCGTATTGTGTAAGTGTATGCTGCTGAGAGTGCGCCTGACTATGGCTATGTGACACACACCCATAGTCAGGTGCACTCTCAGCAGCATACACTTACACAATACGACATGCCACCACAGCACCCTGTTAATATAAGGAAATTAATCAGTGAGTGTTTTTAAATATGTGACTTTTGTAAGGAACAGTGTAGCTCCCTGAAGATGATCTTACGATCGAAACATGTTGGAGCGATTTTAAATGTTTAATGTAAAAAATTTTTCTGTATGTGCATTAGTTGGTGTGCTAATTAAATGACTCTACCAAATGCACAGTGCAACGATAAAGACACTTAATCTTCGTTGGAAGTGCAGATGCACCAGCTTCTCAGGTATGGTAACTATGCATTACCACTTCAGTTGCTGACTATTATTGGGAATGATGTTCTGTCACGTTCTCACATTTGGATCTAGATACGGATATTATCACATTGAATTTATGCATACATTTTGCCTTTTAGAAAGCAGATGAAAATTTTGTATTGGAAGTGCTGTAATTAATTTTATTATTATTTTTACCTGCTTGTTTTATTAATTATCAGCAGTTCTTTATCATTTAAAATCATGAACACAGTAAAGAAAATTTTCAAATCAAGTTAAGTTTTTCATTTATGAATTTTAGAAATCAAAGATCTGTAATCTAAATAACCAGTGTAATTGAAATATTCCTGCAAAAATGTTTGAGGGAAATTGTTAAATAGATGATGATGATGATGATGCAGTCTTAAATATTGATGCAGTAATAGCACGTTGGTTAGAAGGGGAATAATGGATAATGGACACATGAAGTAATGCATGAAACACATTTGTGAATGTCATTCAAGGAAAGAGACCCTGAGAGGGAACAGAGACTTGCAAGAGAAGCTGAAGACCAATTAAGGTTAAAGAAGGTGAGACACACAGTATCATTAAATGTGATGTCCCACTACCTGCTTAATTTCTTTCATTCTCTGTCTTTATTTTCGTGCAGGGTGGAAGAGACTGAAATTTAGGATATGTTTGACAAGTTGGAAAACTGCAGCTTGTTGGGTGAAAAATTTTATCCCACCACAAAGTTTAAGTACTTTTTCAAGCAAGTTTTCCACGTTTGCTGAACCTGTTCTTTATTTTGGTTTTGCTGTTTTTGACATGTTTCTGCTGATTGCACTTGCTGCATGCAGTTTTCTTAGTTATGGAGGAAGTCAGAAAGGACAATTTATATGTGCTTTTTGCATGACAGACACAAGAAGTTTGATGAATAAACATGAGATATATGTAAATATATTGTGTTATGTGCATATGCTATTTACCCCATTTCCTACCAAAACAGATGTTGGTTTATGAGGTGTGATAGCCTTCATTTTTGTTGAGAGGTTTATGGAGGCAAGTACTAAGGTAATATGAATTGTGAACTTGTTGTTTTGGGTAACAAACTGTTACAGGTTGTTGTAATCTTGATCAGAAGTGTAGCACACTATTTTAGTGGTGCATGCACACAGTCCAGCAGGTGTTGTGTCAGATTTTTTTCTGTACAGATACCTTCTCTCCAGAGTTAAAGTCCGACTGCCAGTGCCCACAGAAGTACCTTATTCTGTTATGATAAAGGTTTTATGTTTTCCTGAATTTACTGGAGAGCATTGAAGTAAAGATTATTTCACTGGCAGGGTGGTCATCTAAAGGACTTTCAAAAAGCTGTTTAAAAGGTAGAAGAGACACAAGATATTGTGTTCCTGTTGCATAAATCAGTATGGTAGCTGTGCAGATATGAAAACCCTGATCATGTTCACATTACTCCCATACTAAAGGCGTTTTTTATCCCACTGTTTTTGTAAAATAAGCGTAAAGCTGAGGTAGACTCCAGTTGAAATGTGATGGCACATGGTGACACACGGGAGGGGAAGTGAAGGAAAAAATGGTGAATGGAGTGGGTAGCCAGTACCCTTCACACCATCTCGGAACATGGTACAACCATAATTACTACCGCTGATGCGCACACCTCAGCTGCCAGTAGTCGACTGACGTGACACCCCCGCCGATTTAAATGGATTCATCCGTTTCGCTGAAAGACGAAATCTGGTTTCTGTGTGTGTGCCATCGCATTTCAACTGGCCTCTAACAAGCTATGAAATAACGTTTCATAGGACTGTTTTAGGAGCTTAATGAGGTAAAATTAAACCCAAGGTAGAGTTTCTGTTACATATTGATTCGAAGTGGGTAATATTCTAGATATATTAGACAGCACTGAAGAGGTTTAATTATGAAACGATCAGGATAGAGAGAATATTTTTTACGGTTGCCTTCTCATATTACATAAATTGATACTGATGTAGAAACATAAAAAATTAAACAACTGATTTTTAATAGTTTGTTATTACAAATTACAACATGCTTAATAATGTATGCCCTTTAAAGTACAAAAAGAACATCTGTATTCAAAGTATTAACCTGTTTTGGATTTGTAGAATGCAAATAAATTCATTTCAATAATGAATTTGCATTTCTTACTGCTATCAAAAAATTATAAAAAGAAGTAAACTAAACTAAAATACAGTATACCAACCCTGGTTGAGTGTGTAGTATCACAAAGGTGTGTTGTTATTTTTTATTTCACTGTATTGATTTATTTTTTTGCACTGTAATATCTGTTTTCTAGACTTTGGCAAAAGTTAATTTTGTTGTGCAGTTAAGGATGATAGTAGGAAACTGTGCCAAATAATAATTCTCCATCACCCCAGCAGAGCTAAATTCACCTATTCTACAAAGAAATGTTTGTTGTAAAATATGTTAATAGCATGTCACTTTATACCTGACTGGAAAATTGCAAAGAAAAATAATATACTTATAAATAGAGTACATGTTTTGTAACCAAATGATTACAGCAGTTGCAATTTGACTCCATTTTGAAGGAAGGTTTTCATGTCACATGTAATGTCCTCTTGTGAGCTTGCAGCTTTAAAATCCTCTTTATATCATTATATAATATTAACCATTACAATCCTCCAGTCTTTTTATACACGGCACTTTTTACGCTTTGCTGTGGTCTGTGTTCACCCTCCCCATATTTTTTTTATTACTTATTAATATTGAAAGTTGTCTGGTAAATATTTACATTTGAAAAGTGTGGGTCATTTATACAAGCAACTTACAGGAGTATGTGACAGGATTTTGAAGAACATGGAGGTTATGTATAGAACAGTGGTGTACAAATTCTGGGTGCCAGGTCACCCAAGTGATTACATTTTGTGCAATAGTGCATCATATTAATGGGCCTTAAATATAGAACTTTCTTCAAGTCACCTTTCTTGCACCCAGTCTCCTGAGATGGCTGCTAGCTTTTTGGAAAGTCTGTGGGCCCCTAAAATAATTGGCAGGCTGTTGCATTCATTGCCACATTTATTTCCTTGTGACCTGTCAGTTAACATGTTTCAAACAAGAAGCATGGTTTACAAAATGCTTTCCATGTGTTATGATATTTTCTTTTTATTACAGAACTTAACACCATAATTGAAGGTTAAACTGAAGGGTGTAAATTCCTGTTAATTAGAGCTTCACTAATATTGAGCTGCCATGTGGTGTGGTTCTAATGCTTTATGTGTGTATAACCAGTTGATACAGTACCACGTTTTGTTTCATGTTCTAATAATTGACATAAAACCAATATTCTTTCATGATTTTTTTCAGTAAACTTAATGCTGCCTTGTTTATACATTTGTGTATGCGTAACATTTGTTGTAAATAATTATTTTAAATTTCATGGAAAAGATAACTGCAAAGATATCTTTATGGATTTGGAATCCATCCTTATTTGACATTATTCAACATGTTTTTCAAATTCTTAAGATCTCTAAGGGGCAGGTAAAGAAAAAAAACATTGAAAGAGTGGTTGTCCCCTTCTTTCATGTCTCTGGTTTCAATTTAGCCACTTTCTGACACGTACAAAGCTAGTAAAAGAAGCTTAACAGCCAGCTACAATATGTTTGTAATCTTTCTGTTTGATATCTTATTATATTAAATTAAATTAAGTCAAATTAAATTAAAAACTTAATGAATGTGACATGCAGATAGACACTTCATGCTGCCTACCGTCTGAAATTTCTCGGCATTGAAATTTTTTTTTTAAACTATGTTGAATATCATTTTTCTCTGAACTTTTCTTAAAATCGCACATTTTTAGGAAGTGTGCATATGAACACTGGGTTGACATGCTTCAACTTCATGGTAGTTAAGTAACATACCACTCTCAGAATAAGCAAAGAGAAGAATACTTCTTACAATAATATCGCAACATTTCAGGGGCCAGGGCTGCAGTTTAAAGAGCGTGTGGCACCTACACATTGTACCTGTTGCCAACATAAACATGCAAGACACCAAAAGTATGCTGGCTTCTTGCTAGTTTGTGTCTGTACTTATAAATCTTAAAATGGCAAGTGTCAGAACTGTGAAATTATATGACATGAATTTTGAACAATGACAGGTTTTGAATAAACTTGAAGTCACATCCTTATGAAACTGTCTTTATTTTTATATTGTGTGTTTCTTTCTATTCATACACTTGTTTCACCAGTGTTTCATATTTATTTTTGAGATTAGTATCATATAGTAACAAGATTAATAACATTTTCAGTTAAATTTGGACTATCTGCAGGCAGAAGGCTGTGCTCTGGGGCTTGGAACTCAGGCATGGCCAAGAACTATGCCCCTGGTTTCTGCCATAAATTCCCATTTGAGCTTGTCTGTTTTACATGTAGATTGTTGAGGTATTTTAAACAAATTACTCTGTTACATTTGGATTATTCAAACATTTTAAACAAACACTCTGAAAGTAATATTTTAATAATTATGTTGTTCTACTAGGTATGATGAAAGTGGCTATGGCACCATAACCAGTGCTGTGCATTGAATGTTTGATGTTTACCTGTTTATAACTAGATATCCCAGCACTATTATCAAGATAACCACTTTGTAATATTTTGGTGTCAGTAGAGAGAAGCATACTTTATAAATATCATGTATGTGGTTGGATACAGTGACACCTGTATCCATCATTTCTTAAGGAACTGTGGTAAAAAAAAATGATAAAGGCAGGAAAATCACAGTTGCAGATAAGTTTTAATGGTATCAGATTTATAGGGACCAAAACAAATTAACACTACTTGGGTGAAAAAAATGAACAGGGAGGAATGGGTACAGGTTTCACTGTATTGTTCTGTTATAACAGTAAAGCAATAACATCACAAAGTTGAACATAGCTGAATCATAACCATTCCATTTTGAGCTCAAGGCTTATACATTACACTGTGTTCCTCAGGTCAACACATTGGGACAAAAGCCACACGAAAAGTGCATTCTGAATATGTGCTTGGCAATAATCATAACTGTGGCAATCTCGCTGTACGCTTTCTTTTCGATCAACCCACTGTCAGCAGAGGAGACTCAGTATCTAAGGATGGAAGCTTACAACCACTCTTTGTATAGTGGTAACTCTACCAGCTAGGAAAAGGAAATTTAAAGTGTGCAGCCATATGGATGGTTCAGTTTGTTTGTTTATGCTGTACCAGAAATTAATTTCTTGGTCACTGGTATAGACTTTGTTCAGAGCAAGTTCCAAAAAGCAAACGTGGTGTAAATAACTCACCCGTCATATAATGTATTATGATGTAGGTTTAGAAGATATGTTATGCCCCGTTTAGATGTAGACTGCATGAGTTGCTTTATTATTTGTTTGTAATCCTAGAAGAATAAAGTACACTTCAGGAAGACGTAAGGTTTGGAAGTGTACAATTCCTGCAAACTGCATTTAATTTTAATATTGCTAGCAGAAATTAGAATTTCCTGAAACAATTAGGACTGACACTTAAGAGGCATGTAGTGTATGAGCTACACATTTATGCACACATTTACGTGTATGCCTGCATGTGCATGTACCTGCATATGAGTGTGTGGCAGGGGTGATATCCTGTGTTATAAATACTTCATTAAGTTTATATATTATTTCTCATAACAATAAATAATTAATGTGGGTTTCAGGAGCAGAACTTTTTCATATTTTATAAATGGGCATTTGTCACACATTGCAAGTACATACTGGCAGTTGATACAATGCAACACTCTTGAAATATGTCTGTAATGTTAAATCTTCAGATGTTTTGCCCCAGCATAAACAAACAATCTGAAAGTCACATGATCTCACGTGGTCCGTGGTGCTCAAAACTGTAAGTCTGCAGACGGAAGCTACAATATAAGATGAGGGTTCACAGTGTGTCACAGTTTTTGTTAAAATAAGTAATGCCACTTTTCCGTTTCACTTACAATGAAGTAAAGTAATGTCATATCTGGTCTGTGAATAACCAGTTTGGTTTTATAAATCCTAGAGTTTTTACATTGCATCAGAAAAATTGATATTGATGTCTAGGAACCAGAAAAGGAGTAAATTTTACAAGTTATGCAGATCTAATTAGAGCAGTGATTCACATACATCTCTATAAGGTAAGACTTTTATACACCTGAAACTACTGGTGTGTAAGAGTTAATGTTACCATGGGCAATTACAATAATGCAAAAACTTACTATTAGCAGCATCAAATATACCATTACAACATACCTTACATCCATTCTATTCATGAAATAACTGTGAATTCTCTATTTGTCATGTGATTACCCTACTTTTATACTGAGGCCACAGAAATGAGTCCTATGGATATAGAGATGTTGGTGCTCAAGGCCCTTCCTCTTCTTCCTTTATACCCCTCTAGCTTCTTTTTGCTTTTATCAGCCAGCCATAAATTCCTGGGACTAGTGAGGCTTATAAATAACATGCCTGTGAACAGAGAGGCTTAAAGACTGTTATGGAATATGGAAAATATGCTGGAGGAGAAGTATAATACACCAAGGGAGGTGTGAAAGAGATGATCCATAGGACTTCTTTCCATTGCTATAAGCTGTTTTTTCATACCAGTAAGCAAATTGTTTTCTTTCATAAGTCATTGTATGTATTGCTCTGTTGAGTGGTTTCTGGATTGGAATTTGTAGTCACATTTTGACTGATGTGTTTTGTATTTCAGATGTGGGTTATAGTGTGATAAAGGTGACTAAGAGGATCATGTTTCATGTGTTCAGAAGCTCATATAATGTGCGTGATGAAACTGTCTGATCATATGTTATGTATGTTCACTACACACAGTTTGTTTAGGAATATTTTTTTTTTTTTTGCCTTAACATTTAAAAATACTTTTTCTTACATAAAATATTTAAGACAGTTTCTATACAGACAAGTTCCCAAAATGTTTTATGTTAGTGCAACAACTGTAAATATTAGGGGAGTTCAGGTATTAAATTTACATTAAGGTAGGGTGTATTGCCAGATTGTAAATTCATACAAGTTGCAATTTATGGATGTTACCCAAAGGTTTTGTTTGCTAAAGGGGCAAACTCTTGCAGTTTTCTACAATGCAGGTTTAGAGTATAGATTAATACTGCCATCCATTGATTTTATCACATATTTTGTTAATTTTTGTGTTATTAATTTATGTGTTTTTGTCCAAATGGCCTTATTCATTGTCTGTTAACTTGCTGCAACAACAGGTAAGTAGTCCTAAGTATTTGAAGTTGGTGTTATGATTGTATTTTGTTACAAATGCAATGTCTGTTACTTTCTAAATTTAAATCATGAATATACTAGCAGTGTGTACATGTTTAATTATATGAGGTGAATTTTGTATGTAAAATTAAAAGTAAATGTAAAGGTAAATTTGTCCCTATCCACACCATGAAGGCAAATAGGGGAAGTTGAAGTAGCTCCACTTATACTTTACGTCAGCAATAGATGGAGGCGAGTGGTCAACATCCAGCCGATGCTGCTTCGCTATTGCCGCCCCCCACCCACCCCAACAAAAACAGAGCCCCTCC
>Ga0123355_10005382_pt1 | contig 18721 bp, 16 predicted proteins | sample TergutEmb28metaG_3_FD_89872 | JGI IMG/M metagenome (GOLD analysis project Ga0123355, IMG submission 89872) | Embiratermes neotenicus P1 segment gut microbial communities from Petit-Saut dam, French Guiana - Emb289 P1 | ecosystem: Host-associated > Arthropoda: Insects > Digestive system > Gut ... | reverse complement strand
CCAGTATTGACTTATGATTGCTTGTATTTACTTCGCTGAAACCCCATAATAATGCGGGTTTCAGATAGATGTAGCAAGTTAGCAAAAGTAGTTTAACCTGTTGAAAACAATAGGAACAATACCTATTGCACCCAAGACAGCTTCTTCGGCCGTCTTGACCCTTCCTTCTCCAGTAAATAAGCGTAAAAATAGAGATATGTTATTATGCAGCAATTCGAAAACGTGCATTTTATCTTTTCTTTTAACAGATTGATTTTGCAACGCTTGTCCTGCAACAACTGCAACTATTGGTGATGCGATTATTGCGATAATGTTTATGATTTGGATTAAATCCATGATAACATCCCCAAACTGATAATTGCTGCCAAACTCATGCAATCACACGGCAAAAGTGCTTTAACGATACTCTTTGTACACACATATGCTAAAATCACAACGCTACTGCGTTTCGCTATATTTTACACAATTTCAAACTTGGCGCAAGGCATAGTTCTAACCCTGCCCATTCCTTCATATATATAAGCCAAGCGAAACTTATAAGGGAGGGCCATCCTTGAAGACCTATATCGAAGAGAGGGCCGTGGAAGTTGCAAACTTCATCATCAATTCAAACGCGACTGTGAGAGAGACAGCAAAAAAATTTGGTATTAGCAAGTCTACCGTACATAAAGATGTAACCGAAAGATTATCAAAAATAAACCCTAAGCTGGCCGGGGAGGCCCGCAGGGTTTTAGAGGTTAACAAGAGTGAGCGTCATATAAGGGGCGGGCTGGCTACTAAGGAAAAATATTTACATCAGCATACGCATATAAAAAAGTTTTAAGGTAGACGTAAGAAGATAAAACGCCCTGGGACTTAGCGGTTACTCCGTTATGTCTCAGGGCGTTTTTCATTGAATTTGTTTAGCTGAGCTGGAAGGATTCGAACCTTCGGATGATAGGGTCAGAGCCTATTGCCTTACCGCTTGGCGACAGCCCATTGAAATGGTCAAGGAAGCTTACAGAAAGCATTGTAGTTTTCGATATGCCGTTTGTCAAACTAGGGCCTCTAGGCCTTTTGGTTTTCTTCCTAGGGTGTATTGCCGCTTGATTATCGCATCTCTTAGTTGGAAGGAGTCGGTTACGCGCCTGTTTATGTTTATCCACTCACCGCCTACATCCTGAGGCTCATGGGCGTCTGAGCCGTTTATTAGGTAGTAGCTCGGGAACTTTTTACATAGGGCGTGGACTTTTTTATCGTTGTTATTATGCCTTGGGTTACCGTTATAGACTTCTATGCCGTGGATACTTTCAGTGAAGGGGGGCTGGGTTATGTCGCGGTAGGGGTGGGCCTGGATGATTAGCACGTCGCTACCGTGGCGTTTGTAGAAATCTTTAGGTGTTAGCTTGTAGGGGTGGGGGTTTGCCAGTAGGAAGTTTTCGTCTATGCCGTAGATAAGATAGTCGCTCCAGTTTATGTTAAAGCGGAGTTCTATCCCTAGGATTACGTCAAGGCCCAGTTCGTCGCCTCGTTTTTTGGCGGCTTTGTAGCCTATTAGGCGATTGTGTACGGCGTCAGCCCAATTATCAAAACCAGAGCAGTAGTACTCACATACATGGTCTGTTATGGCTATGCCGGCGTATCCGTGGGCATGGTAGGCTTCTACTAGTTCGGCGGCAGTTAGCAGGCCGCAGTGGCTGGATTCGGATGTATGGGTGTGTGGGTCGAATTTGTATTTTCTCAATTATATGCTCCACTCGTAGATATTTTCGTATCGCTGGCCTTGTTGGTATAGGTCGCTCCATTCGGGTAGGCGCACTAGGCGCACTAGCTTTGCACCCAGCTTTTCGCAGACTCGCTTTGAGGCTGTATTGGTGTGGTTATTGGTGATTAATAGCTTTGCCATGCTGTGGGCTTTGGCTATGGGGATTATTAATTTGCAGGCCCGAGCGGCGTAGTTATTGCCCCGGTGGGCTTCGTTTATGCTGTAACCTATCTGGCCGGCATAGTATAGGCCGTCGGTGTAGCCTATACGCAGGCTTATTTCGCCTATTTTTTCGCCGCCTTTGCATATGGCTAGGATATAGCCGGGCACCCATTTTTTCTCCGGGTTAGCGGGGGTTTTATCTGTGCATATCAGGAAAATTTCCCCATCGGATAGGGCGGGGACTTCTATAAAGTTGTTAAAATTACATGGTTGGGCGTTGTAATAGGCTATTTCTTTTTCTACTTCTGCTTCTATTTGTCTGTCAATTTCATAGATTGTCATTGTGTTAAACCTCCGAATCTGCGTTTGTATTCCTACATGTAGTTTAGCTCTCTTTTCAATTATAGGCAACTAGGGTAATATCGGGTTGCTGCGAAATATACATAGGAAGTGATGCCTAGATGAACCCCATTATCCAGTTAAACCAGCCATTAATCAACAAAATTGCCGCGGGGGAAGTGGTAGAGCGGCCCCTTAGTGTGGTTAAGGAGTTAATCGAAAACGCCATAGACGCTGGGGCGTCTAATATTACTGTGGAGATTGCTGATGGGGGGCTTAGCGCAATTAGGGTGACGGACAACGGCCGAGGTATCCCTGCCGATCAGATTTTGCTGGCCTTTGCCCGACATGCAACCAGTAAAATTTCCAGCTTGGAGGATTTGTTTGAGGTGGGGACTCTGGGGTTTAGAGGTGAGGCCCTATCTAGTATTGCGGCGGTTTCTCAAGTGGAGATGATAACCAAAACAAGCCAACAGGAAATGGGTGTGCGAGTAGAGATTCACGGGGGTGAGGTGGTTAATCGCCAGGTGGCGGGGGTAGTGGATGGCACCACTGCTATCGTGAATAATTTGTTTTACAACACCCCGGCCAGGCGAAAATTTCTTAAAAAACCTGCCACAGAGGCAGGGTATATTGCCGATTGCCTGCAAAAACTGGCACTTGGAAACCCGGGGCTTACTATCCGGTATATTAATAATGGGCAGATAGCCTTCCAAACTAATGGCAACGGAGACTTAAAAACGGCTATGCTAAATATTTACGGGCGGGAGACGGCGGCACAGCTGGTTGGGATTTCTGGGCAGCTTGACGACATGGGGCTTCATGGTTTTATAGGAAAACCTGCGGCAGCCCGGGGCAATAGACAGCGGCAAAGCTTTTTTATTAATGGGCGGCTTATTCAAAGCCGGCTGTTGACCCAGGCGGTGGAGGAGGCTACTAAGACTATGCTCCCGGTCGGGAAGTTTCCGGTTTACGCCCTTAGCTTGTCTATCCCCTTTGATGAGGTTGACGTTAATGTGCATCCTACAAAAATGGATGTGCGGTTTCAGGATGATGAGGGTGTGATGCGGTTTGTGCGGGGGGTTATCAGGGAGGCGTTAACCGAGAGCAATTTGATACCGGAGTGGCGGGAGTCTGGTGCTAGAAGTCTAAGGGCAGAGAAAAGCAGTGCGGGTAGCAGTAGCCCGGGCACCCTTCACCATCGCGAGCTTGACTTGCCGCAGCGGGTTTATTCCGATGTGCGCCCCCATCAGGTTGATACGAACCCTGCTGAAGCCCATCTGTCAAACATCAACCAGACGGGATTGCGCCCCAGTCAAAGCCCGCTGCGGCAGTTAAGCGCCAGCAATGGCGATGGTGGGGAGGCCACGACCAGAGCCTGTAATGACGAAAGGAGAGCCGTGGCCGGAGCCCACAATGATGACCGCAGCAAGTCCACATCCGACGCCAGTCAGCCTCTTTCTTTGCGGGAGGTGGGCACAAGCGACGCTCCGCTAACATTTTTCACTGAGTATCACATTATAGACTTAATTTTCGGCACGTACTGGCTGGTGACCCAAGGTGAGTCGCTATATTTAATAGACCAACACGCCGCCCATGAGCGAGTACTTTACGAGGAAATTTTAGCAAAAACCGTAGCGGGCCCAATCCAGGCTCAGCAATTGTTGGTCCCGATATCACTGCGGCTGACTCCGCGGGAAGCGTCATTATTAAAGGATAATTTAGCCCTGTTTGCCCGTTTTGGCTTTGAAATTGCCGATTTAAACGAAAACAGCCCCCAATCGGGAGCTGCAATTACTACGGTTCCATACTTTTTTAAAGGCCCTGCAACCACCAACTTTTTTACAGATTTGTTGGACAAACTGAGCGAAGCAGGCTTTTCTCGGGCTGGGGTATTTGCCCACAAAACCGAGGCTATTGCTATGGCTGCTTGCAAGACAGCGGTAAAAGGTGGGGATAATCTTACTAAAGCCGAAGCTCGCGAATTGATAGAGAAAATGCTGTCATTAGAAAACCCCTTCACCTGCCCCCACGGTAGGCCAACCATCATAGAAATTACCCGCCGGGAGCTTGAACGGCGGTTTAAGCGGGGTTAAAAAAGCCCCGATAGCAGCGGCGTAATCTCTTCTTCTATGCGACGTTCTATTTCATCTAGCGCAGACCATGTGTGTGAAGTGAATAAGCGCCCCTTCCCACGCCTAGGCCGATAGAGCTTTTGTAAGATGCGATTTTGAATGCGGTATCGGTTTAAAAACATGCAAATCCCCCCGTATCGTGATAAAAAAGACTAATAAGTCGCAAAAATTGAAGTTGAGCTTTTACCAAAACCGCCAAAATCGCTTTTGCTGATAAAGACAAAGTTAAATGCGGCGTTTATACATATTATATGCAGGTTGGCCCGTGCTGTGCCGCGCTCATTAAAAAACCCCCGTTTCAAGACAAATTCTGTCTGGAAGCGGGGTTTATTCATCTTCATGGCCGGTATATGCGTTCAGTGCCAGGTCAAGGGTTTGCCGGATGTAGGCTTTCCCTTGGGGGGTTAGTCGCCTGTAATCCCGTAATAGCGTAATTTCATCCGGTGACCGCGCCAGGATTGGTGCGTCTGTTGTGGCAACACAGATTAGCTCGTTGCCGGAGACATCAAGAGCTTGCGCTAGCTTTGTTATGGTTAGCACGTTGGGTTCACGATTATTTTTTTCGTATCCGGTTATAGTTGTTTTTGCCACGCCTATTTTATTTGCCAACTGCTCTTGGGTATAGCCGCGGGCTTTGCGCAGTTCGCGCAATCTTTCGCCAAAGGTCATTGTCTCACCTCATCTTAATGGGGGCTCTGCCCCCAAACCCCCGCTGGGTACCGGAAAGAAGTCCGGCGGCTCGAAGAGCCGGTTTTGCGAAGCAAAACTACTGAGCTTCGCGGGGAGTGAATCCCCGCTTGCTTCCTCACTTGCGCCCTAGGGGCGCATTGTTGCGGGGCCGCGCTTTGCGCGGTAAACCATTCTACTTTGGGGCTACATGGCCCGTTCTTGTTCAGTTTGCATTATATTCCGATACATAGACATGTCAAGGATAGTCTTAAAGGTATGCGAACGCACACCTAATTGCTGCATTTAAGAGACCCGCAATATGTCTCAATGTTTTCTCAATGATTCCTCAATGATTTTTCATTGATTTCTCAAGGCAAATATAATATGATTGCATAGTGCGAACTTTTAAAAATGAAACGTCGTCATGGTCGCGTAATGCAAATATAGTGTACCCATTATCCTTTTTTATCATACTCAAGGGGGTAAGCATGTTTCCTAATCTTGAAGCCTTGCAGAAAAAATACGGACACACAGACACATGGGTGGCTAAGCAGCTGGGTTTGTCTCAACAAGCCTATGAGAGGAAAAAGCAAACCGGGACATTAAGGCTTATGGAGGCCCAGTGTCTTATGGTGCTTTATGATGTGGATTTTGAACTTCTCTTTGATAAGGGCGCAGATGAAAGTTTGCAATTTGAGAGTAAAAAAGAGTTTACTGCTTGACAAAGTCGCATCATGCGAATATAATCTGCAAAAGTCGCATTTTGAGTACTTTTGGGGAAATTGTTTCCTCAAGACACTTAGGAGTTTAAATTGCAGGTAACCGAACTACAATCCAGCCCTTTGAAACAGGCAAAGAGCACACTGTGCCCAACGGTTAGCATTATTATGGCCGCTTACAATGCCGAGGCCACTATTGTAGAAAGCATTGGCTCGGTTATTTCTCAGACATTTTTTGATTGGGAATTGATTGTAGTTGATGATTGTTCTTTGGATGGGACGGTTGGGATTGTACGGGCGTTGGCTGAGGTGGATTCTCGGATTAGGTTGTATCGTCATCCGGTTAATAAAGGTGTGGCTGCGGCTCGTAATTTGGGCTTGGGTGAGGCAGTTGGTGAATGGATAGCTTTTTTGGATAGTGATGATGTTTGGCTGGAGGAAAAGCTGGAAAGGCAGCTCGGTTTTGCTAAGGAGTATGGCGCGGTGATTACTTATACCGCTACTGCTTATATGGATTCCACTGGTCGGATGTTCGATTATGTCTTGCCTGCTGTGTTTAGGCTTACGTATCGGGAGCTGCTTAGGCGTAATATTATGTCTTGTTCTTCTGTTATGGTGCAGCGGGATGTTATGGTGAACTTTCCTATATGTGCTGATACCCATGAAGATTATGTTGCTTGGATGAGGATTGTACGAGGTGTAGGGTATGCCGCCGGGCTTAATAAGCCGCTGCTTTTGTATCGTATGGGGGAAGAAACGAAATCATCCGGGCGGATTCGGTCAGCACTGATGACTTTTAGGGTTTATCGGCTGGTGGGGTATGGGGGGGTGTTATCTGGCCTTTATACGTTGCGTTATTCTATACATAGCATAACAAAACGTATTCTCATTCGCTTGGGAAGGACAAGTGTAAATGCAGGAAACGAAGCTGATTAGCATCATTATCCCAATGTATAACGCTATAGAATTTGTTCCAAAGGTTACGCAGAGCATTTTGTCTCAGCAATTTCACGGCTTTGAAGTAGTTCTTATAGATGACGGTAGTACAGATAACTCATTAGAATTATGCCAATATTTTTTAAAAGACATTGATGTAATAGCAATAAGGCAAGAAAATGCAGGTTTAAGCGGAGCACGAAACGCAGGGATTTGGGAAGCTTCAGGAGAGTACATACTATTTCTGGACGCTGACGATTTTTTACTTCCCGGTGCCCTTATCAATATCAGTGCCGCACTTGAAAACAATCGCCCGGATGTATTATTTGGACGTTTCCGCCGCTGGTCTCCGTCCGAAGGGCTTTATAGGCATAAACCGTACGAATATAACCCTCCTATCAATCCAGCAGAAAGAACGGAGTATATCTTAAGTGCATTGCCAGAACTATCGTGGAACGCATGGAGGTATATTTGTAGTCGCCGGTTTCTTCTTGAACAGGAGTTGTTTTTTAAGAGAGGTATTCTTTGCGAAGATGTCCCTTGGACATTAGAGCTGTTAGAAACAGCTGACACTATAAATTTTTTAGATGAACCATTCTACGCCTATTATCATAGACGCCCTCTGTCAATTATGAACAGTTTAAACCCGAAGCGGTTAATTGATTTAAATGCCAGTGTTAGAATTCTGCTTGAGCGGTTTTCGGATAGGCCGGCTATATGTAGGCAATTGATCTGGCAGTCGCTCTTATATGTTAATGAATATTGCCGGTTTGGGCGTAGTGATAGGATATTGCTTTTGGAGAGTTACCGTGCCGTATTTCCTTTGTATGTTTTTTCAGATGTTAGACTTCATCGTGTTGTAAAAAGATGTAAAAATCCTATGTTAGTGTATGGTCTATCTGCATGTCTTTTTTTATTAAAGCATGTTCGACGGGTTGTGATGAGGATTAGAGGAGCAGATAGGCAGTGGGAAAACGAAGTCGTAGCAGAAGAAGTAAGGCTGCCAAAAATGACAACGGATACGTTTTACACATGACAGATGTCCGAACCATGCGTTATAGGCAAATCCTTAAATCAATTGACAGGCGTAGCATATATTGTTTTGAAGAAACATCCGCCATGATTTATAGAAAACATTTAGACTCGCTAGACAGTACGTTTTTATCGGTAACTTCACATGTGACAGCACCTGTACTGACTTCTTTCGTAATGTGGATTTTATCCGATGCACAAAAGCAAGGGATTGAAAATCTTCTGTTTATGGCAAGGGATGGCTTTGTGATGTGTAAAATAGCCAAGGCCCTATGCGATATTTGGGAGCTAAGAATTAAATGTAGCTATTTTAGTGTAAGTCGGCGTTCGTTACGCTCATCAATGTTTATTATTGACAAAGAGTACGCAATGGAGAAGCTGTTTGACGCTAATTTTCAAAACGCCCCTGTTAGCGCAATACTTGCTGCAGCAGGGCTTAATGAGGCACAAGCAACTGAAGTGCTAGATGGCATTGGATTGGACAAGGATTATAGGCTCGATGCTAGAGAGTTTTGGGCCGCAAAATACAAATTGGAAAACAACAGTAAATTTAATGAATATGCAACAAAAGCCGCAGCAAAAGCTCTTGTAGGTGTCGAAAAGTATTTTGATAAGAATGCGCCCGAAAGTTTCTCAATTGTTGATAGCGGATGGTCGGGGTCTATACAGGAATGTTTTCAAAAGCTACTCAGCCATTTGGCGAAACTTCAAAAGAATATTGTAAAAGGTTACTACTTCGGGACACTGGTTAATCCCGCTCCCGGCACAGATGAATACCATAGCTATTATTTTTCACCACAAAAATCTTTCCGCAGATTTATTTGCTTTTCAATAGACTTATTCGAAAACATGTGCGCAGCCGACCATGGGATGGTAAGGGGTTACGATAGCATAGGCGAGCCCATTCTCGCCGAACTGATATCTTGCAAAGGTTTGGCTTGGAATGCTGGACAGCAGATCATGATTTGTACCGAATATGCAAGGAATTTTGCCAAAACTAATATGAGCGTGACATCTAAGGCCATACAGGCACCCGATTCGAATAGCATTGAGCCTTTAATACGTCTCTTTATGGAACGGCCAACACAAGAAGAAGCAAGAGTATTTGGGGCAATCCCGTTTTCAAGAGATGTTATTGAAAACCAAGTTTCTGTCCTTGCTCGAAAGATGACAAAAGAAGAGTTTAGAATGTGTTCATTTTTTTATAGAGCTTTCGGGCAAATACTGCGCCGTCGCACACAAAAATATCGTAAGCAAAGCGGAACGGTCTACTGGATGTCTGGTGCTCTTGTGTTATCAGAAGCCTCTATTCTACGACGCATAGACTTGTGGCTATTAAATTTTGCATATTTTTTAAAAATCAAACTATTCAAAAGGAGAGGCTAAACTCTTATGTCTAACACAGGTACCGTCGAAAATTTGAATTCAAGCACCCCTTTACTTTCTGTTATAGTACCTGTTTATAATACCGGTGTTTTCTTGTCTGCTTGTCTTGATTCGATTTTATCAGGAACATATACAAATTTGGAAGTTATTGTTGTAAATGATGGAACACAGGATAACTCTGAAGATATAATACTTGAATATCAAAATCGTGACAGCCGTATAAAGTATGTATGCAACCCATCAAATCAAGGGCTGTTTGCGGCACGTTTGCGTGGTTATGAAGTAGCTACCGGTGAATATATATGCTCGGTTGATAGTGATGATGCAGTTGGAGTTGATTACCATCGTGTGATGATGAAAAAAGCTCTTGAGACGGCAGCGGATATTGTTGTTAGTAAATTTGTTATTAAACGAGTCGAAGAAAATGCATATTATTACCGCACATTAGGAAACTACGCAATTGAGGATATAGACCTCCATGGGGAGGACATTTTGCTGGATTTTTTTCAAACACAGGGGACGACATCACATCGTTTTTTAGTTTGGAATAAAATATACAAAAAATCGCTTTGGGATGAGTGCTATAGCGACTTGCTGCTTTTAACGCGCCATCTAGTGATGCTCGAAGATTTTATTTACGGTGTTCATTTTATATCAAAGGCAAGACGGTATGTATCGGTTGACTGCGACGCATTCTTTTATTCACGGCATAACGAATCCTCGACTACGCCAAATCGTGAATATGATAAATTCGAAAAATACATCAATGATATTGTCTTCGCAATGAATTTCGTTAAAGATTATTTAAGGCGAATTGGTAGATATGAAGATAGCTTAAAATTTCTCGTGTGCATTACAAATAGATGGTGCAGAATATGGATAAAAGACATAAATAATGCTTCGAAAATTAGACTAGCACAGAAAAATTACTTAATTAAACTGCTCAATTCAATGTGCGAAACAAGAATTATTGAAAAAGATGTTGATTCATTTTTTTATCGAGAGCATACGGTGTGGGATAATCGTTATGAAAAACTTAAAAAAGAAATAATAGATAGCTCCGTCAAATATGTCAGTTTTGATATATTCGATACTTTAATAGTGCGTCCCTTTTTTGAACCCAAGGATTTGTTTCATTTTCTAAACCCTGAGTTTCATAAATTGACAAAAAGAGATTTTGAGTCATTTTTTGATATTCGGGTTAGCTCTGAGAAGATTGCACGCCGGAACCTTTCCTTTTCACGTACAAACAGGCAAGATGTAACGCTTGATGAAATATACAAATGTATGCAAGAACATTATTGCATCTCCAGTGATTCAGCCGAACAATTGAAGATGCTAGAAATTAATTTAGAATTGAAATTTTGCTTTTATCGTAAAAGCATGAAGGAGCTGTATGAGCTAGCAATACATATCGGCAAACCTGTGATATGTATTTCTGATATGTATTTGCCGTTGGATGTTATAGAAAAAATACTCAAAAAAAATGGATATAATGCCACTCATAGCATATTTGTTTCATGCGAAGTTGGTCTGTCAAAGGCCGAAGGAGACTTGTTCAGATATGCAGTTAATAGTTTGCGATGCTCAGCATCGGAAATTTTACACATAGGCGATAATTGGGATAGTGATATATTAAAAGCTAGAAATAACGGATTGAGATGTTACTTTACACCATCCTCTATGTCTCTTTTGTTGAATCAAGTTCCTGACTATAACAAAAAAAAAGCACGATCTAATTTTAGCGATATATTGCGTATGAACACACAAGGAAATTATATTGGATTTTTTTATGCAAAAGACTCGTTGCCAATTAGATGTATGATTGCGTTATCAGCTCAACGAATATTCGACAATCCTTTCGCGTCCTATGCTTGGCACACAAACTGGAACCTAAACCCCTATTATATAGGATATTTTGCGTTAGGTATGCATGATTTTGGGATTGCTAAGTGGATATATGATGAAGCAATGGCTGAAGAGAGAAAAATAATAAACTTCGTGGCTCGTGATGGCTATATGGTAAAAAAAATTTATGACATCTTGTCAAAATATTTGCCAAACCCACCAAAGTCTAATTATGTTTATATTTCTCGAAAATCGTTGTTGCCGCTTTTTATTGTAGACAAAGATTCTCTCTATAGTGTTTTTAATCATATTAGTTATAAAAATTATACTGCTGGGGAGTTGCTTTTGATGCTTTCCGGTCCAATTGATTATTGTTATGAGCGAGATAAAGAAAAATATAAAAAAAAGGGCATTTATCTTGATGCGACGATAAAGAGTGAAGCTGAATTAGTAAATTTTGTTCAAGCGGTTCAAATAATTTCATATTGTGATTATCGTGTAAAACATTATAGAACAAAAATGAAAACCTATTTTGAAAAAGAACTTGGAGACAATAACGTAATGTTTGACATTGGGTACTCTGGGCGAACAAGTGTCCTATTGACCAAGCTGCTAGGTCGGCCGGTTGACACATATTATATTCACAATAATGGCGACAATGCTAATAAAAGTGCCTTGCAATTCGGTTTTAAGATAACAACATTTTTTGGGCACCGGCCATCCATTACGGGGAAAATGCGTGAACTTATCCAATCGGAGATAGGGCCAAGCTGTATTGGTTATGATGAAATTGATAATGACATAGTACCAGTATTCGAAAAATCCGACATTGTCTATCAAGAGCGTTTTATGTTGGAAAGAATGCACCAAGGTGCAATTGATTTTACCGTAGACTTTTTGAATGTTTTTGGCGACTATATTAATGGATTTGCATTGTCGGCTACTGAAGTGTCTATTGCCCATGAGTTCTTCTTACACTCGCCAGCCCCGAAAGACACAGGCATGTTTAGCCCAATTAGCTTTGAAGATGACATGCTAGCTGGATATGTAAATAGGCCTATATCTGATATATGGTGGGAAGATTTAAAGAGAACAAAATTAATTTCTGTAGCTACACATCACGAGGATGTAGATGAGCATTTAAAAAAGCTAAGCCTCTGGTATTTGTGGCGCAATCAAAGAGATGATTTTCGTGTCGCTGTATGGCTTAAGCTGCAAAATCATAAAACTCTGTTCCGTCTAACTCGGAAGGCTTACAGGCTGACAAAGCACGTTTTCTATCGAAAGCCCGCTGAAACAAAACCGCATAAGCCTGTTAAGTTAAAATACGATGTATTATATGTTGCCACAAGTTCCTACAACTTACTGTGTTCATGTCTGCACAAAATGCTTTATAACGCCGATAAGCCTTGCATTTGTTTGTTGTCAAATTATCGTGAGTCTATGTATATAAACTTAAAGAGCAGCGGAATATTTGACGATACTGTACTGTTTGATGACCGCGGTCTACGGAGTTTTACGATAAGGCTTAGCTCAGAAATTAATGATATTCCTACAATGTCGGCAGAGCGAAGTGTGTTTAAAGAAGTAGAATCTCGGTTGCCATTCAATTTAAGTAAATTCAAAGAAATATATGTCGGCAATGATACGATGCCAATCGGTGCATTTATTGTTAGTCGCATCCTTAAATATAATATATTTGAGGATGCGGCTGGCTTATACAGCCAGCCACTTCCGTTAGAGCATTCGATAAATGAAAATTTTCCCTTCATTGAAAAGCATCTTATTGAGAAATACAAAACGCTCAACAGAAACAAATATGTAAAAAGTCGTTATATAAATATGTCTGCACAGCATGGCGATTATAGTAAAAAAAATGTTGTAAATTTTAACACAACAGAGCTTTTAAAGAAATTAACAAGCCGACAGCTGGTGAGTCTTCTTAGTGTCTTTGGCGCAAAAAAAATACCACAAGACAATTCTGAAACATACAACTTAATATTGACCTATCCGCTTAAAGCACGTGAAGGGTTGACTGCTGTTGAAACGCAAAATGTTTATCTCCAGTTCGCAGATTTCTTTGCGTACAGTGGAAAAGTGCATATAAAACCACACCCTGATGATCGAGAGGATTACAGCAGACTTTTTACTGATGAAGTTGTTATTGAAAAAACAGTTATTAGTGAACTTCTGCCTTTTATTACAGGGGTCAGATACAAAAATGCAATCACGGCTGTTTCTATGTCGTTGGGCAATTTAACGGAAAATACCGACTATACAGTCAAGTTTGGAGTGAATTTCAAGCATTACTTCAAGGATTTGTACAAGTACTACGCAGCCGCAAAAATTATTGCGGCACATGCTAAAGCTGCTGGATATGAGAGCCTCTCTATTCACATTGGAGAAGGTCTATTTGAGGAAGCTCTTAAAAATATGCTCTGCTATTCAGATATAGAATGCAGATTGCCAATTGATTTTACTATTGCAAACGCAAATGTCATAGTTTGTTGCGGCGGAGGCAACGAGCATTCAGATAATTCAGTGTTAATCATCCGCATTGATGATAGCAGTATAACCACACAGCGTACTTATTATGACATACAGCTTAAAACTAATAGAGTATACTGGAACAGCACTTTTTCTGTATCTAATGCGCCAAACAATGTGAGCTTTACTTGTAAGCGAGACATGAAACACATAGGCGGAGAATTAGAAATAGCGGAGAAGCATTGAGCTTTGCGGTTGAAAAATTGAGGGGTTGGTAAGCTTGTCTGAAGTTAAAAAAATATTAAGCCGTATTTTTCCGTCGCCTGCACATACATTCCACAAGAAAATATGCGAGATTTTAAGCCGATTGGACAACATTGATAGTAGGCTTGAGATGACGAGTGTAAGTGGACAAACTTCTCCTCACAAGAATGTGCTGAAACCACTCGTCCGGCCCAAGCAGCAGCCGTGTACGATAAGAGACTTGTTGCCATGGATAGAGACAATTCAAGTAGAACATGGGTTAAAAGTAGCAAATGAGCCAGGTAAAAAACACTATTATGATATGCAACTTCATTTTTCACACGTACTACCATGGTTAGAAAAACTGCCAAGTGATTTTCGCACTATTCTTGATGTCGGATGTGGATTTGGCAATGCTTCTGCATTTTTCTTCAGTAGGGGACACGAGGTAACCGCTATTGATTCTGAAAATCGTGACTTCGTTATGAAAGGAAAGATCCCTTTATTGATTTCCAAAATCGAGGACATGCCGGGAAACCAAAGATATGATGCAATTTACTTATCGCACGTTTTAGAACATCAATGGAATATAGGTTTTTTTCTTGAGTTGCTTAAGTCCAGATTGAATGATAACGGTTATTTGTTTGTTGTAGTTCCACATTCGATGAATGTTGAGCAATGTCATTTGTTTTCATGCTTTTCTATACCTCAACTTGCAGCAATAATGGTAACCGCTGGTTTTGACTGTAGCCGCGCCATTTTTCAGCGACTAGGCAATTATAATACTTGTGGATATGGACGCAAGACGAGTATGCTTCCTAGCTATTATGAATCAAGTTTTATTAGAGATCGACTTCATATGTTTCCAGATTCGTTTAAGAAGCTAATCACTAGGGGCGGGAGTTTTAGCCAAAATGTAGATTACGCTGATGCGAATGTGATTGTGCGTTCGGAAAACTTCAAGCATCCGTTTAAAGACGCAGCGTACAACTAGTACAGCACCAGTATTAATGGCGTGCGATGTAAAAGGAGAGGCTATGTTGAAGATTATCGGTGTAATTCCTGCAAGATATACAAGCACACGCTTCCCCGGAAAGCCTTTGGCTGATATTCACGGAAAACCCATGCTTTGGTGGGTATACCAGCAAGTAATTAAAGTCGAAGGGTTACACGAAGTGTTTTGTGCAATTGACGATGAGCGTATTGAGCACGCGTGTCTAGAGCATGGACTAAAGTATATCATGACTTCTAATGGTCACCCAGAGCACATTTCCCGTGTTCATGAGGTTTCAGAGCATGTAAAGGCTGATTACTATGTATGTGTTAATGGCGATGAGCCGTTAATTTCCGGCACGTGTATTGCGTCTGTTTTGCCAAACATCATACATGGAGACGCTTATTTTGGCGGAGCGATGCGAGTTTTAACAAGTCCATCTGAGGTTATAGACGCGGCAAAAATAAAAATTGTTGTTTCGAGCAATGGTCGATGCTTGTATATGTCTCGAACTCCCGTACCACACCCGCAAGGCTCACTTTTATTTAACTACAATAAATATGTAGGTATAGAGTGTTTTAACAAAAAAGCACTAGATTTTTTTGTAGCTACTCCAAAAGGTGAGATAGAACACATAGAAGATATTGACCATTTGCGCTATTTGGAAAACGGCATCAATTTAATTTTTGATTATGTTGATTCGGATTCAATATCAGTTGACACGCGTAAGGACTTAGAGAAAGTACGCACAATGCTCTCACACACTAGTTTGTAATTATTGTCACATAATTAAGCAATTAGAACGTTGTTAAACCAGCGTTCATAGATTATATATACGCTGCTGGTATTAGTACGAGTTTAAAATAAGGGACAAAAGCATGACATCGTTTTCCCAAACACTTACGAAGGAGGAACAAGATGAAAATCAGCATTCTAGACTGCACACTAAGAGACGGCGGTTACATAAATAACTTCCGTTTTGGTGTCAACAATGTCCGTGATATTAAAGAAAAACTAAGCGAAGCCAATGTTGAAATCATCGAATGTGGGTTTCTACAATCCAATAAAAACGACCCTGACAGCACATTGTATGGAAGTGTCGAGCAGATCAAGCTACCTCAAAGCTCAACTCATGAGCGTATGTACGTGGTAATGGTTGCATATGGCGAAATAACCGCCGATGAAATAGCCCCATATCAAGAAGGCTATGTTAATGGCATAAGATTGACATTCCATAATAACGAATGGGATGAAACAAAAAAACTAGCACAAAATTTAATGGAAAAAGGTTATAAAGTATTTATTCAGCCCATCGGCACACTTTCGTACACAGATGAGGAATTGCTTGTATTAATTAAAGAAGTAAATAAGCTTGGGCCATTTGCATTTTATTTAGTTGATACTCTAGGCTCTATGTACAAAAATGACCTTTTACGTATGTTTTTTCTTGTAGAACATAATCTACAAAAAGATATATGCCTCGGATTCCATTCTCACAATAATATGCAGTTATCATTTGCCAATTCCATGATGCTAATGGAGTTACATACAGACAGGCATATCATAATTGATTCATCTGTATTTGGCATGGGGCGTGGGGCAGGAAACTTGAATACTGAATTGATTACCCATTACATTAACACGAATATCGATAAAAAGTATAATCTTATCCCTTTACTTGAACTAATAGATGATATTGTTCTGCCAATATATAAATATTTGCCCTGGGGATTTTCCGAGCCATATTATTTATCAGCTATTATGGGCGTTCACCCTAGTCATGCATCGTACTTGATTGATAAACAATCAGTTGGAATGAGTAAAATCGCTGAAATGCTTAACAAACTGCCTCAAGAAAGCAAACATTTATTTATTAAGCAAGATATAGATAGTGTCTACCGCGCTGAAATGAGCCATAACATCGAAGATTCTGCAACAATTACTGAATTGACAGCTAAAGTAAAGGATAAAAAAATCCTTGTAATTGCTCCAGGAAGCAGCATAAAAACTCATCAAGCTTTGATTGAAGAGTACATTAAGTCAACAAATGCATTTGTAATATCCTTAAATTTTGCACCGGAAACCATCATGCCAAATTTGATTTTTGTAAGTAATCGCAAGCGCTTTGACCAACTTAAGCAAAGCATACTTCCGACGGCTGTAACATCTAACATTAATATTAATGGAACGTCAGGAGTTTATGTCGTTGATTATGATTCACTGCTAAAAGAGGGATCGGACTCCAGCGGAATCATGATTTTAAGGTTTTTAATAAGATTGGGCGTGAAGTCTGTTGCACTTGCCGGGTATGATGGGTTTACGGGTGGAGCTGACCATTACAGCAAGGTGCTCGACAGCTATTTGTCAGTAGAAACTATCAATGCTCTTAACGAATCCATGAGCAGGCAGCTTGATGAAGTTAAAAGAAACATAGAAATCAAGTTTATCACACCCTCGAGGTATGACTCATGATTGAATACGTGGTTTTTGATGTCGATGGAACATTAACGGATGGCAGTATCGTTATCTCAGACAATGGCACAGAGAATAAAGTGTTTCAGGCAAAGGATGGGCTTATTGTTCGCTCATTGTCCAAACTAGGCTTTACAACCTTAATTATTACAGGTCGCATTTCAGAAGCAACTTCAATACGTGCTAAGGATTTGCTGATTTTCACAATGTCTCAGGGTATAGACGACAAAGAAACAACACTTAAAGAATATTTCATGGAGCACAGAGTTGGTGGCGAGAGATTTGCTTATGTCGGCGATGATTTGAATGACTATGCTGCTATGAAAATGTGCAGCTTCAAGGCCTGTCCATCTGATGCCGCATCTGAGATCAAGGCGATATGTGATTATGTTTCGCCTCTATCTGGAGGGCACGGAGCAGTGCGTGATATTTGCGAACATCTATTACGAAAAACGGAGAAATATAACGATTTTTTAAAACTTTTTAAGATTGTATAATAATCGGCTAGATTGAGGACTATTTAAGCTATCGGATTTGATTAGCTAAATTCTTCTGTGACAAAAAATATTGTAAGAGGAGTTAAATGGTGAGTACAAAGGTGCTACAAGAAGAATATTTCTCCGTTTTAACTCGCTACAATATAGTGAAGCAAAAAAAAATGGAAATTGATGCAACCAGAGGAAAGCCAGGAAAAGAGCAGATAGAAATATGTAATATGCTTTTGTCCAATCTTGACAGCTGGGCTTCTGATGAAGGAACGGAGACCCGAAATTACGGCTTAATAAGCGGATTACCGGAAATGAAAAGGCTTTTTGCTGAATTAATAGACGTGGAGCCATACAACATTATTGTAGGAGGAACATCTAGTTTAACAATGATGTTTGAGTGCTTCACGACACTAATCTTGAAAGGGATATGGAAAGAAAAATCAAAATTTATATGTCCCGTACCAGGTTTTGATAGACATTTTAAGATTTGTGAATACTTAAACATAGAAATGATAAATGTGTCCATGACCCCAAGCGGCCCCGATATGGATGCTGTAGAGGGTTTAGTTAAGCGTCCGGATGTTGTAGGCGTTTGGTGTGTTCCTGTGTTTTCAAACCCTCAGGGATATTGCTATAGCGATGAGACTGTGCAGAGATTATCACGCATGCGTGCTACTAATCCGGAGTTTAAAATTTTTTGGGACAATGCGTATACTGTTCACAACTTCAAAGGTTCACGACCAAAGCTTATGAATATTTTAAGTGAGTGTAATAAAAATGGAAATCCCCATCGACCCTTGCATTTTACAACGTTTTCAAAAATTAGCATTGCAGGTGCCGCCGTGTCATGTATGGCTGCAAGTGAAAAGAGCCTTGATTTTTTTAGCAAGCGCATTGAAGCACAGACATTAGGAACTGACAAAGTAAATCAATTGCGTCACACAAAATTTTTCAATAATTTGGATGGCGTTATTCGACATATGGAAAAACATGCGCAGATTTTACGTCCAAAATTTAAGCGTGTGAATGAAATGTTTGCAGAACATATCACAAATATTGGGGCATCT
>Ga0123355_10005381_pt1 | contig 18722 bp, 22 predicted proteins | sample TergutEmb28metaG_3_FD_89872 | JGI IMG/M metagenome (GOLD analysis project Ga0123355, IMG submission 89872) | Embiratermes neotenicus P1 segment gut microbial communities from Petit-Saut dam, French Guiana - Emb289 P1 | ecosystem: Host-associated > Arthropoda: Insects > Digestive system > Gut ... | reverse complement strand
CTTTTAGGCGCGCCCATGTGCGAATGCCGTCTGCTTTGTACCGGTAGGCTACTTGTATGGAAATGGTTTCTCCGCCAAGGGCACTTAACCAATCCTTTTCATGTTTTGCCTGTGGCGCATGATGCGGAAACACTTTTGCTAAAGAGCTTAGAATACGAAGTTCCAAGGTAGACATACGGGCCTCCTTTACTTAATCCACACATGTTTTGTTATCAGCTCAACTGTCGCTGGGCCGGATAGGCCATCTGTTTCAAAAAGGATCAACTCATTTTCCCCGGCAACCAGTACCGGGGCAGGCACATAAAGGGTACGCGCAGGGCCTATCTCCCAATAACGCCCAAGGTTAAAGCCATTTACATAAGCAATGCCTTTGCGGAAATTTTTATAGTCTAAAAATGTATCGCACACAATATCCACATTAAAGGTACCGCGGTAAAACGCGGGCGAATTAGCCGTGGTTGTACTGCCGGTTTTAGGAGGCGTATCTAGCGGAAGCGGGTATATTTCCCAACCATAAAGATTATTGTACCCAACGCGCACATTGCCGGTAATGCCGCAAGGGTAACCTAAATCGCGGCCATAGTTAACCCGTCCCATGTTCTCAACCAAAATATCAAGCCGAAAGCTGTCTTTTTGTGGGAGCGGTATGGTAATGGTTTCTTTGGGGTTATTGCGGTATAAAACGCCGGCCTTTTGCTCGTCTACGTATACAACCGCCCTATCACGCAGGCCAGAAATGGACAACTCCATTTTATAGCCTTGCTTGACTAGATAATCACGCGAAACCAGTGGCATACTCACTGTTTTGCGGTAAAGTACATAGCCATATTTCTGGCCCAATTCTTCCATAGTTAAGGGGCTCGCAGACACGACGGGCTGACCCAGTCCACCCCAAAGGGAGTATTTTTGACTTAAAACAACCTCTCCATAGGCTTTTTTGGGGGTATTGGCTACAGCTATAGCCGGGGCCGGGCCGAAATGTTTTTCCAGCACGGCTTTACACGCTTCGTAAACCGGTGTTATATCACCGGCTTCTGATAAAAGCGCGTAGTAATCGTAGCTGGTGGATGTTGGCTGGTATTGCCCGTTAGCGTCTACATTTGCACCGTTCCAGAATCCAAAGTTGGTGCCGCCATGGAACATATACATATTAACAGACGCGCCGTTTTTGACCATGCGCTCCAGTACATCTGCTACATCTGACGCGTCACGGGTATGATGCTCCTCCCCCCAGTGGTCGAACCATCCGCACCAAAACTCACAGCACATGTCCGGCCCGCCTGGCTGAAATTGCCGCAGTATTTCAAAGTTTTTTTCCGGGGCCGAGCCAAAGTTTGCCGTCATCCACAGGCCAGGCAACGTGCCTCCCGATAACATCTCGATAGTTGGGCCGTCTGATGTAAACAGCAGGCAGTCGACGCCTAGTTCTATCAGCAGATCCCTAAGGTATGCCAAGTATTCTTTGTCGCTGCCGTAAGAGCCGTACTCGTTTTCTACCTGCACAGCAATTACGGGGCCGCCCTTGGTACATAGATATGGCACGAGTTTTGGTATAAGTACAGAAAACCAGTTGCGCACTTTTTCCAAATAAGGCGGCCATGTACAGCGCAACCGCATGTTGCGGTCTTGGTTAAGCCAGCCGGGGAACCCGCCAAACTCCCACTCGGCGCAAATATAAGGCCCTGGGCGGATTATGACCTTTAAGCCGAGCTTGCCGGCAGTTTCTATAAAGCCGGGCAGGTCTCCAAAACCGTCAAAGAAAAACTGTCCTTCTTTTGGCTCGTGAAGATTCCACGGCACATATGTCTCTACAGTGTTAAAGCCACATGCGGCAAGCTTGCTTAGTCTGTCATGCCAATAACCAGGGTGGACACGAAAGTAATGTATTGCGCCGGATAAGATTGGCACGTCTTTGCCGTAAATTTCTTTGAAATTGGGAGTCTCTGTCATCTTTATATCTTCCCTCTAATATTTATTTTATCCAATACGCATTGGAATTAGCGTCTAGTTTGTTCTTATCCCTGCACATAACCCTAATGTAGTCGTAGCTACCGGATAATTCAAATACTGACTCTGTTAACATTTCCCCTATTTTGGTGTAGCAACGCCGCCCTTGAGTATATACTACGATTGTTTCTGCCGGGGAGCATTTTACTGTTAGCTTGTTTTCTTCTAAGGATATTTCATAAATCTCCGGGCCCTGGCTGGAATAAAAATCCCCGTTTACAAGGGCACTCATAACATCCTCATATTTCAAACTCTTGCTGTTTATGTGGATAAACCCGCCAAAGGAATCCCTATCGGGAATATCCTCAGGTCCCCTATTATGGTTGTCGTCGGTTGAAAAACAAAAGACTCTTTCGCCTTGGCGTAGCATCTCATCATAAACTTGGGGATTGTATCCGTAATAACCCTCATCTACCTCGCAATTGTGGTTATATATCTCCATCGCGAAGCAACCCCTTAGCTTGCTATACTCCTCATAGGTTTGTAAAGACCAATACGGATGGTTATAACAAACCAAAAATCCTTCCTTGCTTCTTTCGGCAATGTACTTGTTAATTGCCTCATTGTCGTGATAATCCATTTTTGGCATTGGTGGCGTGTCAGCCATATCTGGCCGGGTTGCATAGAGGTTGAAGTGATATGTTGACGCGCCCTTTATATTCGCCTGGTTGATGTTTACTTCACACGCGTTTATGGCCAGGAAGCCATTGTCATTTAGATATTGATGGGTTTTTACAATATTATGGTCGGTAAAGGCTACGATGCTGTATCCCCTGGCGGTGTAAGCTTCCTTTACTTGCTCTGGGGTAAGGGCCCCGTCAGATACTGTTGTGTGGCAGTGCATGTTTGCTTTGTACATGGTTTTGTCGTTAATAAACAGATACTTTTTCAATGCAATTCCTCCATGGCAATGTCTTTATTTGCTTCGCATTCAGGTTATATAAAATGCTTCCGGCTTGCGCAGGTTAAACGCTCCGCGGCTTTTTGTCACCTTAACAATCAATTCCTTAGCCGCAATTTGCGGGAAGGTCACAATACGTTTATGGCCCACGGCTTTGCCAATATACACACATACCGGCCTGTAGATTATGCCGCTTTTAATACTGACGGTAAATTCCTCGATACTTTCGCCTTCGATTAAGTCTTCCGCGATAATTAAGTGGTTTACCAATTGCTCTTTATCCAGCTGTATGATTATCTCGTCTTCGCCGTCCTTGTTTTCTTTAAGCGCGGAAGGTATTGGCTCGGCAAACCGCTTTGCTATAACTCCGCCAAACTCCAAAAGCCTGCGCGCGTCAACATCCGGTAAAAGCCCGCGCCTGTCCGGGCCGATATTTACTAAAAAGTTTGAGCCACAACCTACAGAGTGATAGTACAGGCCAACCAGCTCTTCTAAGCTTTTTACTGTGTGTACATCGTATTCGCTGTAAAACCAGTTGCGATAGCGCATCATAAAATCGCATTCTGTTGGCAGGAATTTTGCTTCGGTTATTGTTTCTTCGTTGCCATCTGTCGAAATTGGGATGTTAAACTCGGACATGACATTGGAGTTTGTAACCCCTGCCGCGCCGCCTTCGTTACCAACCCAAATCGTGTCTGGATCCCACATCCCAAAAATAAGCAGGTCATTCTGCAAATCACGGATAGCCTTAATGATACGCACTTTGTCAAACTTATGCCCGCCTGAGCCGTTGCCGTCAAACCACAGATAATCAACCTTGCCATAGCTGCCCAGTAGCTCGCTTATTTGAGCGATAAAATAATCATCGTATTCTTTTGGCTCGCGATTCTTGGATTCGGCCTCGGCTGGGGAGTAGTACAGGCCAACCCTAATATCATATTTGCGGCAAGCCGCCACAAACTCCGCAACAACATCGCCTTTGCCGTCCTTCCAAGGCGTCATCCCAACATGATAGTCAGAGTATTGAGATGGCCAGTTAGCAAAGCCATCGTGGTGTTTGCACACCAAAATGGCGTATTTAAAGCCAGCGTCATGGACAGTTTTTATCCAGGAATCGCAGTCTAGCGTGGTTGGGTTAAAGCCTTCCAATGGCATAATTTTTCCATCCCAATCCCTATGCCCTTCATAGAAGGTTCTAATCCCAAAATGAAAGAACGCACCCATTTCCCAGCTCAAAAAATTTAGTTGCTTTTTACTTGGTTTTACTAATCCCATAATTCCACACCCTTTGTAATAACTTAAGCTACGCCCAAAATCACACAGGTTTTGGTATAGCCGTAGGGTATCATAGTCAGCGTCTTTTTGACTAGGGCCTTGTGTGTTCTATGTCTAAATGGGATAGCCGTTACATAAGAAAACGGCCTTGTGTTTTACACACTCGGCCGTTTTTATCTGGTTATCTTCTTTTATTATAAGCACCCGCCGGATACTTTGCTCACGCGGTTTATCACCCAAGAGGGATATCGTCCAGTGCCGCAAGAAATACTATGTCTGCCGTTGCCTGTTTAGCTTCGAAGGCATAAAGCACTGCTTCAACCATCATGTCCTCAGAAGAGAGCTCCGAACCCATTAGCAGAATATGCTGCGCCCCAAGCAAATCTTCTGCCGCAACATCCGGCGTTGCCCTAGATTGAGACATGATGTTTTCGGGGTCAGGCTCTGTGCGCTTGATGATATGAATCCCAAAATCGGATATAACAAGGCCACTTATTTCGCCTATCTCCAGCTCTATTGTTGCGCTTTCAAATTCCGGCACCATATCTCCTCTTACAAAGGTGTAACCGTCGGGATAGGTTATCATGCCTGGGTCTTCGCCATAGGTTTGGATTAGTGTATCAAAATCTTCGCCTGCCAGCGCCCTTTCCAGAAGCTCTTCCGCTTTTTCCAAAACGGCCGCGAAAGTGTCCTCGGGCATATATGACTCAAACTGCGCAAACATGTCTGGGTTATCTATTATGGCGTAGATAGCTATAATCGCAGGATGTTCGAATCCAAACTCATCCCATTCTATATCATTACGGGCAGCAAAGTCATAATACAGCTTGACAAGGGCCGCCATTCTTGTGGCTTCTTGACGCAATACCTGCCCAAAGGTCAAATCGTCGCGAAAGATTCTGTCAAAATTGAACTCTGTATCCTCGGGAAACATCATCACATAATCCCACTGTAGCATATTTGCCGCCCAGTTAAACTCCATCATCACGTCAAGTGCGGTGATTTCTATCCCGTTTACGGTTGCCACAACCAATTCGAAGTCTTCGAAGGAAGGCAGGCAACAGTCGTCGCAGTCTTCATCAGGCTCAGCCGCTACGCCTGTACCCCTATATTCATACGAACCAGTAGGGTTTTCGTCACTCCCGAACAATTGTCCTTCTTGCCTACCGCCGATTTTACAGCCTGATATTAGGGCGATAATACATGCCAGCAATGCAACGATTACTAATATTTGCCTTTTTGCTTTTATTGAATCCTTCATTTAAAGCTCCCTTCAAGCATATAGCCTGTTCATAGTCTAACACGGTAACATCGCCCAGAATAACATTCCCCGCGAGTGATTACAATGTACAAGTGTAAACATTTAGTAAATGTAGTATTTTTTAAACCGGCACTGCTTTCACAACCTGCTCCATATCGTATATCGCGCCTATTTTTTCTCCTGGGTTAATTTCCAGGAAGCGCTCGTTGTCCCATGGACCGTTTATCATGTCTCTAAGATACGCCGTGCCGCCCTCAATCACACGTAGCGTTTTGCCTTGCGCCTCAACTGCTTTTCTAAAGCCGCCTTCGCAACCCGGCATTTCAAAGCCCTCTATTTTAATATAGGCCGCTTCCGGAGTTTCAATTTCCGGGTGCATGGTTTCCCATATATATTCGGCATTGTCCTCGCCAAACTGCTCTGCCAGCACCCTGTACTCGGGGTTATTGCGATATGTTTCACGGCTTTGGGAGGGGTGGCCGGTTAGTCCGTCATCCATATAACTGCGCTCGTAATACCCGCTTGTACACCAGCGCATACTCAAATTATTACCAAACTCCGTTGCAAATTTCTCTTTCGAACCCATAAACATCGTACAACAGTCATGGATGCGTGGCATAATCATTTTTACCGGGCAGGACAGGCCTATCGTAGAGTTGCCGCATAGGCCGTACAATAAAAGAAAAATGTCGTATTTTCTAACAGACAGGGCGGCGTCTATGCGAGCTTGCAGGTCTGCACGCAAGTTATCCGGCTTGTTATGGGCCAGCATAGGCACAAATTCCGCGTCTATTGTATGGGGCGATGCGGCTACAAAGGCACATACCGGGCGAAGGAATACATCGCAACATATTAACTTGATTCGCACATGGGCACCTCCTCTTGCGTTACTTTTCCGGTTTTACCATTAGTATCTAAACCGGATTTTTATATCACTGATGCATACGCGCATAATGGAATAAATACTGTTGCGCAATCCCGGCGGTAGGACCAAACGCCTCCGGGAAGCCGACCGGGTAATACTCCGCCATTATGCGCTTCATCCAAACGTCCATAGGATAAACCTCCACCCTCCCAAACCCGTAAAGCAGTACACATTCTGCGACTTTTGGCCCTACTCCGTGTATCTGGATTAGGGCTTTATGTATTTCATAGGATGACTTGGCTCTAAGGGTATCCAAATTTACCGTACCATCGGCTATCTTACGTGCCGCGTCAATTATATACGGCGCGCGGTAGCCGGTTTTAACTGCCGCAAGGTCTTCCGGGTTAAGGGCGGCCAAACCTTCCGGGGTTGGGAATACGTGACCTCCGCAGGCCAGGTCTTGTCCGAAATGCTCGCATAGCAAAGCCACCATCTTTTTTATACGCGGGATATTGCTGTTTTGGCTAAGGATAAAGGTTATCAAGGTTTCCCAAGGGTCTTGGCGCATTACTCTTAACCCCGGGGAAAAACCCGCGGCCTCGGCCAAAGGCAAGTCGGTGGAATATAGCTCGCGCAGTTGGCAATAATCCCGGTTTAGGTCGAAGTAATCCTTCCATATGCATTCGAAGTCATCCAGAGACACATCTTTTAAAACGAGATTGTCCCCTTCCTTAATTAATTGCATTTGCCGCCCATGGGCGATGCCGATGTATTCCCCACCCTCACCTTCCCAGCGGAAACATTGTCCGCAGTCCAGTATTTGGGTAAGGTCAAAGTTTTTTATCCCAACTACAATGGTATCTTTGCCGCTTTGCTCTACTTTTCTATAATCCATTATCGGTCACCTAGCCTAAAGTTCAATCACATTCTTAATTTCTGCCACATGCGTCATTGTTAGTAACGCGTGGGTACTTTCCTCTTCCGCCGCGATATTGGGCGCAACTTTATCAAGCCATAGGTCACGATTTTGCTTCTGCTTGCTCATCAGCCATTTATATGTCTCAAGAGGCAGGCCTTCCTCATCCAAATGCGGCTCTAAAGCGGCTTTAATCGCAGGCATGTCGTAAATGCCTTTGAGCCGGCAAATAGTTACCAGTGCAGCCAGGTGCTTGTGAGTATAAACACGTTTATTTACCGGCGGCGGAAGCAGTCCGTCACGGATATAATTTTGCACCATTGGACGGCTTATCGGCAGGGCTTTTTTTTCGAAAAACTTGATAACTTGGGATATCGTAAGATTTGGGCTGTAATGGTGAATATCTGCAAGGGGGTCAGTCATCTTGGCGGGCTCCTTCTTTTGATACTCGCCCTTCAAAAAAATCAAAGGCCAAGGGCAGGCACTCTTCCCAAAAATCCCAATTATGCCGGCCGGGCCACTCCATATAGCGGTGATCGTAGTTTAGGACCTGCATATGAGCGGTAAAGCGGCGGTTATCCTCCAAAAGCTGATCTGTTTCCCCACATGCAACCAATACTCGCGGGCGTATGGGTAGCTTTACAGCCTCACGGGCCAGATAAAATAAATCGCTTGCATCCGGGATAATAAGCCCTTCCCCAAGGATGGCCGTCATCTCCGGATACTGGTTTTGGCCGGGTTGTTTGGCCATTTCCACCCGGGTTTTCATGTCCAAGGCACCGGAAAAACTTGCGGTAGCGGCATAAAAATCCGGCCTTGCGAGCGCGCATTTCATTGCCCCGTAGCCACCCATAGAAAGCCCGGCAACAAAGGTGTTTTCCCGTGTATGTTTTATATTAAAAATCTTTTCGCAAATCTCGGGGAGCTCCCTGGATACATATGCGAAATATTTACTGCCGTGGGCCATATCGCTGTAAAAACTGCGTTGCACCTCCGGCATGACCACCATATATTGATTTTCCCGGGCGTACTTAGCTATGCGGGTCTTGTAAAGCCAAGCGGTACAGTTGTCGGATAAGCCATGCAACAGATACAGTATTTTTTTGACAGGCGCTTCAGCAGATTCCCAAGGGAAAATTACTTCAATATGGGTATCAAACCTCAATGCCGCCGATTTGATTGTCGCCGAAAGATGTGACACATTAATTCTCCTTTGATTCCATCAATTTTTACTGGTATCATACGACAAAAACATATCGAAGGGAAGATTTAGATTGAAGCCAATTGTAAAATACCTGAATATGGCCCTGGAAATGGGCGCAAAAAACGCGGTGGAATTTAAAATCGAAGACATAATCTTTGACCCAAGGGTGATACTTAAATGCGTCTTTGGATGTAGCGATTACGGCAAGAGCCATACCTGCCCCAATCAACGCTCACCCCTTACTATGAAGGAATATAAAGAAATTTTTAGCCACTACAAGCAGGGAGTAATCATCGGCTGTGGTGACAAGCACCTGTCTCAAAAGATTTCATATGAAGTAGAGCGGGCCTGCTTCCTGGACGGGTATTACTTCGCATTTAGTTTAAGTGATTGCGGGCTGTGCAAAGCCTGCTCTAAAATCATCGGCGAGGAATGCCGTCTGCCCGCTAAGGCCAGACCGGCCTTCCACTCTATAGGGATTGACGTGTTTAAAACCGTAGAGAAATTTGGCCTGCCCCTATATGTGGCCCAGGACCGTGAGGCGGATGTTAATTGGTATTCTGCTGTGTTTATAGAATAGAGCCATACTTTTAATGCACGGCATCGTATAGAGAAATATAGCGCGCACAACGGGGGAGGCACCCATAGACGCGAGAGAAATTATTTACGCGTAAAAACAGCCAGGCGCCGCATAAAATATATTATGAGGTGAACTTATGGAAAGCAAAGTGATAATGTACGACGCAAGCGGCACAGAAGTTGGAGAAACATATACAAGACGCGCAAGGCAACTGGTAAAGCAACAGCGGGCTATATGGGCAGACGATACCCACACGGCTATCCGTTTTGCACCCGACACGGAAGACGACTGGACACCTGAGCCCGTACCCGCTCCGCCACTGGCAACAACTGCCCCGGCAACAGAAAAGACCAACGCATCACTATATGCCCTGGCCGAAAAACGTTTACGCGACCGCAAATGGCTGATATGGCATACAGTGGCTTTGGTTCCGGTATTTTTTATCATCTTAATTTGGGGAGTTTCGTCATGGAACGCGCGGCGCGGCGGCGAAATGTTCCTTATAGTAATGGGGTTTTGCTGGGGCGCATGGGCAACATCATATGTCGCCCATTTGCGCAGTTATATAAGAATGTCCGGTTATATCCCCCGCCCGGGCAATTGGGAAGCCCGGCGCAAGCTGTCACTGGATGTAGAAGTTGACCGGCTAAAAAGGATGGGATATACGGAGTAAATTGTACTGAAACATGAATACGAAAGCCCGGCTTTAGCATAAAAGAGGCCGGGCTTTTTGTTATTCTCTTGGCCTTAGTCTGAAGGACACGCCTATCTCATTGGCAATACATATGCAATTTTCCAGCCGCTCTGGGCTCATAGTACCCTCTACTACCGAGAAAACTACGGATGTATAATCCTTGGCATCCCGGGCAAAGCGCAAAAGCGCGTCAAAAGACGGCTCCCCAAACCGTGGCCGGGCTACCCGCAAATACTCCGCCGCGTCATCTGCGTTAAGGCTTATGGACACCGTATCCACTAAGCCTAGCAGACTAACATCAAAACCAGAGCAGATAAGATAAACCAGCCCGTTGGTGTTGATACGCACCGGCAAGGCTGGTTTGTTTTTTTCCCGGAAAATATCTTTTATATACCGGCTTATTTCGATTACGACATTGGCGCGCTCCATAGGCTCGCCGTATCCGCAGAATACGATTTCGTTTATACCTTCAAAATGGTAAGCATCCAGTGCGGCCTTAATCTCGTCTACACTGGGCTCCCTTTCCAGCCAAAGACTTGCCGCGTCGCCTACGCCGTTTTGGGTTTCACGCAGACAAAACACACATGAACACGGGCAGGCGTTTGTGATGTTGAGATATAGCTTGTTTCCCAGCCTATACACGATAGTCATAGTATCCTCCGATTACAACAATAAAAAGCGCTTGAACTGAGGATAACATACCCATTATCCTCAGTTCAAGCGCATATACGCAACTTTATCCCATATTTATCTAGCGGCGTTAAAAGCCTCATTAACCGCATTTTGATGGTCACGCTCATGACTTCGGTTGCCGTTGTGGGTCCTTGAACCATAGAAGTGCAAGCACACATGGCCGTTCATATTGTTATACCGCCTGGTCCATCCGGCGTGGGGCATCCCGTTTAAAGAAGCGGCAAGCACCCTGTCGCCAACAATTACATGCACCGGCCTTGGAGTCCAGCACCAGCGCCCACCCCATGCTTGAAGCATTGCGGCCGTATCGTCGGCGGTTAAAGGCTCCACATCGGCGTGATTGCCGTTGGAGAAGCTGGCCATCTGCCAGGTAATGCCGGTGCGCACATCTATTATCGTAAGCGTTGTGCCTATTGTTGTAAGCTGTCTGGCATATCTCCAGTGTATACGCTCAACATTGCCGTTAATTTCCGTTATCACTATTTCGGCCTGTGTACCTTCGGCTGTTGTTACCTCTTCTAAAAAAGCGGCATACATATATCCGTACTGCCCGTTAATAGAAACGGCAAACCATTCTCCGTCCCGTAAATCCAATACATATACCAACCGCCCGCGGTTTATTGTTTCAACTAAATGCGCTTCTGTGCTTGGGGCCTGCCGTAAGTTTAAATTAGCAGTTGTACGGAAAACCTTAGGCCCTTCGGGCTCTTCTTCTTGATAACCATATGGTATGTATTCCTCGTAATAATCGTAATCAGGGATTGGGTAGTACATGGCCTGTACGCTTAGCGGCATAAACGCCAAAACCATAACAGGCAACATTAGAATACCAAAAATCCATTTTCGCATAAAACTCTCTCCGTTTCCGTCAGGGAAATTATAGTTTTGTCTTATGTGCAGTGTGAAGGGTCACGTAACAACTTCGTATCAGTATCTTAATAGTTTCGTAATATTATGTCAACCATGTAACAAAATAAAACGGCAGAATCTTTTTCCAAATTTATTTGGACAACATGTTTTGACAAAAAAACCGCCACAGCTTCTTAATAATAAGAAACGATGGCGGCTATTAATTACTTCAAAAATATTTAATTGTTAAAACTTAGAACCTGTGCTGGTACCTGCCATTTGGCGTTCTTGCGCCTCGATCATCTTTTTAACCATGTAGCCCCCTACGGAACCGTTCTGGTAAGATGTCAAGTCACCGTTATAACCCTGTTTAAGCGGTACACCTATCTCGTTGGCCACTTCATATTTGAATTGGTCAAGAGCAGCTTTAGCTTCGGGAACTGCCTTTCTATTCCTAGACACAACTATTCACTCCCCTCATATTAATCCGTGCCGCCTACAGCGGCAGAAGTTCGATTGCGATTATCATGTATATCTTCATATACTTAAAATCGGCTATCGTATAGCAATATGTTTCATTGCTATGAGGTTATTATAAGCAGGGATGATAATTGTATGCTGGTAGTTATAACTAACAAAAAATTTTAAACGTTATAAAGCCTATGCCCGCCCAAGATATTCCGCGGTGCGGGTGTCTACTTTGACTTTATCACCGATACTTACAAACAGCGGCACTTTAATTGTGGCACCTGTTTCTACTGTGGCGGGTTTTGTGGCACCTTGTGCCGTGTTGCCGGCAAATCCCGGCTCGGTATCGGTAATTTCAAGCTCAACATGCATCGGCGGCTCTATTCCAAAGATGCGCCCGTTATGTTCCAGTACTTTAATCATGTCATTTTCTTTAACAAAAATCATATTATCGGCTACTTCTTCGGCCTTAAGCTCGATTTGCTCAAAATTTTCTGTGTCCATGAAAAAGTAGTTTTGCCCGTCTTTGTACAGATATTGAAGGTCGCGGCGCTCTATATGGGCGCGAGGCATTTTTTCTGATGGGCGGAAAGTTTTTTCTAATATACTACCGGTTTCCAGGTTTCTTAGGGTAGAGCGCACAAAGGCCGCGCCTTTACCGGGCTTTACATGTTGGAAATCGATAATGGTGTATATGCCACCCTCAAATTCGATTGTTACTCCGTTGCGAAATTCACCTGCTGAAATCATTTGTTATCCTCCTTGTATTTACTGTATAACATCAGTAACTTTTATATCTATGCGCCCGCCGCTTACAGTAGACGTTAAATCGCGCCTGTACCGCCCGCTTTCAAGTGTAAGCGTAAAAGAGCCCGAAGCCGAACCTCTGGGCTGGAAGGTAATAAATACTCTATTCGTAGTTCGTAAGTTCACACCATTTTGAAAATATACACGTCGTATTTCTGTATAATAGGGCCTAGCATACCTGATGCGGTACATATCATACACCGGGTAAAACCTCACCTCAAGCACACGCCCGCCAATAAGTGCCCGGCGCTGAGCGTAGCGGATATCCGCCTGCAACTGATATGCCGCATTGTAAAGCGCACGGCGGTCTTGTTGCCTTATGGCCAAAAAAACACCGCCGGTTATAATCATTATTACCGCTAAGGCAATAACAAGCTCAAGCAGCGTAAACCCTTTTTTGTTCATAGATTTATTTCGCCGTAATACTTTCTAAGCAACCATCTTTCGATTAACCGCTTAAAACGCACAAAGAAGAAATCCTGATTTGAGATAGGTTTTACCAAAACCGTAGTTAAACCGGCGTTTTTACCTGCCCATATATCGGAAAGGATCTGGTCACCGATAATAGCCGTATAGCCTTTCTTGGTGCCCATTTGCTTCATAGCTTTGCGCACACCCCGGGTTAAGGGCTTGGCGGCATTGGCAAAACCGGGCAACCCAAGCGGCTTGGTAAAAAGCTCCAGCCGCTTGTTTGTATTGTTGGTAAGCAGGCTAACCTTGAAGCCGATACGCTGTAAGCGCTTGATTAGCGCCACCGTTTTTGCCGACGGTTGACTTTCCGAATATGGCGCCAGTGTATTGTCTATATCAAAAATAAGCCCGCGTATCTCGTTTTGCCAAAGCACATCGTATGGCACATCAAAAACCGTGTCATAGTAATATTTGGGTTTTAGTCTCCCCATAATACCGCCTCCATTTTAATGGGGGCTCTGCCCCCAAACCCCCGCCGCTCCGCGGGGGATAACCCCCGCTACGCTTCCTCGCTTCGCTCCGGCGCCTTGCCCCAGCGCGGCGGCCCCCCTGTTGGTGCTGGCGCCTTGCGGCGGCGCCCTGTTGGTGCTGGCGTCTTGCGCGGCGCCCCCTGTTGGTGCTGGCGTCTTGCGCGGCGCCCTGTTGGTGCTAGCGTCTTAGTGACTCTACCATTGTAAGCGCAAATTCGTCAAGAAATAATATCAAGTTTTCCCCGTTATTGGGTGTTATGGGAATTTCAACCCCGGCTAGTACTAGGGCAACTATAGTATATGCATCCAAGATGATTTCTCTTTGGCCTGCAACCGTCCAAATTATGGATGCTTCGACTGTGGCCTGAGCTCCGGTGTAATCACCCATATCCCTTCGCACATGAGTATCTAAATTAAACCTGTTGCCATCAACGCTTATGTTAGTAGTTGCGCGATACGAGTCGGATATCGCAAACCCGCCTGCGCTGATAGCGGCATCAATCCCCCAGTTTAACCGATAATCGAAAAACACACGGTAAAATATATCGCCCATTGCGGGCTCCAAATCGCGCATGGCTTCTTCAATAAAAATCCGCCTAAACTGCCCGCGCGAAAACGATGTGTCACTCGCGGGCGGCTCCGGGGCATGAAGGCGCAATCCCCCGTTATAATACATAAATACTATTATATTTTCGCTAACAGCCCTTTGCCACACCCGGTTAATTATGTATTCCCTCATAGGGTCAAATGCTTGGCGCAACAAAAAAAGAGCTTGCTCGTTCCCGGCAACAGCTAGGTCGTACAGCCCTACATAGTCTGGGTAACGCGCGGTAACCCGCCTGCTTACAGTGGTTACGCTTAAAACAACTGCCGCCAACATGATAATCAGCATAGTAACGGTTAGCACCGTAATATAAGCGCCACCACGTCGCGATTTGGGGGTGGTCATAAGTACACCATTCCAATGGCACGGCCGGCCAATTGACCTTCGTTGCCCCATACTATAGCAATAACGGTCGAACCTTGACTGGGCATGGCCAAATTGACACCGGTAAATGATACATCCGCATCCGGATGATTTATAGAGTGGAACTCCATCTCACCCCGCCCAAATATCCACACACTAAACTCAAAACTGCCTGCCGCATAAAGGGTAGCAACGGCCTCCGGGTCTGCACCAGCTAAAAGCGCGTCGCGCACCGTAATCATCATGCGCTGGGCTTGCAAGTGGCTTTCATACGCCCCCTCGGCAAAGACTAAATTACGCCCGGCCTGGGACAAAGTTGGGATAACCGCCAGCATAGCAATAGCAAACAGAGCCATGGCAAGTATCACTTCAATATATGAGAACCCCTTTGTCTTCTTGCACATCACCAATCAAGCACAACCTTACCGCATTCGCCCCGCCGCATTACTTCAAAAGCTTCCGCAAAGTCTTGATAATGGTAGCGGTGCGTGACGATTTTTTCTATTTCGGTATCCAGACCCGAATGCAACAGGGCGGACATCCTATACCAGGTATCGTACATCTGACGGCCGTATATGCCCTTGAGAGTTAGGCTGTTGAATATTATCTTATTCCAATCGGGCAGGGTTTCTTCCGGGAGGATGCCCAGTATGGCCATTTTGCCGCCATTTGCCATTGTGTTCAGCATGTCATTAAAAGCGGCGGCACTACCTGACATTTCCAGTCCTACATCAAAGCCCTCTGTCATCCCTTTAATGCTTTTAACTACATCTGTCAATTTTTCGGTTCTTACATCTACTACCTCAGTTGCGCCAAGATTCCTTGCCATTTCCAGTCTGACTGGGTTTATGTCTGTTACAACTATATGCCTTGCCCCGGCCCGTTTTATAATCGGTATCGACATAAGCCCAATAGGCCCCGCACCTGTTATGAGAACATCCTCACCCAACACGTTAAAACTTAACGCCGTGTGGGTGGCATTGCCCAGCGGGTCCAGCACACTTAGTACATCATGCGAGATATTATTGTCACAAATCCATATGTTTTCCGCAGGGAACGCGATATATTCAGAAAACACCCCGTCCATGTTTACCCCTATGCCAACGGTTTGACGGCATAAGTGCGGGTGGCCGGTTATGCAGTGGCGGCATTTTTGGCATACAATATGCCCTTCGCCGGAGACGAGTTGCCCAACTTTTACATTGGTAACATATTTGCCCACTTCCACCACTTCGCCTACAAATTCATGGCCGATGATTTGCGGTGTTTTGATGGTCTTTTGAGCCCAGGCGTCCCAGTTATATATGTGGATATCTGTGCCGCATATCGCGGTTTTTTTGATTTTAACCAGCACATGAGTACCGCCCAGGGTGGGAACCTCAACTTCAGTTAAGACCAAGCCGCCCGGCGCAGGAGTTTGCTTTATTATGGCTTTCATGGCGTTTTCCTTTCTCTGCCCTTGTACAGTTTATATATGTGGATAATAATGAGCGCGCCGTTTAAAATGTAGACGCTATGCGCGGTTATTAAAATGCCGTACACAATAAAAATCACCGCTCCTACGATGTTTATCTGGCGGATTCTCTTTTCGGATGTAAATAAGAAGGAAAGTAGTACAAACAGAGTCGCAATTATGCCTATTATTTCATGCACGCTCAATCTCCTTATCAAGCCAAATTTCTATATCTCTGCTGATGTCAAGGAACGAGTCATCCAGCGGTATACGTATCCCCTGGCAACCACCCTGACAGCGCTCGTTGTTTAGCTTCCTGTCACAGCCATATCCCCTTGCGATTTTTTCCCGCAAATGCGAAGGGAATTTTTCAATAACATCAGTGTATTTAGCTGTTTTCTTGGCTCTTACAACTATACAATAGCCATCCTTCAAAGATATAGAAAATCCCCATATTCTCTTTGAATATATATCTTGTGAGGATAAGACCCGCGGGCTCTTCTTTATATAGGAATAAGCTATGTGGACATCTCCTCGTATGCTAATTGCACTGGTCAAGCCCATGTTCATATGATGTTGATGCAATGTTAACGCGAAGCTTTGAATTTTTTCCGGTAACGGATGCAAGATATCTTTTAAGACATCTAACATATCCGTTTCTTCCGCTTTAATTAACCTATAGTCGCATCGCAAAAGATTATTGTCGTTCCAATACCTTCTTGTATCTCGCAGTTCCATGTCTGCTATTGACATGGCTTTTAACCCCGTCAGCATGATGGAGTTATCTGGATATGATATCTCTAACATAATTGTTTTCGAAATCTCAAGCTTCTTTGCTTCTAAGTTGATACTGGTAAAAACAAAACCGCATAGAGTTAAAAACCGTAAACACTCAATTTGACTTGTGGCGGGGATTTTAGGGCCGCGCTTTTTTCCCTTTTCATCAGTGGATGCGGCAAACAGCGGCATTTCTGTTATCAACAATGAACCGCCGCTTTTGGCCGGTATGCCGTAGTAGCCTATATCTACCAGCAGGTTTGTTAGATAATGCAAAAACGGGTAATCGTCTATACTCTTAGGATTTTTTGGCGGTTTGGCATATAAAGGCCCGTGCAAGATTAAGTTGTCACATAATAAGAACAAGAAATCCCTGAAAGCCTTAACGCCGTCTCGTATGTCTTCGGCCTTTGCATTTTTCTCAAACATGGGCTTAATCGCATAAGTCTCGGGTATGTTCACCGGTATCAAGCTCTTTAAGAATTTGGCCACTTCACTGATTGGTTTTAGATTTACTACCCCGCCGTGTTGCGTACTCATTTTATCACCCCTTATGCTTTAGCATTATACTGTGTCTTATACACAATATCCAATCATGTCAAAAGCCCCAGACCGGATAGCCTTTATCGGTATCATCAAAATCGCCTTCGGCAAAATTGACAAAACCGGGAAAGTCTTTATCCGAGGATATAAGATATTATACACCGCTTGTCCTACGCATACTCTTCAGCCAACTCTTCGGCACGGTCTATAACTGAGCCCTCAAATCCCATAAAGCACAGCAGTTTTATGGCATTGCGCGTCGTAGACGGGCCGTTTTTTAGCTTGTAATCAAACACAATCCCGTCATCTGTGACTTGCTCGCGGAAGTGGTAATTATCGTACTTGCCGGCCAGGATCCGCGTAAGCTCTATATCATGGGAAGCCGCTATGCATAACACATCTTTCCCGCTTAAGAAGTCCAGTACTGCCGCAGATGCCGCTATCCTTTCCACTGTATTGGTACCGCGCAGGATTTCATCTATGAAGCAGGTGCATGGGTATTCATTCACCAGGTCCAGTATACGCTTTAGCGATTTTATTTCTACAATAAAATAGCTCTCTCCAGCCGTTAAATCATCCCGCATTACCATGGACGTCACAACAAGAGAAAACCGCGTCTTAAATGCCGTGGCCGCGCAAGTGTTAATTGTTTGCGCCAATATGCCGTTGATTACCAAAGCCTTAATAAAAGTAGACTTACCTGAAGCATTACTGCCGGTAATTATGCTGTTGTTTTTGACAACACCGGTGTTAGCCACCGGAGACGGGATTAAGGGGTGGTAAACATCCGTAAACTCCAGCTCTCCCTCTAAGGCAAACTCCGGCAACACATAATCAGGCAGGCTTAGTCTAAAGCTGGATATACATATACTCATATCAATCTCGCCAAAGGCGCGGTACAGCGCGTGAAATTCCTCACTGCGCTTTTTTATTGTCTTCATAAAATTGTTGTAGTTTCGGATATCGGACAAAAACATGATGTTCGCATACTCAAGGAATGAGTCAGCCAAGTCCCCCGCCATGGAAGCAGATGCCGGCATTTTTCTTTTTAAAGACTTTAGCGCCTTATAATTCCTGCGTATTTCGTCCATTACAGGCTGACTTTCCAATGCTTTGATTTTGCGCATCCCCTTGCAACACCTTAGCAAATTGGACAAGTATTTGATACTGGGGATTTCTATAGCTATGCGGTGCTTGATACGGTAATACACCATCATATTAACCACAAACGATGCCACAATGCCTATAACGCCTATTGGGACATTTATAATCATCACTGCCGACATAAGCAGAGGCAATATCGCCAATACCGTATACAGATGCCTGTACTTAGCAGGCTAATATTAGGCGCAAACATTAAAGATGTTAGGCCGTTGTAGTCTTCCTTGCCCATGCGCGACGCAAGCAAAATTTGGACGGCCAAGCGCGTATCCGGGTTATCCGCAAAAAATTTTATTAATCTTTCACGCTGTGCCAAAGCCTCGCCGTTTAGCGGCAACTCGTGCAGGCAGTTGTATAGAT
>Ga0123355_10005380_pt1 | contig 18722 bp, 19 predicted proteins | sample TergutEmb28metaG_3_FD_89872 | JGI IMG/M metagenome (GOLD analysis project Ga0123355, IMG submission 89872) | Embiratermes neotenicus P1 segment gut microbial communities from Petit-Saut dam, French Guiana - Emb289 P1 | ecosystem: Host-associated > Arthropoda: Insects > Digestive system > Gut ... | reverse complement strand
GGCGTCTTGTGAGGCGATGGGCTTGAGAAGCCGCATCGCCCATCGCAGCATGAATGAACCTCCGTCGACGCCGGGTCCGCTGGTCTGTAGATTGGTTATCGCATAACCGGGATGGGCGGCGGTTGCAATGACGGGCGATCCGCTCGCGGTAAGACGGCGTTGGAGTTCGACGGCAAAGAGGGAATCGGCAAGCTTCGATTGTGCGTAGGCACCCCACGGACTGTAGGATCGTTCGCCCTGCAAATTGTCGAATCGGATCTTGCCCTGTTTCGATGCGGAACTGGAGATGATCGCGATTCGGCTTCCCGCTTTCTGTTTAAGGTGCGGATAGAGCAGCGCAGTAAGCAGGAATGGTCCCAAATAGTTGGTTGCGAACTGCCGTTCAAAGCCATCGACCGTGATTTCTCGTTTGGGCACAGCCATGACCCCTGCGTTGTTGATCAGCAGATCGAGAGATTCGCCCGGAAACACCCTTGAGAACTCGGCAGCAAACGACCGGACACTGGACAGTGAGGCAAGATCGAGGGTTGCGGCATGAAGCTTCGCATTGGGAACTTGCAGGCGGATGCGTTCGATCGCTTCATTGGATTTCGCAACTGACCGAGCAGGAAGAATGACCTCTGCGCCACGGCGTGCAAGTTCCAGTGCCGTCTCGTATCCAATACCGGAGTTTGCACCTGTGATCAAAGCGCGACGCCCTTGCTGTGGGGGGATGCGATCGGCTGTCCAGTCTTTTGAGTTCGATTTCTGTGTCATAAGGGGAGTATCCTACCGACAGTATCGTTTGGCAATAAGGCACCTTTGTGGCGTGTACTTACCTAGAGGTAACAATGGCGAAATCGGCAAAAATCGACTGGGCAGCAGCAAATGCAGCGTGTGAGGCTTTAGCACCTGGACTGGATGACCTTACCAGAGAGATCGTGACGCGACTGGCGGACAAGTGGACGCTATGGACGATGGCGGTGCTTGCTGAAGGCGCGAAACCGATCCGGTTTTCGCGGGTTATGGAGGCTGTAGAGGGAGTAAGCCAGAAGTCTCTGACCAAGACCTTGCGGCAGCTTGAGCGCGACGGCCTCGTGTCGCGGGTGGTTTTTCCTGAAGTGCCGCCACGAGTTGAATATGCGACAACATCACTTGGCTTGGAAATGCTTGAACAGGTGCATCCTTTATGGTTGTGGACGCTAAAAAACATCACTCGCTTTGAAGCGGCTCGAAAGAAATATGACTCGGCGAATGAATCTGCACTCAACCAAGACTGCCTGACTGGTAGAAGTTCCCGCGTTTCTCCTGAGCAGAGATGAAAGCCATAAAGTCCTGAGAAACATTGCGGCGGAAACAATCCAGAGAAGCGGCGCGCTCCACGTTACTCCACACAGCTTTTCGTCACCGTCTTTACCAGGGCCGGGTTTCACGCCCACAGCGAATCGGCTGGTCCTCGAGGTGCCGGCTCTTAGGCAGGCACTAGAATCAGCATCGGAACGATGATAATATTTGCACACAGAGGTACTCCGTGCGCACCACTATCGCACTTGATGAGGAACTGGTGAGGCAAGCCCAACATTACACCGGCATCAAAGAGAAGGCTGCTCTGGTAAGGGAGGCTCTCAGCCGGCTTGTCAGAAGTGAGGCCGCAAAGCGGCTGGCGGCAATGGGTGGAAGCGACCCAAAGGCGGAAGCCGCACCGCGGCGCCGAGGGAGACGGTGATCCTCGTTGACACTTCGATCTGGATTGACCATCTGCGAAAGCCCGAAGGGAAACTGCAGGAGTTGCTCCAGAACGATGAGGTGGTAACGCACCCCTTCGTAAGGTTGGAACTGGCCTTGGGGTCGATCGCCAATCGTGAAGTGGTTCTGTCCGACCTTGCCCTGTTGCATCAAGTACCGGTCGCGGAGACCGGCGAATTATTCAACCTGCTCGAGCGTCGCAAGCTATACCGGAGAGGAATCGGCGTCACCGACCTTCACCTGATAGCATCCGCTCTCTTCGACAAGACGATCTCGATCTGGACCAGAGACCGGCGGCTCGGCGAAATCGCGGAGGAGTTTGGACTGCGTGCCGCTCTTCCCTGAGCAGCTCTCCTCAAGACAGCCTTTTCCTGTGTGCTGACCGCCAACGATGTTCTTGCCATCTTGCTGGAGATCGCCCGCCTTTGATCTTCGGAGCCATCTCACAACTCAAGGCACGAATACCTCGAAGCAAGGCCAGCTTCGGCTGGCTTTTTTGCTTTGCGCGAAGAGTTTAGGACCAAAGGTCCTTTTTCCTCTTCAGAGTTTGTGCCCACCGAGTCTACCGCGGAACAGCTTCTGTGAGTTTGTCTATGGTTCTGCCAACCGGGCCGGTTGTCCCCACTTCCCTTCGAAAACGAACCGGTCGAGGGAATTTCGCTTTCGCGGCGCCAGCTCTTTTTGTCGGGTTTTCTCCGGCAGAATCGCCAGATCGCCATGATACCCAATCGCCACAACCACCACTGGCTCGTGGTCGGCAGGGATAGAAAAGACGCTGCGTGCTTTCTGTACATCGAAACCGGCCATCTGGCAGACACTCAGACTGGACGCAATCGCCTGGTAGGTCAGAGCGGCAACCGCCTGGCCGAGGTCATAAAACGCATGGCGATTGCGCTCTCCGTTCGCAGAAAAATTTGACCTCGCCACCGCCAGCAAGAGCACGGGCGCATGCTGCGCCCAGGGCAGGTTGAAATCCATAAGACAGTCACGCAGGCGTTCGAACTCCAGTTGGTTCTGGCGCCTGGCCAGCATGAAACTCCATGGCTGCTCGTTCATGGACGACGGAGCCCAGCGCGCCGCTTCCAGCAGACTTCGCAGGATCGCCGGCTCGACCAGCTTCGACGAAAAAGCCCGCTGCGTGCGCCGCTGCGCCAGCAGAGGATGAATTTCAGGTGATGGCGATGCCTCGTCGGCAGGGGTTCGTGAAGTCAGAACCTTAGATGCCATCTGTGCTCCGCGTCTCGGAGAAGGTTCGAACCGGATCCGGCTCACCAGAGGGTCGACATAGAACGCGTCTCAGAATTTTGTCCTCCAGTTGGGCAAAGGAGGAACTGCCGCGCGTGCGTGGACGTGGAAGTTCGACCACTTCGTCCAGAGCCACTCGGCCCCCTTCAATCAGAATGACGCGGTCGGCAAGAGTAATGGCTTCGCCCACGTCGTGGGTCACAAGCACGGCGGTGAAGCCGCGGCATGTCCAGATTGCTTCGACCAGCTGCTGCATCTCGATCCGCGTGAGGGCATCAAGCGCGCCGAGCGGTTCGTCGAGAAGCAACAGGGCCGGATTATGGACGAGCGCCCGCGCCAAAGCGACGCGTTGTCGCTGGCCTCCGGAGAGATTCGCCGGCCAATCGTGAGCACGATCCGCCAGACCGACCTGATCGAGTACCCTCTCAGCCTCTGGCACGAACCCAGAACGCAGGCCCAGCGTAACGTTGGGCAAGACCCGCTTCCACGGCAGAAGACGCGAGTCTTGAAACATGATGCGAATATCGGGCTTGCCATCGGATCCCGACTCGCCAATGACTACACGCCCGCCTTGAGGCGTCTCCAGACCAATCATGGATCGGAGCAGAGTACTCTTTCCGCAGCCGCTGCGCCCCACGATCGCGACGAATTCGCCCGCCGCAATACTGACATCGAAGTTCTGCAGCACGGTGCGTCCGCCAAGCGCGATGCTGACATCCTCGAGGTAAACGGAGACACCCCTGCACATAGCTTTGGGTTCGAGCGCCAGTTCCGAATTCAGAATTGTCGCCATCGGCTTCAATTTGATGTCTGGTAGGCCGGATGCCAGCGCAACCAGTAGCGCTCCAATCCTTTGGCGAGCAGATCGGCGACCTTGCCCAACAACGCGTAGAGCAGAATGCCGACCACCATGACATCCGTCTGCATGAATTCGCGCGCGTTCATGGTCATGTAACCAATGCCCGAGCGTGCTGATATGGTCTCGGCAACAATCAGTATGACCCACATGAGCCCCAAGGCGAATCGCACCCCCACAAGAATGGACGGCAACGCGCCGGGCAGGATGATTTCGCGATATAAACGCCAGCCTGAAAGCCCGTAAGTGCGGCCCATTTCGAGCAATCCCCGGTCAACCGACTGAATCCCGTGGAAGGTATTAATGTAGACCGGGAAAAATACGCCGATCGAAACGAGGAAGAGTTTGGCGCTCTCGTCGATTCCAAACCAGAGAATCACGAGGGGAATCAGGGCCAATGGCGGGATGTTGCGCACCATCTGCAGGGTGCTGTCGAACAACGCCTCGGCCCATCGAAACGATCCGGTCAGCAATCCCAAAGCGAGTCCCAGCCCGCCGCCGATGGCGAATCCGGAAAAAGCGCGTAACGTACTCACCCGAACATGCATCCACAGTTCTCCCGAAGCACTCAGTTGGACGAAGGATTCGACAACCGCGCGAGGCGACGGCAGGAAGCGGGCGGGCAAGAAACCGGCGGACGAGGACCACTGCCAGAGGGCTAGAAGGGCAACGGGCATTACCCAGGGTATGAATCGACCCCCGATCGTTGAGAAGCGATGGGCAACTGCCGATTTTTTCTGACGGGACAGAGGCATGGATTCTGGTTAGTGTCCGGCCTGGGCCTGCAGATCCTTTAGGGTGGCGTCGCGGACATTGATGTGCTTCGGGATCAGCCGCAGGTCGTAGAACGCGTCGGCAATTTGCTGCTGCTCCGCCATGACCGCATCGGTGACAGGTTTGACCCCATAACCGCCGCGCGAGAGGGCAAGCTGCAGGGTGGCATGGTCCAGGCCAATCTGCGGCTCGAGCGCCGTTGCCGCATCGCCAAGATTTGTTTTTGCCCAGCTGTCCACTCTGGCAACCTCATCCAATGCCGCCGAGACCACTTCAGGACGCTTGTGCGCATAGGTGCGCGATGCGAGAAAGAACTGATGATTACTAACCAGCCCCTGGCCGTCGGCAAGGATTCTTGCACCGGTCTGGTTTTGTACTGCTGCGAGAAACGGTTCCCAAATCACCCACGCAGCGACGCTGCCGCGTTCGAACGCAGCCCGCGCGTCAGCGGGCGCCAGATAGATGGGGTCGATGTCGCCGTATTTCAGTCCGGCTTTTTCCAGCAGTTTCACCAGCAAGTAGTGGACATTCGATCCTTTATTTAAGGCGATTTTCTTACCCCTGAGATCGCTCAGGCTCCTGATGGGTGAATCCTTCGGAACCACGAGGGCCTCGCCTGCGGACGCCTGCGGCTCATATCCCGCGTAAACCATGTCAGCGCCGGCCGCCTGTGCGAAAATCGGCGGGGCCTCCCCGGCGGTTCCGAAATCGATGCTCCCTACGTTGAGCCCTTCGAGCAATTGCGGCCCAGCCGGAAACTCGATCCATTGCACTTTGACGTGGCTTGCCGCCAGTCTCTTTTCCAATGTGCCGCGGGCCTTCAACAGTACGAGCGTTCCGTACTTCTGATATCCGATACGGATGACATTGTCGGCCCGACTGGAGTTTTGTCCATAGGGGAACGGGGCAGCGAGCAATATCCCGAGCAGCACAGACATCGCCTTTGCTCTTGCTCCAGCATTCATCAAGTCCCTCAGCATGATGACCTTTTACCTCAGGAATAGAAACTCGGCTTGGGAAGTTTGCGGTTGAGCGCCCAATCCCCCAGTTCACGAAACTTGTAATCCACCGGATCGTGCAGAGTGTGGGTGCGCAGGTTGCGCCAGTAACGGTCGAGGCGCGCGGGAGCGGCCGCAGCGCGCGCTCCCATCACCTCGAACATCTCACCAGTGATCTCGAGACCGACCTTGGTGGTGGTTGCCTTCGCCGCTGCGACGTCGATCGAGCAGCGGCCGCGCTGATTTTCCGTGACGGCTTCTCCGCTGTCCCACGCGCGCTGCAGCGACTCGCCCGCAATATCGGTCAGGGCCTGCGCTGCCTGCAGATGGACAAAGAAGCGGCCGTAGTGTTCAAGAATGTAGGGGTCCTGGCTCGCACTTTCGATTCCAATCGCGGCGATCCAGGGGCGAGTCTGCGCCCGGGTATAGTCCCGCGCCTCGGCAAATGCTCCTTCGGTGAGCCCCAGGAAAACATTGCTAAAGATCAACTGGGCAATACAGGATCGCAAAGAAGCCCGCATACTCCCCAGCGGTCCCGGAGTCAACAAGAACTCGTCGCCGGCCACCCTAACGTCGTGGAACTCGACCGTACCGCTGTCGGTCTGGCGCTGGCCGATGCTATCCCAGTCGTTGTGGATGCGAATGCCTTCGCGGCTGGAAGGAATCGCCGCCACCATAAACTTCTGATCCTGCCCCCGAATCCCCGACACCAACAGCATGTCAGAATCGACGGCTCCGGAGCAGAAGCTTTTCCGCCCATTGAGGACGTATCCATCATGCTGCGACGGCGTGAGGATGGTCCGTTTATCGAGCGGATTGAGAGCATTTCCCCAGAACCACTTGTTGCGGACAGTTTCGGCAAATAGCCAATCGCTCTGTGCAGACGAGCCGTAGAGGAGCACCGACGCCAGCATCAGATGCTGAAAGCCAAACAAGTGAGCGATTGAGCTGTCAACTCGCGCCAACAAGCGGACAATCTTCAGCGTATCGGGCCAATCCATGCCCCAACCACCAAGCTCAGGCGGGATCACGACGTTGAGCAGACCGCTCTCCCGCAACAGGTCCCGTTCCACTTTTGCCGTGCCGCCGCGCTGGTCGCGCTCGACTGCCGTCTGTGCGAAGGTATGGGCCAACTGTTCTGCCCTGTCAAAGGCAAGCTGGCGGGGCGGGGCCTCGATCGCAACATCGCTCAATTTTGGAGATGTGGCCATATCCGGTTTCTCTCGAAATCCTCCCACCTCGCCTGGATGCTGCTACAGCAGCAGGACTGCTGATCGACTGTTGCCAGGGCAGCAGTGCGCTGCGAATCCGCCGGTTCACGAATCATGAAAAGTCGCCAAAAACGAACATTTTGCTGATTCAGACACATCACTGCCTTGGCACGACAATTGCCAAAATCCTCTGCGAACCCGAACGAGAAAGGGCTGGCGAATGGAAGTCTTCTGGTTCTTACCCACGCATGGCGACGGGCGTTATCTCGGCACCAGCGAACAGGCGCGACCTGTGAACTATCCCTATCTGAAGCAGATCGCTCAGGCGGCCGACGAACTCGGATTTCAGGGCGTGCTCCTGCCGACCGGAAGGTCGTGCGAGGATGCGTGGGTAGTGGCATCCACACTCGTTCCGGTGACTACGAAATTGAAATTCCTGGTGGCGATTCGGCCCGGAATCACCTCTCCCACTGCTGCCGCACGCATGGCGGCCACGTTCGACCGCCTCTCGGGTGGACGCCTTCTTATCAACGTTGTGACCGGCGGCGATCCCGACGAGGCTCTTGGCGACGGCGTCTTCCTTTCGCACGACGAGCGCTACGAAGTCACCGACGAGTTTCTCCAAATCTGGCGCGAGGCTGTCGCCGGAAACGCGATCACGCTGACTGGAAAACACCTGCACGTTGAAAGCGCGAAGGTTCTGTACCCAGCCGTACAAAGGCCGCATCCCCCGCTTTATTTCGGAGGATCTTCCAAAGTTGCCTATGATCTGGCCTCCCGTCAGGTCGACGTTTATCTGACTTGGGGCGAACCACCGAGGCAAGTGGAAGAAAAAATCGATACCGTGCGCCGTCTCGCGGCTGAACAACACCGCTCGGTACGGTTCGGCATACGTTTGCACGTCATTGTCCGTGAAACCGAGCCGGAAGCCTGGCAGGCGGCTGAAGATCTGATCCGTTACCTCGACGATCAAACCATTGCCAGGGCCCAAAAGGCATTTGCACGATTTGACTCCGAGGGACAGCGGCGCATGGCCCAATTGCACGGCGGAAGCCGCGACCGGCTCGAAGTCAGCCCCAATCTCTGGGCGGGAGTCGGCTTGGTGCGCGGAGGCGCAGGCACCGCTCTGGTTGGCGATCCCGCCACAATCGCAAAACGCATGCAGGAATATGCGGATCTTGGAATCGAAACGTTTATCCTCTCCGGTTATCCACATCTCGAAGAGGCGTATCGGGTCGCCGACTTGTTATTCCCTCGCTTGCCTGTTTCGTTGCCCGTACGGCGCACGGCCGGAAACATCACAGGGCCGTTTGGCGAGCTGGTGGCGCACGAATATCAGCCGCGCGGAGCCACGGCAACTGCTGAGCCCGTGCAACCGAGTTAGGTGACTGGGCCGTGGATCTCGACAAAATTCAAGTCACGGCAAATTGCAAGGTCTTGACCCGACTCATTGTGATGGCGGCGCTGGCGGTCCTGGCTTCCAGTTGCAGTCGAACCCGCGCATCAAAGCCCGCAGCAATCCGGCTCGACTACGCGTATTACAACCCGGTGAGCCTCGTGCTCAAGAACCAAGGATTTCTCGAGCGGGATCTCGCGCCGGACGGAATTTCGGTGGAGTGGACCCAAAGCCTTGGCAGCAACAAGGCGCTGGAGTTACTCAATAGCAAGAGCGTTGATTTTGCTTCGACGGCGGGAGCCGCGGCGCTGATCGGCAAAGCCAACGGCAATCCGATCAAAGCCGTTTACGTCTACTCGCGCCCCGAGTGGACGGCGCTGGTGGTCCGTAAAGACAGTCTCATCCAGGCTCTGGAGAATTTGAAAGGAAAGAAAATCGCGGTCACGCGCGGAACCGATCCGCACATTTTTCTTCTCCGGGCCTTGCACGCAGCAGGTTTGACCGAGAAAGACGTTCACCTTGTCGTGCTGCAGCACCCGGAAGGACGCATTGCATTGGAAAAAGGCGATGTCGATGCCTGGGCCGGGCTTGATCCGATGATGGCCGAAACCGAGATCCAGCAGGGTTCGCGTCTGTTCTATCGCAACCTGAACTTTAACAGCTATGGAGTGCTCGACGTTCGCGCAGAGTTCGCCGAGCGGTATCCACAATACGTCGAGCGCGTGCTCGCCGGTTATGAAAAGGCGCGATTGTGGGCGATCCGGAATCCCGATGAATTTCGCAGGCTGTTTGGCGAGGCAGCCAGGCTCGACGCCGCCGTGGTCGCCAAAGTTCTTCAGCGCACCGATATCAGCAGCCCGAGCATCGGTGACGAACAGAAGAAAGTCATCAATGCCAGCGGCGATGTGCTGAAACAGAACCACATCATCAGCGACAGCGTTGATGTCCGCCGAACCGTAGACGATCTCATCGACCCTCACTACCTGCAGAACCTGGGCCCGATGGAGGCTCCCGCCAGCAAGACCGTGGCGCAAAGATGAGCACCGCGGAGCAAAACCGGCCGCTCATCTCTTGTTTGCCGACCTTGATCGGGATCCCAGCCTCCCCGTCAACTGGTGGCCGGATCTCTTTTTCGGATTGTTTCCTGGGATGGATCATTCCGGCCGCCCTGTTGGTCATCTGGGAGATTGTTGCCCGCGCCGGTTATGTCCCCGCCAACTGGCTTCCGGCACCGACAGTGGTTGCCCGAACAATTTATGACCTCGGCGTTGCCGGCGATCTCTGGAAGCATGTGGGAGTCACGGTGGCTCGAGTCGCGGTCGGATTTCTTCTTGGCGCCTCAGCCGGAACATTTCTTGGCAGCCTGACCGGGTATCTGCCGCTTGCCCGGAAATTGCTCGACCCGATGTTGCAGTCGCTGCGCAGCATCCCGTCGATCGCCTGGGTACCGCTATTCCTGTTGTGGCTGGGGGTTCAGGAAAGTTCCAAGGTCGCGCTGATCTCCGTCGGAGCATTTTTTCCGGTTTACCTGAATCTGTCGGTTGCGGTGCGCCATGTGGATTCCAAGCTGATCGAAATCGGCAGGCTATATCGTCTCCACAGCTTTGCCATGATCCGCAAGGTGATCCTCCCGACGGTCCTGCCCGAGTACATTGTCGGTTTGCGTAGCGGGCTCGGTCTGGCATGGATGTTCGTAGTTGCCGCCGAACTTCTGGGCTCCTCCCGTGGCCTTGGCTACCTCATGGTCGATGGGCAGATGACCGGGCGGCCCGCAATCATCATCGCCAGCCTTATCCTGTTTGCGCTCTGCGGCAAGGCGGGTGATTGGATGATGAGTGCCGCGGGAGCAAGGCTGTTGGGCCATAGAGCCCGCTGATTCGACATGCCATTCTCCGCCTCAATTCCTGCCAACGGCGCCGCATCTGGCGATACCGGGTGCGAATCCGCCAGCGCCGCGTCTCGCGGCGGCACCGTCGATATCAAAATCCTTTGCAAGGTCTTCCATACAGGTTTCGAACCGCGGCTGGCACTGCAGAATGTCAGCCTGACGATTCATCCCGGAGAATTTGTTTCGATCGTTGGCGGCAGCGGCTGTGGTAAGACTACGCTGCTTCGCATTGTTGCCGGCCTGGAAACCGATTTCGAGGGAGTGGTCACCCTCGACGCTTCGAGGATCACAGGCCCGGGCCTGGAGCGCGGCGTGGTGTTTCAAGAACATCGCCTTCTGCCCTGGCTCACCGTGCGGGACAACGTCGCTTTCGGAAAAACCGGGCAGAAGAAGGCGTCCTCGCCGGGAATTTCGCATTATCTGGATCTGGTCGGGCTGAGCGATTTTGCGGACGCGTATCCTTATCAACTCTCGGGCGGGATGTCGCAACGGGTGGCGATCGCGCGCGCACTGGCTGGACAACCCGAAGTCCTGCTGCTCGATGAACCGTTTGCCTCTCTCGATGCTCTCACCCGCACACGGATGCAGGAGGAACTGCTGCGTATCTGGCAGGCGGAGCGGACCACGGTGCTGCTGGTGACCCATGACATTGAAGAAGCCGTATTTCTGGCCGACCGGGTCATTGTCATGTCGGCCCGGCCAGGAACGGTACGAAGAGTTGTGCACGTGGACCTGCCCCGTCCCCGGGAGCGCACGGGGGGCGCCTTCTCGGTGGTGCGCAAGACTGTCCTGGAAGAGTTTTTTGTGCCGGAGACTACCTCGCCGGCTGCGCCGGAACGCGAGGTGTAGGCGGTTCAACGAGTGCATTTGTGCCGGTGCCCAGCCGACCACATTGAATCAGCCGGGCACGTACGATGTTCCGGCTGATGCCCAGCAAGCGGGCCGTCTGCAATTGGTTCCGGTTGCAGAATTCATACGCCGTTTTCATCACGGCTGCCTCAATCGAGGCGTACAGATTGGGCGGTTCCTTCTCAAACAACGCGAGCAGCGCATCTCGCAACTCGCGCTCCGGGTCTGAGGGAGCAACGGCGCCGCGTGCATTCGGGGAGGAAAGGCGCAGGTCCTCGGGGCGGACGAGATTTTCGCGACAGACCAGCAACGCGTGGTGAATGACGTTTTCCAATTCGCGGATGTTTCCCGGCCAGGAATGATGTTTCATCAGCAAGTCCAGGGCTTCGTCGCTCAGCGCAGGTTCGTCCAATCGCAACCGCTCGCCGTACATTCGCAGGAAATGCCGCGCCAGGGGATAGATGTCGCCGCGTCGGTCCCGGAGCGGCGGAATCTCCAGGGTCGCCACCTGCAGTCGATAATAGAGGTCCTCGCGGAATCTTCCCCCGGCGACCGCCTCTTCCAGATTCACGTTGGTGGCGGCGATCACGCGGACATCGACTGGAACTGGCGTGCGCGAGCCAATCCTCACAACTTGCCTCTCTTGCAGGACCCGCAGGAACTTCACCTGCATGGGCAGCGGGAGATCGCCGATCTCGTCAAGGAAGAGCGTACCGCCCGAGGCCGCCTCGAACCAGCCGGCGCGAGCGACGCTGGCACCGGTGAAAGAACCGCGCTCATGCCCAAACAGTTCGCTCTCCACCAGGGTTTCAGAAAAGGCGCCACAATTTACCGCCAGGAAGGGGTTTTTCGCGCGTGGGCTAAGTGCATGAAGATGACGGGCGACGAGTTCCTTGCCGGTGCCCGTTTCCCCCGTGATCAGCACATTCGCGGTGCTGGGAGCGATGAGCTGGATTCTGTCCAGGATCAGCTTTGACTTGGGGTCCTCAAAAAATAAGGCCGTCGCCCGCATATCAACAGATGCGGTCGGCGAAATTCTCTCCCGATTGGACGCAGTTGAGAGAAACATGGTTAACACTCTTGGGCGAAGATGGACGGCCGGGGTCTTCCGTTCGGGGAGCCTTATACTCCACTACTATGATTGACATAGTCACATAATTAATCTCCCGTGTCAATCGGACCCGGGAGGCTGCGGGAGGCCGCCAACATCATCGGCGCAGCCTGGGTCATAAGTCGCCAAGCCGACCCGAGGGCCCAATCATGAGCCGCCCGCCCGTGTCCGATGGAGGCGGGGGCGGAATCGAACCGCCGATGAGGGTTTTGTGAGACCCTTGGCTTGCCACCTGGCTGCCGCGCCGTTGTTCATTCCATTCAGACGACGTTCTGCCTCACTTCCGCGTTCAGGATGATGGCCTGAGCAATGTCCTTCATCGGTCGATTTCTCTGCTGACTCTCGCGCTGCAACGCCAGATAGGCTTCGCGTTCGCTGATTCCCAGGTCCCGCTGCAGAATACCTTTGCTTCGCTCCACGAGCTTTCGTGTTTCCAGTTCCAGTAAAAGTTCCCCGTTCTCCAGCTCCAGTCGGGTGATGCCCAGCTCTACTCCAATCACGTACCCGATGCTTGAAAGGATTTGGAATTCGTGCCGACGATACGGCCGGGGCCGCCAGTGACGAAGGGTGAGTGCGCCAACGAGTTGCGAACGGGACACGAAGGGCGCGCACACCAGCGTTTCCCCGGGGTTTTTCGACCATTCCGCGAAAGCCTTGAATGCGGCGTCCTGGGTGGAATCCGCCGAAACCGCAATCGGCGCGCGTTCGGCCTCGACGGCCCTGGCGAAGCCGGAATCGAGCCGGAGGGGGGTGGGCTCCAGGAAACTGTGCTTCACATGCTTCCAGACCCAGGGCGCGAGCTTGTCGCCCTGGCGAACATATGTGCAGCATTCATCGCAGTTCAAGAAGGCGGTCGCGAACTCCACTGTGCTTGCTAAAGTTTCGTCCACGGTGTCTCCCTTGGAGACGTGGTCGGCAATCTTGTAAAAGGCAGCGAAGATCTCTTCCAACATCTTTGTGCTCCGACTTGCGTGTTAGGGCTGGCCCCGGTTGGCGCCGCTTACCTGTGCATTCTCAGCAAGCAAACGCGTGACATGATTCGTGATTTCGGCCTTCAGATCTCGGTCCAGTTCGCCGCTGGCCCGGCTCGTGAAGCCGGTGTGGATCTCGCGGACCAGCCCGTCACGGCCGACAAAGAACGTGGTAGGCCATGCATTCAGGTTTACGGCCTGCGGGATTTTCTCGTTGATCTGGCCCGGCTCGCCGGCAATCAGGTAGACGTACTCGATGCCGTAACGCTCGATGAAAGCCCGCAGTCGATAAGGGTCCTTCAACTGCTCCGATGGTTCGAAGTCCACTGCCACAATCTCCAGCCCTTGCGCGTGGTAGTTCCGGTAGAGATCCTCGAGAAACGGAGCCTCGTCGTGGCAATTGGGGCACCAACTGCCGGTAATGTTCACCAGCACCACCTTGCCGCGAAACCGGGCATCGCGATCGGAAACAGTCTGTCCGCTGAGATCGGGGAAACTGAAATGCAAAGGCTCATCAGGGTTTCTCAACGTCGTGTGTCGCGTCGGATCATCGGGAGGCGCCAGGCCCTTGAGTCTGGCGGCTGCGGGCCGAAGGGCCACCAGCGTCTGCTTATCGCGGGAACTCAGGATCCCGAGCTTCAAGGTGCCGTCGGGAAGCTGCTTTCCTCCAGATAGAAGGGACGCTCTCCTGTGAAGTGACTGAGGACGAACCTTCCATCCTTATAACTGCCCGCAAGCGTTCCGCTGTCGCCGTCGACGCGCAGGATCGCCGCGGAAATCTCTGCTCCCGACTGTTTCACGAGCAGCCGCCATGCAGACTCACCTTTGGGACTGTTTACTTGAATCTCCCAGAGACCATCGATGTCGGGAACCTCAGAGGCCGGCGGGGATGATGGTTTGTGACGTTCGGCCTGAAACGGATAGGAGTTTCCCGCGCTGCTGTCGTAGGAACCCGTCAAAACGCCGTCCTTTAATGTGGCTCTTAACCGTGTGGCGTAGCTGGCAAATTCAAGAGCCAGACGTCCGTCCTGAAACGATCCCCGCGTGGAAGCGTTCACCGGTTCGTCTCCGTTGAAAAAGTAGCTGCTTGCCTTTCCCTCATTCGCGGATATCTCGATTCGGAACGGGACGGCAACGCCGTTGACGACCACGCTCGCGTCCCAGAGCCCGTCGATTTGTTGGGCCGCGGCGGGGACGCTGGCCGCCAACAGAGTCACGGCAACCAGGCCACCCAACCGGATGCAGGAAGTGACAATCGCGCCCCGAGGTGACGAGATGCGATCAGGTTTTGCGATGAAAGCTCGAGCAGAAGGTCGTTTCATACCGATGTTCCCACGCTGCGAATAAGAAGTTTTTGTCGAGCTGGTTGGAGGCAAACCGGGTTACTTCATGCGAAAACACCGCAAGGCCACAAGCCAAGAGAAGACATGATGGGCAACGTAGCTATTGCCATTATGTCTATTTTTATACTAGAGTATATTGGAAATGAGCGCAAGCCTTTTGTGTCATGCGGGTTTTCCGCAACGTTCGGTCGTCAAGGAGATGAAAGGATTGTCCACCGGCTGTCGTGGGACGCCGGCGTCGGCCTTTTAAGGCGCTGATTCCATTGGCATTGCCCCTGGGTCCAGGGTTTGGATGCGAGCATTTCGACGGAGTTTCATGTGATTCCAGATCGTGAGATAGCGAATGCCGGCCATAACGCGGCCCCCGGGCGTCCGACGATCGCCATTGTCGGCGGAGGGTTCAGCGGCTCGATGCTGGCCGTGGAGTTGTTGCGACGGCAGGCCGGACAGGTTTCCGTCGTGCTCATCGAGCGCTCCCCCGTCCCCGGTCGTGGTGTTGCGTACGGAACGCAATTCGAAGGGCACCTGCTGAACGTACGGGCGAAAAACATGAGCGCCTACGCTGATGTTCCGGACCATTTCGTCAAGTGGGCGCAACGGCACTACAGCTCGTCCGTCAAGCCTGACGATTTCCTGCCCCGGCCGGTTTACGGTCAATATATTTCGTCCCAGTTGCGGGAAGCGACGAGAGCCTGCCCGGCGGACTTGCGATGTATTCAGGATGAAGCCGCCTCCGTGGCCCACACCGGGGACCGACTCCTGATCCGCCTGGCCAATGGCGGGACCGTGATCGCTGATAAAGTTGTTCTCGCCCTGGGAAACTTCCCTCCCGCCGATCTTCAGCTTCCGGGAAAATCGCCCGGCAGTTCTCGTTACGTTCGAAATCCGTGGTCGGGGAATGCCTTTCCATCTGCGGCACAGGATAAGAATGTGCTGCTCATCGGGTCCGGACTGACCAGCGTGGACGTGACTGTCGAACTCCGGGCAAAAGGATTCGAAGGCACCGTCCACATGCTCTCCCGCCGCGGGCTTCTGCCCCAACGTCACGCGGCAGTTCCCTTCCCGCCTTTTCCGACCGAAAACACACCGCACACTGTCCGCGGGCTTTTCCGGCTGATTCGTTCTCAAGTCCATCAAGCAGAGCAACGAGGGTCGAACTGGCGTGCGGTGGTTGATTCTCTGCGTCCGGTGACGCAACGGATCTGGCGCTCGCTGCCGCTGGTCGAGCAGCGGCGCTTCCTGCGGCATGTCCACAGCTACTGGAACGCGCATCGTCACCGCATCGCAGATCGGGTGGCGGATCAACTCGCGCTGCAGCTTCGAAGCGGTCAAATTCAGATGCACGCGGGCCGGATCACCGAATACCGCGAGTGGCCGGGGGGCGTCGAAGTCACATATCGGGAGCGCAAGAGCGGTCAACTGAGGAAGCTGCTCGCGGATCGCGTCGTGAACTGCACCGGACCGGAGGGCGACTGCCGCTCGGTCTCCTGTCCGCTGTTGCGGGACCTTACGCAGAGGAAGCTGGCGCGACCCGATCCGCTCTCGTTGGGTTTAGACATTGCCGATGACGGAGCAGTGCTCGATTCCCAAGGCTCTCCTTCGAGTTTTCTGTACGCCCTGGGTCCGCTGCGCAGGGGCAAATTGTGGGAGTCGGTCGCAGTGCCTGAGCTCCGAGTTCAGGTTGCCGAGCTTGCGAGGCTGTTGATTAAGGGCCTTTGCGCCGAATTGGACTCCTCCATTGCGGCCGGCAATGAAGTATTCGCCTCGATTCACTCGTAAGTCAGAGGATCGAATCCCTGCCGACTTGCCCGGAGAGCGCCTCCGGGAATTCTGATCGTGACAGAAGGAGACATGACGAAGACGGCTGGGCGCGGTCGTTCACTATAGGCACAAGAACGTGAATCTGCGGGGCAACATAAATCTTCCTCTTGTGTCGGGCATGCTGTTAGGATCAGTGCCTGCGTGTGGCTGGGAAGTTTTATCGCGAGCCGGACTCCCGGGGACACGCTGCGTCCGGCAGTGGCCGCGCGTCTGTATGGGACCGGGGTGAAATTGCTTTAGCTTGGGAATCCTGCCCTGGCACAGGCGCATCAGTTTACACGCAACAACGCTCACGCAGAGGACAATCCCATGCTGTTCAAGGCAGATCCGACTTTCTATCCCTCTCCGAAGCTGGCCGCTCAGGCCCCCGCTGAAAAGCTCGCCTACGTCGCGGCGCTCAATGCAAACGGCGGCACAAAACCCGATGCGTTGACAATCGTGAATGTGGACGCTCAGGCCCCCGCCTATGGCAGCATCGTCGGCAGGGTTGACATGCCGAACGTGGGGGACGAACTACATCATTTCGGCTGGAATGCCTGCAGTTCTGCTCTCTGCCCGTATGCCCCGCATCCGCATCTGGAACGGCGCTACCTGATCGTGCCCGGGCTTCGCTCTTCCCGCATTTACGTCCTCGACACGAAGCCCGATCCCGAAAGACCGAAGATCGTGAAGGTCATCGAACCGCAATTGGTTCACGAACGAACCGGATACAGCCGCCCCCACACCGTGCACTGCGGTCCTGACGGTATCTACCTCAGCGCTCTCGGCTCACCGAGCGGGGAGGGTCCAGGTGGAATATTTGCATTGGATCATGACAACTTCGAGCCGCTCGGACCATGGGAGATCGAGCGCGGACCGCAGCACTTCGGCTATGACTTCGCCTGGCATCTCGGCTACGACATCGCCGTGACCAGCGAGTGGGGCACACCCAATATGGTGGAAAACGGGGTCAACCCCGAGTTGCTGCTCAGTGGCAAGTACGGCCATCACCTCCATATATGGGACTTGCGCAAACACCGCCATCTGCAGGCCCTCGACCTCGGTCCTGAGCAGCAGATGGTGTTGGAATTGCGTCCCGCGCACGATCCGACCAAGGCTTACGGATTTGTGGGTGTGGTGACATCTCTGAAAGATCTTTCCAGCTCAATCTGGCTGTGGCACAAGGGCAGCGGCGCTTCCAACGGGCACTTCGAAATCAAGAAGGTGATCGAGATTCCTGCCGAGGCCGCCGATCCCGCGCAACTGCCTCCCTTGTTGCAAGGGTTCAAGGCGGTCCCACCGTTGCTGACAGACATCAATCTGTCAGTCGATGATCGTTTCCTCTATGCCTCATGCTGGGGTACGGGCGAGATCCGGCAGTATGACGTCTCCGATCCATTTCAACCGAAGTTGGCCGGCTCTATTCACATCGGCGGAATCGTGCGGCGTACGCCACATCCATCCCGGCCGGGTCAGCCGCTGAACGGTGGCCCGCAGATGGTTGAATTAAGCCGCGACGGGCGCCGCGTCTTTTTTACCAACTCTCTATACGCTGCCTGGGACAAACAGTTCTATCCGGATGGCATTGGCGGATGGATGGTGAAGTTAGACGTCGCCCCGAACGGCGGGATCGAGTTTGATCCGAAGCTCTTCATCGAGTTCGGCGAACTCCGTCCTCACCAGGTTCGGCTGCAAGGCGGCGACGCATCATCCGACTTCTATTGTTATCCATGAACCCGGCATGGCGCTGGGGGGTGTTGGCACTTCTGGGGGCGTACCATGGGCTGAATCCCGCTATGGGCTGGCTCTTTGCCCTTGCACTCGGCTTGCAGGAGAAGCGCAGATCCGCTGTCGCCGGGGCTTTATTGCCGATTGCCCTGGGTCACGCTTTGGCAATCGCGGTGGCGATCGTCATCCTGGTCTTCCTTCAACATCTGCTGCCCATGGAGGTGTTGAAATGGCCGATTGCTGCACTCATCTTCACGCTTGGCATTTATCGGCTCTTCCGCGCCAGCCATCCGCGTGGCGCCGGCATGCGCGTCGGCGGACGCGATCTCGTGATCTGGTCATTCCTGATGGCATCGGCGCACGGAGCAGGCCTCATGCTCATTCCTGTCTTGTGGTCTCGTCCCACGGCCGCGATGCACCATGCGACGTCCGGAGCAATGACAATGGACGGTGCGCCTTTGACCGCGAGCATCGTGCTGGGCTCGATCCTGTTACATACGGCGGCAATGTTGGCGGTGGCAGGAATTCTCGCGCTCTTGTTCTTCGAGCTCTATGAAGTAGCGGGGCTGAAAGTTCTGCGGCACACCTGGTTTAACTTCGACCTCCTGTGGGCAGTTGCCCTGCTGGTCGCCGCCGTTGTGGTGCTGGTCAGCTGACTACGAGAGGCCATCCTTTCCTGGCGCTTCTGATCCCCTGCAAGCTGCGCCGCGCCGAACTCGTGTCACCTCGAAGTCGACCGGATTCAGCAGCACGAGGGCCGCTGGGTCATTCCGGATCTCGCAGGCAAGGGAAATCGACTCCGTACTGTAACCGTGCGGTGTGAGAAT
>Ga0123355_10005379_pt1 | contig 18724 bp, 6 predicted proteins | sample TergutEmb28metaG_3_FD_89872 | JGI IMG/M metagenome (GOLD analysis project Ga0123355, IMG submission 89872) | Embiratermes neotenicus P1 segment gut microbial communities from Petit-Saut dam, French Guiana - Emb289 P1 | ecosystem: Host-associated > Arthropoda: Insects > Digestive system > Gut ... | reverse complement strand
TTTTTTCCCAGCATTTTTTTATTTGCATAAAAAAAAAAACGGGGTTTGAGAAATCGGCTGGTTTCCACCCCCCCCCCCCCCTCAAATTAAATGCAAGCTGAAAATTCAAAATACAGCGGATTCAGAAATGCTTCGTGCCGATTACCAAATGCATTGTTACCCTGGCGCTGTGTCGGTGGGCGAATAGTTTCGGACGTTTCGAAATATTGTGGTTTATTTATCTTATTATTCTTGGACTGCTGTGAGAACCTGAAATATCATATCATTATTCTGTTGTGGCGTGCAACCTATCCGTTCATCAAAACCATACCGCATGCCAAACAGAACTTTGAAACTTGATGCGGTGATGTGATACATGTGGTGGTATGCGTTCTCCAGCCAGAAATTACATATTCATGGTACTATACATTACAGTGGTTTTAAATGAAACATGGGAGATTTACTGCATCCATACGCTTAATTTTCTCATCCGGAATGAAGCCGGACAAAATTACGGTTTAATTCACTGTTTTATGAGAGCAGAAAATACATTTTGAAAACAGCCTATATCATGTTACGCAGAGTGGTCCGTGTTTGTCAACTTGTGCAGTTAATTCACATTATTCCCCTGACTCTTCGGTCCACCGCCTTACAATTGTTTTATAATCCTCTTACGTCCAATAATTTTAGCACACGTTTTTGTTTGTATTCAAGTCACCATACATTAAAATATTCTGTAAAGAGAATAAGACAGGCAATGTACGTATAACGTAACATCGAGGCGCGTTCGCGTAGCCATTATTGTGGAAAAGCATCGAGTATTACATATTCTGAGTGGGTGTTTGTAGACTTACTTATTCTGCGTGTAAAGCGCATGCGCCCTATCGTCATCTGCGATCTGTCAGTCTCTACCATATTTTTCCACATTATCTAATAAACTGCACGATTTTCGAAAAACGTTACTGAACATAAAATGTAGGTTTTGAATGTCTCTATAACATTTTTCTGAAACTTTACTCATTATAGGAAAAATTAAGAGAGATACTGTCGAAAACTACATAGATATTTATGTAAAGTGCCTGTTTGTCTCGTCATCTTGAAATTTCACAACGGTTTTCGAAAAAATACTCAATATTAAACTTTATGAAAATCCAGTGTGGACGGACAGACAAAGATACGTGACGAACCCAACAGTTGTTTTCTGCAGTTTTTCGAGTGAGCTTAAAACAAGTCATAACTAATTTAAGGAATTAACCGTGTCGTAACTAATTAAACGAATTCACATACGCGTGCTGCAGTCTCTCATCTATAGTAGATACACTTTGTCCAGTACCAATACTGTGATAACGCACAAAAGCAAAGTGCAGTTACTGTTACATACAGAATTATCACGCCTGCCGCCATGTTTGCTGCCTGTACACGGTCATTTCCGTCGGCTCTGCGCGACTTCCCGTATCTTAAACAGTGTGTCTGAAGTCGGCATATCTCGGCGCCAAGCCAAGCGTTTGATTTACAGTACCGTTAGGTTGTCGCGAAGTTGGGAGGAAACATAATTTTAAAGTTTTCCTCAACCTAGGCAAAGTCGTTCCTACATATGTAATAAAGGCGTATGGGCGATGGAGTTAGAACCCCAGTCAATCTTAATATCACACTGTGAGTAGTCTTGTTTTGTTGCCCCTGCCGGCAATGGAACTGCGATTCCCCTGAACCCCAGTACCATTAACAACTGAGCTGTAAATATCTTCCACTAGCCGAGAATCGAACTAACGTCTCCTAACGTAGTCATTTTACAGACTGAGCTATCCAGGCTCTCACACTTCGGGTTCCAAAATAACGCATTTCCCTTCGGTCCGTTTGTCGGGCGTTACCTGCTGTTCCCGTGTTCCTATTTCCGATGTCCCGAATATCCGATTATATCGCCACCGTTGCTTGTCCAGGCTGTACCAGTTAATTAGCTGCCAAGAATAGTACGTTTGGTTCTATTTTCAGTGCATTTTTCGTTCGCTTGTTTTCTGCATTCAGTTGAACCTGGGACGATCCCTGTACCACAACCCTCACCACCTTCCAACTAACAATTATTCTCCTCATGTACGTCGTTATTCACCTCTTAATCCTTCCACACTACAGAAATCTTTTGTTAAGATTTTCTGTACTCTGCACAAGGCCCTGAGACATCAATAGCACTTCTTTTTTCCCAAGCACCAGTCTGTGCGCTGCTTCATCTCTTATTTTTACTCTGATACATCCATTACGTCACATCGTTAAAGTATCACGAAACTACTCTCTCTATTCATCCCCGGTGGTGCAGTTGGTTGAGACACTGCGCTACAAGCCGGAAGATAGCGGGTTCGATTCCCGATGTCTTGAGAATTTTTCATTGACATAATCCTTCCGGCCGCACTAAGGCCCTGGGGTCGGCTCAGCCTATAAGAGAAATGTGTACCAGGAATATTTCCTGGTGGGTAAAGGCGGCCGGTGCATGGGGCTGACAAGCCTTACAACCTTCACGTGCCGATGGTCAAGAAATCTGAGAGTCTAAAATTCCTGGAACCCTCAGGGCCTCTCCAGGCCTAAACAAGGATTGGTTGCTTTGCTTCTTTATCGGAAGACAAGCCGAAGGGTACGTATGGAGAGATGGAAACTGCGTGTTAAGGAGTGCGAAGTTGCAGTCGTGAAGGATTTGTAGACCGTTTTAAATTCAGGGAATGTTTGCTACCACTCTTGTCGGAATATTGTTATTGTCTGTATTGTTCTGTTATTTAAGAATGTAACCAATAAAATGTATGAAACCATAAGGCCTGCCTCCCGTTGTATTTCCCTGAAAATTGGTCTTTCTCGTGAAGTAGGAACGTAGTTTCAAGATATTAGAGAGCAGCTTGCTGAAGGGAATCTTGGTATCCTTGACGAGGAAGTAATATGAGAAAGCAGGAAGTTTCGTACGGACGCTGCATAAACGCTACTTTGATTCAGTTAGTATGATGAGTCTAAGCGGTGTGAGATGTAGACAAATGTGCAGACGTCGTAAATGCACATAAAATTTTGGTAATGTAATGTGAAGGAAGGCACGTCCCAGTGGCCGCGCGGTCTAAAGCCTAGGTCTGCGGCCGCTCGCCTGCTGAGATCAGTAGTTCGAATCTCGCCGGGGGCATGGATGTCTGTCTGTTGTGAGTGTTGTGTGTTGTCAGGTAGAGGTCTCTGGGTCGGGCTGATCATTCGTCCAGAAGAGTCCTCTGACTTTGTTGCGTCGTTGAGTGTGATCTAGAAACCTCGTGAATTAGGAAGCCCTGGTCCAGTGGGGGGCTGCTGCGACAAATAAAAAAAGATTTGAAGGGAGGGTACTAGCTGGATGACCTTGCCGCAGCTGGACAGATAATGCAAAGTGTAGCTCTTTAATTGTAGGCCGGGTAGCTCCGTCGGTATAGCGACTGACTACGGGTTGGACGATCCGGGATCGAATCCCAGTGGGGACGAGATTTTCCGCCCGTCCAGACCGTCCCTAGGGCCCACTCAGCCTCCTGTAAAATGGGTACCGGGTCTTTCCCGGGGGTAAAGTACGGCCGGAGAGTGCTGCTGACCATTCACCCTCTTCTAGTGCTGCGGTCATGGAAGAATAGAGCTATACCACTACCCACCCTCTGGGCTAAACCGGGTCTGTAATTGGATCACTTTACATAGCCCTTTAATTATAAGAATGGTTTCGAAAAATGACTTGTGTCTACATGTTAAGCACTCCAAATTAATTTCATTTGGTAGCTACACACCGCTCCATACGAGCCTTCCAGCCCTCGAAGTGTCCCCTGAAGTCATTTTGCAACAGTGCTTTGAGTAACTGTGCCTTCCTTCCAAGAAAACTCTCGTAACAGGTTGAAGGTTCCGGTGGTTATTTTCCTCAATTTTACAATAAATGTTTGTTTGGAATTCGATCATTTTTTAAATTTAAGCGTGATTTCGGCAAGTAAAACAAACATCGTATGCAAATTTATCACTCAAAACTACGTCAACCTAACGGAACGTGGTTTGACACACGCGGCTGGGAGAAGGTTCAACGGTGGCTAATATATATTCACTTTTGCGATGTACGGGGAAGTTCAGGAACTGCGCACGAAGTATCGTTATTTAATAGTCACTTCTCTTATTAAAATGTATCTTACAGAAACAGGGTATGAGGGTGTGTGTGTTGAATTCGTGTAACTCAGAATGGGCCCAAAAGCCAGGCGTGTGTAAAGCACTGTAATTGAAATGCGGATTGTGTGTAAAAGTGGGAAATGTACTTGTAGCGTAACGTTTTGTCGTGTTTTGATCATCACATCCCTAACCAGACTTAGATATTCGTACCGTTCATCCCACTGAAGCCACAGTTTTGTCAAATGCGACGGGATTTGCTCCATTTGTTATTTTTTGGTCACTGTTCATAACCTCGCACATATTATAGAACACTACTGATATTATTGGTAAAGTATAATTCACCCTAGAACAGGCCACGAAGGTCCAGAGGGGGAGTAGAAGTTTAGCTCTACTCTTTCTTTAACATCGTCGCTAGATGGGGTGGGCCGTCAACGCCACGTCCCGGCCGCTTAACGCCCTGAAAAGTTTCCCGGTACCCATTGCATAGGAGGTTGAGTGGACCCCAGGGCCGGTCTGGACGGGTGCGGAAAATCTCGTCCCGCCACCAAGACTCGATCCCCGGACCGTCCAGCCCGTAGCAAGTCGCTATACCGACTGAGCTATCCCGGTCAACCACTAATATTATTGGGGACTGTGAACAATTTTTTTTGCAGAACTAACTTTTGTTTCGAAGTTGGTTTTGTGACGTTTTTTTTTTCGTAACTAACCTCAAACTTCACACCGTATAAATATATTGTAATTGCTGACCTTGGGACAGTGTTTCATGCACAGTTTTTTTTTTATATTTTTAACATATCTGCATACGTAACTGCATATTCCTGGACGTACCGTATTGCGCTTGCCATAAAACGATTTTTTTTCCCCCTTGACATTTGCCGCATTAAACCGCCCTGCTTTTTAAACCCGGAAGGAACTGTAGGCTGTAAAATCCGTAAATATTCCTTGGTAATAATCGGTTGCGTCATAATACTTGTAGCGTGTGCAGGAAATACGGTGATTGGTAAATATTAAATATTGTGATCGCAGGATTTTATGTCCTTAATTATGCATTACGTAAATCGCATAAGTTCGATCATTATCGTTTACCCTTTTTGTCGACTAATATCGACGACAGATATGGTAACGTTAGTAACCAAATTAGTCATGCATGTACGTAGATCCTCATGAATAATATCTGGTGTTTGTGTCTGATTTTATGCAAAATTGATATTTCTCCATAGATTTTCATAAACATTTCTAGCATAAAATATCACGGTAATCCTTTCAGTGGCAGAGTTGTTACATGTTGAGAGACGGACGGACGTGATTTAACTATTAGGCACTTTTCGAAACTTTTCAAACGCGCAAAAACTTGGAGTTCCTTGACCATCCGCTGCGTTGTACTTGCCTTGTCATTCCTGGTGTAATCACTTTGCAGGCTTCTTAAGCAGTTTGTCCCGTAATGAGAAGCTCCAAGCTTGCAGTACGTTATGGCACCCGCTTAACACGCAGCGGTCAATATATTTACCACCGGTTTTAACATTAAAAAATTCTGCGTTCTGCCCACACAGTGTATTGATGTATTTTGTATGGATCTGAGAACAAACAGTGATTATTTCCCTATACAGCGTTAACTGACTGGTTTTATAACCGAGACGGATTGTGTTTACTGCGCGGTACGAAATGAATTCACGTGTAATGTATAATAACTCTTTGTAGCTCAGTGGTCACTATATGTACCGCCAGTTTAAGTTTCAACAATTCCACGTTCTGCCCACACAGTGTATTTATGTGTTTTGTGTGGGTCTCAGAACAAACAGCAATTATTTCCTTATACAGCATTAACTGAGCGGTTTTCATAACCGAGAAGGATTGTGTTTACTGCACGGTACGAACTGAATTCACGTGTAATGTATATTAAACCTTTGTAACTCAGTGGTCACTATATGTACCGCCAGTTAATATTCAACAATTCCACGTTCTGCCCACGCAGCGTATTTATGTGTTTTGTGTGGATCTGAGAACAAACAGCGATTATTTCCCTATACAATATTAACTGATAGCATTTGTCAGTAAAAATATTTTAGTCTACGCACAACTACTTCTTTTTCAGGCAAATCAGCTACATGTTTCGATCAAAATATATAGCCATCATCATGCGGATTTCGAATACACAAAGGAGAAAATTCACATCTCTATGTGTTTGAGATCTCAAACTTAACAGTATGATGTCGCATAGTATAAGATATACAAAACACAAAGATATATGCAGCCTCTTGTTTCCTCTTTTATCGCAGTCAGCCGCACGAAAGCTGTATGTTTTAGCTGAAACATGTAGCTGATTTGCTTGAGAAATGAATGTGTTTAGACTGAATATTTTGTACTTTTAAGTCTACTGTCGACAACGGCTATGAATTATGTTTATAACCAAAACGGGGCGTGTTTACTGTGCGGTACGAACTGCATCTCTAATTAAGGCCAGTTTTGCGTCTTTGAAGAGTTAACATGCACAATTTACGTAATAACTGCACGGATCTGATGCATTCTTGAGGATCTGATAGTCCACAGTTTGATAAATAAATTTCGTTCCTGTTATATTTAACCGAATATTCAATATTAGGTTACGCTGTATAACATTATTGTCTCAGAAATTGCCTTCCGTGAAAGGGAGTACAGTCAAAGTAACCAAAATGTATTTTCAGAAGCTTTTGTAATATGGCCTGTATACAACAATGAATATGCTGCTTCCTAATTTGCAAATGAGGCGTCCCCGTTGTTTTTCTATATTTAAAATATGTAATTTGACAGTCTAACACAACTTTGTATTGTATAAAATATATATAAATGATATTTAAAAGTTAATTACAGCTACATGTTTCGGCTTTCCCTTTTAAGCCAAGCTTGAAGATGGCTGAAAAAAGAAAGCCGTAACATGTAGTTGTAACTGTCTTTTAAATGTCATTTGTGTATATATATATATATATACATATATACATATATATATATATATATTATACAATAAAAAGTCGTGTTAGACTGTCAAATTATATATTTTAAATATTCTGCTTCCTCTTTTCTATGGCAGGTCTCACAGAACGCATAGACATGCCTACACTTTACAGTGTAAATTGCCGATATGTACGGTGGCCACGTTGTTGAAAGGAAATGTAAGTATTGTGGTGGTGTTTGGGTATGATTCTAATTCTCATTCCATGACCCTAACTAGCTACATAGAACAGAGTCCTGCCTAAGAAGCTATCAGTTCCTTAGCTAGGAAAGGAATTTTCCACATTCTATGGACCCTTACTTCCATTCGGCTGCTGACATCGGCCCGCCGCTGGCTTCAGAGACTGATGAATTCAGTCCACATTCTCCCACCCCACTTATTAAATCCATTTTGCGTGTAGTTTTATCGTCGCATCTTACGTCCGGGTTTTCCAAGCGATTTCTTCTCTCCAGGTTTCCTCACCAACACGCTTTTTTTTTTATTCTCTTCCCCTTTGTGCCATGTACCTCGCTCTTCTTATTCTCCTTCATTTTGCCACTGTAGTAATATTAGGCGAGGTGTGCGATTAATGAAGCTCCTTACTGTGTAGTTTTATCGGATCCCCAATTCCTTCATCTCTCCTTACTCAAAATAATCTCCGCAGAAATGTTCTGAATTCGATTCATAGTCTTCCATCGCGTCCGTGTCGTCTCTGGGGCCCACCAACCTTACTGTTAAATGGGAACCGAGCTAAAGCCACCGAATCGTGAGGCTGATCACTCACATTTATGTAGTAGCGAGGTTAAGACTGCTTGGAGCTCTGCCTTCACTCCACCCTCACCTATTATTAATCTCTGGGTTACGCAAGCCTTGCTAAAGAATTCGTCCAAGCCTGACACTGTGCCATTTTCTTTACGTTGAGTTATTAAAGCCTCTCCCTGTCCCAGTGTGGAAGATCACCCCTTGTCAGCTGCCTGCTACTGCTTATTGCATGTAATATACGTATTCGCAGTTGCCTTTCACACCTACAGGACTTACCCTGGATTCTGTCCACGTTCTGAAGTCAGAGACCCATTTAATATTGTTTCTATACCTGAGTGATCATTAATTTATTAATCTGGTACCATTTTCTGTTTGAAGTCTCAGCTAATACACATACCCACAATTTTGTTAGTAACAAGGCAAGCAAGTATATCCCGGGCCACCAACAGGCAGTGGTGCTTGTTTAGTAAAGCTAATGAAATATTTACTGGTGTGTTCCGTGCCTTTCGTACGCTACAATAACAACAGTTCATAACAGGTGTGGTCCCTAGGGTCAAACGGTATATAGGTGCAGGGTCTGTTGCTTTCATTTAGGTTAATGTAGTTTGTGATTTTGACCACGAGTCTCCAGGGAGCAGTTCCACATCACTGGCCGAGCACCAGCAGCAACTGGCCGCGTTTTCATTTATTTACAAAGATACGTAGTATTTATTTTAACGTTCCTGATGTTTGTTCCGAAAGGGTTTAACTGCGAACTTTGTACTCGGTTACCGCACTTGAATGTATCTCAGCGGCTTGTGCCTTGAATACACGGTACTTACAGCAGGTGTCGTTTACGTATTGGAGCGTTAGAGCAAATCTCATTTTGTCTGCAAGGCATGTGTGTGTGTCCGAATAAACACAGGTAATTTTTCTATACGTGTGCGAGTTAGGCTGTTGGGGGGGGGGGTGGGGGGGGGGGGGGGGGGGGGGGGGTGGGGGGGGGGGTGGAATTGAGAGAGAAAGAAAGACAATTAAAAAATACATTAAATTAAATAAATAAGAAAGTGTGAAATGAGACTGCGTAATTAACTCCATAGACAGTTGCCATCTTGAGAAGCTGATAATTGTTGAAATGGTCAAGAAATTTCCCGCACTTGAGGGAATTTGTCAGTCGATTATTATGTTTATAAGAGCCGCCACTGATTGTGTTTCTGAGTTAGACAAGTCCCTTCCACAGACATCATATTTAAGTTTAATTTTAAAATTATAATTTCATTTATGTCCAGGTCTTTCTACTAAATCCTTATGTGTACTTTTTTCTTTTGCGTGCTACATGACCTCTCATCCTCTTTCTTTTGATCAGCCTAATATTACTTGATGAACATTAAGTATTATGGAGCTCCACATCATGCATTTTACTCTATTCTATACCAAATTCCTCCCCCTCTTGGAATAAATATTCTTCTTCGCAACATCTGCAACATCCCCTCTATGTTGTCTGCCGTGGGATGGAGTCAAATGATCAGAGAAAATAATTAGTTAGGAATAGTACGCATACAAAAGTTTTTGTTATTTTTTTAATTTATTTAATTATGCGGAAATTCGTAACGCTTACGGAAATGACGTGTGAAATGTTCATTTCCTTTTCCTCTACAGTTTTTCGTCTCACCAGTTTTTTTGCCGTCACAAGTCTTCGGCCATCTGCTGTCTCGTATCTTCATACACAGTGTCCGGCATTGCTGTCTGAATTTAACCAAACTTAGAAAGATCGCGTGTTTTAGTTTATAGGATATCGAATTTCATGAAAATCTGTTCAGTTGCCTTTGTGTCGTTCCCTGCTTTCACACAGACAGACGGGCAATGATTTTCATACGCAGGCGTTCCGCTGGTATGCAAACACGCGTTTAGAGCACCATTTTCTTAAAGTAGTGCATCTGAATGGCACAGGCGTTCGCTAAGGGTAAGAAGTACATAAATATACGTGAAGACTCACAAAATTAATTTTCTTTATAAGAACGAACAGTCGGTTCTTCTCCATGATCAATACGAACCTGCCTTTCTAAGTCCTGAAAAGCCTTCCATCCTCTCTAGCGCAATATCGCGGTCCATTCATGGGAATTCCAAAGCTGTTTCTTACGTCCGGGTTGTGTGTGAGATGACGCCAGGTGCGTGACGGTTTCATGGCCTGATAACAGCAGCGCAGTGCTCTTCCTTGCGGTTATTCCTCTCAGGAAACTCGTGTTGTCTCCAAAGAGATGGCCAGTAACGTTTCTTGCGTTATAAAGACTGCATATCGTTTCTACGGGAGAAACGTGGGCAAAGGGGCTTAGGGATATTTTAAAATTTGAAGCCTGAATTTTATTGAAATACTACGTAACAAATGTGTTGCTGGAGAGAGATGGAGATCAGCCGGACTGGTAGTTCGAGAAGTATTACGAACGGTCAAGGAGGAAAGTAACATCTACATACAGTACAAAAGAAGGGAGGCTGGCTGGATTGGTCACAGTTTGCGTAGGAACTGCCTTCTAAAACGCGTTATTGAAGGAATGATAAAAGGGAAGGATAGAAGTGACAGGAAGAAGAGGGAGAAGACGTCAGCTACTGTATGACAAGAAAACGAGAGGATACTGGAAAATGAAAGAGGAAGCAGTAGATCGCAGTCTGTGGAGAACTGGCTTTGGAAGAGAGTATGGACTTGCAAGACACACTGTTGGATGGGTGAATGAATGTACGAGGCCTATCCGGAGAGTATCTAAGTCATTTTGAATATCTTGAGAACCGGTCGCGTGGCCTTGATGTAACTTGGCAGCCAGTCAGAGGAGACCTTACTGCGCAAAGGTAGACAGACACTCTCCCGTGGGGCTAGTAAGTCGGCAGTGAGACGCCGTTGACTGAGCTTGTGTAATGTTTGACCGTCGCATTCACAATGACCGAGCGAGCAGATCAGCGAATCTGTATCAGTGTGCTTGCCCATTCTACAGCTCTCATGCAGGCTTTTTTTTTTTGGCAAAACTTCGCATCACCCTGATCTGTCAGAACTACTACAACTCATATTTGTCTCCCTGCGACTTCTGGTTTTATCCAACGCTAAAATCGCCTTTGAAAGTGAGGATATTTGTGAATGCGACGGTAACACAGTACACAAGCTCAGTCAACGGCGTCTCACTGCCGACCGACTAGCCCCACGGGAGAGTGACTATTCACGGATGAGCAGTAAGATCTCCTCTAACTGGCTGCTAAGTTACATCAAGGTCACGCGACCGGTTCTAGAGATATTCAAAATGGCTGGATACTTTCCGGACAGGCCTCGTATGTATAACAATTCTGACCACATTTTGAAGGTCGAAATATGTTATATTAAATTATATATATGCAGTTGTGTTGACTGTTTATTTACATAATAATCGAATGAGTATGTAACACTTTGTATCCTACGTCAGAGTAAACATGGTGTGAATTCTACAGGCCAGTAGGTTATTTTTGTGTAGGGAACCTGTCACTGTTTAATCTGAGTCCTGCGAAAGTTAGGCACTTCTTGGGGGAAACAGGAGTTTTCTGTTGCTGAGGGCGGAATTGCCATGCTTGCGTATGTAACCTGAATACTTTTCTTTCTTACTTTCCTTGACTCTGATGATGAAGCCAGCAAACTTGCTCTGAAACGCCGGCAAGACAGTCTGCTGCCATGCGCTGCAGTCATCTCAAATTGGGATCAAGAGGTTTGATTTTATTACTCAGTTACAAGAGAGTCTGGCATCATGCAGCGGCTGCATATTCAGCGAATCGCCTTGAGCGAATTTCGCCTACGAAGATAAAAAGTGTTCCACTTTTGTGTTGTTTAATGACGCTGTGAGTTTATGATATAATGTGGTGGGTGTAGTGAATGAATAAATGCATGCGGGGCGTTGGTGGGATGATAGTGACAGGGGAAAATTGAGGTGCTTGGAAACAACACTGTCCCAGCGCTACTTTGTCCATCACAAATCCCGCATGGCCTGTCATGCGATCGAACTCTTTATGTCCCATCACCAAGACACCCAAATAATTTTAATTCATAAAAATCTGTACAACCACTTTTCATTAATAAGAAGGAAACCAATGAAACTGAAACAACTCACATTGCGCTGTGTAAATCATCTCTTTGGCACAACTACAGTGCGCAAGTCGGGGGGAAGGAACAGCTGAGTAATGCTTCTCTGGCCCTTGCGGCTTCCCAGAGACTTCTTCACGTCTGTATTATTGCCGACAAATTGCGGCTTTGGCCACCTCCACTATGCCCCTTCATTGGTTCCTGTTTAGCTCTTCGGTCTTCCAGTTCTTGATCCCCAGGATTTTCACATCCTCTTCTATGCTATCTCTTTGAACGTTTTCCTTGTGCCTTCTGGCTTTGTAAAGTTCGGTTTCTTGCAGCGGTTCATGTTTTCTGATCTTGAAATATGTCTCAGCTCCTTCTACCATTTACATTAGGGGCGTTCGCAAAATTGCGAAACACCACTTTTAGCATTGTCATGTCTTTTTTTTTAAGTGAGATATTCCCGTTGTATTTTCTATGATCAATATATGTAGTGTAAAATTATAAAATTATGTAGTCACACATAACTCTCAATTTATTAAAAGCACTAGTTGTATTTCTAGCACTTCTAATAAATTGAGAGTTGTGTGTGACTATATAATTTTATAATTTTACACTACATATATTCGTCATGTCTGCCCGTCCTTCCGTCTGTCCGCATGGAACAACTCAGTTCCCACTGGAAGGATTTTCATGAAATTTGATATTACAGTATTTTTCGAAACTCTGTGGAGAAAATTCAAGTTTCATTAAAGTCGGACAAGAACAAAGGGTACTTTACATGCAGATCGATATACATTTTTGATCATATATATATATCTCTCTCTCTCTCTCTGTTCTTCTTAGACAGAAATTTTTCAGACAAAAGTTGTAGAGGAAATCAAAACACACCCATTTTGTGTTCAGTGACTTTTTTTTTTCTAAAATCGTACCGTTTATGATATAATGTAGAAAAATATTGTAGACCGGGACAGGCCACAGATGACAGTATGGCGCATGCTGGATAACTAAGGCTACAAACATACACATAGGTTGTGTAATACGTATTTATTTTCTACTGCAACAGTGGTTTGACGAAAGCGCCTAAATTATAACGTTAAACGTACATTGGCTGGCTTGTTATTTCTTCTCCCATATGTAATTGACAAATATCGCAGACAATATCGGTATGTTATGTCCTCGTCCCCGCAATGCATTATGGGCAGTTTGAGAAATGTTCTGAGCTTACTCTGTCCGTAGACAACATGTAGGTAACAAGAATCAGCATTTTTAGCCGCGTGGTTAAAGAGTCGGCACTGACCGGCTCTCACCTGACAATATTTTCAGTGCCGAGGGGCGGCCCGTCGGTTGGTATGTAAACCACTTTTGCAGAACAAGTAAGTGTCGCCGTTTGCCTTTTGAGAGACAGGAGCGTCTTCTGTTTGAAGACGTATTTTGAGCAGAAAGAATCGGGCTGATTTTATACACGGCTTTAAAGATAAATCAACGAAAGTTATTTTTTCCACTCTCTTTGCATAATCGATTTCCTTATCTTATATTCTTACCAGATAAAGTTGGCGTGCCGTGCCGTGTCAGCTTGCTTTGTTTATTGAAACACATAGCGATTTGGTTCGAACTCTTTAAAGCTTTCGGCTTGTGTTCTGTCGGAGCCTTTTTGGAACATGACGTATGGCATGGGCTGTTTTGACTGGGGCTTGGTGTTGGTGATTTGTTCATCTCTCGATATTTCGGAATATTACCCTAAAGTAGGCCACGGCCGTTTCCATCTAGATACTCTGTTCCTTAAATATCATCCAGTCATATAACACTGTATAAGGTTTGATTTACGGATTGCGACCTTGATAAGCCACAGATTAATTAATTAATTAATTTATTTATTTTGATATTCATGGGCCGGGATAGCGTTGTCGATATATCGAATTGCTACGGGCTGGACGGTCCGGGTATCGTATGCCGATGAGGGCGAGATTTTCCGCACAGCCAGATCGGCCAGGGGCTCACCCAGCTCTTGTACACTGGGTACTGGGTCTTTCCGGCGGGGAAGGGGTTAAGCGGCCGGGGCGTGCGTTTTATCCGCCCACCCTCATCTAGTGCCGTGGTTAAAGTAAGGTAAAATTAATGTAAAGCAATCCCATTTGAGGCCTGTAAGGCACTTAGGGCTTCAGGAGGTTGAGGCTCCCAGAATTTCTATACAATCGGCACATGAGGTGGTAAGGTTTTCAGTTGTACTCACCGGCCGCCTTTACCCCTATGAAATATTTCTGGTACTCATATCTGTTACAGGCTGAGTCGTTACCGAGGGCCATTGGGCAGTCGGAAGGAAGTCAAAGAAACACCCCAATGACTCGGAAATCGAATCCGCGACCTTCCGGCTTGTAGCGCAGTGGTTAAAGAAAGAGTAGAGTTACACGTCTACCTCTTGCTCCCCTCTGTCAGTTCAGTGTCAAGGCGAGTGGGTCCGAGAGATGGTGTGGACGTTGTAGCGGTGTACAAGTTTGCCGCTACCGGCGAATAGACTGGTCACTATACTGACTGAGCTATCCAACCTCCGTACAGATAATAATCTCGGTATTTATTTACCCAGTTTGTGGAACGATTTGGTGAATGTCTTAGGCTTATTGTAGTATTGTGTTATTTAGAAAAGTGTATGAAAGAAGCATATTATGTGTCGGTCTTTCAGCGTCTTGTTCCTAGAGGCGCTGACAGCACGCTGACACAGATGTTCTTTGTTTGCAGCGGCCATACGCAGGTTCCGCCATCGTGTAGTGAGCTCAATATAGAGAGTAAACTTTAAAGAAATCCGATTTATATTCCACCCTTCTCTGAGACGTGGAATAATCTTTATGGGCCGGAACAGATGCCGTGTAGAGACGGGGCACGAGAAAGAACAGGTAGAGATTCTACATCAGTTGATGGATGGGCGTTTACAAATGTAGGAATATTTTATCACCGGTCGATAGCTTTAACGGTGAGGTTTGTAGCGAGACCTTGGCGATTGTCTAGGCAGTGAGAAGCGATTTCTTCCGCCTTACATGAAAGCAAGTTAGGAAATGTATGCATATCGCAACAATTCTGTTTCTTCCAATTATGAAATTTTAATTACCCTTATAAGCGTAAGATTATGGGGCAAATTTATTGGATATGAGGGGGCACGTGGTGGCGCAGTTGGTTGAGGCACTGCGCTACAAGACGGAAGGTCACGGGTTCGATCCCGATGGTGTCATTGGGATTTTTCATTGACAAAATCCTTCCGGTCGCACCGTGAATCAGCCTCTATGAGTACCAGGAAGTACACGTTCGCAAAACGACGAAATTGCCTAACAACGCATTTTTCAGAACGTATCCCCGTCGTTAAGCGACGCTTATCTGTAATTTTTGTACGATGAGGTGCTGTTAAAATCTCCTTCAAACACAAGCTGGAGGACTATTCCTTTTTGGTTGTCCGAGACTATTTACTCAATACATTCGCAGCTACCCTCCACATCACGCAATGCTTTAGACCATGGAATTTCCTGGCATTCGAATTTTTTTTAAAATTAAACAGCAAATAATATTCATGTACATGAAGACAAACAACTAGACCACAATTAATTAACGAAAATAATGAATAAGCTTTAGACAACAGGCAGACTGCCATGTTCTGTAAACGAAATGTGAACCTCGTAAACCGATATGCGGTTGCGTAACAAAACATAAACTCGTTTTCAAAATACGAATATTGTTTTATAGTATACCCTCTGGTTTATTAACGCCTGAACGAGTGGACCTCGTCAAATAAAAATGTAAATGATTTTGAGTGAAGTTTAATTAATTATTATTTATCATATAATTGACTATAAATTATTTAATTAAAATAAAAGTAAAATAAAAATGAATGTACTTAATTGTAAATCAATCCTTTAAAGAAGAAACACAGACCGCTTTATTTAAAGACCCAGTTCTAACCGCACAGTAAACACTTTTAATCGCGGTTATAAAAACCAATCAGTTTATGGTGTAAGTGGCACAAGTCGCTGTTTTTTCTCAGATCCACACAAAACACATAAATACAGTGTGGGCAGAACGTAGAGCTGTTGAATGTTAAACTTGTTGGTACATTAAGTAACTAGTAGGCTTTAAAAGTTTACTGTTTAAATTATCGTTGTTTATTGCAATGTAAATGTTCTGCAAAAACCCTGGGGTTCCGCGAATACCATTGTGAAACTGTTTTAGCCAAAGAATTTCTGGAGATAGGTTAATTGTGGGTGATGTTCAAACAAGGCTGCGGTGTTTACTGCTGCTTTGTGGTTTTTGTTTCTGTTTTTTTTAGAGAGAGAGAGAGAGAGAGTTATCTATGCAGCCTTTGATATTTACTGGAACACATTTAAAAGTTATGTATCAGAATTTCATGTGAGATGCTTAGGAAGATGCCAACTCGCCCGGAAATGAACCGCAGCCCTTGTTTACATGTAATGTGAAGGAGACCTTTCATAGCTTACTGGTTTGAAGACTATTGCATACCTGTTTTTGTTGGGAAGGACTTGAAGAAAAAGGATCACTTGGAACTTATGGGCATGGATGAGGGAATAATATTAAAATTTATGTTAAAAATGTGAGATGGAAAGGTTGGACTGGAGACATCTTAGATCAGAGAATGGGCAAATGGGAGCTGTTGTGCACACGATAATGAACCTTCGTGTTCTAGAAGTTGCGATAGATTTCTTACTGGACTGAGATAAACAGATATTTATATAACTGATATTGTCCCTTTCCTACTAATTAAGTCGGTACATGGAAATTATCGAGTTTACCTTCTGAAACCAAGTGGATACTATATGTACCACCAGGTTTAACATTCACAAATTCTATGTTCTTCCCACACAGTGCATTTATGTGTTCATGTGGATCTCAGAACAAACAGCGATTATTTCCCTGTACACCATAAACTGACTGGTTTTTATAACCGAGACGGAGAGTGTTTACTGCGCGGTACGAGCTGAATCTTTAATTATAATTCAGGTTAATATTAATCTTTAAATGGTTAATAGAGCAGTAGCCTATGGAGTAACCCATGGGCTTGCCTATATCAACACTGTTCAAAGCGCTGCAGTAAAATTCGACCTGGGGAATTAGTTCAATTTCCAACATGTCATACAAGATATTTTTCGTGTTCCGATTCTCCAGGCCGACCGTGGGGAACAACCTGTAGCTTTTTCCCTACCGTAAAGTTTCTGGAGCGTGTAGGTAACCCCTCCTGCCATCTAATGCTAAGAATAGGAAAGCGCGGAGTTTTAACTGCACGCCCCCTTACGTCGTCATGGCGTGACGCTGAAACTCAAACACGACTTTACTTTTCTGGTAGGAAGTAAATTCTTTGAAGGATATCGTGAGTAAAATTTGTGGATTCAGTAGAATGTATAATTCGGTCTAATAGTTGGAAAATGGGTAAGAAATACCTTGAAAATTTTGGAATGTGTGCTGGAGAAGGACGTAGAAGATCAGTTGAACCGATCGTGTGAGAAATGAGGAAGTTTTATATAACGTTCTGGTCGAAATGAAATAAAGTAAATAAAATAAAATAATACAAAGGAAGTCTAGCTGGAATTGTCATATCTTGTGTAGGAACTGCCTCTTAAACCACAAGGGACTAGAAGGAAAAGAGAAGACAATGGGCATCGAAAGAAACAGCACTAGTTCGCACTCCGTGAAGAATTTTCTTAGGAAGAGGGTACGGACCTGTCGTAAGGAGGATACGGACCTGTCGTAAGGAGGCTAGTACCTGTCCTTAGGAGGCTACGGACCTGTCGTAAGGAGGCTACGAACCTGTCGTAAGGAGGCTACGGACCTGTCGTACGGAGGCTATGGACGTGTCGTAAGGATACGGACCTGTCCTGAGGAGGCTACGGACCGGTCCTTAGGAGGCTACGGACCTGTCGTAAGGAGGCTACAGACCTGTCGTACGGAGGCTATGGACCTGTCGTAAGGAGGATAAGGACCTGTCCTGAGGAGGCTACAGACCTGTCATTAGGAGGCTACGGACCTGTCGTAAGGAGGCTACGGACTTCTCGTAAGGCGACTACGGACCTGTCGTAAGGAGGCTATAGACCTGTCGTAAGACAGACTACTTGGCGATGAAGTCAAGTGTACGCAGGTAATCTCATTGCAACTTAAGTCTGTTAAAAATGTGTTGCGAGAAATAATCGCTGTTTGTTGTCAAAATCATTCGAAACACTTATACACGCACTTTATGGGCACAGTACAGAGATATTTAAAGTCCAAATAATCTAAAATGTGTTTTAAAGTGCTCCAAGTGTTGATTTGTTTAATTCAGTAGCACTGTCATTTCTTGATGAATTTCCATCATTTGTCATCATTACTTATCATCAGCCGTGAGCCCTTCTCAAAACTACGGAAGCTAAATAATAAAAAGGAGATAAATGGATCAAGTAACAGCAACTGCAGAGGGTGCTGATACTGTCAAGGAACGCTGAGATATATGGAAGTCAAAAAGTCCTAAATTTTCAAAAAAAAAGTACGAATTGTTTCTTGTGTCATCCTCCACATTTAAATGCGTATCAAGGTCACGCAGAAGCAGGTCGAAAGTGTTGGTGGTGGTGGGGACATGTCCTGTAACAAACAGTTCGATAGCATTTCAAATTACTGCCATATTGATTGACATTCACACAGCATGGTGACTGTACTTAGTATTGGGCCCGTAAGACTGAATGTGGCGTTCCATTTGTGGAGGATTGAAATATCTTTCTCTTTCTTTCCTTGGATGAGTAATCCGTGATTTTGTTTCTTTAGTTCTTAGTTCCTACTCTTTGTACTAACTTCTTTGAGTCAGTAAAAGCTTTGTGTCT
>Ga0123355_10005378_pt1 | contig 18726 bp, 10 predicted proteins | sample TergutEmb28metaG_3_FD_89872 | JGI IMG/M metagenome (GOLD analysis project Ga0123355, IMG submission 89872) | Embiratermes neotenicus P1 segment gut microbial communities from Petit-Saut dam, French Guiana - Emb289 P1 | ecosystem: Host-associated > Arthropoda: Insects > Digestive system > Gut ... | reverse complement strand
TAATGGCCGTGGGGACCCGTTGCGCTAACCACGTGACACCCCTCTATCCACAAAAGTTGGCACTAACTTCGCCTACCGGCGGCGGCCACTCTGTCGGTATGGTTCGCTCGCGGACTAAAGCCATGGAGTTTAGTTTTTAGTTTAGTGTAAAGAAGTTTTATGTTTGAATACTGACAATTTGTTTTGTAATACACACACGCGCACTCACGCACACACACACACTCCCACAGCCACGCCCAATCTGTTGTGGGATCAGTGGTGTGTCTTGTCTTGCAATTGATGGTTTCCTATAAACAAGGAAATATGGTATTTCAGCAGGCAGACCCCATGTGGTGTATAATGTGTCAAAAGTTAGGATTCTGTTAGGATGGGACTGTGGGATGTTGGTTATGGACTGCTGTGTACCACATCTGTTCTACACAGATATGGTGTCACACAGCTTACTGTCTGTTGCTAAGAAACCTTGTTTGGGATTTGCTGAACTATACATGAGAGTAAAAATTGGAGAAGTTTTGTTTAGATGTGATACCGCTTTCTGTCACAGTGGTTGTGTGATTATTGTAGGTAGAAGAGCGTTCTGTAGCTGTCGCAGCTGGGAATGGTGACCATTTGTGATTGAAACCACTTAATGATAAAAAGGCAAAGAAATATAATGTCAGAAGGAAATATTGCGGTGTGACACTGTGTTGTTGGGTGACTAGTTGCTGATGTGTCGAAGGATTACAGTGCCTCCTGTTCAGGGTGTTGGACCGCTTCACCCTGCAGGTGCAGACACTGCAATCCTTCAAAGTGTCAGTAACTAGTAGCCCAGTGCCACGGTAGCTTCACTGTGAGTACCTCAAATGTTGCGATTTAGAGGAACCGACCGTAGGTGCAACTGCTGTCTGTGGTACATGTAATTGTAACTGTGCCTAATACAACCTGGTCTTGTCTTGCACCATTTGAGCCTCTCATTTTGTTCATTTGCTTTTATTATTACTGTGAGAAACTGCTGATGTTTTTCTATGAGTTATGTTGCGGTACAGGCATTATGTTGCGGTACAGACATTATGTTGTGGTAGGGCATTATTTGCGGTACGGGCATTATGTTGTGGTACAGGCATTATGTTGTGGTACAGGCATTATGTTGCGGTAGGGCATTATTTGTGGTATGGGCATTATGTTGCAGTACAGGCATTATGTTGCGGTAGGGCATTATGTTGTGGTACAGGCATTATGTTGCGGTACAGGCATTATGTTGCGGTACGGGCATTATGTTGTGGTACAGGCATTATGTTGCGGTATGGGCATTATGTTGCGGTACAGGCATTATGTTGTGGCACAGGCATTATGTTGCGGTACAGGCATTATGTTGCGGTACGGGCATTATGTTGCGGTACAGGCATTATGTTGCGGTACAGGCCTGTGCTGAACTACTGTTAATTTAAAATGATAAATAAGTTTTGTTTAATTATGGTTTTGGAATTTCAGGTGTGGTTGTGTTCTGCAGCAATAATGTGTATTGTATGTGTGTAAATGTGGTGTACAGACTTGTTTTGCATTGTCCAAAATATGGATTTTATGTTGATGTGGCTGCAGAACTGTGGTAATTGGGTTGCACTTTTGTTGTAGAACATTCTGTGCTGGTGGGCCAATAGGGTCAGGCAGCATGCACATGAATGAAGCTACGTGCACACATTGTAAATTGAATGCAACCACCAGATACACTTTATCTAGGGAAAACCTGCAATAATCTGCTTTACATTAAAACATGAATATATTCTGGCCTTAAAAGACATTTTCTCATGATAGTTTTTTTGTTGGTTTAATTGACTTTTTAAAGTTTGGTTATAACTACATGGTAACATGCAACAGCATAAGATGGTGTCACACAGTTAGTTACGTGCAATATGAAGCTACAGTTGCATGAAACTAATTGCTTTAAACTAGTTGCTCTGGTATGTGTGTGCCCCATTGAGATCATGAGTATTGGCACCTTTTCTTCACGTCCATTAAGCAGTTAACGTTGAAACAGCGGTGTGCTGCATAATTGAACTGACATCTAACCTCTCCCCTCCCACCCCGACATGAACGCTTGTGGCACCTGGCTCGTCTGTGACCAGGGAACATGCTGATGTGACCCAGGGGGACCAGACATAACATTGTGCTTCCTCTGGTGGACACAGCAGCAGGCATCATATAAGGCCAGCTGCTGAATCATTGTGCCTGTTTGGTGTTATGCTGTCGTTATTCAGTGTGTTTAATTTATCACTCCTCTGGGCATTGCAGCCATCATGGGAGGTACTGATAGATACAGGTTGGACACACTGAAGCTGTCATGCTTGATGCAGCCAGTGATAACAGGAACACCGGTAGCAATGTGTTATCCTTCTTTAAATTGCTTGCCTAGAATTGTGGATCTGCTTTAATTCTGTTTTACTTTGAATCCCACAGTTTTATGTGTATTGCATTTATACTGTATATCTTTGGTCTCGAATTTTGAAGGCCAAGTTTTAGCAATTTTAGAAGTGAGGTCAAACAGTTACTGTATTGTTGAGTAAAGAGAGACCAACTTGTCAGGCCTCAGCCTGCATACGGATACCACACTACCACAGCCAAACCACAACATAACACCAACACACATCGAACCAGATCAATACAACCCATGAAATAACTCAACAAATAAGTCGTAAGATCCTGAGGATGGATGTATTAACATCCGAAACATGTTGAGCATTAAATAAAGAAATAATAAAGCAAGTGACGTCAAGTTGGTCTCTCTTTACTCAACTATCAAGATGGTGCACGCTCCAATAAACATAAGAGTTATTGTGTTATTTTAAGTAGTAAAGAAATCTGGCCTGGTTGCTGTGCTGCTTGTTTGTGCCCCAAATAAGCTTGGTTGCAGTGGAGATGGATTAATTGGTGGAATGTTGTAAAGATAAATAATTTGTTGTATCACTGGACTGATTTGTCGAGATAAAATTTTGGAACATGCATTCCAGTAGACATGCAGCAACTTCATATTGATAAATCTTGAATAAAGCACAAAATGAGACACACTTAAAAAGTTTGATGATGTAGCGAAAGGGTTAATATTTATCAGAAACTTCTTTTGTAAGGATTGATTTAATAGCGAACTTCAGTTATGGCATTGATTTAACATGGACATGCAGCAATTGGCCACGCCAAGAAGCCTCTGTTTAATGTGTCAGTGGACTGGCGGTGTTGGTGAAATGTCTACCGAGTTCAACAGGAAGTCTCAAAACTAAACAGCATCTTCACATGGACAGTATTGCAACCTGCAAATATTCGCACAGGCTTTGGATCAGCTTTGTATTATTTATTTATTTTTTGTATGCAACATTGCAGGATTTGAAGACATCAAAATGTGCAGTTTGGTGACGCGACACTCTGCCACTTTTATTCTGAACTCAGATGAACAGCAACAACAAATCATCATCAGAGTACTGTGCGATATTATTTTCTGAAAACGGTTAATACGGCTTGATATAACTACATGTAGCCATACAGTGTTCAGGAGCTGGACACAAGGACTGTATTTTTCACAGATCAGTATGGACTGGTTTCTTCACTCTGTAAATTATCTATTGTAATAATCTTACATGAAACTCTGTAACTTTGTGATACAGTGTGCAAGCTGGATTTATTGCAGAATCATCAAATTTCCATCCCTCTACACTTAAACTCCACATGCAGCTGCATCCTGTTGATTTTCTTTCACCTCCTCTTCAGTGGAGTCCCCCATTTTCCGTCCAGGTCTACATGTTATCTGAGTTCTTGTAAGGTTATTCAAAATTGCACTGATTGACATTTTACTGTGCCCTCGTGCATCTGTAAGGCATGTTACGGTGCTCCCATCTGTTAAGCATTTGTATAGACTAGAAAATAGTATATTACTGTTTGTACAGAAATCCTAATCCATATTATAAGAATGGGAAGTGTGTGGGATCAGCAGTCATTCTAATTTTGTGTGCTGAATTGTACTGTATTGAGACAAGAGTTGGATTGAAAGTGATAACGGCATTGTTTTGGAGTTACTCTGTATTCAGTTGCAATGTCACTGCCTTATACCTCGGAAGCAGGGTTTGGTATTACTTCCCTAATCTTGCCTGTTCCAGTAGAAAATACATATAGGTTTTATGGTGCTCAGAGCAACTCAGTGTGTTGCTGTGTCGATATGTTAAGGAGAGTACAGCATGCTTTTGCAGTCCCTGCTTTGCTCTTTTGGTGGCAGCTGCTTCTGTTGTGCGCAAATGGTACACAGATTTGTGCTTTCTTGTAATATTTAAGGTATGTTTCTGTGGAAAGTGTGCTGTATGTTCAGGTGTTAGATTCCCATCATTGTGACATTAAGGTTGTAAGTGTTATGGATGTGATGCCACATGGTACAGTAGATAGGTATGTGTGTGCTGCCACAGTGGGTTATTGTTGCAGACCAGAAAAATGCCACATGAAGAGAAGACCCTTTAAATGGAGAATGTGTGTCCAGAAGAAATAATGTAAATATGGTTACTGTGGACCAGCGGCATAGTGTATACATTACTTTGTACTGCGGACCGGCCAGCCGGCATAGTGTGTGCAGTGCTTTGTACTGTGGACCGGCCAGCCAGCCAGCGTAGTGTGTACAGTACTTTGTACTGTGGACCAGCCGGCCAGAATAGTGTGTGCAGTGCTTTGTACTGTGGACCGGCCAGCGTAGTGTGTACAGTACTTTGTACTGTGGACCAGCCGGCCAGCGTAGTGTGTACAGTGCTTTGTACTGTGGACTGGCCAGCTGGCGTAGTGTGTACAGTACTTTATACTGTGGACTGGCCGGCCGGCGTAGTGTGTACAGTGCTTTGTGCTGTGGACCAGCCGGCCAGTGTAGTGTGTACGGTGCTTTGTACTGTGGACTGACCAGCCGGCATAGTGTGTACAGTACTTTGTACTCTGGACCAGTTGGCCGGCATAGTGTGTACAGTGCTTTGTACTGTGGACTGGCTGGCCGGCATAGTGTGTACAGTACTTTGTACTGTGGACCGGCTGGCCAGCTGGCATAGTGTGTATAGTACTTTGTACTGTGGACTGGCTGGCCAGCTGGCGTAGTGTGTACAGTACTTTGTACTGTGGACCAGCCGGTTGGCGTAGTGTGTACAGTGCTTTGTAAAAATAAACAGTGCTTTAATGTGGAAGTTTTTTTGATGCATTGCTTTAACACATCAGTGATTTTTACCATATTGGCATTGTCATTATGTTAGTGATGTGTATGACTTTCAGTATGGAGTACAGGAAATATTGATTGAAATTTGTAACAAACGGTGAGCTGTTGATGAACAGGAAAGTGGGAGCAAGTGGTGGATGCATGTGAAATTGACACAGCTTTCTGCTGTAAAGTTTGTGTTCTGCAGATGTGATCCTTGGGAGTGCAGACTTTTTTTTTTTAATGGTGTGTGTATATTTCCTCACTAAGTTGGCCTCACTTTTGTAGGGAAATGGTAGACACCATTTTCTCGTGGTGAATTAATGGTCCATGGGTGTGATCCCCAGAAGTACAGGGAGTTTTTATGTTGAGTTCCTCAAACATTTGGCCCCATATATGTGGGGAGACAGACAACACACAGTCCTGTATACCCTGATGTTAACCAGACCTCATGGCATCACAATCCAGAAGGCATGCTTGTTAGCTGGCAGGACCGAACTTGAAGCTCATTTCACCGTGAGGTCAGGACATCAGGAATGGTGAATGCCAGTTATAATTCTGTATTCAACAGACTGCCATAACTACCATATGTACCCTGCTGTAGGATGCAGGATTGTAGGTAGAGGTAATCTTATTGCAAGTGCCAACACGGTTCACCGACCGTTATAATTGTCTCCTCCCACCTGTTCGCCATACTGTTGCCAGCAGCACCATGTGCAGTTCACAGTAACCATCACACACAGTTACAGTCATGTTACAGGTAAAGCTGTCCCTGTCTGCAACAGGGCGGAGTGGAGGTACAGGGTGGCTGTAGATGGAGATGATTTCTTAACTTCACACCCACCCCAGACACTTTACCCCAAACGAAAGAGCCTCCAGTTACAATTGAATTGGAGACAGTGTGGGCCCCAGAGCAGGTTGGGCTTTTTGGTGAGGACAAAATCTCTTTACCTGCTGGGAATTGAGCCCCAGATCATCCAGCCTGTGGCCTACTCACTATGCATACTGAGCTGTCCTGACTCATGCTTCTAAAATGAATGACCAACTCCACAGAGCAGAGTCCTGGCTGAAAGTTGATACTTCTCAGCTAGTCACGAAATTCCTCGCATTTTAATTGTTCATTAACACATTCACAAATGCCCACCACTTGTTCCTAACATGAGTCAGACCATTGCAGTCCACCCCCTCCCATCTTCTTGAAGATTCATTCTAATATTATCCTCCTATCTATGCCAAGGTCTTCCAAGTGGTCTTCTCCCTTATTGTTTCCCCACAAAAACTCTCTTCTCCTTCATGTGTGCCACATGCCCCAACCATCACCCTAATATTTGGTCTGTGCAGTAAAAATCTCGAAGAGGCCCTTTCTCCAGTTTATGTCAGCCCTTTGTCACTGCAGTGTAGACCCAAACAGCTTCCTCAGCATCCTACTCTCAAACCCCCTCAGCCCTTGTTTTCCCTTAATGTACGAGAGACACCCATCGAAACAAGAGGCAAGATTTTGGGGAGGAAACTCAAAGAAAACTTCCCCTTCCCCTTCAAAGATCAGTGAGGAGAGGGAATTATGACACTGAAATACATCTGATGTAGATAGGTATTGACTTTCAGAAGTGTTTGAATTAGTGACATTACAACCATTGATGGGCTATGGTGACATGGGACTAAATCTAATGTTTGTTACTGTAGTATTGGTTATGTTTTATGTTGGCACCAGTACTGCATATTGTACCGCTGTTAGCAGCTACTACAGAGCAAAATTGAGCCACAACCTAAGGAAACATTTCCACTTGCAAGGATCACTCTGTTTCGGTTGGGCAGTAGAAAACGCAAGATGTTAGTGTACCAATCCATGTGACAGTTGGTGTTCTCATGGCAGTGATATGTGATGCCATGTAATTCAGTAAAAGGAAGGCCACTGGTAGCTACTCAATGTACACCACCCCTGTCGTTTGTTGTTACACTCCAGCCTTGTTCTCCCATCTGTAAACACCTTATTTTCCACCCCATGACTTCTGCCCTGATTAGGCAGTCAATTGCTTGCTGTGAATCACTGTTATGTAGCTACTGAACCATGTAATGGCAGCACATGCAAGAGAACACATCTTCATACTGATTCATGTCTGATAACTGCTGTGTTGCAAAATGCACTTCAACAGCGGAGATGTTGGTACAGAAATATGAATGACATAAACAGATGTGGTGAGAGTACTGAAAGGCTAATGATAAGTGATTCTGAAATATTTTTGTATTGTTGTGATACTCTGTGGGTATGTGAAGTTTGCAATAGGCCAGGTTTGCCATGTCGTTTTCCCAGAAGCTGAAGAGAGTTCTTCCTGGATGTGATGCCATTTTGTTGGGTGTGTATTTCCCACCACTGCAAGGATTGTAACGCCTTCATCTTCAGGGTCATACTGTCCAAGAAGGCTGCTGGCACCATGAAGGTGAAAGCACCGTGGTCCTTTCAGAATGTCGAGAGCCACTTGTCCAGTGACACAGTGTAACATGCCAGAAGGCTTGTATCTTCAGCAGCACTGCTGTGATGTCATATCCCACTTCCCCAAATGTTTCTGCATTGCCTTTCTTCATTCTCACCCTCTAGGCCAGCACTTTTTGCTGTGTTTGTACCTCACATCGGTGTGAGGCGGCAGACCGCCGGCATACACACTGGAGGGAGAGCACTTCTAGTTCTTATGTAAGAAGTTTGTTGAGTATTACAATCAAGACATGTTGACATTTGAGAACTCAACATTTTGCATCCAGAATTCATTTTTCAGTAACTCTTTCTGGTTTTAACTTTGTAATTGGTTTCATTGTGGCTATGAATTGTTATTTCCTCCTTATAGAGAGAGAGAACACCATTACTTGTAATCTCATATCTGTTATGTGTATGATATTTGTTCAGTTGACATGAATAACATGAGATGTAAAGCAGTGCCATGTAATATACAAAAGGGTAGCCATAGTTGAAGAAATTTCAGGGATATAAAAACAGATTTTAAAACCTGTTTGCTTTATCAGCCATAGAAGTGATAGGTTAATCAAACTGTTCTTTATGAGGCTCATACATTATCTTTGCAGCATATGTTGATATTTCATTTGTGTTAACTGTCATTACTTGACAGCAAGGAGTGAAATGTATAGATATGTTTGGCAGATGTGCATGTCCCACGTGTGTAGTAACTGACAGTGCCTTTGAAACTTTACAGGGAATACTTCATTGGTTTGTTGTAACATGTTGTAATCACCGGAGTTGCTGTATCAGATTTGCTTAATCCAGGGTCACCGTAAGTTTCACAAGAATTCCACTGGAAATTTATTATTTTAATGTGTTAATTACTTGAGACACAATTACTCTTGCCAAACTCACGGTAGAATATATGAAATGGTACACATTGTTCTGTTCTGGTAACATGTCCAAGACTGATTACATCTAATTATAGTATCTGTGTGTCATTAATTAATGTATCTTTAGTTTTAGATTATTAAAAATTTGAGAAGGAGCACATTCTGGAGATGGTTAAGTTGTGTCAGAGTATGGTTCCTTCATGTATTATTGTAGGTGGAGGTTAGAAATGCAGGCAGGAGCTGTTACGGAACAGTCGTGGTGCTAACGACACTGTAATGTGTTGCAACTTTTTTTTAATTGCATAGAATGTCTGCCGATAACTGTGGATGTTCCTGTTTACTGTGGGTCTGTACCTCTTGGTGGAATTCCAAAGATTTAAGTAATATAAACAGCTTCTTTGGAAAGCATAAGTATTGGAAGATTCGGTAATTTCAAGATCATGTGTGCCAGGAATGAGAGATGTAATTTCTTTTATGTGTCAAAATTTAATAACATTTTTATGTAAACAGTATTTTGTTTAGTTCATTGAGTAAGTTACAGCAATAAGATAGTGTCTAGGGTTATTATTTGTTGTGTGATGTCATGCATAGCTGCAAGAGAAAATGGTTCACAGCTGTTTGATTTGATGTATCTGAGTGTATGATTGCAGTGTACGTCAGATGGTAGTGCTCTTAAACATTAGAAAATTTGCTCATGCTATTGAAAGAGTTGTCAGTAGTTGTACTGAAAGCCTGTGACACGTTGTGTCTGAGCTTGCAACTGTGTAACAGTATGTACGTACGTAACATTTCAGCATTCAGGAAATGTAATATGAAACAGCCCCAGGTAATGTGTGTAGTGAACTGTGGTGGGAGAAGCCACTGTCACATTGAGTGAGTGACTATTTTAAAATCTGTTATGGTTTTGCAGAATTGCATGTCTGTGGTGTGATCGCTAGTAGGACGTTGCAGTTATTTACACTGCCACATTTTGAATGGCTCTGGGTTTGCCCACCCCCATCCCTTCGTCCCTCCAGTCAATTGAATCCATCAAGATTGAATAGGGTTCAGAACATGGTACCTTAGTGAGAGGGTAAGCATGATGCAACTTACAGCAGGGATGCATTATAGCGCATGTAACTTGGAAGTCATAATCTCTTTTTCACTGCCTCGTAAGTAACAAAATGATGGTAGAAATCTGATGTAACTTTAGCACTTAACACGTGGAAGCACCAGTCACATGGTATTCAAGTGAACACAGAGGGTAGAGCAGCAGTGTGCAATTCCAATGCATACAGCACATGCAGCAAAATGAAACTGCCCACAGTTTTTCATATTGTTAAGTCCTCAAAGATTGAAGTATAGACATCTAGTGAGAAATGATTGGTTTCATTATCATCACCATCATCACTATTATTATTATTATTATTATTATTAATTACAGTGGTTTAGCTGGTTTTAAAAGCATACAGGTCACTGACCAAGCACTTCTTACTCATTATTCTTCTAAAATATTATTATTATTATTATTATTATTACTAGTATTATTGTGCAAAATAGAACTATTCTTCTTGCCTAAAGATCACTGAATTGAGATGTTTCTGTCAAGGAGAGCAGTTCTTAACACAAATGTGACTGTGAATGTGTATTTTGTATTTGGGTACATTCACAAACTGTAAGTCAGAAAATGAGTTGTGATGTTAAATGGTGTGACTCTCTAAACTTCGTCGGATCTTAATTAAAGAACGTGTGTAACAAATAAAGAGAAGCCAAAGGGTCTGGCTTTTACACAAATAAAGGCACTAGATGTTCATATTTGCCTCACACTTGGTGATCCTTGTAACGTGACAGCATCAGGACCTTACAGATATATCGGCTGTCTTAATTTGAGCAACGTAACATAGCCTTATGTTAGGTCATATGTTGGTAAAAGCTTGGATGTTCCAAGTAATAATGGGTTACCTCCATTAGTCACAAAGAACATCGCCTTCTTTAGCATTTCATTGTTCGAGAGACAGTATAAACTTCCATTGTTTATTATTAATTTATAAATAATTTTCTGTAAATTAGTGGGGTGCTGGGTACACAGCAGGAATGGCACCATGTGTCATGTGGCTGCACATTTGTTATAGCTTGCCCAGTTACACACAACAGTGTGTACATGACACAAGGTGTACTTTTATTTGGCTAGGACTGTACATGAATTGGCATTTCATGATGAGAACTGCAGCAACATAAATGGAACTTCTTGCTTCCACAAGACATAAAGAACGTACCTGAAGTTTTGGGTTTTGTGGGATGTGAGGAGTGTCAATCAGCAGGTAGCTAGCAACATTCTGAAGGACTGTAGTGCCGTGGATGTGTCAATCGGCAGGTAGCTGGCAACATTCTGAAGGACTGTAGTGCCGTGAATGTGTCAATCGGCAGGTAGCTGGCAACATTCTGAAGGACTGTAGTGCCGTCAGAATGTTGGTGACTGCACAGAAGACTTGAGTCTTCAGCAGCACTGGTGTGAGTACCCGAAATCTCGCAAACTAAGGTGTCTGACACTCAGTGACATACTTTTTTGTCTTGTAAAGTGCAGGAATGAAACAATCAAAATTCTTGTGAAATGCTAACTTGTTATCTGATTCTTCACAACAAGTACAGCAACTGGTGCATAATCTAGTCATTATATCTATTTGTGCTGAATGTATCGGCAAATGCAGTGTGACCGGATGTTGCTGCACTGGCTGGTGGCTGTTCCATAGCCATTTGTGTATATACACAGTGCATTATTGGTTCTGTACTGCACTCCACACCTCGTTTCATTGGTAAAACAACAGACTGTATTACCTTTAATGTATGTAATTGTATTAAATAAGGCATTACAGTGATTAACACTGCCTAACAAAGGCATTTCTGTAAGCTGGGTCTTCTGTATGCCCCTTTTCAGTACCAGTAGTACATTTCCTGTGTGTGTTTCCTGTGGACATGAAGTATGAATTTAAGGATGTTAATTTAGACCTTCTGTTCTCCTAGTCCTGAACATCAAAATCCAACTCTATAAAATGGACTTGGGTCCAGGGTATTAGACTAGCTGTACTAAGGCACACAGCAGGGTAGATACTGTGTCACATAAACTGTCCACCTGAAGATGGAAACATTGCTGCACTTTCTTATATATAAAGAATTTGGAGAATAGACAAATGCTTGAATGTGTGTCTTAGTAATGTTGTTAACACATCTAACTTCATAGAGCAGATTTATTTCCTTAAGATCCATTTTAATATTATTATTCTGTCTATGCCTAGGTCCTCCAAGTGGTCTTTTCCCTTCAGGTTTCCCCAGCAACACCCTGTATGCAGCTGTCCCACTCCCCCATACATGGCACATGTACCACCCATCTCATTCTTTGTGATTTGATAACATGAATGATGTATGGCTAGCAGAACAGATGATGAAGCTGCTCATTATGCAGTTTTCTCCATTCTCCTGTTCCTTCCTCCTCCTTAACCCAATTATCTTCCTCAGAACCCTATTCTCCAACACCCTCAGCCTATGTTCCTCTCTCAGTTTGGGTGACCAAGCTTCACACCCACACAAACCAGGAAGAATTCTGTTTCTTTGTGTTTCGATCTGTATATTTGTGGATAGCAAACGGAAGACAAAAGATTCTGGACCAAATGATAGCAGGCATTCATTGAATTCAGAACACTTAATTTTGTAGTGAATGCAGTTTTGGTTTATTAGAAGTTACAAAAAACAGACTGTACTGTGATGCTGTTCATTGGCACAGTTGCAATACAACGGTACACTATGTCAGTTCTTAATTCTAAAATATTTGAGTATCTTTCAGAATAAAAGTACATTTGTTCAGCATTACATAAAAATACAACTTCCTGTACTCAAACCACAGTAGATTTCCTGCCGTTTATTTTTCTAATCTTATCCTTTGACAACTGATCAAAGAACAGGAGTCCTGCAGCGCGCTCAATACTCTCAGGTGGAACCTAAACAGGAGAACAGCAGTGCTAAAATTATATTTAAATGATGATAAACTTATCAAGGTCACTTGCTTGTATGTTGTAAATCAATTAAATTGGAAGTAATGTGAATATGTTGACTGAGGAGTTAACTTTTCTGAGTTCAATTCACAGAGTTTTTCATAGAGGAAGAATGAAGAGTATCAACTGTGCTGTGGAGTACATGAGCTGTAGTGCACCTCAAGTTTGGGGGATTTCACAGTGGTCCAAATGATGGTTGTCTTTTGGGTTTTTACATTGTGTACTGTGCTTTGTTCTTATGCTTTGGAGAACCATACTGCCTGTGTGATGAGGGTGACAAGCAGGCAGGTACTGAATTGGAGCATGGAACATTTGGCCATCCACAGGTATGGAAGGTGGGAATGGGATGAGACACTGAAAATGTCCAGTTTGGAATGCTTGTGTCCTATTGACACAGTAGAAGTCCTACCCCTCTTCCCCCTTCCACGGCTCTGCCCATATTCCTCCAACGTTCGTATGTGATGGGCACATATCATATCAGTATCCAACCATACCATTTTTAACCCGCAAGATGGAGGCAGTACATTCCTTTAAAACATCACAACACCGCAGACTGCACAGTGTAAAAACCCAAAAGATGACCATACCTGTACTTATGGCATTAAATCATTCATGTAACAGCTAATTATACTAGCTGCAGTACTGTGAAGGTCATTCAGCACACGCAGTATTGTTTCTTGATGGACTTCTGTGGCAACATTATTGCTGCACATTGACTGTTGGTGCCACCTTGTCTCTAGCAGTCAGTCCAGTGATTAAAAGTATGATTCATGTATGTTTTATGTGCAGGGTCATCATTTTCCCTGACAACTGCTGTTCATCACTCTGGCCACTACCCAATCCTACTTGTGGGCAGTTGGCTGAATGGGCTATGTTAATACGATACAAGGTCCAACAGGAAGTGTCAACAGATAGTTGTCATATAAAATAATGATAATGTATGTACACATTTACATACGATGTATCACAGTCTGACAACTTACATAATCATTACTGTGTTCCACATACCTGAAACACAGTTAAAGGCGTGCCATCATCTATAACTTGATTCGGCATTACATATGCTTCCATGTCATACTTTTGGTCAGCATTCTCTGCAACTATGACTTTGAAGAAGTGTGTTGGTACAGCCACAGAACTGGTTCCTATAACTTCATATCTGACATACATTTTTCCATCACCGTCTCTCCTGTTGGAACCATAAATAAATAAATGTGTGTATTCCCCTAAACATGCATAATTCATGATTTTCATGAAACAAGGAGAGAGGTGATAATTAAATGGGTCCCTGTCAAAACAGCACAGTGCATTCTACATTGTGGATGGGTGATATTACCTCCTGATACAGAAATTAAAATGGATCTTGAAGCAATAGAGTTGGATGTTGTGGAATGAATTAATCTGGCTCAGAATAGGGAGAAGTGATGGGCTGTTGTGAGCATGGTAATGACCCCAGGTCCCATAAGATGTGGAGAATTTCTTGACTAGCTAAGGAACTACCAGCATCCTCTCAAGGAGTGCTTTCCTCCTTGTAGACAGTGGCTTAGATTGGAGGGAGAGGAAACAAAAAAATTCAAAACAAAAGTCATGGTTAAACTCTTTTGTTTGATTATACAAATTCACAGTTTCAGAAATTTGTCTGTTGGTGTTAGTAGATGGAGTTAGTCTGCATCTTTGGACTGCAGAACATGGGAAGAAAAAGCTGTCTCTATTGGTGCCAAGATGGCACATACAGCAGTAAGTGTAAACTTCCACCACTCTTAACTTTACCACTAGATGGACATGAGTGGTCAGCTTCTTGCCTCAGCCCCAGACAGCAGCACATCTTCCCTGGGGGGTGAAGTAGATCAGCATCCCTCACCTTCACAGTGTAGTGCTTAATTATGTATGTACACAACCATAACTTTATATCACAGAAATAGAAACACTAGCATTCTCTTTACTGAATCAGTGACTTGCCTTACCTGGGCACGTACAGTGGACCAGTGCACACATAGACATTCTTGTAGGTTTTGGTTAGCTTACGGACATACTTCTCCAGTCTGTTCCAAGAATTTCTGTTGAACCCAACTCCAACTTGGGGAGCGATATTGGAGAGAAAAAATGTTTGGTCCACGTGTTTCTGACATATACGGTGGTTACCAGCAGCTGCCAGGTGACCCCGGTCAAAGCCACTTCCTCGATAGTCTGAGTTGAGGGACCTGCATTGTACAGGGAGTTTAACTAAATCTGAATCCAGATGCAAAGTGGCAAGCCTAAAGGTCTTACATTTCCTCATGCAGTATATGCTATAAAAATATAACTTACTGCATGTTTGACTGGCTATTGGAATTGACCTCCTCCAGTCTCCAGACATGCTTCACAACTGGTGGACAGACTGTGTAGTACTGTTAGCGGTTCTTGTCTAGAAAGTGTTGACAGTGTGTGGCAGTGTTCACAGCAACTGTGTGACTTACAAATTGCCAGTCTATTGGCATGTGTACGGTACATTGCATCATCTTAGTCACCCAGTCAAGTTTAGTCTGCTGTCTGTAACAGATGTGTCAAGTACAGTGTAATGTACACTTCTATTATTCATGAGTATACAGCACAGTTCAGTACAGTGGACCCTCATTATGGAGAGAAATCATATGCCAATTGTAGGTAATTTAGAACAGAGTTCCCCAGTGTTTCATTTCCTTCAAAGTCAACCACATCTGAGAGTTGAAGGAGGACATTTCCAGCACCTGCTTCAACATGTCACATAATATATATATATAATGTACATATATATATATATATAATGTACAGACATGTAACACCGTTATGTGTGACATGTGTCTGGCATCGGTTGTCAATTGAATGCTCCATACTTCATTCAAATTCAGCCAGTTCAGGCTCAAGAAACCCATTCATTTGTTTGTCTATGACAAGATGAAAAACAACTCTGACAAGTAGAAATGTTTCATCCTAAGATGCTTCATCCAACTGTAATATAAACAGTAAAATCAACTACTGTGTCTGCTGAACAGATAACAGGCAACACTCAGCTACATGCACATGTTCTGGGTTTCAACAAGCCGTGTAAGAAAGTACAAAGATAAAACTTCACATCTGCAACTGCTGTCACTCAAGGATGATATCAGTCTTGTTACTTCATTTATAATGTTGGATACAAAAAATATGAAAAATGTATATAAGTACAACACTTTTATATATGCCACAATATACGTGTAAAATGATGGCTTGGGGTCGTAGCCCTTTGTCTCAGAATGTTAACCACATACAGGCTTGAAGGTAGAGTTCATTTGTAACCATGTCTAAGACAGTCAGTTCTGGCAGATGTGGTGTGTGTGATGTGGGACTTATCATGCATGAGCATCAGTCTGTTAATTAGGACTGTGACAGTTCATGTGGTGTTGAATCAAAATAGAGAGCCAGTCATCACTTATAGATATCAGTTTATTCTATGAAGCATAACCACTCTAGGAATATAAAATTGTTAATTTTGTGACACATGTAATGTTGGATTCCAATGTTAAACACATCAGCTGTCATTCAAGTCAAATTTCATCAGCAATACAAGCACTCCCAAACTTATGTATGGATTCCATCCACAAACCTTTACATAACTCAACTTTCACATATGTTGGAATTCAAACCACTACCATAAAATCAGGATGCTACAACAAACGCGGAGGAATACTATAAGCTGATGTAGCACGTGCATGTGCATGACGTGTCTGGCCTTCCACTTTGATTAGAGAGTCAGTCACCATCTTTGTTATCGTTTGTAAGGTTCAGTTATCAGTTTAGTTCAGTTATCTGCTAATCTGTACAATGTATAAAACTTAAATAAGTTAATTTTTTATTATTTTTACACTTATATTTTTTATTTTGCCTTATATTTTTCCTGTTTAAATGGTTGTGTTGGATGGCAACTTTGCTCTAGGCTGTGGGCCTGGTATAGATTACCCCTAAATACATACACTTCAATGTATGCTAGAACGAACAGATTCTATAACAAACGAGGTTCCAGAACCAATTACGTTCGTTCTAGCATACCCCACTGTATACACACACACACACACACACATATATATATACAATTTTATTTATTTGTACAGTGTGTGTGCACTCCTAACCCTGTAACTGTATACTGAGATACAAGGCAAACTTGACTTGTGTCAAAACCTCAAAAATAAATGTGGGTACAGTCAGTAAGTCATGAGGGAGGGAATCATTCTAAGCATAGAAATTTCATAAAATAAGTTTTTGGAAAAGTATGTGTAAGTCAGGGCTTATGTAACCTTGGGGGGAGGAGGGAGGAAATGCCTGTATCTGTTTCCATTTCTCTGCAGATGTGAAACTGGGAATTTGTGACTGGTGTAGATGTGAGGGCCTGCTGTAACGTGGCGCTTATGTCCTAACATCAATAAGTGGGGAGAAGAATTGAACCCAGTACACTTATGATGGCAACAGCAGGCATAGTTCGTCTTGCACAACAACGTCTGCGAATACAATTTTTGACTGGTGAAGTCAGCCAACATTTGTTGATCTCTGACTATGGCTTATCATTATAACTATACTTTTTCCAGATGTTGGCAGTCCTGTTACATACATAAAACCGACTGGCCTTAGCTGTACCTGAAGTAAGGGTGCATTGATGTATCTTCTGTGAATTCGCATTTTGACCGATCAACAGATTCATTATAAACCAATGCCTCTTTTGAGAGGTGTTCAAAAACCCAATGTGGGACTCTATTTCTACGATCATATGACAGCACATAATTGTCAAATGATCTTACAGTGTCAAGGCCTGGAAAGCCAAACTTCATAATCTGAAACAAAAATGAGAAATATATGTTTACATTTAATTAGGTACTATCACAGCTTGGATGCAAGATCCAAGTTCTTACAACAGAAAAATTAGGCATGGTGTCCGTTAAGGATCGATACTTGGACCTTTGTTTTTCTTAACCTTTTGGCGCCAGAATTATTTTTTTAAATTTTAGCACGCACTGTATATAAAATGTGAATAAAACAGGAACCAAATACATTAGAATTATGAAACAAACTGCACTTTGAAGAGAAAAAAACGGAAAGTATATACCATGTTTAAAATATTCAGTACCTATATTTGCTGAATAAATATATAATGCAACGTTTAGAGGTTAGTGGTGCGGTATGACCACTATAGCAGTCGTTAGGCATCAAAGGGTTAATCTACATTAATGACTTACCAAAAATCACAAATAATAAACCCACAACAGTTCTTTTCCAGATGACACTGGTGTAATTATTACTAACCCCAACCCTTAAGCTCTTACAAATGAAAGTAAGAAGTTATTTAAAGACACAAATGATTGGCTAAATGCAAATTTATTATCTTTAAATACAGATAAAACTCACTTCATGCAATTTTCAACTAAGAATAGTTCTCTTACTAACTTACTTATGAAAATAAGTTAATATCTAATATCCCCAATATGAAGTTTCTTGGAATAAAAGTTGATAATACACTCTCATGGAGAAGTCATATAGATGTGATTGAGCCTAAATCAAGTGCAACATATTTTGCAAGTAGAATGTTCAAACCTTTTATATCTTTGGGAATTCTGAAAATGATATACTATGCATATTTTCATGCCATCATGAACCACAGAATAATTTTGGGGGGAAATTCCTCACATAGTAATCCTATTTTTAAGCTACACAAGAGGATTATCACAATTCAGCTGGGTGCTAGAGCTACAGACTCTTGTAGAGAATATTTTAGGGAATTAAATATTTTACCATTACAATCACAGTATACACTCGCACTTGTACAATTTGTAATAATTAATAAAAATCAATTTGGAGCAAACTCTGACATACAAAGCATTAACACTAGAAACAACTCTCATATTCATCAGCAATCTTATCAAAAAGGAACTTATTATTTTGGTATTACAGTGTTCATTTGTCTTCCTGACCATACAAGAAATTATCTCATAATATGAAATAATTTAAATCAGCTTTAAAAGGTCTTCTTTACCTACATTTCTTTTATTCATTAGTTGAGTATTTTAATTGTGTGTTTTTCCGAACACCATATGAGTCAAGATGAACTTCAAACCACATACTTTGATAGTTACAACTTGAGAGGGAGTTACTGTCGTTCAATATATGCAAAAGGTGGAGTTTGCATCTTTGTAC
>Ga0123355_10005377_pt1 | contig 18726 bp, 19 predicted proteins | sample TergutEmb28metaG_3_FD_89872 | JGI IMG/M metagenome (GOLD analysis project Ga0123355, IMG submission 89872) | Embiratermes neotenicus P1 segment gut microbial communities from Petit-Saut dam, French Guiana - Emb289 P1 | ecosystem: Host-associated > Arthropoda: Insects > Digestive system > Gut ... | reverse complement strand
TTTTAATGGAAAAAATGATACCAATCAAAGAGGAGGATAAACCGGATAGCAAATATGAAAAGAAACTGATGTATTTGGATACAGACCTGATCCAAATACCGTCAGTTGTTATACGCAACGCTCATCTCGAACTATGCCGCATTCAAGAAATTGCCAACGAGATGCTCGGTTTTGCTATAGATGCGTTTGTTGAGAATGATATGAACAAAGCAAAGAAAGTAGATGCAAAAACAGTCAGGTATCTAACCCGAAAAACATCGTCGAAATTGGTAAGGCTAAATAGAATGACGATGATAAAACGTGATGCAAAAAAAGTCGGAAAAATGTTCCGTATTTTATACGATTTGGAAAGAATTGCGGCTCATGCTGAAAATATAACCGAATATATTGGGCAAATCAAAGAAAATGATCTGAACTTTCCGGACGATGCCACTATGGAGCTGAAAGAACTCGGTTTGTTGACAACAAAACTTGCCAATTTGTCCTTGTCTTCTTTTAGAAATGAAGATGCCTCCATGCTTCCGCAAATACAAGAACTCGAAGATCAAGTGGATAAACTATCGGAAGAACTCACAAATAATCAAATAGATAGAATGAGAGAAGAAACGTTAGATCCGCGGGCCGGTGTAATTTTTACAGATATGATTATAGATTTGGAGCGTAGTGCAGACCATTCAAATATCATCGCATCCAACATACTTGGAGAGAAGTAGTCTAAAAAGAAAATATGTTCGGACCTACACTTGAAACAGTATTTTTGACGGCCGGAGGCTTGGGATTGTTTTTATTTGGTATGAAAATGATGTCGAGCGGAATCGAAATGGCTGCCGGGGAAAAGTTGCAAAACATGCTTCAAAAAGCAACAAGAAACCGAGTAATGGCAGTTATTGTCGGTATTTTGGCAACGATCGCTATAAACAGTTCGACAGCAACCACCATTATGACGGTCAGTTTTGTGCATTCCGGACTGCTCAATTTGTTCCAAGCAATGGGTATCATATTGGGAGCAAATGTCGGAACAACATTTAGTGCACAACTTATCGCTTTTAGGATTGACACGATTGCACCACTCTTTATTTTTGTCGGTATTCTCTTACATTTGTTCGCAAGAAGGCGAAAATACAAAAATATCGGATACATTATTTTAGGATTCGGAGTTTTATTCTTTGGAATTAGCGTAATGAGCGGACCGCTCAGAGAACTTGCTCGTCAACCGGAATTTTATGCTATATTAAAGACATTTGAAAATCCATTTCTTGCATTAATGGCGGGATTCATCTTTACTGCAGTAATCCAAAGTTCGTCGGCAACTATGGCACTTTTGGTAACCATGCACTTTACGCTCGTCCCCGGCGAGCCTCCTCCAATGTCATTCCAAACAGCAGCGTTCATTATATTGGGCACAAATATCGGAACGAGTATAACAACTATTATCGCTTCGATACCTGCAAGTCGAGAAAGCAAGCGTGCGGCATTGTTCCATATTATGTTTGATGTAATCGGAAGTACAATATTCGGCACATTAGTATACTTGGGATTAACTATGCCTCTGGTTCCTGATGTATTAGCGTGGTTTGAAGGCACATGGGAAGATCCTGCACGTCGAGTGGCAATGTTCCACATGCTGTACAACTTTGCAACGATGTTCCTCATCCTACCATTCTTGAAGCCGGTTGCAGTTTTAATGGAAAAAATGATGCCGATCAAAGAGGCCGACAAACCGGATACCAAATACGAGAAAAAATTGATGTATCTCGATACGGATCTTGTGGAGATACCGTCAGTTGTTATACGCAACGCTCATCTCGAACTGTGCCGCATTCAAGAAATCGCCAACGAAATGCTCGGTTTCGCAATAGATGCGTTTGTCGAAAGCGACGTAGATAAAGCGAAAAAAGTAGATGCAAAAACTGTCCGATACTTGACCCGAAAAACATCGTCGAAATTGGTAAAACTAAATAGAATGACGATGATAAAGCGCGACGCAAAAAAAGTTGGAAAAATGTTCCGTACCCTATACGATTTGGAAAGAATTGCCGCTCACGCTGAAAATATAACCGAATATGTTGTACAAATTAAAGAAAATGATTTGAATTTTCCCGATGACGCTATCAAGGAATTGAAAGAACTTGGCTCACTAACAACAAAACTTGCCGATTTGTCCTTGTCTGCCTTCAAAGACGAAGATGCCTCTATGCTTCCTCAAATAGAGGAACTCGAAAATCAAGTGGATAAATTTTCGAAAGAACTCACCGAGAATCAAATAAATAGAATGAAGGAAGAAACGTTAGATCCGCGAGCCGGTGTAATTTTTACCGACATGATTATAGATCTGGAACGTAGTGCAGACCATTCAAATATCATCGCATCGAACATGCTTGAACAAAAGCAATCTGAAAAAAAATAGAAAAAAATTTGTTTTTTCAAATTTATGTGTTTATCTTTGCAAAAAATTGCGGATAAACGAGCTAATAAAATGAACGAATCATGGCAAAAAAAGTTGCAAAAAATAAAATCAAAGAAAAGGTAAAAGAAAAGCCTAAACCTCCAAGCAAGTCGACGAGCAAGCTTGCTCCTAAGACAACTGCTCCGAAAAATGTAATCACAAGTTACAACAAAATTGATGATAATCTCAAACGGGAGTTGATAAAAAAATATCCTGACGGTTTTTCCAACTATCTTCGGCGTTACCCGAAGCCCAACGGCGAATTTTTCTTAGCTGTTCCCTTGGATGTAGAGGATATGCACTACTTGATCAAAGTTGAGGTGAAAGTGGATAATCTGATTACAGAGGACGAGTTCGACAAACATTTTGGCGACATCTCCGAAGTTGATGATAAAGCTATTGGCGATGCAACAGTTTCCGAAGATGATGATGATGACGAAGACGACGAGCAACTGGCCGAGGATGAAGATGACGACGAGGATGATGAATAAAAATGCGATTAATTGCTAAATTGAAAAAAAAATCGTATCTTTGCAAAAAAAATAAAGCACAAAACAAATATGAAAAAAGTATTCACAAACAGTTTTTTTACAATCACAGCGTTGATTGCAGTTGCAGCAATTGCTCGATTTTTCACACCGGCTCCTAACTTCACACCGATTGCAGCGATTGCACTTTTCGGTGCGGCCTACTTCAGCAGAAAAAGTATAGCGTTTCTAATTCCGTTGGCGGCATTGGCAATAACAAATATTTGGCTGGGCGCATTCGACCTGCTCACAATGGCTGCCGTATATATCAGTTTTATTTTGGCCGGAGTTATTGGCTTGTGGATTGGAAAAAAAGTTTCCGTAACCCGTGTAATCGGCGGTGCTTTGGCATCATCGGTTGTGTTTTTCTTAATCACAAATTTTGCCGCTTGGATATGGTTGGGCGGCATCGGTTTGTATCCAATGACCATGGAAGGATTGATGATGTGCTACACAGCAGGTCTTCCGTTTTTCAGAAATGAAATTTTAGGAACATTGGTATACAGCGGTGTTTTGTTTGGTACGTATGAGTTTGCAAAACATCGTTTCCCTGCGTTGACACGATAGATTTTGATTTCAGTCCAAACTATAAAGCGTGTAAAATCTCTACAACAAAAGAAATTCCGAGAAGAAGAAAACTGTTTTGTTGCGGAAACGCCGAAAATCGTTGAAGAAATTTTGAATAGCAACACCTATTCGGTGGAGACCGTGTATGGCTTGAAGTCGTGGATCGATGAGAATTGGAAACGCTTTGCACGCCACACGTTAGAGGAAGTTTCGCCCAAAGAACTCGAACGTATCAGTGGATTGCAAACGCCAAATCAGGTGCTTGCAGTGGTCAAAAAACCGGAAATCTCAACAAATTTTCAAACCATTTTTTCGGATACAAACTTAATGCTTGATGATATCCGTGATCCGGGAAATTTGGGGACAATTTTGCGGATTGCCGATTGGTTTGGAGTAAAACATGTGATTTGTTCGAACGAAAGTGTGGAATACACCAATCCGAAGTGCATACAAGCCTCTATGGGCTCGTTTTTGCGAGTTGAAGTACACTACGGAAGCCTTTCGGAAATCTTGTCTCAAAAGCCCAAAAACACGCCGATCTACGGCGCATTTATGGATGGCGAAAACATCTATCAAACCGAACTAAATTCAAAGGCTTGTATCGTAATTGGGAACGAAACCCACGGCATTTCAAAACCCGTAGAATCCTTAATCACAAAAAAAATTCATATTCCTTCATTTTCGACGGAGTCTAAACATGCCGAATCGTTAAATGCTTCGATAGCAACGGCGATTTTTTGCTCTGAACTTCGAAGACGGGACTAACATCAATATTCCTATATTTGTAGTTCTGTTGCTTGGTGGCTGTCTCTTTAAGAACAACTTAAAATAATCCTTCGACACTCAAATAATTAGCGCCACTATCGGCAAAAATACCGAGAATATTTTTATCTTTCTCCTTTTTTGCTACTTCAAGCATAATATGTGCCACCGCACCGGAAGTAATACCCACACACATACCCTCTACCAACGCCAACTGCCTTGTCATCTCAAAAGCATCTTCTTCGGACACAAGCATGATTTCATCTACAACATTCGGATTATAATTTTGTGGAACCATACCGGAGCCAATACCCATAATTTTATGTTGCTGAAAAGCGCCGTGCTTAATGAACGGAGCATTTTGTGGCTCGATACCAATGACTTTAATTGATGGCTTGCGTTCCTTCAAGAATTTCCCAATGCCGTGAGAACTGCCACATGTGCCTAGTCCAACTACAAAAATATCAATCTTACCATCCATATCATTCCAAATTTCGGGAGCCGTATTGCTGTAGTGTGCATCCGGGTTAAAGGGGTTTGCATGCTGATTAACATAGTGATAGCGCGGATTTTTTTCCATATCTTCCAACAAGCGCTCTCTGGCTCCTGCCGTTCCTTTAGACGCCGGAGTTAGAACCAGCTCCGCCCCAAAAAGACTCATCGTTTTTCGGCGTTCGACACTCTGTATTTCAGACATATACAACTTAACTTTATAGCCTTTCATCGCACCTACGTATGCGAGTGCCATGCCTGTATTGCCGCTTGTTGCTTCCACTAACACACTGCCAGGTCGAATAATACCCTGCTCTTCGCTCTTTTCTATAATGTTGAGAATTATTCGATCCTTTATGCTAATAGGATTCATAAACTCACATTTAGCAAAAAGAGAAAAGTCTGCACCTAACTTGTTCAATTTGATGATAGGTGTCTTGCCGATTAGCTCTGTTATTGATTGATGATACCTCATAATGTAAAATTGTTTTGATGTTTAATAATAGTGTTTTTTATCAGATACGTTGGAGTAGTCCCGACATCGCAAACAATACCAACAAAAATACAAATCCGCAAATGCAGACGAACTTCCATTGCCGTTCTTTCACATAAATCCAGATCGCAGGAATAAGTGCCCACATGGTTATACTGCATCCTAAAATTATTCCCCAAAGTGCGATTCCGTCGGGAGCAAATGGTTTTAGCGACATCATTTTCCAGAATTGCAGATTTCCATCCGCAAATATTTGGGTGAAAAAAGCCGGCTCAACCGATGCTTGCAAAATCTCTTCAGGGGTGCCGCCGTTGAAAATAATATTAAAAACAACATTTGGATTCATTATATTGGATTCCGGGAACAGCATTATAAATATCGGTGAAAATAACGCAATAAGGCAAGAGGTAATCGTGCTGTAATGCACTACCTGGCCATAATAAAGCGCACTTTTGTGAATTTCAAGTTTGTTTTCCATAATCTATATCGTTTCTTTTCGAATAGACCAAATATATGCGGCATTGGCAAGCATAATGATCAAAAATACTGCCAACGAAACACTTCCGGGAATTCTTGGTATCATGTTCAATGTTGCCAAACCATCGACTACAAGCCCGAAACTGATAAATACCATTATTCCTATGAGTATAATTCGCACTACATTTACCTTTACCTTAACAAGTAAAGAAGCACCCAAATATCCGCCAACAACTTGCCCCGACAGCCATGGAAGCACAAAAAGAGGAACCAGTGCTCCGCTTAAAATATAAGGCCAAATTGCCACACAATCAACCATTCCAAGTATAACTCCGCTGTTGGCTGTGGCGACTTTAAGTGGCGCACCTAACACAAAGTTTTGTATCGGTGCCAGAGCCCAGCCCGCACCCATTCCGAAAAAACCGCCTAAAAAACCGACAAACAGTACACTAACAAGCCCATATGCCATTTTAGTCAGTTTATACGTTATCATGCGTCTTTCCGATTCTTCGTAGTATCTGTTTTCGTCAATTTTTAACCATTTAGTAAATTTATCTGACGATAAAACATTGGGAAATTCCCTTTTTTTTCCGCCTGTCAGCATATAAAATGCTATAAAAACAAGTAAAATACCGAGAGAAATCCGCAAAATCCCCTCACCGACATCACCCGTATTTTGAGCCAGCACCACTGCTGCTTGTGCGCCAAGTAGTGCACCTAATCCCATGCTTACAACAAGTGTTATGTTCATTTTGAAATTCCCGAGCCCTTTTTTCATAAATATTCCGGTTGCCATCAAACCCGAAAACATGGCGACAATCAGCCCCGTCGCACGAACAACCATGCTATCCACGTTTGTAAATGCCAGCATCACCGGTGTAAAAATTACTCCACCACCTATTCCGGCAATGACCGATACTATCGCAATTGCGAAACTTAACATAAAAAACGCCAAAAGCCATAAAAAGATTTCTCGATTTCCCATTTGCCCCGCCACTTCAAGCGGAGTGTTGGATAACATAGAGATAAGCCCTAATGCAATAAAAGAAATCACCACAGCAACAAGCATTATGAATCTCTCCAACCATACCTTGCCTAATTTTTCCATATTTTGCTGTGTTTTCTAAAATGGCACATAATCCCTCGGATTCACAGGGACCCCGTGAAACCAAAGTTGGAAATGTAAAATCGGGCCTCTAAAACCTTCGCCTTGACTTCCGATAAACGCAATAGGTTCGCCTGCTCTGACAAAATCGCCGACACGTTTCAAAAGGGCGGAATTATGTTTGTAAACCGAAAGTAAATTATTGTCATGCTGAATAGTGATGACATAGTTTGCATCAATCGTCCAGTCTGCCGAAACCACCGTTCCGTTTTGAATGGATTTAATCACATCATTCACTCTGCCTGTGATACCCATTCCGTAATGTCCATTTTGAGGGTCAAATTCTGTTAAGATAGTGCCTTCGAGCGGAACAAAAAACGACATTGGCGAGTGGGATTGTGTGTTGAAAACAGTTGTAAAATGCGCGTTCCCATTTGCATTTTCGGCATTTTGCGTTCTCGCCGAACGTGGCCGTTGTGCTAAATTAAATCTTTCGCGTCCTCTGACCTGTTCGCGCAACAAGTCATCTTCTTGAGAGCGTTCAAACACAATTTCTGCATGATCTATTCTGACTTCCGGCTCGTTGTTTTCTCGAATTTCGTCAAACGGGATTTCTCCGGAAATAGCCAAATTCATTGCAAACAACAACTGTTCCTGTGCATTTACCAAAGCCGCCAGTGAGTCAAGTTTAATTTGATTTTGATATGTCAGCTGTACAATATGCTCTCTGGTGAACCCCGGAATAAATTCACGCAAAGGCGTGAAAGCAATCAGCATTGTCGTTCCAACAATCAACGTGATAAAGGTCATTCCGACTGTTACAAATACGTTAAGTCGCGACAATCGAAATCCAAATTTTTCTTCAAGTGCCTCGTTCATAATAACTAAACGATACTTATGATGAACGTTTGAAAAAAATTTGTTATACCAATGTTTGAAAAAATTGACCATGTATTTATTCGCAAAGTATGCACTTTGGTTTGCAAAGATACGATTTTTTTTGTACCTTTGCAAGTCCAAATCAAAAGTTATGCATTTAAATTCTATTCAGGAGGCTCTTGAAGATATAAAAAATGGTCGTTTTGTAATTGTTGTTGACGATGCCGATCGTGAAAATGAAGGAGATTTTGTCTGTGCGGCAGAAAAAATTACGCCCGAAATGGTTAATTTTATGATTAAGGAGGGGCGTGGCTTGGTTTGTGTTCCGATTACGGAGGGGCGTTGCAAGGAATTGGAGTTGGGGATGCAAGCTTCCGAAAATTCTAACACATCTTTTTACAGCACGCCATTTACGATTACGGTTGATTTGCTTGGACACGGCTGTACAACCGGTGTTTCGACTCACGATAGAGCGGCAACTATTCGTGCTTTGGCAGATCCAAAAACTTTACCTTCAGACCTGGGACGCCCCGGACATATCAATCCGCTGAGAGCCCGCGATGGAGGTGTTTTGCAACGTTCCGGACACACCGAGGCGGCAGTGGATTTGGCACGTTTGGCAGGACTTCAGCCGGCAGGGGCCCTAATCGAAATCATGAACGAGGATGGCTCAATGGCACGTTTGCCACAGCTATTCGAAGTTGCAAAAAAATTCGATCTAAAAATCATCAGCATCGAAGATTTGATTGCTTATCGCGTAGCAAATGAAACCTTGATTCAATTTGAGGAAGAAGTAGACTTACCAACACAATGGGGAGATTTTAAACTCAAAGCTTTTTCCGAAAAACAAACAGGAGCTGTACATTTAGCACTAGTCAAAGGTGAGCGGAACGACAATGAGCCGGTATTGGTGCGTGTACATTCGTCGTGTGTTACGGGCGATATTTTCAATTCGTGTAAATGCGATTGCGGCGATCAACTGCATCAAGCCATGACGATGGTTGAACAAGCCGGAAAAGGTATTGTATTATATATGTTTCAAGAGGGACGAGGCATAGGGCTTATCAACAAACTCAAAGCTTACAATCTGCAAGAAAAAGGCGCAGATACGGTCGATGCAAATGTGATGCTCGGCTTCCGCCCGGACGAACGCGATTACGGCATTGGCGCACAAATCTTACGCCATTTGAAAGCCAATAAAATCAAATTGATTTCCAATAATCCCGTCAAACGAATTGGTTTGGAAGGCTACGGCATCGAGATTGTGGAAACCATTCCGATTTTGACTGAAGCAAACGCACATAACCGAGATTATTTGCGAACCAAACAAGAGCGCATGGGGCATCAGTTGAAGATGTAGTTTTGGTCGCCGTTCGACCCCCTATTTAATGTGAAATTCAGACCACAAAGATAAGAAAAACTTCTAAAATGGCGATGAAAAATCGTCCGTAGGACGATATGTGAGTAACCGTAGGCGTCAGCCTACGGAGGTAGTGCCGATAGCACAGAACGACACGTATCGCTTACACCAGCCCCCACTTCTGTTACTAGCCCTCGCTCGTAGAGCGATATGTGCCGCCCTACGGGCGGTGTTAGTGTGCTAACGCACGGCAGAAGCCGTAGACTTACGTACTACAGAGGCCGTAGGCTTACGCCTACGGATATTTATATTATGCCCTCCGGGCTGGATGTCAATCCTCTAAAAAATACCGCTCCTCAATTTCAATGCCGTTACTCTCTATCAATCTGCGATACTCTTTGACAAAGCCCTCTTGCTTGTGATGCTTCCGCTGATTTTTGATATACTCAATAACTCTTTGCCTGCTTTGATAACGTAATGTAAATGCTCCATACTTCTCGCCCCACGACTGAAAATCCGGGAACTTTCCACTTTGCTTAATCCACGAATTAGTTGATGTTTTCAAATCTCTAACAAAATCCGACAAGGACAAAGTGGGGTGCAAGCCAACCAAAATGTGTATGTGGTCTGGCATGCCGTTAACCCGATATAGCAGAGATTTTTTGTTTCTTATAAAGCCGTGGATGTAGCGATACAGATCTTCCGAGTGTTCGTTTACGATAGTTGGCTTGCTGTATTTCGTCCTTATGACGAGGTGGTAGATTAGTTGTGTGTAGCTCATGGGATATGTGTAGTCTTTGTGCTGTCGGTACTCTGTCCTCAGGCTTACGCCTGCGGTTATTCATGTATCGTCCTACGGACGGCTGTTTTATTGCAAGGTCGTTATTTCAACAATTCAATGCCGATACTACACCGCAAACACCGTTTTAAATCGCAATAATTTTTCTTCAACATTAATAAGGCTTGGCTGTCGGAAGCATTGTCCACAATCATTCCACAAGTTTTCCATTGTTGAATGATGCGATTATTTTCTGCCGGTAAATCTTGTAAAAAACCAAGTGCACGTTCGCAAATATCCGGCTTGTCGCGGAGTTTTCCGAAAGCAAACAAGAACGCAATAATTGTATTTATGAAAATCGAATGTTGTGTGAAAACCCCTAACTCTTTGGGCTTTTCAACGGATAATTTATCAAAAACATAATGTGTTTTCCAATAGTCCGAAATATCAACTTGCAACAGGCTCAAGCCGTCACTAATGGTTTTAATATGCAAAACATCTTGAAAAATCTGGCTTTTTCGCTGAATGAGCGATGCAAAAAACGCCAAACGCAAGGTTGGAAACGAGCAAGGTCGCAAGCGCAAAAAGTTTACCAAACCTTCCGAAATCGGCAACAATCCGAATTTCTGTTGCAAAAACGCATACTCTTCTTGCAGTGCCCTCGGATACGAATCCTGAAATATTGAGTTCAGCAATTGCGCTTGTCCAAACAACATAGCTTCAAGCTGAAATCGGCTATCAGCATGCTTTTGCAGAAATTTTAACGGTGTGCGTTTGGCAATTTGATGAAAGGCCTCGGCATTGATTTTAAGCCCAAAACTTCGCAGTAAATGTTGATAAAACGTTTCTTCCCAAGAACTAAGATTGTAGGCAACATCAATTAAAATCTCGTTCACTTTTTCTTCCAAACGCTCAATATTCAAGCGTTCCAAAAGCATCACACGTTTGTGCTCCGACAAATTTTGCAAATGCTTCTCGCAAGGCACAAATCCCCTACCCTCTCGCCAGTTTGAAAAAGTTTGGTAAGTATCTTCCGAAAATTTTCCACGAATCAAACAAGTCGGAACTGTTGTTCCAATCGTCCGTCTTGCGGAAGCGTCATTTTCATAAACGACGTGTAAAATCACAGAGTTATAAGCAGGATCTTTTTGATGCTGGTGAGCGTACCAATCTGAGCTTTTGGTGTGAATTTCCACCTGTCCCGCCCAAAGCGTCCCGGCAATACGAATGCGGGCATCCGAAAAATCGGGACCACCGTTGGTGTTGTGATATCCGGGTCTAATCACTTCAACGGAATCACCGTTGACAGTCTGAAGCGGGGCATTCCATATCTGGAACCTCCACAAGTATTGTAAGAAATCTTCGGTCATAACGATATTTTTTGCGTTCACCTATTATAAACGCAAAAAAGTCGTTTTTCGTATAAAAAATTCCTTAAAAAGTGTTAAAATGTTAATAACTTTCCGAAATTGTTAATAACCTCGCTATACCGATTCTACCGAAACAATCTCCGGAACCGCACGTTTTACGGCAACTTCTACGCCGTTTTTCAAGGTCATTTGGGCATTCGGGCAACTTCCGCATCTGCCTTGAAGTTTGACTTTTACAATGTTGTCATCAGTAATTTCGATGAGTGAAATGTCGCCACCATCGGCTTGCAAATACGGACGAACTTGGTCGAGAGCCGCATTTACTTTTTGGATTAATTCTTCTTTCATTTTGTTCTTTTTATAAAGTTTGTAAGGTTCGTAAAGTGATTTTCGATCAAAAAACGTTTATTTTGTCGATATTAAAGGCAGAGTTGGAAACTCGCAGTTGTGGCGGAGTTTGCCGGCGTTTGTAAGCATAAAATTTTATCAAATTCAACGTTTTTTCAACAAGTTTTTGATCGAATCCTTTTTCAACAATTTCTTTTGCCGACAAATTTTGGTCCAAATGCAGTTGCAAAACAGCATCTAAAACATCATATTCCGGCAATGAGTCGGAGTCTTTTTGGTTGGGTCGCAACTCTGCGGACGGTGCTTTATCTATGGAATTTTGAGGAATAGTTTTGCGTTTTCGATTGATAAAATTTGCCAATTCATATACCTGAAATTTATACAAATCGCCGATTACAGCCAACCCTCCGCAAAGGTCGCCGTAGAGCGTACCATAACCTACGGCAGATTCAGTCTTGTTCGATGTGTTCAGCAAAACATGTCCGAACTTGTTAGAAATTCCCATTAAAATCATGCCTCGAATGCGTGCCTGCAAATTCTCTTCCGCTATGTTAAACGGTCGTTTTCCGAAAACGGGAAACAAGGTTTCCTGCATGGTTTGAAACGCTTTTTCGATAGAAATAATTTGATATTCGACACCTAGATTTTTTGCAAGTTCCACAGCATCGTCAATCGAGTGTTGTGATGAAAACTGTGAAGGCATCAAAACACCCAACACATTTTTTCGCCCCAATGCTTCTACCGCCAACGGCAAAACTACTGCCGAATCAATCCCACCGGAAAGCCCTAAAACGGCCGTTTTCAAGCCTCTATCATTGAAATAATCACGAATACCGTAAACCAGCGCTTCATAAATCCATTCAATCTCGGATTGCGGAATTTTTGTGGGTTTCGACCTTAAAAATGACTCCGAAAAATACGGATATTGTTTCAAAATTTTTCTGTCCGAATTAATGTGCATCGAACCACCGGCAAGAATCAGCGAATTTTGTCCACCAACTGCATTTGCAAGAAAAATCTCCACATGATATTTTTTTGCTAAATTGCAAAAATAATCAATTCGCGAATTCACCTCTTTATAATCAAAACTCCACGCATCTAACACAATCCATTTCTCAAATTCGCTTGTATTTTCAAGTTTTTGTTCCAATTCGGGAGCAAAAGCCATGCCAAATTCAAAAGGTTTCGGAACTTTCTCTTGTTCGGAAGTTTTAAAATACCGCTGAAAATTCAACCCGACATCATTCCAACCGCACGAATTATCCGAAAATGCCTTTACTTTACCATTTTCCAAGCACAACAAACGATGAACAAGCTGGTCTTTTTCGAAAAACGGAATATCCAAAAACACGGTCAAACCTTCAGTATACTTCAAAAGTCGCTCGATATAACGCCAGCATTGTTCAACAAATTCAGGCGACCTCAACTCATCCGCAACAGGATATCCGGTCAATGAAAATGCGGGAAAAATCAGCGTTTCAGCCGATTTCTTTTTCGCGTCTTTCAGACATTTCCGAATATATTTGTAATTTGCTTCGAGATTCGCAGGAAGAGTATGTATTTGGACAATTTCTGTCATTTTTTTTGTTAAATTTGTCGTTGCATCGTCACAAATTGAAAAAAAATTCCTATATTTGCAAAATGGTTTGACAAATATACGATTTTTTTTTCAAACAAACGCATGAAAATAAAAAAAATTTGGTTATCGGTTTTTCTTTTTGCGCTTTTCTCTTCCGGAAAAGCCAATAATAACCATGTGCATTTCATGTTGTTTGGCGGATTTAATTCGTCAAGAACCATTACAGAGCTAACAGGCTCAAGGGAAACTTTTTTCTCGGAAGCGAAATTGAACTACAATTTCGGCATGGCTTTTCGATTCGAGTTTGCCAATATTTTATTTATTCAACCCGAAGTTTATTTTACACGAAAAGGTGGTTTGGCAAATGCATTTCGCGTAAATCCGACTGATACGTTTAACCAACAAGAGGTTAGTGCGCGTAGTATCGACTTGCCGATTATGTTTGGCTTGCGATTCTTTCATAGCGATGCATTTTGCCTTCGTTTTTACGGAGGACCGGTGGTTTCATATTTGATAGATCAAAATGTGAATGTCGATAAAAACGGGCTACCGATAACATTTGATGATATTCGTGCCAGAACGCATGCATTTAGTGCGCAAGTTGGTGCAGGATTTGATATACGGCGTTTCACGTTTGATGTACGTTATGAATATGGACTTTCTGCGATGCACAGACATTCTGATTTCAGAACGCGCTACAGTCTCATTTCTTTCACACTTGGCATAAAGCTTTTTTGATCATGACTAAAAAAAATCTTTACATACTTTTGCTTGCAACGACAGTTGTTTTAACCCTTTTGGCGATTATTATCTTTAGAGACAGAGATAGAATAAAATTCTCACCAATACCGATTCAACGTTACGAGATTACGTTGATGAATATTGATACCGATCGCGTGCAAGAGGAATTGGAAAGACTTTACACGCTATATCCAATATTTTTGTATGGTGCGGATTTGTACTACGAGGGCAATCTACAACAAATTTATGATTTTATTACATGCCCTCGTACAAAAAGTTTGTTAAATGATGTTTTGGAAAAATATCCGAACTTAACTTTTTTGGAATATGCACTTGGAGAGAGTTTCGCACGATACAACCGGTTTTTCGACAGAGATATTATTCCAACAATTTTTACGTATATTTCACACCTGGATTACGACAATCGTGTGATTTTTTTGGATACGATTTTGCTTATTGCAATTGATATGTATTTGGGTGCGGATAACGAACACTACAATGCTCTTGCCCTTCCAATGTATATGCGCAGGCGGTTGGAAACGCCGTTTATTGCAGTTGATGTCATGAGAGCCGTCGCTCATTACGAATTGGAGAGAACACCGCAACCACAACCTATGCGAACGCTTTTAGATCACATGATTTTGCACGGAAAAGTTGCCTACTTTTTAGCACGAACTTTACCACGAACGGACATGGCCGTTCGCTTCGGATTCACGCCGGAGCAAATGGTGTGGGCTCAAAGGCATGAGCGATTGGTATGGTCGTATTTGGTTGGAGAACAATTGTTGTTTGAAGAAAACTTACGCCGATTTCGTGCGTATGTTAATGAAGCCCCAACCGTACAAATATTTCCGGGCTCTCCCGGACGAATCGGGCATTTTTTAGGCTACCGAATTGTAAGGCAATACATGGAAAACACCGGAAAAACCATTCCGGAATTGTTTGCCGAGACGAATAGTCAGAATATTTTAAGATTATCAAATTATAGACCGTAAATTTTGTTAAAGTTATGAAAAAAAACATTGCAATCACAGCATTTCTTTTTGCTTGCATGAGCCTGACTGCTCAGATTTTTCGCCCAATAGACCAAATGTCAGATGAGGATCGAAGTCTTCACTTGGCAGAACGTTTTTGGGACGGTTTTCCGTTTTACGACACAGCAGTTCTTCATTCCAATGAGTTCATCGGCCCTAGAGATGTATTTGGTAGTGTGAACATTTATGGCGGAGCTATTGCACGTTATTTGCAATTAATTCAATTTGCAGATTTGCCGACAATTCAAAGGTCGCTTGCTGAAACTCTCCGAAGAGCCGATACCAACGAAAGAATGTACCGCCACTTTGTTGAGTCATTCGATTTTTTTCTGCATGATCCTATCTCAAGACTGCGAAACGAGCAATGGGCAGAAGCAATTTGGCATCAAATGTTGGAGTCGAGATGGGTTACATTCTCGGACAGTGCAAGAATTAATTTTTTACTAAGACAAGTAGATCAAAACCGAGTTGGCTCACTTTCGGCAGATTTGGAATTTGTAACAATTCAAGGTCAACGAGGACGATTGCATGAAATAGAGGCTGAACTTTTGATGGTTTATTTCTACATTCCGGGTTGTCCGCAATGCCGAATGACCATGGAATGGCTTCAAGGAGATTCAACTCTTCAAGAACTTATTCACGCAGGAATACTGACAGCTTTTGCCTTTTATCCCGAACATGATTTCAATTTGTTCAGATCGTATGCGAGCAATATCCCAAGTAACTGGATAAATGCCCGAGAACCCGATGGAATGTCGCAAATGATGGAAGACGCAGTGTTTCAAATGCGTGGTGCGCCAACAATTTATTTATTGGACAGAGATAAAAAAGTCATTTTGAAAGATGCCCGAATGGATTTGCTTTTCAGAGAATTTGAACGAGCAAAGCAAAGATTTTTGAGCGAATGACTTTGAATTTATGCAACGAAATTACCTATACATCGGAATCTACGCATTTTCAATTATGGGCTCCAACTGCCAACGAAGTTTTGTTGCGGATTTACGATGCAGGAATTAATGGAAATTTATTGGTAGAGACGCAATGCATTGCGTCTCTACAGGGTTATTGGAAAATTTCGTTGAACAGCGATTACGAAGGAAAATTTTACACGTTCGAAATCCGTATTGATGAAAAATGGTACGGCGAGACACCGGGTATATTCGCAAAAGCAGTCGGCGTGAACGGACTTCGCGGAGCGATTATCAATCTTGAAAAAACCAATCCGAAAAATTGGGATAACGACAAACGCCCGGCATTAAAAGACTTTTCGGAGATTGTCATTTACGAAGTTCATCATCGTGAATTTTCAATTTCTCCAAATTCAGGAATTGAAAACAAAGGCAAATTCTTGAGTTGGACAGAACACGGAACCACCAACCACGACGGGCTTTCCACAGGTATCGACCACTTGGTTGATTTAGGAATTACGCACGTTCATCTTCTCCCCTCTTTCGATTTTGCAACGATTGATGAAACCAAATTGGATACTCCACAATTCAATTGGGGTTACGATCCGCTGAATTTCAACGTTCCGGAAGGCTCATATTCTACCGATCCTTACAATCCGTATTCACGAATTTCGGAATTCAAAAAAATGGTGCAAAATTTCCATAAAAATGGCATTCGTGTGATTATGGATGTGGTGTATAATCATGTGTATTCGATTCCGGATTCGCCTTTTGAACGGACGGTTCCGGGTTATTTTTTTCGCAAAAAAGATGGCGAATATGCCAACGGTTCCGGCTGTTTCAGCGAAACAGCATCGGAACAAGACATGATGCGAAAATTTATGATTGAATCCGTTGTGTATTGGGCGAAGGAATATCGTATCGATGGTTTCCGTTTCGACTTGATGGGCATTCACGACATCGAAACCATGAACCAAATTCGCAAAGCATTAGATGAAATAGACCCAACAATTTTTATGTATGGCGAAGGTTGGTCGGCAGAGCCTCCACAACTGCCTTTTGAGGATTTGGCGATGAAAGCAAACACCTCAAAACTCAATAATATCGCAACATTTAGCGATGAATTTCGTGACGGACTTCGTGGGAGTTTTTTCGACCATAAAGTTGGTGGTTTCGCAGTTGGCGTTCCAAATCACGAAGAATCCGTGAAATTCGGACAGGTCGGCGGTATCGAACATCCGCAGATCGAATATTGGAAAATCAACTACGATCCTAAACGGGCTTGGGCTCCACAACCAATGCAATTCATCAGCTATGTAAGTTGCCACGACGATATGTGCTTGGTGGATAAATTGAAATTTACCACCGCCGGGGCTTCGACAGGCTCAGCCACCGGAGCAAGATCGGGCGTTGAGCTTGTCGAAAGGCACGAGCAACTATTGAAGTATCACAAGCTCGCACACACTGCAATTTTTTTAAGTCAAGGAGTTCCATTTTTGTATGCCGGCGAAGAAATTTTTCGAGACAAAAAAGGTGTTTCTAACACATACAAATCGCCCGATAGTATAAATCTCATCAATTGGGCGAATAAAACACGCTATTTTCCGTTGTTCAACTATTACAAAGGGCTTATTGCTCTGCGAAAAGCTCATCCTGCCTTTCGTATGGGAAATGCAGACTTAATTCGAAAACATCTGAATTTCTTACCTGTTCAGAACAGTAATGTGATTGCTTACGAACTCACTAATCACGCCAATGGCGAAGAGTGGGAGCACATTATTGTTGTTTTGAATGGAAATCTCGACGAAATTTCTGTAGACATTCCGCAAGGCACTTACACGGCAGTTTTGCGAAACGGCATGATAAATCTCGATGGATTAGGTCGCTTTCAAGGCGGAGAGGTCAACGTTTCCGGAAGTTCGGCATTGATTTTGTATAAATAATTGACGGAAACATCAAAACAAACTTGCAAAATTGAAAAAAATGTTGTAACTTTGTGGTGTCGAAAGACTAAAATAAAAAACCGTTGGGAAGTAGCTTACAAACTACGTATGTAAACCTAACGGTTTTTTTATTTCCAAATATTTACTTCCATTGAATAGTGAAACTTACCATTATTTGTCACTCGAATAATAAGATGAACGTGTTCAATCTTTCCGTCAATCTTTACTTTCACTTTGAAGTTTAGATAGCCAATAACTGTTGGGCTATCGGTTATTTTCCTTTCTCCCCAATTGCTGTACTCTGCATATCTAATCACCTTGTCTAACACCTCAAGCAAGCAAGCTTTTTTGGCATAAAGATGCCCACCGTGACTGGTTTTATTGGCACCTGAACGATCGAATTCTACGGCTATACCTAGATGCTGATTGATAATCCGACATTTGCCTTGGTAGTGCATACGATAGTAGTTTGATACCTTTTCGTGAAATGCCTTAATAGGCATGTTTTTCCAGTTTTCTGTTGAGACTTCGGGAATGACTGTCTGTTTGTACGGTTTTGATTTTTCCATAATTTTGGTTTTTTAGTGCTTCTACCCTATATAACGCAAAAACCCCGTTTTTCGTATAGAAATTGTTGATAAATTCCGTTTTTGTTGATAACTTTTTGCGACACTCAAGACTTTTTGGTATTTTTGTGGAAAATTAAAACTCACAACCATGAAAAAAACAATAAAACTTTGGAAATACAGCGGTGTACTCCTTGTTGCGACAGGAATACTTCACACTATTGTTGCTATTGCGTTGTTCAAAGATTATTTATGGAGTATTATCAAAAACCTACTGTCTGGTACGCTACAAGGTGATAATCTTTCGCAAGGACTTGCTTTTTGGTTTTTTGTACTTGGCTTTTTTGTTAT
>Ga0123355_10005375_pt1 | contig 18728 bp, 13 predicted proteins | sample TergutEmb28metaG_3_FD_89872 | JGI IMG/M metagenome (GOLD analysis project Ga0123355, IMG submission 89872) | Embiratermes neotenicus P1 segment gut microbial communities from Petit-Saut dam, French Guiana - Emb289 P1 | ecosystem: Host-associated > Arthropoda: Insects > Digestive system > Gut ... | reverse complement strand
CCATATTTCTGTCTCTTCTCCATTCGAAACACTGCAGTAGGCCATATTTCTGTCTCTTCTCCATTCGAAACACTGCAGTAGGCCATATTTCTGCCTCTTCTCCATTCCAAACACTGCAGTAAACCATATTTCTGTCTCTTCTCCATTCGAAACCCTGCAGTAGGCCATATTTCTGCCTCTTCTCCATTCGAAACACTGCAGTAAACCACATTTCTGTCTCTTCTCCATTCGAAACCCTGCAGTAGGCCATATTTATGTCTCTTCTCCATTCGAAACCCTGCAGTAGGCCATATTTCTGTCTCTTCTCCATTCGAAACACTGCAGTAGGCCATATTTCTGCCTCTTCTCCATTCGAAATACTGAAGTAAACCATATTTCTGTCTCTTCTCCATTCGAAACACTGCAGTAGGCCATATTTCTGTCTCTTCTCCATTCGAAACACTGCAGTAGGCCACTTTGTTGTCTCTTCTCCATTCAGTGCCCTGCAGTGGACCATATCGCTGCCTGTTGTCCATTAGAAGCAATGTAGCACACAATATCGCTGTCCGTTCTCCATCAGAAAAAAAAGCAGACAAAAGGAATTGAATCGCATAAACCACAAAGTGTCTGTTTCTTAAAAGCCCCAAAATTCGCGACTTGACGGATTGTGTTTAAGTTTGCCGTCAGTATTTTCCCCAATTGAGCCCTAATGACGTTATAAATATTACGGACGAGCCTGATTGCTTTTGCAGTCGCACTGCAGTTAAGTAATCCTCGATGCGTGCGTGCGTGCTTGCTTGCTTTTCAATGTATCTAATGGTCCGGAATCGACAGTTCAGCTTCGGTTAAACCCAGAACGAACCAACGTTCAGTTTTAAACCTGGGATTAGCAGTCCGGGCGAAAAGCGCGAGGCCACCAACAGAGAGAAGAGAGAGAGAGAACACACGATCATGTTGACGTACGGATTAGCTGCCTCCGTATCTTGCATGCTGCTAGGGAGCGTGCTAGAGGAAGGGAAGTCTCCTATTTTAATAAACTGCAGGCAACGGCTGCTGCAGCAAACTGCTCGTCCTACAGTAGTGGACAGTGCTAAGTATGACGTGGCAGTCATTGGCATGAATAATGCGCATAATTCGGAAATCACGTGTTCGTTATACTGTGGGGGCGTTGCATATGTCCTCATGTCTGTTTTTGAACACCGTGTGTGCCAGAAAATGTAGTCATTACTAATCTTCATAATAATAATAATCATCATCATCATCAACAACAAAGACAATAACGTTACGCTACTTGGAAGTACAGTAATTCCACTTTGTGCAATTCTGTTCTCTGGGTTTGGACATCATAATTTCTGGTAGATTCGTAAAGACGTTTCAGAGGAACCTGCTGTCTGCCTCATCAGGGTATAATGTGCCACGACACTGGGGGAAGTGGGTTCTCCAGAAGAGACTAAATATATGGCAGGCAAAATAGCATCAGATCCAAGATGTTAGTACATTCGTATTCAACACTGCGGTAACCTCAGATGGTCTAAAGTTTTACTTTGCTCGTGAAGGCACAGGATTTGAATAAGCAGCTCCGATACTTCATTTTACAATTACCAGTTCGTATTCTGGAAATCGTAGCTTACATATATTCTGCCGGAACCAGTTAGTCTCTCTTTATTCGTGATTTTTCTTGACCGTTACTGACAAGTATAGGAAAATGCAGTGAAACTAATATCGATGGCGTTCTTCCCACTTTCCTCAAAACACAGCATTCATAATTATGCTTCCGTCAGGGAAAGCGGTATTAAATAAAAAAATAAACATCCAGACAAAATTTGGGTTAAAATATTTATTTTCGATCTGGCTGTCACTTAACCCTTATCCTGCTAACGTGGAGAATATGGTGAGCTCCTAATAATGCCAGCAAATGACAGATAGGATTTAATTCGGCGTTTAAAGGGTTAATTGCCGCACTTGTGAGGCGTTTGAGGAAATACGTGAGTTGACAGTTTTAAGAATGTGTTTGGTTTGTGGAATGTAGAAGGGCTCTGTTATCACCTTACAAATACAGACACGTAGAAATCAGCTGGGCCGTTAATGTTCATCAGAACGTTAATTTTTATTCTAAGAACAGGATTAAACTGTCTGAGCAAAATGTGGCGTTTTTCAGTGCAGGTGGCCAAGGGGTCGAAACACCGTGGTACCACAGTGCTCACAGGCCAATCATATCAAACTTGTGCAGTAGTTCACAGGCACCTAACGTATCTGTTAACTGACTGTACAGCATCAGCCCTTGTTGGAAGAACATATTCCGAATAGTTCGTAATGTTTCCACTAATTCTTCCAAAAAGTTGCACCCCGGTAATAGCTGTGCATTAGGCGAACAGGGTAAAGGCTGGAATTTTTCAGGTGATTAAATAAATATACAGGGCTATGTGAACAAGTAATTAGACCCAACAAAACACACTGCCTGTGTCATGGCCGATGTCTGTATATGTCAGTCAGTCAGTCAGTCAGTCAGTCAGCCAGTCAACCAGCCAGCCAGTCAGTCAGTCAGTCAGTCAGCCAGCCAGTCAATCAGTCATTTAGTCAGTCAGTCACTTATTCAGTCAGCCAATCAGTCAGCCAGTCAACCAGTCAGCCAGCCAGCCAGTCAGCCAGTTATCAAGTTAGCCATTCAGCCATTCAGTCACTCAGTCAGTAAGTAAGTCAGTCAGTCAGTCAGCAAAGCATTCAGCCTGCCAGCCAGTCAGTCAGCCAGCCAGTCAGTTAGCCAGCTAGCCAGTCAGTCAGCAAGGCAGTCGGCCAGTCAGCAAGCCAGCCCGCCAGCCAGCCAGCCAGCCAATCAGTCACCCAGTCAACCAGTCAATCAGTCAGTCAGCCAGTCAGTCAATCTGTGTGTCCATCCCACTCTGTACCTCCTAAATGTCGTATAACCGAAACCAAGTATTTCTCTAAGGAAGGGTATTGATGTTGTAAGGTGAATAAATTTAAGAATGGCTGCCAGTCTGGAGTGAACTTAATAAAAGTCGGAACTGGGAATGTACTTGCAGATTCCATAATGTTCTGAAAGCGTGGAAAATTCTTTCATTCAGCTATTAAAGTAAAAGGACTTTGCGATTATAGGATAACTGGACTATATACAAAAGGGTCATTAAGACCTAAGATTACTAATTTAGAAATTTAGAAATTCAAAGTTTATTTGGCTTACTGATAAAATTCCGGAAGAACTGATCCAAGAAGGAGGCAAAATATGACGCCTTCACATGTATTCATTGTTTGCGAACAGATAATGAAGCATAGTGGCGAGTACCAAATCAGGTTTCCATAATCCTGATTAGAGTTTTATTCCACAATCCTCTCAAATGTATTCTAATCTTCTTTGAATGTTACGACAAAATACTGACCACGTATTCTGTATTGGTCAAATGCTGTAGAAAGGCGCAGCACAATGGCGCAGTACGCAGTACTAGTTTTTTTTTTTGTGGCGCTGCGGCCCAACGCGGACCATGGCCTCCTCATTCTAGAGGTTTCTAGATCACACACAACGACGCATCACAGTCGGTAGGACTATTCCAGACTAGTGACAGCTCGTCGCAGAGACCTCTACCTGACAACACACAACACTCACAACAGACAAACATCCATGTCCCCGGTGGGACTCGAAGCCACGATTTCAGCAGGCGAGCGGCCGCAGACCTACGCCTTAGACCGCACGGCCACTGGGACCGGCTCGCTATACTCGTACTGACTTGTAAGGAGTTTCGCATAGTGCAAACCTCACAATCTGCACATACAGCGTGCGTGTGAAAGGCGGACTGTATTCTACACACCTTTCTTTACTACCGTAACAAAACGCACAACTACAGTCAGTTATGTGAAAATAGGTCAGATGTACCTGTTCAATATATCCACTGTAAACGTCCACTTGAAATTTCGCCGCGCAAGCTTAGGAATTTTGCATTTTTCTTATCGATTTATACGAGGCTTCTGTAAGGGAGTATTTACCTGAATAAGTAGAACCATTTGTAATCGCCACAAAACTACCTTTACATGTAGTCACACAGCTTACGTTTATTTAGGCTTATCAATGATGTTCTTATCCCGGTGGTCTTGCGGTCTAAGGCGTAATTCTGTGGCTGTTCGCTTGCTGGGATTGCGGGCTCGAATCCCGCCGGGGGTTTGGTTGTTTGTTGTGAATGTTGTCTGTTGTCTGGTAGAGATCTCTACCACAGGACGATCCCTCGTCTAGGGGAGTCCTACCTGAGTGTGATCGGGGCACTAGTAACACTGTACACCTACAGTTGTTAGGTAGAAGAAATCAGAATAAAAAAAATAATTTAACTCAGTAATTAACCAACTTGATAAACAAAATTTTTGTTGTACAATAAGTTTATTTCATGCCTCTACATGTTTCGAGCACATGTGCTCATCATCAGGAGGTCAAAATTGCATTACACAGCCTCTGGTATCATCACACCTGTAGGTGTGATGATACCAATATACTGAGATGCACGGTCAGCAAAACGTCAAAATTTATAAAAATAACGTGCTAGCAACTGATTATATCTTAGGTACTAATTTTTTCTTTTGGCGCATCAGCCCCCCAGTGGGCCATGGCCTCCTCATTCACGAGGTTTGTAGATCACACACGACACATCACAGTCAGAAGTCTCCTCTGGACGAGTGATTAGCACATCGCGGAGACCTCTACCTGACAACACAGCTCTCAAAGCAGACATCCATGCCTCCGGTGAGGTTCGAACCCACAATCTCAACAGCCGAGTGGCTGCAGACTTACGTCTTAGACTGCGCGGCGACTGGGATCGGCACTGATTAATTACAATTGCGACAATATTGGTCGAGGAACATGAATGCTGTTTGTGGTCTTACAACTTAAGTAGAAGAATTGTTTAGCAGAACCAAGTGCGAACCCACCGCTATGTGTATGGAGAGTAGTCAATTGTGGTTTCCAGAATATAGCGGTCAAATAATGTTCCAGTAGACATTCTGGAATATTTGCTTCCCTCTGCTGGTTCTAAGAAGACAGGCTGCAAGCCTCAATTATTTCTTTTTGCTCTCCTTGTTCATTATCTGTCTACAGTAACTTGATTCGTCTACGGCTCATCCATTGTCTCTCATTTGCATGTGTCCATATGTCCATACGTCCATGTGCCCATATGTCCATGTGTCCATATGTCCATGTGTCCATATGTCCATGTGTCCATGTGTCCACGTATCCATGTGTCCACGTGTCCATGTGTCCACGTGTCCATGTGTCCATATGTCCATATATTCATGTACACATTTCTCCAAGTGTCCATATGCCCATGTGTCCATACGTCCTTGTGCCCATGTGTCCATATGTCCATATGTACATGTGTCCATGTGTCCCGGTGTCCATATGTCCATGTTTACATATGTTCATATGTTCATATGTCCATATGTCCATGTGTCCATATGTCCATATGTCCACGTGTCCATGTGTCCATATATCCACGTGTCCATGTGTCCATACGCCCATGTGTCCATATGCCCATGTGTCCCATATGTCCATATATCCCTGTATACATATCTCCAAGTGTCCATATGTCCATGTGTCCGTATGCCCATCACCCTTACCCCAGTTTTATCTCTCAAATACAGCTTCCTTTCTTCGCTGTCCGCCATTGTTTTCTTGTCTTGATTACCTGTTTCCTTTTTTTCTGCTTCTCTTCTAAAAAGACCAGAATTAGGTTTTTGAGACGTGGATGCTGTCTCATGTATGCTTGTCTTCCTTCTTGAACATCAGAAGTAGGTGAACGTTTTGAATTAATTCCGTACGAAATGTATACCACCTCAACTATGTACATTTTAATTCCCTAAAATCAGTAACAACAAAATGGCGGAAGCGCGATTTGTGAGGGGGAACGCCACTAGCGCCACTGCCGACACTTGGCTTTGTTCTTTAAATTGCGGCAAAATGTATAACTGTTGTTAAAATGGCAGATTTTAGAATGAAAATATACAGATGAAGGAAGTGCGAAATTTTCTCTAGATTTTGGATTGATGATGGTTGTTAATGAATAATTGTGGCCTTCAAAACCTTTTAAAATTAATTATTTATCAGGCACTTTGACACTCGACACTCTACAGCGTTTGTTACCGAAGGCACCATCAAATTACCCACAGAAGATAAAAATTTTCTCTTATTTTTTGTTCTCTTACTCCACCAATAGTGTTAAATGTTTAAATAATAATTTCAGTAAAAATTCTGCCTGCTCTCAACCGCCATTTAATGAATTTAACAGCAAACTTAATTAACTGATAAGTAGGCCTATTCAGATGGTTTACCCTTTATATTCAACTGACTTCAAGCACACGGTGAATTATTTTTGCGCTGGAGTTAAGGCTCACGGTCTGTAGGCTGCTTAATAAGTGCCCATACTGGAAACTGCTACATTAACACATCTACGCCCTGTAAAATTATTACATTCGTATTATGTACAGTATATCGCTTACTGAATGCAATAGTGCCCATTTGACGTTATTATTACGATTGACTTTTTTACGTTTTTTTTTGCACAGTGCATTTTAATACAATCGTATAATATAAGCCATCAAAATACCCCTTTGTTAAAACAATATATTAATTTTTACTATATCTTCCACGTGTTTCGAACCCGAGGTTTCATCTTCAGGAAGACGGTTGTACGTACAGGGTTGGTATAATTTATTCATATATCACGCCTGCACTTCGTTTAACAAAGGTGCATTTTGTTGTAACTGAAGAATCAAAAAACCAACTAGATACCACTTGATATTTTATTGTACTTCTTATCGACGCAACATGTTTCGAGCATTACTGTGCCCATCATCAGGAGCTCGCGACTATGATGTTGTTTACCACATTGGTCGTGTCGTTCTTGGTTAGCTGTGTGTTCGAGGTTAGGTGCAGTTAGGCTGCATTAGTGTCTGGGCTGCAGGCTAAAGCCAACTTGTGCTTGAGCCTGCAACCGGACACTACTCCAGCTTAACAGCAACTCACCTCCAACATACAGCAAACCAAGAACGACACGACCAATGTGGTAATCAACATCATAGTCGCGAGCTCCTGATGATGGGCACAGTAATGCTCGAAACATGTTGAGTCTATAAGAAGTACAATAAAATATCAAGTGGCATCTAGTTGGTTTTTTATTCTTCAGTTATCACAACGATGCACGATCCAATAAACATCAGATGCATTTTGTTGGTTTACGTTATACGACTTATAGTCGGTATAGCGACTGGCTACGGGCTGGACAGTCCGGGGATCGAATCCCGGTGGGGCGATTTTTTCCGCACTTGTCCAGATCGGCCCTGGAGCCCACCCAGCCTCTTGTACGATGAGTATCGGGTCTTTCATCAGGGGTAGAGGCGGCCGGGGCGTGGGGCTGAACCCCTATCCCATCTAGTGCCGAGTTCCTAGAAAGAGTAGAGCTGTACCTCTACTCACCCCCAAGGGCCTTCGTGGCCTATAAAGAACGGTGAAACCTACCTGTATTATACGACTACTATTGAACTCTAGAATATGTAAGAATAACAACTACATTGGACAATAACGGAACTATCGTCATCTAGCGGGGTAATTGTCGGCTAATAAGTGTGCCAATATTATCGGATGTAGTTTTTATATGTTTTTGAGCTCAATCGTAGAATTTACTCCAAACTGGCAATTTTCGGGTTGTGCCACTGTTGCATTCAATGAGTGATTTGAACCTTACGTTGTAGTGACTGAAATTTTAATTGTTGTTGTTTGTCTTAATGTCTGTTTGGAGGCTATGAAATTCTTTTTGTAAACTAGGATTAGATATCGCATTATTTTAGAATGTTAACTGTTTTTTCGCCTGAGTACTATTAGTTATGTTCTTGAAACTTAAAGAATTTGGCGGTATTTCATTCGGTCCAGAGGAATCTGTCTCGTTATCGATAGTCCACGTTGGACCTTACTTAGTTTCTTTGGTTTGTATACCGCCCTTTATTGATTTTATTGGTTATCTTTTTAGAGTTTATGTAATTTTCTGGTTTCTTTGTTTTGAATTATTTCAGGTCAAGGTGCAGCTTTTGTCGAAATGAATGATGGATTACAATACTATTTGTTTTTGGGTTGTTGATTTTAATATTGGTATGAAATTGGATTTGGTTGTAACTGTTTGTAGACTGTTACGGTGATAGATAATTCTGAGATATGAACACATCTCCCGTCGCTCGTGTTTGTTGTTAATGAGATATGTCGTAACAAAGTGGTTGTACCGGAAATTGCGGCTGGATTGAAATATTATTAACCCTTACCCTGCTAACGTGGAGAATATGGTGAGCTCCTAATAATGCCAGCAAATGGCAGATGAGATTTAACTCGGCCTTTAAAGGGTTTAGAAGATCATTTCTATTAGTTGAGTTTTCATTTACACCGAAGTATTGTGTCGTGAGATTTGGCATGATCTGATTTTGTTGATTGTCTTGTAAGCATAAAATTCAGTGACTGATTAATTTATGTTGTATCCACGTCCACCGATCAACAACCGGTGTGGTATCTACCGCTGCTGGATAGTACAGAATCCCGGTGCAAGTTCCTCAGCAAGGACAGTGACCCAAGTCTCCTGCTCCTATGTGTTGGTGAGTCCCATAAGGACTGTCTTAGCAGTTGGAACTGAAGAGTGATGAGAGTGGTTTGCTGGGGGTTTTTGTGCCAGGAGACCACGGACATTTCACTGCTCTCTTTGCTAATGTTGTTTGGTTTTGCGCCACTGAAAAACCTCGAATAGAGTTAATTACTGTAGAGATGGCTACGGACAGTCTGTTTAACAGAGACTGCTGACTCGCTGTGCCATCAGAGAAGGAACGCCAGGTACAAAAGGGTTACAAATAATATATGTATTGTTATATTATAATTTACAAGTTGTGTAATTAATAGTTACATAATGCAATACTCAATACAGCACTTAATACAGCAAGCAATCTGCGGCCAACACTTAGTTTCAAAAAAATCCACATTCTGCTCAACTAAAACATTTTATCCAATTGCCATTTAAGTGCCTCAGATGTGATCACCAAATGGAGCGAAGAAAGAGCTTCGTAACATACGCTCCAATGTCTCTCGTGTTTCCTACACAACATAATTTTGAAGCTATTTGTTACTTAAGCATATATTTATCAAGTAAATTTTTTTCTGACTTCCAAAGTCTCATGTTCCTGATGGTTGCGTACATGTATTGCTCGTTTCATATTGCTGCTCCAGACAGAATTCTTTAAAAGGATTTGCTTACCAACACCTAGAGTATCACTATTGTCATGAATTAGACTGTTTAGTCTCTTAAAGCTCCAAATATAAGTTTTAAAATTGAAGTAGAAATGTTAAAATTTCAACTTGTATTTGCTGTATTGCTCAGTTCTTGAAACGTCCATGAGTAATACCGGAATGACTTATTTCTAGGCACAGTTAGAACATCTGCACGACAACAAGGAGCGTGAGTTCTACATAGCTGACTTAACAAAGAGTTATTCGAAAGTTCCAACCTTATGGATTGTGACCCCTTGTATTGTGCTTCATATACAGTATAACAACATACGCTGCATTAAATCCAATAAGATTAGATCCTTATTCAGCACCTATCTAGAACCTCAAATCTCGCACATTTTTTAAAATTAGGACATTCATAGCCTGACGATTTTATCCCAAAATGGACTTGAAAAAGCACATTTTGTCTTTCTGTCGTAAAAAGTAAATCAAAAGAAGTTTTCTTTATGCCTAAGCATCAAAAGACTTGAAAGCATAGGGAGTCTGACGGTGAACTTCCTCAATGTGATAATGGACATTGTACTGTGTCAAAGGCTGTGACATTCCGTAATGATATAATGACACTCACAGCTGTTAATTGTTATTGTTCTATGTCATTTTAACAAATGTCACGACCGCAGAAATCTATTTGATTCAATATGTTTTCACAGGCCTATATAGAACTTAAGTTACCTTAGGTATTAACCTATCATTATTATCTATTTAAATTTGTAGTTTTGCCACAAATATGTCAATCCATGTTTTAGTGTCAAATGTGTTTAATATCGACGACTTTATTCCGGTTTTTAAACTAGTGTTATACTTTGGAACTTATGCTGGAGTAACTGCTCTTCCGGGTCAGTGCTTATTAAATACCACGCTCTCGCTCACTCACTCACTCCACGAATCACTCATCTATCCGTCTTCTGTACTTCTGGACTAATATCTTATTATGCACTAGACAGGAAACCCCCCGATCATATGGTGACGACAAGGAATACAACACCTCCTCACGTCACAGGTAACCATCATGGCAATTCAGAGTGTAATGTTAGGAATTCAGACGTTTAAGGGCTTATCGTGAGCTGCTGAAGAGTCTTGATAACAAAAGGAACGGATTAAGCATTAGTCGTATGGTGAGAGACTAGGAAAGGAATCTAAAAGTCCATACTGTATTTCGAAACCTACCCATCCTTTCGCAGACAACCAATTCGCCGACTGAGCTATAACAATTTCCTGATTTGTGTCTAAAGTAATTGAATTTGAGCACAAGTTTGCAACAAATTAAAAGATACTTCTTGATCAACCAAAGTTAGACTACACAAAAATATGTTCTGTTAATTTAGTTGTTATCAATTGTGTATGTAAAATAAATACACATCATAACTGATAACGACTGCATATCATGCTGCAGGTTATGAAACTTTACAAATACCTTTTGCAGCTGCTTTTAATAATGGTTCCCAGTACTCTGTGATGATAGTAGTTTTTACCGAAACTATTTGTATTTAATTGATGTGGTGCTTTTGGTTGTGTAGTAAATGAATACAGGGATCCCAAATGAATACAGGGATCCAAAATGAATACAGGGATAAAAAATGAATACAGAGATCAAACATGAATACAGAGATCTAAAATGAATACAGGGATCCAAAATGAATACAGGGATCCAAAATGAATACAGGGATCCAAAATGAATACAGGGATCCAAAATGAATACAAGGATCCAAAATGAATACAGGGATCCAAAAGGAATACGGGGATCCCAAATGAATACAGGGGTCCAAAATGAATACAGGGATCCAAAATGCAAGGAATAGACTACTTTAAAACTTTACAGCAACTCTGCAATTGCTATTGGAATAGAATGTGAAATTTTTAAATTTATTTTCCCTTCATACGGACACATTCTTCATAAACAAATTTTCCTTCTTCTGTAAAAATAAACACATTCTTCATAACCACATTTTCCTTCTGTAAAAATAAACACATTCTTCATAACCACATTTTTCTTCTGTAAAAATAAACACATTCTTCATAACCACGTTTTCCTTCTTCTGTAAAAATAAACACATTCTTCATAACCACATTTTCCTTCTGTAAAAATAAACACATTCTTCATAACCACATTTTCCTTCTGTAAAATTAAACACATTCTTCATAACCACATTTTCTTCTGTAAAAATAAACACATTCTTCATAACCACATTTTCCTTCTTCTGTAAAAATAAACACATTCTTCATAACCATATTTTCCTTCTGTAAAAATAAACACATTCTTCATAACTACATTTTCCTTCTGTAAAAATAAACACATTCTTCATAACCACATTTTCTTCTGTAAAAATAAACACATTCTTCATAACTACATTTTTCTTCTTCTGTAAAAATAAACACATTCTCCATAACCACATTTTTCTTCTTCTGTAAAAATAAACACCTTATCTCACGATACTCTTATAATAATATAAATAACCAATAAGATACAACAATGACAGTTTGTATATAACTTTAATCTGCTCAACATGTTTCGTGCAATAGTTTCACCCGTCCTCAGAAACACTAGACTGTGTTTTTACAGCTTCTGGTACAAAGCACCGACGATGCTGCAGGCCAGCAGCACCGCAGCGTCGTCGGTACTTTTACCAGAAGTTGTAAAAACACAGTCTAGTGTTTCTGAGGACGGGCGAAACTATTGCACGAAACATGCTGAGCTGATTAAAGTTATATATAAATTGTCATTGTTGCATCTTGTTGGTTATTTATATTATTATATCTATGATGAACGGTCACACAAACATCTTATCTCACGCTACTCTTCTTTAGTAAAAGTTGTTACATTCATCCAACATTATAGTATTAGACAACGAGAAATATGACAAGATAGAAAGAAGCTGTCTGTACTTAATAGCGACAAGAGATCCTCGAGAAAAAATTAGGAATGTGTAAGATTTGAGGTCCGTTCGGCTAGTTAATCTGAATCACTTAGAAATTTGCCCCAAAGATACAAGAAGCAGGGTGCTGTTAGACGTAGCTAAATATCTACCCAATCACACAGCACCAAATCCCGGACAACCGTAATCTTAAACTACAAATGCACCCTACGATTCATTCATTCATTCTGTAGTGTAACTTACGACAAGTTCACAGACTCTTACAAAGCGAATTCTCCACTTCCTGCGATCTAGTGCTTCCTCCTTCGATTTTCAATACCATCTCGTTTCCTTGAGGAAATCCCGTAGCTGCTTACCTCTTCTCTTTCGTCTTTATGTCACATCCTTTTCTCTATGTTTTCTTCAATAGCGTTTATTTAGAAGGCAGTTTTTACGCACGATATAACAAACTCAGTCAACCTTTATTCTATTTATTGCATGTATGATATTCCTGTCCTCCTTGCCTCTCTGTAATACTTCTTTATTTCTCACACGATCGGTCCAACTGATCTCCATCCTTCTCCAGCAACACATTTCAAAACTTCCGAAGCATTTGTTGTCTACTTTCCGAAGTGTCCAAGTTTCAACACCACACAAAGCTGTGTTTTGAATCAAACATTTTACTAGTTTATTCCTTAAATTTAAGTCCTATTTACTGAGGAAAATAACCTTCTTCTGGTTTAAAGCTGCTCTCGTCAGGACAATCCTGGATTTAATTTCCTGTGCATGTCTTGCATCTTTTGTTGTCATGCTACACAAATAGTTGAATTATTCCACTTTCTCGGGCTGTTTTTGATCTGTCATTATCAGTTCTGATGATGATTACACCGAGATTCTCATCACCTTAGTTGTTTCCACATTCATTTCTTAACCTTAGTGTTTTCCACATTCATTTCCACTCCATAGCATCTTCCAATTTCAGTTAGTGTTAAAATCACGCCCTGTAAAACTGTTTCTCCCTTAGCCAGTAACATAAGGTTTCTGCATAGTACCATGCTGTATAGCCCTTTAATATTTATGTAGATCAAAATTTAGATCTGGTTCTAGTTCTAGTTCGGTTCTAGATGCATGTAACACTTAGATCATGGTTACATTTTTTTTTTTTAAGATTAGGCAGTTCAAGAGTATCTAGAAATCTTACGATCTGACACGAACTTTGGCCCTGTCCATCTTCTCTCTCTTCCTTCTTATCTTCTCTGGTTATTCTTTGGGTGATTTCCACTTAGTCTTCGCCTTTCCGTTTCGTTGCATATGCCTTTTCTTTCTACGTCTTCTCATCCCTTTCTGCAGCTACATCTTCTTCCTTCATGGCCCCACTGCCAGCCATGGAATCCCCCACACCCCCTCCAGCCACCCTACGGCTATTGACGTGCCTGCTCTGACTTTTAATAAAACTCTTGTCTGTTTGGATCTGATAGATGACTACACCCCAGTCAGATATTAAACTGGGGCCGGATCTAGGGGATGTTGAAGGGAATGCAGAGGGATGGGGTTGGGTGGTGAGGGGGAGATGCTTCAGCGTACGAGAAGAGCCGGCTCTACGGCATTCGCTCAGCTGCGGTGGATGGTCGCAAAATTCTCTAGTGTCTCTTTTTGTTCTCATTCTGATTCTCTTCCTTATCACTTGTCTCTTCTCCTTCTTGTGGACCAGGGAATTCTCTCAGCTAAAGTCTGGAGAATTTTCCGTCTTCCATGACCAGAATCAGACCATCTTTACTGCAAGGACTTATCGATTTGGACTTTAACTGTGTCTCGTTCCTCTAGTGTTTTGTTCTTAGATGTTTCGAAATAATCCAAGTTGATGCATGCACTCGAACAATGGGCATGCAGATACACATTGAAATATGCGTTTCACTAGCTTCCAGTAAGCATACCCGATAGAGAACTGTAACAAATTTGCTGGCTGTACTGACCTCGGAAACGTGCGCAATGTAGATGAATTTAAGAGTTTTGTGAACAATTGTAAGGGCATATCAAGTTTTTACACTGCATTTTAAAAATAAATGACAAAATAACGATAATATATCATGAATTAAAAGTCAGCACCACCAATGTCATTATCCATTAAACGCGACGGTATCTAATCGTGTAAGGGTGTCATTATTATTTCAGTATCAGATTTCACACTAACAACATCCAGTGCTGTACTTGATATGTTTCATTGTTAGGGCATTCTGGGATATGATACCGCACAGCTGTGCTGATGGTTGCCAACGTTTTAGAAGAGTACATTTCCTACGTCTTCGGGAATAAATTTCGATCCAGAAGAAGGGAAGCTGCGGTTCCTCCGAAACGTATTTAAGACGATTCACCGCCGTTATTTTACGGACAGTAAGAAATTTCGTAAACAATATCAAACAGAAAAATTGCTTATTGCAGTGTTAATTCAACAACGTGATTCGGCCTGGCAGACCATCATCAGTTTGACCGAGAATATAAGAGTATGGGGTACAGTTAGGCTGTGTAGAAAGTGAGATCTCATCTTCTTAAAATTTATTTTATTTTGACTGTAGAAACTTGCGAAGGGAAAATTTGGTTGTTTCTAACCAGTCTACACGGTGTCATACCCCAGACCACAGGAATTTTCTTCAGCTTCGCTGTGAGACACCCAAGTATCTGGTAAACCCAATGTTTGTAGGACGGCTGCTATACTGACAATGTACTGTGTAGTAAGTGGCCTCAACTGAAATTTGAAAGAGCTCTACGGTCTTGTTTATTTTCATTTGTTGGAAAATATATGCACCTACTTGAAGATAATTTGCTGGGTGCCACTTTATTAATTTCTTTGTGAATTTGGAAAATAATTTACACAGGTAAGTCCAGTAAGGTACCTAAGCCCATATTTTACGGACTGTGAAACATTTCCAGCATCTTGACAAGCAATTTAGTGGTAGGGCGGTATCAGGGAAGAGAATATGGGTCAAGGCATACTGCAACTTGTTCATGCGATATTCCGCAACATAAAAGGTTAGCTAGTTTTTGAGCTCGGAAGTGGAGGCAGAGGCACTTTCTTAAATCTGTAAGGATTAAAAGTATTCTAAATTGTATTTAAATATTCAGTTCTTACCGCCTGACGAACACACGCCGTCTCAGTGCTAAAAACAAATCAATTAATGCTGAATAGGGAAATAATTCCTGCTCTGAGAAACAAACTGATCACAAAAAAATACACTCCGCGGGCGGGACGTAAACAAATGTGGTGGATAAAATTCCACAGTGATTTGAAGGGTTAATATAGGGATTATAGCAAAGTTTCCTTACTTTTTATGCCTTCGAATATACTGTTTTATAATTGCAGACCCAACTAATGGAGCCACATTTTTGTAGGGAGACCATTTTACGGAATAATTATAATTACTCGAACAAGTTTTAAATAATGCGTGTAGGACTAAACCATTATTGACCAAAATCAACCCTTCGATCCTGAGGTACCCGCAAATGTAATATTTAAATTATATTCGTTTACATTCTAATTTATGAGGGTGTAATTGCACGTCCCATATAAGGAAATGTAGTAAATATTTTATATTAACATAAACCTCTCCAGCTGACAAAGTCAAATTTCCCTGCGCTCGGAGGTCTGATCATGTTGATTGATCTATCGACACTTTCTTTGGTGTTTAGTTAATAGGTTTATGTTTCGTAACCGCTTGGTTTGTGACATAGAGTGTACAGGAGTTTGTGACATACAGTGTACAGGAGTTCCAGGCATTTAAAACTAGTTGCCACGGGCGTTTCAAGAACGGTTGTGTGGTGCTAGTAGTAATATTGTCTCACGAACTGGTATGAACTGACGATCACAGTAGACTGACACCATAATCTGGGACAGGCAGAGAGGTATTCGGGCTTAGATTGGCGGGTGCGGCGAAGTAACCAGGTTTAGTAATTTGACGTTTTGCTGACCGTGCATCTCAGTATATTTATCTCAGTAATTAACCAACTTGATGCACAAAATTTTTGTTTTACAATAAGTTTATTTCATGCCTCCGTATGTTTCGAGCATGGTATCATCACACCTACAGGTGTGATGATAACAGAGGCTGTGTAATGCAATTTTGACCTCCTGATGATGAGCACATGTGCTCGAAACATACGGAGGCATGAAATAAACTTATTGTAAAACAAAAATTTTGTGCATCAAGTTGGTTAATTACTAAGATAAAAAACAGGTTTAGTAACTTTACTCCATTTCGTAACAGAAGGTTTCCTAGTGGCTTGTGGCAGCAACGGTGTAGTATTAAGGAAACTTAATATAAGCAAGCATTATATTAAAACTGTACATGACAAAAACACATTTTCTGTCGGTTTTTCCCAGTTCTAGTACAAAAAGTCTACAGCCAACCACGTTTAATATTTCAAACAATGAGTCATATTTTCTTTTCAGGAAAGTGAGTTTGAGCAAATTCTGACACTTTGTACAGCCTACCGAAGGTAGGTTAAATTTTTAATGATTCCTTGAAAGAATTCTATGGCCATGAACAAGTGAAAATTGCCACAAGACTGCAAAGGTGCAAAGCCAAACTTGTCTGCTACAATTGTATGTTATCTCTTAGGGCATACTTTAGACGATTTTGTAATTCTGTTACAAAACTTATTTTAGCAGACACGATGGTCACTTTACCTTTGAAATTAATGATATAAAAACTTTGTAGCTGCATCCGTTCATTAACAATTTGAATTAAGGACATCTGTTACAAAATTATTTTCAGAGACTGAAAAGACAGGGTGTGTACGGAAGAGCTGATTATTAATACACAAATAATGACATGCTTTCTGAAAACTTAAGAATACTTATCTTCATTCTGTCTTAACTAGAACAATATGTAAAGTTACATAAAATGTGGGGAACCTCAATGTCGGTTACAGCCTCTTAGTAAGCAGCTTCCGCTGGGGGAAGGAGTTTGGTACTATTTAGACGAGTCCCATTATTCCGTAACAAACACGTCGCGTGCGACAGAGAGAGATATTCAATTTTGCGGCTCATTTCAAGCACACAATGTTGATTCGATTTGATACTTGGATGCACTCATTCGTTGCTGGAACTTGTTGAGACACGGTGACGTGCGACGATGTCTTAATGTTGTTTATACAGCTCTTCAAAAATTAAAAAAAAAAAAAACCAAGCGCCTTTTTATTCAGAGCAATAAGCAACTACGCAAGAGTCCGAAGCGCACCCGTTTGCTTCAAAATTATAATTAATTAATAAGGGGCACATTTCGTTAAAAAGGTAAAAGGTAAAGCAATCCCATTACAGGCCTGGACAGGCCCTGAGGGTTCCAGGAGCTTCCCAGATTTCAAGACATTCGGCACATGAAGGTTGTAAGTTTGTCAGCCCTATGCACCTACCGCCTGTACCCCCAGGAAATATTCCTGGTACTCATTTCTGTTATAGGCTAAGTCGACCCCAGGGCCATAGTGCGGCCACAAGGTTTATGTCAATGAAATATTCCAGTGACACCACTAGGAATAGAACCCGCCATTTTCCGGTTTGTAGCGCAGTACCTCAACCAACTGCGCCACCAGCAGCGTGCCCCTGGTACATTTTGTTAACTCTCAGTAATTTAATACAATCGTAGGAAATTTCTTTTATGTATTTTATACTGCTGGCCTGAATTGACCCTCTGAAGTCGAAACATGTTGCCAAATTAAAGACGTAACACTAATTGTGTCGATGGCAATTTATTGCTTTTGTTGCTAACACTAAGTTTTCAAGCCACCACTGCCATGTGCAAGGCTTTCTGATGACAAACTTTTACCTCGAAGTTCGGGCCTCATCCCAACGATCTTTCAGAAGAAATCATTTAGGGGAGACATGTCACTGTGACAGACGTTACTCTTGATTCTATCAGCGACAGTTCCAATGAAGCTTCATACCTTTCTGTTTGCTACCCAGTTTTGTACCTCTGCATTAAACAGGCTTTGACTACGAACATACTTTCTCCTGAGACGTGACGATACGTTACACGGATGATAGAAACAACGGCGTTCTCTGAGACGTCACTGAAGTTCTACAAGTCCACACGGCGTCACTTTCACAACATATCTGTCTTCTGAATACGTTTTCTTTTTCTTTGGGTGATACAATCTCTATGAAGACGTGCCAGAAGAAAGTACTAAGCTCTCACACGTTGAGGGATTAATAGGTTTCTACCTCGACACGTGTCACGCTATGCTACTGCTACTCCTAACAAAGTGTTCAGAAGGTCATATGGGGTTAGCAGCCCAGCGTTAGGCACTATGTGTTTAAGACTCTGTTATTATTATTATTATTATTATTATTATTATTATTATTATCTCCGTTATGCAGGGTGTTTATACTTATATTCCTGAGACAAATTATGTCCCTAGGCAATACAGTGTTGCAGCTATTCTGTTGTTATTACTCATTAGTTTCAGTGTTGAGTCTATTGTAGAGTGAAAACGGAACGTGATGGCACACGCGCAGAAACCAGATTCGGTCTTCCAGCGAAACGGACGAGTCCATTTATATCGGCGGGGGTGTCAGTTCAGTCGAGTACTGGCTTTCTTGG
>Ga0123355_10005373_pt1 | contig 18730 bp, 5 predicted proteins | sample TergutEmb28metaG_3_FD_89872 | JGI IMG/M metagenome (GOLD analysis project Ga0123355, IMG submission 89872) | Embiratermes neotenicus P1 segment gut microbial communities from Petit-Saut dam, French Guiana - Emb289 P1 | ecosystem: Host-associated > Arthropoda: Insects > Digestive system > Gut ... | reverse complement strand
TGTGAATAATACAGGAACCAAATATGTTAGATTTATGAAACAAACTGCATTTTGAAGAGGAAAAAACGGAGAGTATATACCATGTTTAAAATATTCAGTACCTATATTTGTTGAACAAATATAAAAAATGAAACGTTTAGAGGTTAGCGGTGCGGTACGACCACTATAGTCGTCGTTAGGCGTCAAAAGGTTAATGTACCCCATTAACGCCAAAATATTTTTTTTTTAATTTTAGCTGTAATATTTAATAAAAAAACATAGATTTAGTCATGGTGGAATATTTACAAAATAATGCAAGCCACTAGGGAAATCCATCTATACAATTTGCATGGGTAAGTGGAGAGAATCAGAGATTTGTCTAAATACTTGTCGAAGCCTACACTAAACAAGGTTTCTCAGAAATTACACTGAGGGCACACGCCCCGAGTGTTATCTGAAGACTTATTGATTAGTAATTCCATTTATGTCGGAATTTTGAAGACAATTAGCAAAGACATGTTTTATCATTTAATATATTCGTGGCTCCATAAAAAAGGCGTAAGAAAGTATTTTTATGTGCATGTTTATTGGGTTTAAATGATGTTTTTCTATTTCATTCATTTCATTACATCGTCTTCCGACACGTCCGCAGCATCTTCTAAAGAAAACCAGAGATTGGATCTAGTACTTCCTCTTTTAAGTTCTAGTGTACACTGCTTCTCTTAAGGTCATCTAGTAGCTGCTTGCGGTTTCTTCCTCGTCTTGCCATCCTATCTTTCCTTCAACAACGTGCCTTAGAAGGCAGTTCGTGCGCAAGATGTGACCAATAGTTAGCCTTCTTTCATTTTCCTGTGTGCAGGATATTCCTTTGTTCCTTGACTCTGCTAATACTTCAACTTTCACGCGATCCTTCCAAGTGATCTCTTTAATCCTTCTCAACCACCACTTTTTAAAGCTTTCAAGCAATTTGTGATCTACTTTTCGAAATGTTGGAGTTTCAGCACCATTCGAATGTAATATTTCACTAGTTTCTTCGTAAATTTGGGTCCTGTTTTCTGGAAAGAAGTCTTCTTTTCCTTCTTGAATGTGGCTCTTGTCATAGAAATCCTCGATTTAATTTCATGAGCACGTCTTGCGTCACGTATTATCAGGCAATACAAATAGTTTACATATTCAACATTCGGTAGTTTTTTTTTCGATCTATCGTAATCTGCACTGGGGTTGGTGGTTTAGAGATTCTCATTACCTTAGATTCTAACACATTCATTTCCATTCCATACCCTCTTACAGCTTCAGTTTAGTTAATCATTTATGCCCCGTGGTTCCATACATTCTTCAGCCAGTAGCGCAAGATCATTGCATATTTCACAGCACGAATTTCCTTTGTTGCAATCGTATCTAATTCATCCTTCAGAACACATTTTAATGAGACTTTATGATGCTTAGTGGGCTTATTTGAGAAGCAGCCTCAACAAACGCTAAAACGTGTCTCGTGTTCGAATTTGGCAAAATAGCTTAGTAAATAAATGGAGAGGAATGTAGGGTGGAAGAAAGAAGTGGAGTGAGAAGGCCGGCAACTGTAATTTAGTTTAATTAATGGGGGGAGGGGGAGGGGCTTCTAAATCTGTTGGTGCAGAAGGCCTCAAAATGTAAGCCAGCAGCCATGTACGTTACTGAAGTGTAATTTTGTGCAGTCAGTACAGTGACTAGGCGTCAGTGATAACCATTGGTTATCTAACCAATCTGGTGCTGTGGTTAAGGAGATGGAAATCCACTTCACTGTACGTTTTCATGGCATGGTTCTTAAATAAGCACAGGAATGGGACATGAAAAGTTTATTGAATTTAACGATGGTGCTAACGTCTAAAATTACGGAATTAAAGTTGTTTTTTATTCGCTTTGAGAGCACTGGGGCCTTAGAATTGCACTAGACCGATACTGTTGACGTAAAAAATGGTTATTACAGTTACAAGTGGGCGTGAACGCCTCCTGCAATCTCGGATCTGCCATCCGAGTTGTAACAGAGCGCGGGATTATGATAAGGCTGATCCTACTTGAGAATCTGAGACAAGCTTTAACTTTAGTTCTTAATTCTAATACTGTTAAGGGCAAAGAGAAGCAAAATTGACTAGACGCTGTTCTTTCGAACTCATTCCAGCATGGAATGGTGCAAGTGATCGGGACAGGATAATTATCATATTTTAGAACTAGACGTACCAGAGGAAAAATCTAGTGTAGGGTTTTAAGGAAGACGTACGGCACTTCTGAAACAATGTATAATCGTCTGCAAACGCTTCGTCCATTTTTCCGTTTCCCAGTAGGTTGAGCTACCTACAATGAGATCGAAAATAAACAGCGAATTCCAGTCTGTTTCCGTAAAAGCGTTTTATTTCATTATTTTTCAGCACCCAAATTGAAAAGCTCAGAAGCAATATCTGTCAAAAGTGATGAACTTTACCACAGTAGGCGCGTTCTTCCGCCACTTGTGACAATATTATCGGCCAAGAAAAAATAAACATTTCAGCTATCGCGGTGAAACAGACGACTTGAAATGAAAAGTTTCTGAGAGGGAATCTGGGCTAACTAAAATTAACAAATCTTCCCTACGCCTTACTTGAAAGAGTGATTTTTGTTTAGGGTCTACATGACCAAGGTGTTAAAGACGCTACAGATCCTAAAACAGAATTGTACAGTGGCACACGTAACGACGATCATAACAGTAGTTTTAATTTTCAGGATGTACTTTATTTCACAAGCCGATCGCAATGGCCACGCGGTCTAAGGCGTGTGTCTACTGCCTCTCGCTCGCTGGGATTGCGGGTTCGAATTCTACCGGCAACATGGATAACTTGTCTCTTGTGAGTGCTGTGTGTTGTCAGGTAGAGGTCGCTGCGACGGTCCGATCACTTTTCCAGAGGGGTCCTACCGAGTGTGGAATGTCTGATGGTGATCGAGGAACCTCATGGAGGAGGCCTAGGCCCACTAGGGCTGTCGAGCCATGAAAAAAAATCCTAAGCGATACGTATGGCCATCAAGAAAATGAAGGCTAAGAAACATTAACATTCTCTTCACGTATGAGAAAAAATAATTGTAGATAGCGGTCCCTTTGATTAAAACAACATTTGTGGGTCTCTGAGGAAGCCTTTTTAGGTTCAGAAATTCCTTTCAAACAACATTCTACCCGAGTTGCGAAGGCCATCAGTATGGAAAAGTTAATTCTGTTTGCCGCTTGCCTAGAGCAACTGAATTAGAGTAAGACCTTGGTCTTTAATTTTTACATGGACCTCTGTGTCTATCTGTCCTCTTTGCACAGACCCTGAATAGAAATTACGTCGTCACCAATGAATGTGTAGGACGATAAACGCAAATTTAAACCAAACATGTAAATGTGGAAATTGATTTTTTTTGTTTTGCTGACCGTGCATGTCAGTATATCTTAGTAACTGACCAACTTAATGCACAAATTCTTGTTTTATAATAAGTTTATTATAAAACAAGAATTTGTGCGTTAAGTTGGTCAGTTACTAAGATTAAGCGGACATTAAAATTATCACAGTTTCCGTAATTTAAGTGGGAGTGTGTCTTACATTAGGTGAAAGAAAAATTGAATAAAGTTCAAGTAGTGGAAATGGAATTTTTGTAAGGTTTCTAGGAACATAAACAATTGGACAAAATGAGAGGAGTGTATATGGAATGAGATAGATATTTAATCGAAGGGAAGGTTCGGATATAAAAAGGTGGCTAACCTACTCTAATTTCAAATGAGGCATAATTCATACTACGGTACACTCACGGTCAGTGAAAACATTCTTTGCTTGTATTTAAATGCATCTGTTGACACCAAAGGTGAAGCTCACCTAACGAAGTGATCAAGGGAACGCCTGTGTACTTCTGAAGAATAACTGGCCCGAAAGCAATGCGATTGCCATCAAAACTTTATGTTTTGAAAGAGATTAAAGCAAAATGAACTGTTTCCGAATGCCATGATTTTACCGTGAGATGACCGTCAGCGTACCCATAATGTGGATGACGCTTAAATGAATCATAGAAGTTGAGCGTTTCCAGAAATCAAAATGACTAGAGATATCGGAGGATCTTTCAAGTTATAATTAAGGTAGGATCCCAGTCTGCTAACAGGAAAAACGAGTCCTGTTATCTGGTGTCGTTACTGTACCATAATAACGCTTAAACTCGTACATTGTACGTGTATGGTAGGGTGGTACAATTTTCGATATAGGTTAAATTCTGATCAATCTAAGGATTAACGAATTTTTCTCGCTGCGTGATGTTGGTAGCACGTATTTGACGGTGGTGGAGTGATGCGGACAGCTTGGTGAATTCTGTGCTAATTTCATTCACACAGCAGTTTGTGTTTTGTGTTTCAGAGCTGCGGCTTTTTCTTGAAAGTCAGCATTGCTGCATAGCTGATTGCCCTGTTATAAGACTGTTTAGTTTTCATTTAGCAACTGAGTTTATTACTGTAAGGTTAGAGTGAAAAGTTTTGTGCCTAAATTGTCAGACATCACCTCGTGGTTGGTCTGTGTGACAGTCACATCCACTTCTTGAATTAGTTTGATAGTACCTGGTTGTTTCTTCTGTTCTACCTCGGTAAAATTTCGATCGATGCAGTAGGCATAATTTCGATCAGATGAAAAACGTTTCGCAGAATCCGTCACGACACCCAGAACTGAAGCCCAGTTACAAAAATCGTAGTTGTATACAGCCTAACAGTTACACAGGGAGGAATAGAGCATTCGAATAAATTCGTCCGAGCCAAACCCAGAAATGTGAAGCTTCTATTACTTTCGGAAAGGCAAAGTATACGATAGCTCTTAACATTAATAAACGAGACTCCCGTTTGCGATATTTTATTATTATTTCGTTATAGGGAATGTTATATGTTAACATACAAATGGGCATAAATTATGACGCTTCCCTAGCTTTTAGTCTTACATCGCAATTTTTAATATGAATGTGTTTACGAAACACATTACAGCATGAATTTTTTATGGTTGTAATTTACAACCTTACCTCAGATCAAAATTCGGATGAAATCCCAAAAAAGCGTCTTTATTCCAACAACGACAAAGCGAACAACTATTTGTTAAAACAGTCTCATAGGTACAAGAAGAAAGGATAGACTCCTTACAAAAAAAAGCCAGCAGCGTAGGTTGAGTAGTGTGATTGTTGCTTCTTAAACTAATACAATGCCAAATCTATGAAAAAAGTGACTGGGGGTGTTGCCAGAATTGCAGAGTCTGGTACCACGAAACATGCTTTGGTGTGAAAGATAAGAGGCATTTCATTTGTGGTAGATGATGCTGATTAGAACTGTACCACCAAATGATCGGAATTGTGCTTACGGAGGTACATTTTCAAATCATTGCAAGTAGTTTTCTGATTTTTTTTTATTATTACAATATTCAACATTTTTACATGAAAAAATCTAACATATTCATCAAGCTACACAGAACATGTTACAGCACTGATACTTTATCTTGTTCATGCATTCTATATATTAAGGTATGTATTGTATGAAGTGATCGAAATAATACCGCCTTACCTAGCGCTACTTGATAGCAATTTGCATTTGTGATAGTTGTGAATATAATGTTCCATATAATTAAATCCATATATAGCTATGTGTGATAACGCAGAACTCCGTGGCGTAGATAAGGTCTCCGCAAACACCGCCACGCGGTGAAGGGTCTCTTGGGGCCCCAAACGTACAGAATACTAAATTTTGTGACGGGTTCTTTCGGACTGGATTCCATTCTTCGGACAGAAGGCATTATTTTGGATCCCTCTTATCTGTGAGTAATTTCGCTAATGATTATATGTGGGTTTCCAGTTAATCGTGTCGCGGGTGGCCCCCGACAGGTTTTTTACGCTACTACAATTTTGTGCATTTTAGGGCATTTTTAGGAATAAAGTAGACCCATGTATCTGTAGTAGGTGAGCTTGGAAGGTTCAGACGATATGAATAGTCGAGAAGCTTGTATTTGGATGGAATTCTTCTCATTATACACCAAGGGCTTGTTTTGCGCCATTTTGTTCTGCTCCTTGTTGCCTCTTGACGAGGTACATCACTTCTTATTTTACGTTTCTTATTTTCGGTTGAACGCCCTCTGGCCTATCTATTTCCACTTATTTAAGCCTTTTTCTTATGAGAACATTATTTTTTATTTGCATCCTGTTCAGGAACAAAACTACAGCCTTGATGTATATCTAAAGTTAATGTGAGCAAAAACATTTTGCCTGCTTACGTGTTTCATAATGAAACAGTAGTTTATAAATTAATCGTTTGGGTTTCTGCCTTTCTCTAATAAGCTTTTAACCAACCAGCAACTGCGTGCCAGTGTCCAAAATAGGAGTTGACTGCATCGCTATACTTTTTTCCCTGTCGTCGCTGCTGCTGAGGACACTATTTGGACCTAACACAGAGGAAGTAAAAGGAATTTGAAAAAAAATCTCATAATGAGGAACTCCATATATTGTAATCCTTACCACATACTGATAAGTTTATCCAGTACAAGAGGATGAACTGGTTGTGACCGTAGAACACATGTAAAAAGTATAAATTCTTATTGCATTTTGTTTGGAAAAACTGAAGGAAAGAGACATCTTGGAAGATCTAGTCGCAGATGGAAAGAGAATACTAAAGGTGATATTATCAAGATGGAAGGGTGTTGAGTGGACTTTTCTGGCTCAGGATAAGGACCATTGGCCATCTTTTGTGGATACGGAATTCAGTCTTCAAGTTTCATGAATACGGATAATTGATTGAGCAGCTGAGGAAATTCTAGTTTCCGTGGAAGGACTGTGCTTCGTGGTGTATGTGCTGTGGCTGCTTTGTGAGATTCTGAAATCACCTAGTAGGCCTAATTATCTGTGAATTTTAACAATGGAAACTTCGAGTTACTGTATAAAACACAAACAAAGGGCTGTGCTTGTTTTGATGGTTCTAATAGAAAAGGACATTTTTCCTTGTGTTTTCTCTCTTTCAAGCAGATTCCTTTGCATTGTATCAAGGGTAACTGGAGCTCTAATGAGCAGACTTCAGTCTGTCACTCCATCGACGGCATAATGGATCAGCTATCACTTGTTAACCACACGCAAGGGAATTGTGCGTGATGTTTACCGTCAAAAACGCAGGGAACAAACATGTTTAGTTCGTGACTAGCGCACAGAATTTTTCCTGTAACAGCGAGTATCTTATTATGAGTTGTATGAAAAGAGGGCGTGACGTTTATTTTTACCAAACACTATGAATTAATTCCTATATGTACTGTCAATATATCATCCAAAATATGCATTTTGTGATACACCATTTATGTCATATACCAACTCCTACATATTTCGACACCGATGTGCCATCCTCAGTGAGTCATTATAACAAAGGTATATAATCTTATGTTTATTGGACCGTGCATCATTGTGATAGTTGAAGAATAAAAGACCAACTTGATGTCACTTGCTATTTTATTTCACTTCTTATGTGCTCAACATATTTCGGACATTAATATATCAATCATCAGGAGCTTGCGACTCTGCTGTTGAATTACCACATTGGTCGTATTGTTCTTGGCTCGATGCGTGTTGGAGTTTCGGTGTGGTTGGGTTGGAGTGGCATCCGTGTTGCAGGCTGAAAGCCTGCAACACGGATTCAACAGCAGAGTCGCAAGCTCCTGATAATTGATATATTAATGTCCGAAATATGTTGAGCACATAAGAAGTGAAATAAAATAGCAAGTGACATCAATTTGGTCTTTTATTCTTCAACTATCAAAGTTGTATAAGCCTACATGCTAATCTAGGTTCTGATCCTCCTTAAAGGAATGACTAAAACATGAACACGCTTAAATACATAAAATTGATAGCCGTAAATTGGTGTATTATGATATTAAAGCATATGATACCAGGCGGTGTAGTGCCTGGACGAGATCTTTTCAGATCATGTGGAATCGAGAAGGATATTTGTATGTATCCTCCATATAAAAGAAGTAAGAACTGGCAACTGTGGCGGCTTAATGTGACGTATTTTAATGTTTAATATCATAATAATATTATTTATGGTTATCACTTTTATTTACTTTAGCATTTTAAGATTTTACTCATTCTTACAAATAGGAGCACAACATAGTTGCCACGTTGGCTTATATAACTTTGTTGTAATGACTCAATGAGAATGGCATCTCGGTCCTGAAACATGTAGCAGTTGATATATGTCGTAAGTGGTGTAAGACAGAGTGCATAGGTTGGCTGATGTACTGAATGTAAGAACGTTCACGGTATGAATAACATAAAATTCTCAATGTTTACGCTTCTACTAAATTTCATCAGAATTCATTCACAGGATATGAACAAGCAGTGAGCGAAGACAAATTTAATCCACATTCCGCGTTCGTTTTGTGCGGTTTCTTAAAATGAACACACGAATTCCGTCATACAAGAGGACTGAAACATTTTAGGGGAATCTAGAAGGCTGCTTTTATTTTGGATATTGAGCTGCGTGTAGAACGAAATACTTGAACACAGCAAAAACATGTATAACATGCAAATGACTTTGACGCAGGGCGGAATATTCAGTTTAAAATGAAGCCCACGAGGCTTAGATTTAATGCGTACGAAGGAGGTCCGATGTTTGGACTTACAGAATACACCCGTATCCGTTTCAAAATTTCTTTGTGGAAAAAAATGTACACGAACGCGAAGATTTGAGAAGACACTTTGCAGAGTTTGTGGATTTGTTATGAAAGCAGAGAACAGAAACATTCAGCTTGCAGATGTGTCAGGATTTAGTGGAATAGAAGAGCCTTTACTATAAGACGGCATGTGCGTTGGTGCTTCGCCCTGATGCTGAAAACGAGATTAGTAAATAAATGTGTAACGTGTGAAAAGAGTCAGCGACTGCTATGCATTTGTCTCATTGTTTATGTTTTAGTATCTTCAGTGCTAAAATCTAGGTGTCTTGTTTGGAGGCAGGTATTCTTTTAGGTTTGACAAAGACAGTTTACTTGAACTGGGTTGCACTGTGACCGGCTCTCTCGGCAGACACTTGTGAATCTTTGGATAGAAACTCTTTGAGGTTGTCACTAGATTCTGCCTCACATTTTTAATAAAATTTCCTTCCAATAATTCATTTCAAAATTATGAATCTAGTAGCTTATTTGTAGGTAAGTTTACATGAAAATTATGTAAGCCAGCTTGAATGCACTGAAGTAATTTTTCATTTCTGACACACGAAAACAGACGTACTTCAAAATAATTCGCACTTTCGTGCTCCAAATTGTTTCAGAAGAGTGGACTTTTTATTCCATTGTATTCAAAACTTGTAATTTTTTTAAAACTTACGCATATTTCACGTATGTTGCAGGATTTGTAATTCCCAATTTCCGGCGCAGGGAATCACGAAGTTTCCCTGATTTTTTAAGCACAAAAGGCAGGAAATTTTATTGTTTATATGAAAGTGTTTAGTTATAGGCAGTTTACTAGTAATAATTAGATTTGCAGAGTGTCCTTTTGGAATTTGCAGTGTAAGGCAGATGGTGTGTGGTACTCTGAAAACGAGCTGCTGCTCTGTCGGCCCTGAATAAGTAAATTTTTAAGACGATTGTATTAATATTATCAAATTCGAAATTGTGTGTGTGTGTGTGTGTGTGCGTGTGCGTGTGCGTGTGTATGTGTTTATGTACAGGGAATGTGTATGTCACTGTAGTACCTGTGCTGTAGGTTTATTACATTAGTTTGATGAGTTTACAGATCAAAGCAATTACCATGCTTTAAAAAGGGGCCCGAATTCCTTCCTTTTTCATGAGTTGCTCCCGAAGTATTGTAAATGGAATATTAAACCTTTGACGCCTAACGACGACTATAGTGGTCGTACCGCACCGCTAACCTCTAAACGTTGCATTTTATATATTTATTCAACAAATAGAGGTACTGAATATTTTAAACATGGTATACACTCTCCGTTTTTTCTCTTCAAAATGCAATTTGTTTCGTAAATGTAATGTATTTAGTTCCTGTATTATTCACATTTTATACACAGAGTGTGCTAAAATAAAAAAAAAATAATTCCGGCGCCAAAAGGTTAATGCAGGCACGCATTGGAAAGAAAGCTTTGTAGAATATCTGAGAAGAGATATATTGTTACCATTATCTGTATAGACCTGCTTGCTACGCCTTTGGTAGCCAGGAATGGCTGTGGAAAAAGTCCCAATATAAGAAAGAAACCCGGCTGTAGTACATGGGAAATTTACTCCCCTTGATTGATGAACTATTTAATGTGTTTCTCAGTAATACTTTACTTCTGACGTTTATTTATTTATTTAACGTTCTTTAACGTAAATATATTACAATTGCTGTATCAGAAAATGATTTGGAAGACATAATGTGTGAATATTGGAAGCAAACAGGCAAATGCCATTCAATTTATGTAGATTTTCGGAATTACATGGTAATCACACCAGTGTTTGTGTAGGCATACGTGCAGTAAAGCAATAGTTCTAGGACCATGTGGGGGGACATACTGGCCGTATTACGCTGCAGTCTGCAAGCTCTAAATATAAAACACAATCGACAGGTAACGACAAAAATAAATTAGAAATAATGGTTCCATGCATCGCTGATCTATATTAATAATTGTCCAACGAGATGCAACACAAAGCACTCTATTTATTATTCTGCAAGTACACTCTAAATGTTTCGGGTGTCAACCACACCCGTCATCAGGAGTACATAAACCTGTAACTTCAGCCTCCGGTACTGGTCATGTAGCGCTGTGCAGCTACCTCCCTCCAACGTGGCCAATTGGCCACATTGGAGGGAGGTAGCTGCACAAAAAAATATGACCAGTACCGGAGGTTGTAGTTACAGTTTTATGTACTCCTGATGATGGGTGTGGTTGACACCCGAAACATGTAGAGTGAACTTGCAGAATAATAAATAGACTGCTTTGTGTTGCATCTCGTTGGACAATTATTAATTTAGAAATAAGAGTTTATGTATATATAGTACTATAATTTATTATACAATGAAGTAAATTAATAATGACGATGAAGGTGGTGATAATGATACACCAATAATAATAATAATAATAATAATAATAATACTAATAGCAAGAAATGATAAAGAAAACTTGTGCAGTGGGGGGCCGAGTTGGCCACCAGGCAGATGCACTCTTAGGAACGTACCCAAATTAAATGGACGAATTTATGCTCCTACTTGTGAATTACAGTTTTCATAGAGCAGGGCTGCATTTTCTTGTCTGATATCACAGTGTTGACGTGTGCTCACCTATTCAGGTAATTTCTGACTTCGTAGATTTTATATGTATCTGCTCTTTCATCTCCCGTTCCCTTTCCCGTCTTAGCCTTTGGTTCTGTATTTACAGAAACCTCAATATCTTGGATTACCTTTTGTTCATAATCTGATACTCAGCTTTTTTCCTCATTCTTGTCCAACCATTTTGCAGTACTCTCTGCACCACCACATTCCCCTGTCATGAACGCATTCTTGTAGACGTCATCTTTATTTGTCCGTTACAGGAGATTTAAACCGTGATTTACTGTACTTTCGCACACCCAAGAACTGAATATGTATCTTAACACAACTTTATTGGGAGCGTTGAAGTATCCTGTTGAAGTTGGGGTGTGTTTGTTGGTGAAGATCTCCAGGAACGTCCATTTCTCTGTCGAACAGCGGAGTCAAGCACACTCTGCTGATTTATTGTATCGTTTAGATGCGTTCTGAAGGGTTCTATACGCTCGACATCAGCCCCCAAACTTCAGAACATTTTTTTTTTCGATCAAGGACGTTACGTTTGCTGTGAAAGCGACTCAGCTAACCATTTCTATCAGTAAACTTGGCAACATCCATATATCTTGCAAGTCTTTTAGCATCAGCCTGCATTTCGGCTACACGCAAAACACCGCTCTATCTTACAAGTCACTTATTCCAGGTTTTTGTCTTTAGGTGACTATATACATTTTTCCTATGCACAGCATTCTGACTTGTAGAAGACATAACATCAATTTTCAGAACGAGTTTCTTGTACATGTCATGATTTATTTTGTACATCAGACTCAGTTTTTGTTGCTTTATGAAATTTACTGTAGGTCTTATCAACAGAGACACCAACTTCTAACACCTCACTCAGGCCTATCTAATTTGATGCTCTTACCAAGCGACGAAAGCTTCACTTTCAAGCTTCTTCTGTAGAAGTAATTTTGAAGACAGAGAGAGTACTTTCATATGGGAAAGTAACATATTTTTGTCCTAACAAACCAATTTAAGTTACCGAATTCGCAATGTCGATATCACGAGCAGCCTTCGAGAGGTAACTGAGAAGAATGGCCTGCATGCCGTAACAGTTTCTGGGTCTTGGAGTCATGTAAGGGGGAGGGGGTGCTGGATGTTGTACTTTGTAAAATGGATGTGCGTACAATCCAGGCTTTACTGTACTGTTAAAAGTGTCCGGTATTTGCTCGGGGTTTTCTTGAAGTAAACTGTACTGGAACAGTTGAAGAATAAGAGACCAATTTGATGTCACAACCAATTAATTTTTATTTCATTTCTTCTACGCTCAACATGTTTCGGACATTAATACATCCATCATCAGGAGTCTGCGACTTTTCTATTGTATCAGGCTGAAGCCTGCCACACGGATAACAACCCAACTAGCCACACCGAAACTCCAACACACATCGAAACAAGAACATACTACCAATTTGGTGATACAATAGAAAAGTCGCAAGCTCCTGATGATGGATGTATTAATGTCCGAAACATGTTGAGCATAGAAGAAGTGAAATAAAACTTAATTGGTTGTGACATCAAGTTGGTATCTTAATCTTCAACTATCACAATGACGCACGGTCCAATATACATAAGATGTAATGGAACAATTAAATATTTCATTATATTTGGCCATTAATCCGAACATAAAAGTTGCCGTAAGGTTGTAACTATATTATATTCTCGTTTTCCAAAAGAATTTGTCGGAAATGAATGTGAACTGTATTTTGGCAGTGAAGGTACTTGTTTGTTTATTATGCCAACGTTATGGTTGTATGTCTACGCCGAGTGACGTTGTGTTGTATAAATATTTTCCTGTTGTTGACAAAAAAAATCGTCTAAAGTACCAGTACTTTGCCCCCGGTTTTCATAAAATAAACTCTACTGAAATAATGACAGAACTTACTCTGATGGTTCTATGAATACGCGTGCCCGTTGATTTGTTATTTACTACCGCAGCCTCCGTTGCCAAACAATGAAACATCAGTGAACACAGATCACTTCTGAATATGTATTTAAACTTTTTTTTAAAAGCAACGAAACAACGGAGAACTCTGAAAAAAAAACACACATTCTAGGAGATCACTGAACGAAGAAATTCTGTTTTAAGGGAAAGCTTTCCGACATGATAAAATTCAGCGTACTGTGCCTGAAATATTTATCGATCACATATAAAGGGAAGGTAAGATGGCGATTTACAAGTACGGTATTAAAAGAAAATAATTAATAATTAATATTGCTAGTTCAAATACGATGTTTTGTTTAAACGTTTAGAGACCGAAGTCTACATAGGCTATTATGTCACACGTGGGGCGACAGGATGTAGTAACCACAAGAAGAAAAACTTAAGGCATGTTAGAAAGCTAGATAAATTTCACATTATTTTCCATTTGTTTGCGTTGTTTGTCAGTAACGTAAGTCACAAACATCAACGTATAACAACATTTACATAAATTAACAATTTTTGTAAATCAGATGTCCGTTATCTTGGGTTCATGTTATTAATGATTAGGCTATACGTGAAAACAAAATAGCGGAAATCGTTTCCAGAACTTACTTCATTTGAAGAAAGATTCTAAACGTAGATACTTGGACAGAGTAATTACATCAGTAGCTAATTAAAATAATTTTAAGCTGTATTTTATCTGTTTTTAACAGTATTTTAAGTTCAATACTGACTCTAAGAATTGTAACATGTATTCTTCATAAAAATAACTTTAATCACATCGCTTTTTGCGAAAAAAGTGTCACAATTCAAAATTTGGCATTTTTGAGTTATTGGTATAGAAAGAATCGTCTGCGGATGCACTTTTAACAGGTATAGTGTCATAATGCCGTTTGTAAAACTATCCGCTGTAGAGCAGTTGCGTCGTCGTTGCACTCATAGAAAAGTATAGCACTTCAAAACCTTTAAACGTTTCTCCTGAAAAATCACTAATTTTTAGTTGCGACGCTGTTGACGCAAATGAATGATATGCGGAATTCCTACCATATAGGTTGAACCATAAGCTGTACACACTGAAGAAATTACCAGCCTCCTGAAGACGCCCAACAGTTAAGGCCGAAACATGTCGGAGCATTAGTTAACAAATAAAAATCTTTGTAAAACAAGTTGGTGTTAAATTTTTGTGTACGTAAAATAGTTGCACGGAAAAAGTACAACATTTAACTTGACTTTTTAGTCAAGGAGACCAAAAGTGAAATTTGTTGTGAAGAATATGTCTACGAGCTACCGTACAAACAACGCGGTAATAAATTTATCTCAGTAATTAACCAACTTGATAATTACTGAGATAAATATACTGAGATGCACGGTCAGCACAACGTCAAAAAACGATAAGAAGTGTTTAACACATGCAGTTACAAGGAGAGTTAGACAATTTATCGTTCGTATTACACGCGTTTTACAAATGTGTGTCTTGGTATTTTCCTTAGCTCAGTGGCCTTAATGCTAATTTATTGCGAATGAAACTCTTTCGCTGCACATCTAGTGACACTAAAATTGCCACGACACACAGAATCAAGAGATATGCGAATTTCTGTGAACGTAATTTGCGATACCATGTCACAGATAATTCCCCCCCCCCTCCACCAGCCTAAACTCCGGTGCCGACTGGGCATGGCTATTTCACACTACTGAGACGGTGAAAGGACAATATGGGGCAATTGTTGAATGATGATTAGTAGGGGAAATACGAAGCAGCTATGTGAAAAAGCTGTTCTATAGTCATTTCGTTGACCAGAAGTCTCATAGAAAGTCATCCGAGACGGAGCCCGAGGCTCCGCAGTGATTAAACTTGCATGTAACCGCCTGATATAGGGCACGGCCTGTCTGTCTTTCAATGGAACTGAAGAAATGAAATAAAAAATTAAAGACTTTTGAAAATGTTTTAACTCTTTCCTAATTGAGACTAGTATTTTATGCCTTGTGGAAGATCCGTAATGATGAAAAGTTTCTGTGAAATTTTGTGCAGACTAATATGAGATTTTTGTTATGTACGAATGATAATCGAAAGTTTCGAACAAAAGGGAAAATATCGCGCAGCCAATTTTATTGTAGACTCCCCGTTCAGTACTGGATGTATGACATGCGGAGAGATATGACCGCTCTATGAGTGTCCATTTTTATGAACTTGCTGTGAAGAACATTCAATATGCAGTTTATAGCTTATGGTTCTGAATTTTTAAACTTTTACCTTAGCAATGTTGCAGGTTTGCGACTAGTAAACAGATAACTGTCATGTAGACCTGAGGTTGAAAAGTGGATATATGGAACGTCAGATTCACCAAAAATATGTAGGGTATGTGTGTCAGAGGTATGCATGCGGTTTTCCGACAAGATTCATGTGTGTGCCTACATTCCTACCGTAAATTTTCATTTAGGAAACTTGCATGGCGTTTAGTGATGGTCTGCAACGCTTGCATACAGTGATGGGCTTTGAACAGGGATAGACCAGACCCCAGACAATTTTATGTAACCGACGCTTGTAAAATGAGGAGAATATGGTGATGTATTTATTTGAATTTCATAAAAATAACCCCACGATATATGAAAGATACATTTTTTTTTGATGATGAAAATTCTGTGCCTTGAAAGAAGTCGTTTGCAATAATTGTATAAGAAAGACCATTATCATGCACAATATGCTACGGAGAACAAACGTAGGTTTAATGCTCCTCCAACACGTTTCTTGCCAGCTGGGTTACTGACGCCGAGAACGTATAGAGTACAAAGTAGAAATTACTTAAATTTTACATTAAAAGTTATGGCGTTTAGTCAGCTGATATCTGACGGAATATAATTGGAGGTTAATATATTGCCAAAATCTTTATAGGCTACCTTAATTTTTTGCCAAGTGTTTATTATGTACCGAGAGTGGAATGATATAATGTAGCATAATCCTGCTTGATTTTAAAATATCAATACATGAAGCATTAAAATAGTAAAATAATACAAATTGTTTGTCTCTAGTAAATTGTGTTTCACAGGTTGTACACTTGAAACTATTTCTGGAAACGTCACAGGTTTTCTGTCCATTTGTCCTTAGTTTACTCAGCTGTTATTCGAACGCCTTTGTCCGTTTCGAAAACTGTTATGGAAGCGAAACAGACATTCATCCACATGTCCCATTCAGTAATGGTTGGCCTGCCTATAGGATGCTGTGTTATACTCTCGTAATTGCTGCCAGGCACTATGGACTTCACTGAAGCCAAACGATACATGCGGCTTATGCGGTTTACTTGAGTCGCTGGTAATTTTTGTTGTGTAATTTTTTATTGTAAAAACAGAAATATGCCAAGTTGAAATCTGCGAGTTTTAAATAAACCATATTCTTCGAATGGGTTTTACTTTTGTTTTTGTATTTCTCCTTCTTAAATAGAATGGATTATTTTTAAAAATGAAGCGTACAAGAATCCGTTTTTCACGGGCAGCGTTTGTTCATTTAACGCGTCTATAAAATGGGGCACTCTATTCCGAAAAAAATCAAGTGTAAGAAATTTAGAGGACCGAATTACTGTGGAATGTAATATTACAAGAAACTTACTTGAATTCAAGATTGAAATGGTGAGTGTTCGGGATTGCCAGTTGGTGTTGTTCACCTAAGCAAAAAATTAAAACTGACATAAAATAAACACAACAATATAAACACATAAACATAGTCGTAATTATTAACATCGTCATCATCATCATCATCATCATCACCACGACCAATTTCCATCATCAGTATAATCAAGATCATAACCATAGTCATAGTCATCATCATGATCAGCGTCAAAGACAAAGACGACGACGAAAAAAACTTTCAAAAAATATTATTTTTCAAAATTCAATTCGCTGTGGTGTCATCATCGGTCATGATCAAATGTTTTTCTGTTTTCTAAGACTGTGCTCAGTTTACATTCCTACTGCACATTCTGCTGTGCTTTACGAGTCGCCTACTCTTGCAACGCTGCAGCTGGAGTGACAATTTTTTGCAGTTTGTTTCCTTATTCTGTTTTTCTGAGAAGAACAGCTAGCCAAGAAATGCCCTGAATTTTTTGGAGCTCGTAGAAATAATGAAGAAAATAAAATGAAGAAAGTTGCTGTATGATTTTGAAATGTGTGATGGTTCGGTGTGGTAATGTTTGTGATGTGGTGATAAGAATGTTGCTTGAGGTAACACACATACACACACACACACACACACATAAACACATACATACATACACACATACACATAAACACACATACACATACACATACATACACACTACACACATACACACACACTACACACACATACACACACATACACACACTACACACTACACACACACATATACACCCACATACACACTACACACACACTACACACACATACACACACACACACACATACACACACTACACACACACACACACTACACACACACATATACACCCACATACACACACACATACACACACTACACACACACACATACACACAATACACACACATATACACACACATACACACATACACACAAATACACACACATACACACACTACACACTACACACACACATACACACACATACACACATACACACACATACACACACTACACACACTACACACTACACACACACACATATACATCCACATACAGACTACACACACATACACATACACACACATACACACACTACACACACACATACACACAATACACACTCACATACACACACATACACACATACACACAAATACACACACATACACACACATACACACACTACACACTACACACACACATACACACACACATACACACACACATACACACACACATACACACACACATACACACTACACACACACTACACACATACACACACACACTACACACACACATAAACACACATACACACATAAACACACATACACACACATACACACATACACGTACGTACAAACACACGTACACACACACACACACACACACACACCTGGAAAAACAGTATTTTACAAAGAACGGCGTGATTAGTTTCTGGTTCCCTCTAAGCGACTAAACAGCTTTGATTCAACATTGCTATTTCTCTCAGTTCTTTGTGGCATATTGTATTCAGATCAAGCTATGAGACAGAGGGCACCGCGGCGCCGATAGTTAACGTCTGTCCCTGCACCGCTTAGGAGTCTGAAGATCGAAGACTGTTTGTGCTTACGTTAATTGCGAACGTTGAGTGCGGTAGTAGTTCTTAGGTTTAATGCCACACAATGCCTCAATTTTGGGCGTCTTTACAATAAAATTAGCCAGAATGCGCACATAGGTTCGTCTCTACTGTATATCTGCTTGTCTCTCTGTCTGTCTGTCGATTTCTTCGCATATAACAACTCGAGCACCCCCCCCCCCCCCCCCCCCCTTTCCCCCCCCCCCACCCCCTCCCCCTCCCTTCTTAATTCCGAAAAACACTCTCTTTTGTTTTGGG
>Ga0123355_10005372_pt1 | contig 18730 bp, 18 predicted proteins | sample TergutEmb28metaG_3_FD_89872 | JGI IMG/M metagenome (GOLD analysis project Ga0123355, IMG submission 89872) | Embiratermes neotenicus P1 segment gut microbial communities from Petit-Saut dam, French Guiana - Emb289 P1 | ecosystem: Host-associated > Arthropoda: Insects > Digestive system > Gut ... | reverse complement strand
TTTTGAGTAAGTTTTTTTTTTTTTTTTTTGTGCTTTTTTTCCTATTTTTTTTTTATTTTTTTTTTTTTTTTTTTTTTTTTTTTTTTTTTTGGCAGGAAAGATATTGTGTTTTCATAAGGAAAGTGAGCATACTCTGTTGTGTTTGCAGAAAAGGAGCAGGACCCCCAAAGTCTGAGGATGGAAACAAGAAAGATGATGACAAGGATCACATTCCAGTGAGGGAGTTTGAAGAAGATACAAATGACAGGTATATAGCTTAAGGGGACAAAAATATTTTTTGTGTTTCTATCTTCATGCTGCATTGAAGATTTCTCTACATTGTGTATCCTATGACTGTCTTCTCTCTCCATAGAGATAATTGGATGGCTGTTCCTGGACAAAAATATGTGAAGAGCTTCTTTTGTGTACCCTCAGTTAAAAGGACTAATGCACTGTTTGTGCTAAACAGAGACAAATTGAGACAACTGCAGGGTTATTTACTTAATACTTTCATATGAAAGATCACCTATTCATACTGGGATTAGTACATTAATAGTGCCATTTGTGAAATTTGCCATATCAAACATGAAACAGCCTAACGTGTTATGTGGACGTGAGGCTTTGGTTATAATTAGATTTCATCACCATAGACTTTATTCCATGAACCAAAGTGTCTGGCAATAGGCTTCATTAAGCATATCACTGCTTTTTATTTAATGTTTAGGACTGCTAGATTGCTGCTGCTAGAAAGTTGTTGCACAACAGATTGCAAATGGTTGCAGTGCAGGGGTTGTTAGTATGCCCACCCCTTCAATTCTTCAGGTTGTCTCCAGTCTTTTCTGTCTTCTTGTATCTGCGGCCACTGCTCTTATCCTTTTCTTGTCCTGTGGTGATATTTGTATGAGTATTCCACTCAGCATGGTGTTTATTAAGTCCCAAAGGGGAGTATTGGGCTTTATATCAGTAATGAAATTCTTCATTGCAATTATAGATATAAGCAATATATAGTCAAACACAACTAAATTAATGGTTTTATTAAGGTGTATGTCTTACACTGTTTCATTCAGTGACATATTTTGGCTCTAGTTATGAGCCATCTTCAGGTTGATTACTTTTCTTAGTAAAAAAACCACTGCATCAATGGAGAATCCATAAACACAGTTAAATAGAATAATCTTTAGTACCCACACCATATTTCATGATTTTAATACCATGTAATTTTAATATTCCATATAATTAACTTCCACCAGCTTAATTTTAATACTGCTATACAGTGGGATCAATGTTAAAATTTTTATATGTTACATGAGATCTTGAAGGTAACAACAACAACAATAACATTGCTAATTGTATATTTTACTTTACTAACAGAAGTAATCAACCTGAAGATGGCTCATAACTAGAGCCGAAACATGTCGTTGAATAAAAACGATGTAAAAAATACACCTTAATAAAATCATTAATTGAGTTGTGTTTGACTATATATATTGTTTATATCTATAATTCTATACAACTCAATGGGGATATCTCCCTGAAAGTTCTTCATTGCAACGTCTGTCTCTAAGATTAATTACAATTATGTGTTCTCAGTTGTACTTTAGTCTCTCAAATGGTTTCTTCTCTTTTGAGCTTTTGTAACCTAAATTTAAAATTCGCTTCTTGTTGCTTACATGCATGCTACGTATTCTGCCCAATGTATACAAATTATGAAGCACATATTTTTTAGTTTTTTTATTTTGCTGTTATTTCATCTCCCTTATTCCTCTATATTCCCATGACCTGCCTGTTTCCAGGTATTCTTAATCTCTGTTTTACCTTGTGAGTGAGAAAACCCAGTTTCACAATAGTATACATGTCACATTTTCATGCATGTTAATTATCAGGTCTTTGGAAAAGAAATGCATATTGTCTAAAGTTGCTGTATTGTGTCTTCTGTTATGGCAGTACAGTAATGCTGAGTTGGATGTGATTGGTATTTGAGAATTATCACAACCATGTTTTAGCACAAGCTCCGTGCAGCATGAGATTAGTGATGATGGGGATTGGCGACCATTTGGCACAGCATCAGATGGCCCATTGCGTCGCAGTCCTCGTAAACAAAGTATTCCTGTTCGAATACATGTCCGTCGCAGTGCACGCAATATGGTTGCAGAAAGAAAACAATTTAAGAAGGATGAGAAAGCACAAGAACAGGCAGCAGCCACGGTAACAGAGATCAGTACTGTCATAGATGAAGTGGATGCTACTGGAGCCATCACTACAGATGAGAGTTTCAAGACAGAGATTGTTCAAGGTTGGTCATTTGCTTTGTGATTGGTTGGTGAAGATATGGGCATGTTTTGTGGAAACTTTGAGGAAACACCCAACATCTTAAAATAGTTATTATCGTGTGTAAGTACAATAGTTAAATGTCTTGCATATGAATTCTGAGTGGAATTTCTGTAAGGACCATCAAATTCCTCAGCCCATGTACTGTTTTTATCAGAATGCTGGCATTTCACATTTTACGCTGATTAGAAGCAAAAGTGTTTGTTCATTACATTTCTTTTGAAATTCATTAAAACTCAGTATTTTCAGTATGTTGTCAGGAGAAACAAAGCAATAGGGCCTGACATTATTCCTGGGGAAATACTAAAACTGGACAGGGAAGCAATGATTCCATACTTGTCACAAGTGACGGACATAACAATTAACAGTACTGCTGTCCCAGGGGACTGGTGAAAAGCCATAATGGTTCCTATTTACACGGGGGAAGATCGATCGATAGTTGCAAAGTATAGGCCGGTCAGCTTAACCTCATTAGTTTGCAAACAAGTGAAGCATGTCATTGCATTGTACCTAAGACAAGTTTGGGATAGGAGTGAGTGGTTATATGTGGGCCAGTATGGTTTTAGACTGGGATATTCATGTGAAAGTTAAATAATCACAGTTTTGCCAGGACTTTGCCAATTCCTTGGATGAGGGAGTCAGGATTGATATAATAATAGATTTTTCAAAGGCCTTTGATTCAATTCCTCATGATAGGCTGATTACAAAAATTGAGTCCTCAGGAGTGGATTCAAGGATAGTCATGTGGATAAGGGAGTTCCTCTTAGGTCATTTGCAGAAAGTTAGAGTAGGTGGGCAGTTATCTGAGGAAGTCAGAGTAATGTCAGGAGTACCGCACGGGAGCGAATTGGGGCCTCATCTGTTCCTTGCATATGTTAATGATATTTGGAGGAACATTCAGTCAACTATAAGGCTTTTCGCAGGTGACTATATAATGTACGGAAAAATCATGGATGGTAGAGACATGTAAGAGTTACAGACAGACCTGAACTGTCTGGGGGACTGGGCTGTAGAAAATGAGATGAAGATAAATCTGGGTATAGTACAGCAATCAGATTCACGAGAGCTGGAGTGCAGAATCCACTGAATTATTCTTTTGGGGACCAACAAATTCTGGAAACAAGCAGTTTTAAATATTCAGGAATTATCACATGCAGAGACTTAAGCTGGGCTGTTCAAGTTAATTACACATTATACAAAAAGTTTGGAAGGCACTTCATTTCATAATGCATATATTCAAAAAGGGAAATAGTAAGCTGAAATCTTAGTTTACACATCATTAGTGCATCCGATTCTTGAATATGGAGTCATGTGTTGGGATCTATACAGGGAAGGTCAGGTGATCACTTTGACCAGGTGCAAAAGAAAGCAGCTATATTTGCAAATCATATGAATGAGTTGGTTTGGGAAACCTTGGCACAGCGTAGCAAGATAGCTTCCATATGCAACCTCTTCAAAGTATACACTGGAGAATGGACATGGAAAGCTACTGGGGACAGTTTACAAGGACCATGCTACCTGAGCAGAGAAGATCATGATCGGAAAATTAGGAGTAGGGCACAAAGAACAGATATTGGGTAATATTCTTTTGTAAATAAGATCAGAAAACTCTGGAACAAACTACCTGCAGAGGTGTCAGTGACTTTCCCTTGGAAACCACAAAGTTTCAGAAAGAGAGCTAGGGAAGTATTTGTAAGTAAAGGGAATTTAAGTGGGTGACTAAATGTTGAATGAGGGAGTGGAGTGAAGTGAAAGTTTTATGGAGTGAGTGTAGCATTTATTTATAGTTATGTATGAGTGTTATTGTACAGTATGTGGCTCCACTGTTTGCATATTTGTATTTAAATTGTTTGTTCTTTGTCACTTGTTTTGCTTCAATCAATTTAAGTTCTTATTATACATTTTATTTTTGTGTTATTGTTTTATATGTTTTCCTTTCTATTTTTTGTGTTCTGTGATCTATATTGTTTCTCCTTATGCATATTGCTGTTCGTTGCCATTTATTTACAAATGTAAGGACCACTGCCACTGGGTGGAAACCCAATTGCAGTCAGTAAATATCGTATTGTATCATATCATCAGTAGTGGGGAAATTATGCGAAATATCATGTTGTGGTGGTTAGGATACCTTCTTTTTATTTTTGTGGCGCAGCTGGAAGGAAATTTTGTATGGTTTTCCTTAGTTTGTTGGGGCATACTCCAGGATAGTATCTTAAAATAAGCCATTGTCATTTTCGCATCCTTCCCAGTCCATTGTCCAGAGTCATCCTGCTCTTTAAAACTTAATTGTTTTTTGGTAAAGAAAACTAACTAGGAATGTAATGTTTGGAGTTTCACACATAGCTGTTTTTGCTGATTTCATTACCAGTGGTATTTTTTCTCTTCAGAAAACTCAGAAAGTTGAGGAAATGGAATTGTATTTCCAATTCTAACAGAACCTTGATTCTTGATTTGAAATTCCTACTTTGTCAAGAAAAGTAAAATAATTATACTGAATCTAGGTAACATCTTTTATCTCATGTCATAAGCCTGTGCCCTTCTAAAGTATTTCATTAGCCTGGTACTAACATTATTGCTATGACGGAACAATGCATAAGTGATCAACAGCCTGTAGGTTAAAAGTTTATTTTAAGAGTCCAACTAAATGTGGGATAACAAATGAAGCTCCACTAGGCACCCTGGTTGTGCTATGCTGGTTGGTTGAGCCTGTCACACATTTCAGGGGCAGTGATAGATGAGTATGGAACATTGGTGGAATGATGATTGATGAGTGGAAACTGTGCTACTTTATGCACCATGGATTCTGCATAGACTTACTCTTTTTTTTTTTCGTATGATTTTATTGTAATAACAAAATACAAGATAACAACACTGTTAATATTCCCGGAGATCACACACGTCCTCTTCTCAGTGCAGTCACCAGCACTATTCACACACTTTTCCCATCTATGTGGTAAACGATCAATTGCAACCCTGTATTTGTCCATGCTGAGATGATGTAAAGATGTAATGATGGCAGTGTTGATAACCTCTTCTGATTCAAATCATTTTCCCTGAAGATCTCTTGCACATGTGCAAACAACCATTAATCACACGGCACGAGATCTGGAGAATAGGGAGGATGTGCCAACACCTCCCAACCCCAACACAGCATCAGATTTCACACATTGTGATGGTGATAAGTTATTGCGTTATCCTGGAGCAAAATGACACCACACACCAGCAGTTCTGATTGTACATGGCAAAGGGCTGGCCTCACCTTATCCTGCAAGAGTTGAACAGTAATGTAGGCCATTGACCATGGTACAGACTGGCACAGGATTGTCAAGCAAGAGTCTATTTTGGCCACTGAACATGACATGCATGACTTTTGGAGCACCCTGAATGCATCATGCAAGTTTCTTCTTTAGTGACGGATTGCGCCATTCAGCATTCTCTTGTTTCAGCTGAGGTTCAAGTAAATGCATCCAAGACTCATCAACCATTGAAATGCAATCAAGGAATGTGTTGCCTTCATCTGCAATTGTGCATATGTGTGATGGCAAAAAGAACCCGCATGACTCGTTGGTCGTTATTGAGCACGTTATAACTGATCCAAATTTTCTTTCTTTCTCGGTCCGGTTTCTTTAGGTTTAGCTCTTTTACCATAATAACTATAATAGTGGTGCACAGGTGGTATGAGGATCAGGTGGCTAGTCCCTACAGCGGAGAACAAGGCTTATCTCAGGGAATATAATGTGGTAGGTGGTGGACATGCAGAAGTACATGAATTTATATTGGTAAATTGAACACTCTAGAACAAATAATGTCATTTCAATGATCAGATAATTGGAAACCAAGTGTATTTGATGAACAGTACCAATACACCAACTTTTCTGTACTGGCACACCCAGCGGTTGGAGTGCAGGACCTTGAATGAATCTGTCACTTCTGTGTTTTCTGCATTTCCTTCCCAAGGCTAGCACAGTGGCCTGGCTTCTCTCCCTTTTTATGACCTTCACGACTCCAGTGTCCCAAGCTCTTTTCGACGTGGGGTGCCGGCCGCTGTGAACCCCTCACTCCCACACACTACTCCCATCCTCCTCACAAGGACCAAAGTGTACGGTTTTAATGTGTGGAGTCCACTTTGCACAAACTTTTCTTTTGCCAAACTGTTGGTGAGGATATGGTAAACACTTGCTGTAGAGAGAGTGACTTATGTAGCAGTTGCCACACATGGAATACTCTTCATACGTTCAAGTACAGATTTCAGTTGTTTCACATGGCATTCATCAGTTGCCAATATTGGGGCTGCACTGTGAGGGTATCATCTGTCTCTTTCTGCCCATTCTTAATGACATTGACTGATTGGCAAACTGCTCATATGAAGGAGCCTGTGTCCCTAAACTTTCCTTAAACAACTTGTGATACTCTAGCATACTTTTACCCAACAAAACATGAAATTTTATTAATATTCTTGCATTCGTCTGTGAGATCCCGATCCATAGCTAGACAGCAACTGATATCACAAGGACAACATGCCCTTATGACAGCAGCAGTAACCCCACTGGCACCATGCATGTGGCTTGAGTTTTGTCATATGCAGCACTGCACAGTGCTTCCACCATACATAAAACACCTGAAATGACCTTTGCACACTTGTGTGGTGAGAAACTGCTGTCTTAATGGGCAGAGGTATGGTGTGGACCAATCTATCAATATGGAGTTAAAGAATCGAGGGGTGTAGATCCTCTTTTGAAGTATAAATTGTTTATTGTAACACCACAGGGGGAGGGGACCGTATGGCGAAGTACCGAGAGAGACTATCTCTAACCATATACAAAGAACTTGAGTGGAAGTTTCTGGCTGTGAAATAGAAATTTGGAGCTATGTGATATGGAATGAGTCTTTTAATTAACAGATGTTTTCCATGTGTAGTTGCTATTTTTCATGTAGCAGAAGTGTGTGTAGCAAGATTAAAACACATCAGGCTGTTATACTTTCAGTTATTCTTTCCATAATGTGAACATGTTTGAGATCTGTCTTTTGTCTGTGTCTATTCAAATTTCACTTTGAAGATAAACAGATTTCAGTGAGAACAAGTACTATGGATCTACACTGATAGCTGTTGGCTCTTGTTGGTCTAATATAACCCCTATTTAACATTAAGTTTAAGTTGAACGTAACATTTTTCTCCAGAATTGCTAAGCATATAAAAAATTTGTATATGACAGAAATATAGGGTCCGTCAAGGGGTACAAATCTATTTAATTTATGTTAAAAAATGTGCAAAGAAAATTTGTTTATGTCTTTATGGCAGTATCCAAAATTTCTGTTATTGATTAGCTATGCAGCAGTAGATATACATTTCCAATAAGTTGCCATAGAAGTCAGTGACGTGTACGAAATTGCAAAAGAACACATTTGGAAATATGTATCCTGCACCAACATTATTCCTTTCTAGGTTTGTTAAATAGAAAATGAGCATTGTAACTTGGATAATTGAGAGTTTACTGTGCATAGGCTGGAGACATTATGTAACCTGGTGCTGTAGGTGAGGAAGAGAAAGTACCATTAAGTGAGGAGGTCCCAGTGGAGCATCCCCCTATTGAGAAAAAGGAGGAGGAGGAGCAGCCAGTGGATGAGGACTTAGGTGGCCCCAGGAACTCAACTGTTAAGGTGGACTGCTGTGATGAGGCTGTTGAGGGGACAGGCCTGGACAGTGTGAGCATGTGCCTGGAGCAGGTGCGAATCGAGGTTGGAGAGCGTGTCAAGCTCAAGAGACGCAAGAAGAAGAGGAGCCACAGTGTGCAGGAGCCGAGCATAGAGCTTAAGAGTAGCACAAAACATAAACGAAAGAAGCACCGACATGGGGAACACAGTACAAAGAAGTGAGTACATGTAACATTCATCTTTTGCTAGTTCTGATCTGGGAATTTCTCCGCTTAGATTAGTTCTCCATTCTCATGCTTTCTAAGTGTTCAGCATTCCAAATTCCCTTCTGCCATTGTTTTGTAAAATCATTATAACCAATTATGTTTGGGGTTTCCAGCCTCCATCTTGCTGCTCATATTCATTGCACTAATTATTGTGGTTGTCTGTGTTCTCTGCTTTCTATGTGTCAAGTCCACTGCACTGGCTCAAATATAACATTCTGACTTGTATTCAGGTAAAGTTACAGGCCACTCCTTAACTTGCCATGACTGGTGCAGTGCGGGTAGCAGAGGTATTGCTCCACTTATGCTCAATCTTGGCACTAGGTGAGGGTTGGTTATCAACACCATGCCCCAGCTGCTTTACCCATGGGAGGGAGATCCAGTACCCATTGTAGAGGAGGCTGTGTGAGCCCTACGGCCAGGCTGGTTGGCTGTAGAAGAGAAAATCTCTTCCCCGCCCCCAACCACCCATCCCCCACAGGGATTAAATCCACGAATCATCCAGCTTATAATGAGTTGCTGTATTGACTACGCTATCCCAGCCCTGACTTGTGTTCAGGTTGTGCCCAATTCAAATATTGACCAGGACAGCAACTATCTTGACTGAGGTTTTCCTCAGTCTATCCAGGCAAGTGCCAATATAGTACCTTAAAGTAGGCCATGAGCACTGCCGTACACATCCTTTCCAATCCATTATTCACCATCATCCAATCATTTGATTCTATAATGTGATGTGATGACAGGACCACTACATATTACAGTCAAACAAATATGTTTTCTTCACTACCATTCTGTCTAATACCTCTTTATTTTCCCATATGTGCTGTGCTTATGTCCCATCAAACATGTCATTTAAATTAAATTTTAATCCCCAAATATTACACAAATTATGAAGTGCCTCCTAACTTATGACGCTCATATTCCCTTTGTTGCTTCCTCTCCCCTATATCCAAACAATCTCATTATTGTGTTATCTCTTTATTGTTGGTGCCTAAAATGTGCATGGATTTCTAATTTCCCTTGTGTGTGCTACATGTCCTGCTTGTATCAACCTCCTTAATTTAATAAACATATTAATATTGTATTTATTCCTATAATTGCCCATTTTGCTGAATTTTGTATGTTTAGACAAGAGGGAACAATTAAGCAGTTCCCCTTCTGATATGAAAATAGCCTTATACCTGTGACAGAAGTCTGTTTATGAAGGAAGTTTTGTATTTACTGGCACTTTTTTTTGGAACAATACAACTTACAGTTAAAGGTACACGTTGATTTTTGCAGAAAACATCATGATATTCGTAAGGCACCTCAAGATGGGATTCCACAAGATTGGCCCCAGGAGGTGGTGCCAGAGACTGAGTGTAGAGGGCAAGCTGACAGACTACCAGGGGATCAGGGACCAAAATGTAGTGATGAACTAGAACTCCCCCATCCACAGCAGCGAGTGGCCATCCGTATCAAGCTGTGCTGTGACTGCAACTCGAGACATGTTCAGGATGCATGTCCGCTTCGTAATCCTGCTATAATCATTGGTGATGCTGTGATATATGGACAGTGGCAGAGTGAAAAGAAACAACCTCGGACCAAGCCATTAAGTTTTAATGGGGAAGGGACTCCAGAAAAAGTTTCAAATACTCAGAGTGACTCAATGAATGGTATGATCTCTGTAAGTAACACAGAAGTTGATGGACTCAACAAGGATGATAGTGGAACATTCCTGGAGGAGACACAGGGAGGAAGCATTCCAGAGCTTGGTCATCGTAACCTGAGGGGAGAGGGCACTGACAGATCTGACTGCACTACAGATGTGAAGCTCTTTGCAATGGATGCATCTGTTCGGAGGCTGAGTTTTGCAGAGGAGTCACTACCTGTGGGTCTGGAACTGCAGGTGTGTGACCCATCTCATGGACTCAGCGTTGTGGCACGCTGCCAACTGAGACAGTATACACAGTTTGGCCCACTGGTGGGACAGCCAATCAAGGAGATGGACATCCCTGATGACTTCAGTATGAAAGATATCTGGGAGGTGAGGCTGAGGGAATTTATCAATGCAGGTGTATGCTCTTGAAAATAAATGTTTTATGGTAGAATATTATTGTTATAGTGACTGAATCAAAGCACTAACTCAACACTGAAAATTGAAAACAGTTACTTTTCCGTTAGTTCTGATCTTAAGAAGGGAGATTTGCTTGTATTGAGGTGATTAGAGTAGATATGCAGTGTAAACCATAAAGTTACTCATTATGTAGGTTTCTTCACTCTTCATTATGAAATATGAAGTATATTAATAATTGTTGTACAACATTTGATGGGATGCGTAATGAAGAATTTTTCTACTGGCCTGCATTAACTTTTAATTCTGTGACAGGAAGTAAGAGTGTTTATCTCAGGTTGGCTACAAGGCAGAGGAGGTAAAACTTATCAATATGCTGATTTCAGTCATGTGTTGTTCTCCAGAAAACCTTGAATTAATAACTCTGTAACTGAATACAATAATTAATATTTCCTCAGCTGAAATTTTATATTCTTTGAGATAAATAATGTGACTGTTGAGCTTTATCGTGAACCAATTTTCTATGATTTTATGATGAAACATGCCATTGTGTATGCATGAAATAAATTAATAAGGCAGTAGGTTGTTGTGACTGATGGTCTACTGCTTTATTTGTTTATTTTAATCATCCCTGAGTTTAATAATTCTAGCCATGATAGTACAGTGGCCCATAAAGTTCTTGAAATATCCCTCCCTGACCATGCTTAGTTCAGCAGCACATCATGAAGGTGTATGGGGAGGTATAGCTCCAAGCATTTTCACCTTGGCACAGAATGGAGTTGAATAGTCGGCTTCACACCTTGACCACTTTATTTCCAGTGAAAGAACACTTGGTACCTACTGAACAGGAGACTAGATCTGGTTAGAACTGGTCTGAACATTTTGGAAAAGAGGAAAATGTCTTGTTCCCTACCAGGACTCAAGACTAAGTGTGTTGTGAACATTTAATTATATATGGTGTAATTGATAGTAACTGTTGTAATGAACTTACATAAATAATTACTGTTATTTAAACTATTTCATTTCATACAAGCAATAACCAAGTGGAGAGAACTCCAAGTCTAAAAGTGGCATTTTGAACTTTTTGCACTCAAATTGTATTCCTGAAACTCTTTAATATTTTCTTGTAATTTTTTTCAGTTCCTGATAGAAGTGTTTACATTTTATGTGGTATTTTCCATTACCTAAGTGAGACACCTGCAGCTCACACACAACATATTTGATAGGCCTGCTGTGTGCAGTCTCCTATCCCAGGTGCTGTGTATTTCTCTCTTTGTGAACAGAATGGTTAAACTTTTATGTCTGTACAGGTGTTTACTGACAAAGAACGGCAGTACCTGAGCACATTTGATCCTGATGGTTCAAACTGGTTGCGGTATGTTCGTCCCGCACCAGTGCGAGAGCAGCGTAACCTGGCACCTATTGTACGGCATGGAGAACTGTATTTTGTGACTGTGGCAGAAATTACAGAGGGAGAGGAACTACTGTATTGGTTGGATGATACAGCCACCAGTTGGTCCAAGAAGAAGATGGAGAAGACAAGTGGGTCATTAGAACGTTGAGATCACCTCTTACATTTTTTAAACAATGTCAGAGCCAAGAGTAGTGCCATAGGCTGATTTTAATTTGAATAATAGAAGAGACTTGAAGAACAGATAGTTTGCATCATGTTACTTTGTTTTAGTGTGTACAAAAATTACAAATCTGTAGAGTCGTTAGTTGGTTATTTTGGAAATGTGTCAGTGACTTTGGTAGTCAGTCAGTTGGTTGGGTGTGTATTTAGCAGGTCAAATAGGAAGTAGGTTTGTAGGTCAGCCAGTTATTTAACCTTTAGCTTACAGCCTTTTAAATTCCAGGTTTCTGCTGTGGCCAGAGCCTCTTTAATGCAGATTCTTACTGTGGGACATGGTTGTCCCTTATGGATGAAAAGGCCTTACTTTGATTGGGATGGTGTCATCTCATTCATCCATTATGTGTTAATCATTTATGTGGTTGGCTGCATAGTGGATCAGTCAATTAATTATTCACATGCTTGGTTGGTTAGTTAATAACTCAGATAATGTGAGAACTGTTGGTTAGCAGATCAGTGTGTAAGTCACACATTTAGTTAGCTAGTCAGTCAGTGGATTGGTAGGTCAGAATTTGATGGATAGCAGAGTGTCTATGTGCAAGCCTTTCACCAATGCTCCTGTTTCAGACTGTGGGGGTTGCAACTTACGGTTCTCTCATCCTCTGTACTACCGCATGCATTGCACTGTGTTCCATGATCCCAACTTCAGCCTGACGATCCGCAAGTACCACTGCAAGGTGTGTGGATCAGCTGTTCTGGGCAAGGAGAATATCATGAAACATGCTGCTGAGATGCACAATGGCAAGGGTGCCTACCAGTGCCAGTACTGCAAAAAGGTTAGTTTAGTGTCTGTGCATTGCACAGGGAAGTATTATTGTGTGGTAGCAGAGATACTTCTGTTTGTCATTACACAAATTTTTGTAGCCATTCCTGGGCTTGATTTAACATTGACAATTCATATAACAATTGTTAATTTTGAACTGATGGGTTGCCAAATGCTGACAAAGTAATACCTTAGCAAAATGTGGATACAGAATTTTATGTCCATTATGTAACTGAAGAAGCTCTTGCATGTTCTGTGATATACAAGGAAAATCCACTAGCTTTCTTTGAAGATTCTTTTTTACATCTGCAACATAGTAGAGGTACTGTAAATTCATGTAAAACCACTGGCCAAAGAGTTATTTCTGTTTGTTCCCTAAATACCTTAGTGCAGTCAAGTTCAATGGTGCTGCACACACTACACTAAAGAGAGAATGACCCAAAGTCAAAATAATATGTCCACTGATACTCTTTGATTATGTAACCTAAAAATTATATAATATAGACGTAATTTACAAGAAATAAATAGTTGTGGTATATGTCCAAGCTAGAAGAAAAGTTTAAAACTGGGTATTCACTTGTGTATGTAGCGTTATATTGCTTCTTTTAGTGTCTTAAAAATTATTTGTCTCCTTTGTTCTGCATTTTGAGGAGTGAGAAAGGCAGATACAATGTTAGTCTTGTTGGTATATTGTGATATAGCATGTGGAAGTTTGTGGTAGCGATGCCATTTGCTGATATGAGTCAGGATTGGATGTGTGTATGTGAGATAGTTGTGTCTAGAGTGTTGTGGAATAAAGAAACTGATTTTAAAATGCATGTCTTGGGAACTAACTGAGGAAAATATGTTTCATACACTTAAACAGTGAATGTTACAATTACCATCGCTGATTTTTTTCCCCATTAATATCTTAGAGGCCCCTTTGTAGATCCTGTGGGTGCATTTAATACAGCAGTAAATTATATTCCAAACATATTCAGGTGATTTAAAATAATCAGTGTTGAACTGTGTATCTGATGTGATATCATAAGCTATAGTTCTCTTTCTGCCTGCTCAGTTCTTCCTGCGTCTTAATTACCTGGAGATGCATCGCACATATGGCTGTGCGTCCAACCCACAACGCACACGACCGTTATGTGATTTCTGTGGGAGAAAGTTTTGTCAACCTCAGAAACTTAAAGTCCACATCAAACGCATGCATAGTGGTGAGTTTACCCTTACTTCTAAAATAAGTCAACACAACAGAATGGGCTTGTTTAGATAAAGGTATGCAGACTGCAAAGCATAGTAAGGAGCAAAATATAACAAAGTAAGAGTATACACACCTTCATCATAGATTTCAACACGAAGAATTTTGTTACTTCCCACTAATAAGTACACCATGTAAGTATGTTATATTTTGTTGTTAAGCTCTGACAGTCTTTATGTGTAATATTTTAAAGCTCTTGTACTCTTTAAGTTCCCACCAGGTCATGGTCCTGTTGTGTTTGATTGGTACTGTGTTTCACAGTTATGTTAAGCTCCTACTCTACCTTGAGCTTATGTTACAAACAGGTGTGTTCTAACTCTAGCTAAGAACTCAGCAGAATACAGCAATATTAATACTTTTATTGTCCATGAGTCTACCTTATCACTGATATTTTCCTGGTTACTTTGGTCTGAAATGGTAGACATGGCAGAAGTTCTTCGAGAGTTCCAGTGCAAGATCTGTTTGAAGCTTCTTGGTTCACGTGCTGCCTTGCAACGTCACATGAAAGAAGTGCATCACAAGGATATTGTCGGGGCCTGCACCTGTGATCGCTGTGGCAAAATGTTCCAGAACAAGTCAAACCTCAAGATACACATGCTGACACACTCTGGTGTCAAGCCTTTCCAGTGAGTGCAAAATCCCACAAATCATGTTTCTGCTTGTAATCACAGTTATGTTTCTGCAGCAGTGCTAAGGAAAAATAACTACCGTAGTGTCTGTAATGTGTCACTAGCATTTTGAAGACTTTTATTTCAATGTGACAGCGGGAACATGTTTGATAAGTGTGTTTTCCTGTTACAGGTGTAAGGAGAATGGGTGTGTGGCAGCATTCACAACAAAGCAGTGTCTCCAGTTTCACTACAAGAAGGTGCATAGTTTTTCTGAGGAGACAATGCCTGTTATTGAACGTTCAGTTGCCTACACTTTTGACGCATATTCTGGTGGTACTGTTGAAGAGCCTGGACGTGGAAAGACACCACGGTTTGATAAGGAGAGACGCAACTCAACAGACAACAATAGCAGCAGTTTATTGTCACTGGATGAGAGGAGTTCAACATCCAGTGTTAAAGCTGATGTCTCGGCCACCAGTTCCACCACTGAGTGCAACAGTGGTCAGTGGGAGTATTACTTAACATTTATAGATCTCCTATATTTTATCCTTATTTTTGTATTCTGTTTTTCATTGCCATTTCTATTTCTTCCACTTCCATCCTTCCTCTCCCTTTTCCTATTCTCATGCTGATACTTTCCCTCCCATTTTTCACAGTCTTCTTTTTTCTATTGAAAACAGTTTAGAACATCTTCCTTCATTTATGAATACTAATGTTGTTCATTCTGATATGTCTTATTAACTACATAATGTGGCCTCACACTAGGAACATACTATGATTTCTGACCATGATGATTGACACACAATACAAGGAAGCATGTATCTACAGATCTTAGTATGTTTAATATTTCATTTCAGTGTACAGAATACTAGACAGATGGTGCAAGTATCTGTTACCCTAGTTTTTTAAAGCTGATACATACATCATCTGGTGAAAGATGATGCTGAAATCAAACTGACTGCTGTTATGGCAGTAGAAGTTCACTAATATAGACATTGTGAGACATGTCACAGGCTGTTTCTTCTGAAATCCATATTAATAACTTGAATCTTTCTCCTTCCAAGTGGTTCACTTTACAAACAGTTGTCTGCACCTGAATTTGTGTGTGCCTTATCCTTACAATACTGTGCAGCTTGCATAAATCATGAACCGGATCATGATGTAATGTCTTATTTTCCCAGTAACTTTACCCCTACTAAATCCAAATCTTTTCATGAGCGTTATATTCTCATATGCATGTACCATTTTGATATGTTCCATATTCTGGTCATTAATTAGATGTATAAAATTTATTACAGACCATCAAAATTGCGCTTTGGTTTTATGATGTAATTTTATTATTGTTGTAATTACTATATTGTGACCACCAACATATTTTGGCCAATCGTTTGGCTATCTTGAAGGTGATACTTGCAAGAATACAAATATGTTATATTTATAGTGTGTCCTCCTCAGTTTTGATTAAAATTCTAGTTAAGTGATAAAACAGTGATGTGTACAATGTTAGAAGTTAAAAATGATTTTCTATAGTATGGTAAAAACCATAAGCCTACTATGTACATCACTTCACAAAACCATACTCAGACAATCTTTTTAACCTCTAATATTTAATACCACACCATTATACCACATAACCAGAATTTTAACCAAAACCATATGATTTTAAATGTGAAGTGATCCTGACACACTATAAATATAAATATATTTGTATTCTTGCACCTACCTTCTAGAAGATGGCCACGTGAGTGGTGGAAACTTTTTTTTGATCACTGTGTAATAAAATTACATCAAAAAACCAAAGAGAATTTGCAGGTCTTTAATAAATATTATACATGTACCATATTTCCCACATGCAAAACACACTGTTTGACCGACAGTATGCCCCTGTCAATCACAGTACATCATATTTTAGAAAAAAAATTCTGCTTTCTTCTTCCTGCATCGTTATGAATAGGTGTGTCTTATGTACACTGAGAAATACAGTGATTTTGTATTTTTTGCTTGGAGTAGGCGACATTCTGTAGCTATACAAAACAACTGGTAGTTTAACTAATGTATATTCTAATTGTCACCATTCTGAAATGTAGAGGAGTTAGTATATTTAATTATTGTTCTTGCATATTCTCTAATTAATCATTTTATTTCTTCCACAAAAGCCTGTCAGTGTAGCTTGTTTGTTTTAGTGTTATCTGAACTACATTGCATTGATCCACAGGAATGATACATTTTGTTGTTGTATCATTACAGGTCAAGATGACAACAAGGGCATGAGAGATGGTCCCCCCCAACTAACACCACCTCCTCCCCCTCAATCCAATGAACATACAGGACAGCAGCCCCCAACACTGGAACCTTACATTACACCACTCCCCAGCAAGGTAGTGATGAGCAAGGGTAGTAAGAAATGGTTGGGTGATCCCAGCCCCTTGGAAGCTTCCAGACCATTGCCTGAGAAGAGCCCTCTTTATGACCTGGATGATGAGAAGGAGCCAGAGGACAGTGTAGCTATGAATGTATCAGAGCCAGAATGCCAGAAGACACCTCCACCCATTTACCGACAGCCTGAGTCATCATCCAATGCGAGTTTGTTAGTGGAGGCAGCACTGGATGCAGCAGAACGTGACATTGACATATCTGGGGTTGTGACTTCTCCCACAGTCATCACAGCAAGTGACAAACAGAACAGTGAGCCCTTGTACCCTCATCACTTAGTGAATGGACATCTGGCACCCTCACCTTCCTCTCCTGCTGACCATATGGACAGCTACACTCTGCAGTCTCCTGCAACAACTCCAGATCCACAGGAGGGCTCCCCTTCAGGTCACTTGCAGCAACTGGAGGGCTATGCATCCCCACCACGCATGCATTACAGCATGCACCATCAAGAAGACCTCATCTCACCGGCCGAAACACCACATCCTGCAGGCTACATGCATCAGTCTGAAGAGATGTCACCTGACAATGAGCGAGGTGGTCACATGGAGGGCTATAGTCCCCACTATGAGCTGCACCATCAGGTGGCCACTGACAACCTGTCTAGTGATGAGGGGGAAGGGGCACAGAACTTAAGCCTGGGTCTCAAGGAGAAGGCAGGACTAACACTTGATCTGGCATACAAGCAATATGAGGTATTGGAAGAACTTCGCCCTGGCTTTGAGCCACTTCTGGTGGGCTCCACAGAGCTGCAGGGCCTTGACATGTCTGCGCGCAGCTACCATCATGGGAACTTTGGCTCTCAGACTGTGTCACGCTACCATCACACAAGTGTACTGTATGATATGGCAGCAGGTGGTCCAGAGAGGCAGAGTGTTGACCTCAGTATGACCAGTCGAGTGGGCAACGGATACACTTCTCCCCCACCTCCTCCCCCTTACTCACACTCTGAAGTGCTGCGTGTTGTAAGCCTGGACCTGTCACGTCACCACCCTCATCACCCCCACCATCAGCTGTCTGTGCCCCGTGCCATGACACCTTCTCCCGCCCCACCTGGCACTCCCAACCATGTTGTCCCAGAAATGAACCGAATGTCCACTGTCAGTAACCAGGGATTAGTGGACCCAGGCCGCATCTTGTCTCCACCTCCACATACCAGCTATCAGACCTACCCCCTTTCACCCTCCCCATACCATCGCACACCTCACATTGCCTCTACATCTCCTTCTGCATACCATCACTACTCAGGGTACTACTAGGGAGCTGGGAATACTCACTTTCATATTGATAATTAAATACGGTTTAAAAAATTTCCTGCAAATGGAATTCAACTCATATTGTGGTGGACTGATGATAAGTTTAGATTCAGTGTATGACATAAATGTTTCTGAGTGCATATATTATTTGTGTTATTGGACATGCTTCCAGAATGTTATGTGTTCATCATCAGAGAGAATGTTGCAATTTCTTAATTTCTAGTATTACTTTAATCACTTCTACTACTACCACTACTACTACTACTACTACTACTACTACTACTACTACTACTACTACTACTACTACTACTGCTACTACTACAACTACCACCACCACCACCACCACCACCACCACCACCACCACCACCACCACTGCCACTGCCATCACCATCATCATTACTATTATCACTTTTTCTTCTTCTTCTGCTTCTTCTACTTCCTCCTCCTTTTCTTCTGCTTCTTCTTCTACTTCCTCCTCCTCCTTTGTTCTTCTTCTTCTTCTTCTTCTTCTTC
>Ga0123355_10005371_pt1 | contig 18732 bp, 12 predicted proteins | sample TergutEmb28metaG_3_FD_89872 | JGI IMG/M metagenome (GOLD analysis project Ga0123355, IMG submission 89872) | Embiratermes neotenicus P1 segment gut microbial communities from Petit-Saut dam, French Guiana - Emb289 P1 | ecosystem: Host-associated > Arthropoda: Insects > Digestive system > Gut ... | reverse complement strand
CTGCTTAGTTTTTTCTTGGCACTAACCATCTGACAGCCAGGCCACCATACTATGGATGCAAAAGTAATGGATGGCCTAATGATAGAGACATAGAGCCAATGAACCACCCTGGGTCTCAGGCCCCACATCACACCACAGGCCTTCTTGCAGGCCCACAGCAGATTGTAAAGGTAAAGCAGTCCTGTTACAGGCCCAGATTGGCCCACAGGGTTCCAGGAAGTTAAGGTTCCCAGATTTCATGACGGCACAGGATGGTGGTAAGGTTGTCAGCCTTACGCACTGGCCACCTTTACCCCCAGGAAATGCTCCTGGTACTCATTTCTGTTAGAGGCTGAGTTGACCCCAGGGTCATAGTGCAATTGGAAGGATTTTATGTCAATGAAAAATGCAATGACACCAGCTGGGATCGAACCAGCAACCTTCCAATTTGTAGCACAGCACCTTAACCACTGTGCTACCGTAGTCCCCCAGCAGATTTTGAGCCTTCCTCAATTTTGACATCCACGTGCTCCTTCCAAGTTAGCTGTGAATCCAGGACTATCCCAAGATACTTGACCGACACAGAGCAGCGATATTAGCACCACTTACTGTATATTGTTGCTCTTTCCATGTTCGTAATTTAGTACATATGTAATGTAATGTAGCTGTCAGCACAGAACTTTTGCAGGTCACAGAATGCATGTTCAGCAAAATTGTGATTTCGTTTCCATCAGTGGCTATAATTTATATGACTGGATCATATCAAAATAAATCCATTGTGACCAAATATGATTTTTATAATTGCAACAGCATCCTGCTGAAATTTTAATGGGCTTTATGCTGATTACACTTCAGTTTGGTTCATAAAAGTTATTTTGTATTTCATAAGATCAGTCAGTGCACCAAGCTGAGTACATATTTCTGTCTGATTTACTGTTGGACAGGTATTCCAATTAAGACAACAATGGACAACACTACCACTGTTCAGTATGCAGGATTAATCAGTCAGCTCTCAGACAAAGCAAGAAGTGTGGTTCGAGATCTTGATCCCACCAATGACCTCACATTCCTTCGCATTCGTTCCAGAAAACATGAAATAATGGTGGCTCCTGGTAAGAGTAGGACATAGAAATATGCATTTAAAATGTATCTTGGAAAAAATTGTAACTATGAAAACATAAATTAGTGATACCATTTTTTAATTCTTTGCAGATAAAGAGTTCATTTTGATCGTCATTCAGAATCCAACAGAATGAAGTTATAATGCACATGCTGTTTCTGGAACGTGTACAGTGATTGCTTACTGTGTGAAAAAAGTATCTTGTTAGTATGAAATATGTGAAGTTCCACACGGTTTAATATCAAGATTTAATTGTATACATTGTACATCTTGCACATAACAAAGAAAGAGTATCAAGTGGTCATCATCAAACTGAATCATAGGTTCACATTTCAGAGGTTGTGGATACCTTTGAAGTATGAAGTTTAAGATCACAATACCGGGGTGCCGGTAAGTCCTTAGCCCGACCAGGACGGAAACGAGCTCAGAAGCATGTCGGGGACGCACGCGATTTCAACAACATCGAGATGCGAGCTATCATCAAGTTTTTTTTTTCCCTGCAAGGCAAGGCGCCGAAGCAAATTCCCACCATTCTGACGGAAACATCAGCTTGTTTCCTTCCTGGTTGGGCTAAGGACTTATCAGCACCCCTGTACTACACTATCGTAAGAGAACAATGTATTAAATTGTGTATGTCTGTACTTTTAAAAGTAGATCTATTGCTTATAATTTCAGTGCACAATGTCAAAATATTTATTATGTAGCACGTTACAGTGACAGACATTACCACATGAACACAGAGTACTGTATGCAGCATTGTTTTATTGGACCCTAAAAATATTACACATTTTTGGTGATAAGCTGCACTTAGCTGTGTACAGTATATAGTTTATAACTAAAATATTAACCCTTTAAAATAAACAGCATTATTTCCAAACATGATGCCTTCATCTAATCTCCTTGGTTCAGAGGGAAAATTATTGTTGTAGTAGAATATACAGTATAATTCCATACTGCGACTCACACTCAACTGAACAGGTGCCAAATCATCTAATATTCTGGATTATCAGGTAGTACCTATACTGATATAATTTGTTACAGATAGTTTCTTGATAGTGCTCCTATACTTGGGCTCTACAACTAATCAGGGGAGTATTCTATTTGGAAATCTACTTCATCTGCAGGTTCAGGGTCACCAGGGCTTTTCTGGAGTCTTCATAGGAATGGGTGAAGTTGGAGACAGGGGTGCAGGAAATACCACAACATTTGATGTGCAGAAACTCTTGGAGGCCTTTTTTAACATGTCCCTGAGATATACATGTAGATTGCACTTGCTTTCACGGTAGTAGTTCTTACCCTTTGTTGTGGTGGGCTGGTTTGCCATTTTGTAGAACTTATGAGCCTCCATCATCAGGGCGAAGTGAACACCTCAAACTACAGCATGAGTATTGCCCTTTGTGATTTTCTGAAGGATGAACAAATTAGGGTAATCTTCTAATGCACACAGTCAGATCCGAATGTTCCTTCAAAATTCTTGGATCTGATTACTCCTTAATGCATCATCATATCCTTACAGGAATGGAATCCACAGCCACACCAATGCCAAACCCCCAAAGCTCATGTACTCAAAGTATACAAAAATTACAGCAATACATTTTGTGTGATGTGGAAGTCAATTATTCCTTGTCCCTCAGCTACTAGAAGGGGGCTAGCAATCTGTTGTGCAAAGTCTTGCTGCATGGACAAATGGATCATGGTCTAGTCACAGCATGCTAATTGGTAGGAAGGAGTGTCAGTAATTACCAAGGATGAACTGAAAGAATATTTATGATATGAAGTAATGTAGAACTTATGTCCAATATGTCTAGTGTTCCACATCAACACATTCCTTTCTCTTTTGTTTCTGTTCTTTCCTTTTAATCTTTTTAATAAGTTCATCATTTTTTCTTCTGTCCAGATCCTCACACACGACACATTCACACTTAAAACTGCAACCCAAACCAAAAAACTGTATCACAGTTACCACTTCTTGGAAATGACTTCCATGTATACTGACTTCCTTGATTTCAATATGATTATGAAGAAAACATTCAAAGGACAGGAACAGCTCTCAAGCCAGCTCTGTCTTGTTGGCATCACCTTGGAAAATATCCTCTTGAAAATGCTTATACATGAGAAAACATACTTTTGAGACTTTTACTCTTGTGTATAACTACGCCTTTACATAAACCTATAAATGACAAACTACACTTCACTGGGAAGCCCATGATCTTCAGAAGCACAGATTCCATATGCTTTTGATAAATTTCTGTATACAATATTGCTACTGACTAGCAGTCATCCTGAATTAACTGTGGTAAGTCCCATTTGTTCTCATGATTATGTATAAACATGGGTCAGCAGAAAAATGTACTGCAGTAGAACATACACATTTTACAGTGTATGGCTTGCAGTTTTGCATACCTCACTAGCCTTGGTGTTCATTTACTGCAAATAACATCTTGTTGCAAAGCTAATTACACTAAGATATCACACTGCGTGGTCACATATAGACAAAGTGTTTTCCATATTGAAAATGTTTAAAGTTAGTCTTATACCTTGATGATATAAACACAGAGGTTTTATTGCTGGACTACTTGCCATAGAGTGCATGACAGTGTCAACGCACAGCAATCAATGATACCACCTACTCTGCATTACTCAGTCCAGCAATAAAAAAATCCCCCCTGTCCCCACCTTTGTGTCTATATATACAATGTCATGCACTGAATGTTTCATGTGATGATCCATCATTTCATTGGTTATTTGACAAAGTTCAATTTTGGATCATCTAAGGTAGGGAAGTATATATGCATAAATAAATAATACATAAGGAAACCAAATTGAATTCCCTCAGAATGTGTAATGTAGAAATTAAATTACAAATCAGTAATTTGGAAAGTGGAAGGGGAGGACTGGCAGGCAGCCTTTCCATTACACATTCATTTGTACTTTGGTAAGTATTCTTTTAACACCACATAAAATCTATTCTTTAAATAATAAAATTATGATACTACTGGATTTGCATAAGAAATACAAAACACTCTAAGGCTTCCTTTGTACACTGTTGGGTAAATCTGGAAAAATCTTCAGTTTTATGCTTCTCCAGGTTTGAAACCCAGTCTTTAAAAAGGCACAGAAGTTACATAATGATCAGCCTGATATCAGTAATAAAAATCTCATTTTAAATATCACATTGATATACACGTCTACGTTTTCAAAACAAAAAGCTGCCACACTCAACAAGAATCAAATCCCTTTTACAGTACAGCAATCAGAATCACACACCACTGGATCAATTTCAGTAATTTCACTGTACTATGAAGCACACAATTTCAATAGTGGAGCACAGAAAAAATGCAAGAAAATAAGATTTTGCAGGGACTCAAATTCAACTGTCAAATGTATGCATGAAAAATACAATTAGTTGATCCAGTAGATTGTAATCCTTGTTCCAGCAGAAGAATGCTGAAAATATAACATACTAGATGAATCAATTGTCTGCACACAACAATAACAAAAACAGAAATATTCAGACCCAATAACAACCTATGAAATCCAGCTTTATGTTAACAGATCTCAAACTCAATGACTTATCTGCAATAACAGCAAATTAATAACATAAAAAAACGAAATTATTTTAAACATTAGTTGTGTTGTACTATGACAACACTATTCTAGCCAAAAAGGAACTTGGATAAATAACACCAGTACAGACCCAGATCATGACATTTTTTTTGTTAGGTATTGTATCAAAGATTTTTCACTTGAGGGCAGGTACACAATCTTGAAGGGTTACTGGAGCCTGATGTAACATTTTTGTATTTCAGTAATACGGAGTATATAATATCATAAAAATAGTACTCGATCAGACATACGCTGCAAGATTTAGTTCCTTCAGGTACCAAGGGTACCTAAGAAAAGCATATGTAGGCAGGTCTCGTATGCCAGGGTTACATTACTAAAAAAATGCACAAATCGAACACAAAATTCCCATTTAAAACAGTCTATTGCCTGGGGGTTAGGGGACTGACAACTTCATCATCTGTAGATTGTGACTATACCATTAGTGGACATATGGACCTGGGGAGAGTATATATATGTATTGCATTTACAGTATATATACATTGCTATAGAGTATACATACTTTTCTATTCAAAATATTTATGTTCTAATGCAGTAAAAATGTTTCAAGACCCACATCCACAGTTTTTTGGTACAGTTCATTCTGATAGGTCTATGGAAGTAAGTGGGTCTAACACAGTGGCATATGTCAACAATTTGTTCGACTTATTACGTCTATTTTCTCCTCACTACGACTTTTGCCAGTTTTTCAATTGGATTGCACTAGGTGATGTAGATTTATGTTTCTCACCCATGTTTGTAAGAAAAGCCAGTGCTACAGAAGAGCAAACTAGATGAACCATGTGATTATATATCACCAACGTAATCCATCCATACACATGACTGATAGCATGAAAGTGACATCACTTTCTGCTAGCCTCCAACAGAAGACAAGTGTGCCCATGGATTGTCTATGCCAAATTGCGTTAAACTGAAATTTATCATGTAAATGCAAAAAGTGGTGTACATTTTCAAGCCATTTCAGAGCAAAATCATGCAAAAAGAAACTGCGTAAAACGAGACCTGCCTGTACAGTAAAGGCTGTGACATCTGGCATTGAAACATCCAGAAAACTTTATTAACCAGGAATGTGCTAAAGGGGCCATTACATTTCACTATTCCATCAACTGGCAACACACATTATGACATGATAAATTTATGTAACCAACAGTTCAGAATACACATGTAGTTTAGTGTTGCAAATATGATTAAAATAGTGAAATTCTTTTGGGTTCTTTTTAAATATAAATTACATACATACAGTGTTATGCATATAGTCATGAACAGGGAAGAGAAAGTGCAGCAGGCAAATTAGAACAGCCTACCAAGTAACAAATTAAATGGTTAGGTCTGTTCACAAGGTTGCTAGGTGCACTAAGACTAGTATTTGGGATGAAGTTCAAATACCCAGAAAATTACATATCCAGCAATCATTTCATCCCAAATGTTGTGGGTATCATGACTTTTACTCTGTGTGTGTGTATATATATTTATATCCCTGTGAATATATGTGTGTATAATTCATAGCAAGCACAACATTACAAAAATCTGTAATAATGTCACAAAAATTGGTACCATGGATACAAGTGGGCTGACTGTGGATTTTTTTTTGTTCAGTCTCATGTTATTTCTGCCAAATGACCACAGATAACAACTGTACATAAAGGCTGAGATAATGACAGGCACATGTACATTCAGGTTGTATGGGATGTGGCATCCTGTAGTTTATTACATATGTACCCTGAAGATGGAGGCAGATGGCTCCTCTTGGTACCTATCTATGAAATAATCATAGAATCACAGCCCAATAGCATTCAGTTTTGAAAGTTTAGGGTGTATATGTCCCTCTACAGTTAAAAAAAATATTATATACTGTATTTATCCAAACATAAGATGACCCTGCATAGAAGACAATCCACCTTCAGGAAAATTGCAAGTTGAGTCTCAGCCACAACCCTTGAACTGTTCTGTGGTGATATGTTAACCCTTTGATCAGCAGTTATATAAGCTGTTCCCTCTTGAGATAGGATTACACACTTATTGTATTGAACGGCATAGTTTAAAAGTGCACAGTACATATTATCTGTTGAAGTGGTATGGCAGGGTAAGGATATCAATATCAGATTGGTTGGGTAGCTTTTGGCCCTTTACCACGCAAGCTTTCGATTAATCCGTCTTGTTACTTGTATACAGTTGGTTTTAATATACATGTGGTGTAGTCTTATGTTGGCTTTTAGGATTATAAGTAACTGATATGGTTATCAGCTGCTTGAATGGCAGATACAGTACATTCTTGTAAAAAGGACTTTGACAGTAAAGGAACAGTAAAGAGCTGTTTTCAGACTCTGAGATGTAGCTGGAAATTCAGCAGACTACCCTTGCAGTTGGCCCTTTTGTAACTTTCATATTTAATCAGATTGGTATTGGTGGTTCTGGCCAAGTAACCACACAAGTTTTCTGAGACCTTGTGACGTTTTTGCTTTGTGCCCGTGTTTTCTCATCATCATCATCATCATCATGAGAGCTTTATCTGCTTTTGCATTTTTTCAGTTACTAAATAATATGCTTTGTTTATCAATATTAAACATAGAATATGTAAAAATATGATAACATTGCAACAGCAAACAGGTTGCTACATAAAGATGTCATCATTAGTTGAAACATTGGTTATGCATAGGGAAAGCAAGAACATTACGTGTCAAGAGGCTAATATTGTGTAGCCTCTCCAACAGTACACTAGCACTGGCCACAATGTTATAGTGCCCACATGGGCTGTTTTAAGAATAGTAAGAAATAAAAGGCTTATGTCTAGAATGTGAGGTAGGAGATTCTCATTTATAATTATAATTAAAGCTACTGCATCCACACTTTTGAAAGTGTCTCGTTCTAATTTAATATGGTGATGGGACTGTAGCTACATTATAGTTGAGCCTTGTAGTTATAGTTCCCTAGTTGTAATATTGGTACCAGTTCACAGGTATCTTTCAATCCATCCATTTCCCAGCAGACACAGCATAATTTAAAAGCATGTAAATTATCACTTTTCCCTTGATACTTGTAGTGTTACAAATGGAGGTTGCTTAACTGAAAATTTGTCTAAATTCACTTCAGCAGATAGAACTTTTGTAAAAAAAACTTTAAAGTGAAACTTATATAAATCAGAATCCTGTAATACAGTCAGAGGTACCTGACCAAACAAAGAACAATTGAAAAGTAGGCAAAATTTTGAGTTGGTGGATCATGTTTTGAAAACAAAACATTTGTGTTAGCTGAGGCAAATTCAACACAATGCAGGTGAAAGAACCTTGATGGTTTTACCTACCAATGAAATTTGCTTTTTGTGTATTCTGAGACTGAGTTTATTCATCAAGCATGAAATGTGGGCTCCTTTACTGGGGACCCCAGAAGATATGTTAAGCAAGGCTTCAAAATGGGCATCTGCTTCCATAGGGGCCCTGCTTTTGGGGACCATGGAGGGGTGCTTCTTTCTTAGGGACTTCTTATTTAGAGGAATTTTTATGATGTTTTGCGAGATATGCAAAATGCCCTGTAAACAGGTATCTCTCTCCACAGGGACCCTGTTGGGGAACCTGGAGGGGGTTCATTTGCTGGGACTTTTGAGAGAAAAGGAAAAGTATATCTCAGTTCCTCTCTTGGACCCAGAGGACATTAACATTTTAAGTCTGGGGGCCATCTGGAACTTTAGTAAAGCAACAGGGCTCCATAAATTGATATGGGATGCAAAGGGCCCACCTCTAAGGCCTAGGTGCATCGGGAGCGTAAGGATTTGAACGCAGTGTTAATCAATCAATGAATCAAGCGTGAAATGTCTTCGTCTTTTTTGTTTTCTGTGCTTAATTTTGGCAAAGAATGTAATATTCATGGATGCTGCTGAAAAGTAAAGTATAAAGATAACTGTGTGTAAATCCTACCTGTATTTTAAGATGGAAAAAAAAAAAAAATTATATGAAACAAAAATCCAAGTAGAACATGTTTAACTTTGTCAATGATTACAAGGTCGCCCCCCTCCCCCCCATTTTTTATGACAAAAAAATTTATATGAAAAAAAAATCCAAGTACAACATGTTTAACTTTGGCAATGATTACAAGGTACCCCCACCCCCATTTTTCTGATGCCAAATAAGAAAAAAAAATGTCATCCTATATTTGTGTAAATATGGTAGTTGGTAGGGAAAACAAATAAAACATTGATATTTATCCATGGCCATATACACACCGTTCCACCCACTCCACTTCATATTTCTCTACTTCGAGTACCATTTATGAGTACACAAACATATACAGACACACACACACACATAAACTTCCCAGTGAGGGCTAGTGGATTTTGGCTTCACATTTGCGTCTGTGTATGTAAATAAATATAACAATACAACGGATCATTTACCATGCAATAGATTACGCTTTACTAAACCATTTTAATAAACATATACACACACACAGCCAGAGGAAGTACCTGTTCTTTGCCTGGCACATTGTCGTGTTCTTTATTAATAGAAACACAATTTGCATGTGAATTGAAAGAAACAGCTTCCTGATTACGGCACTGGGACTGAATTGAAGTCTATTCATGCAATTACAAAATAAATAAATATTCAGATATAATATAATAAATATTACATGATATAAAGATAAGGAATTAAATTACACACTCATACAGCTGATAAAACTTGGAATGAAGAAACTCCTGAAACTCTGCCCCAATACTCTCACAACATCTTAACCTTTCTCAGCACAGTTGCTACTGTACATGCCACAGGTTTTCATATTAACAAACTCAGCATTTTGCCATCAGAGTGAATTCAGGGACTTCATGTATTTCCCAGAATAAATATGCTTTATTTTGCTATAACATATGCACTAAATGGTCACTGTAAAAGGACATTCAACTTGTTCTCTTTACGGATAGGAACTGAATATGGAAAAAAATATCATGATCACATACTCTCCATTAGATCCACAACAGGAAATGTAAAAGTTACATTTCATACGTATTTCAAAACACTTTCTAATGACAAGCCTTTAAATGTTTAATCTTCAGCTTCTAAGTTATCTGAGTATTCTGCTAATGAGACATGTGAATCATTGTGGTTGGTTGGTGACTCAATAGGGATTACTGGAGAAATTCCTTTTGGATGAAAATAGAGATAATATAAAATCATAAACACAATTCCCACTATAAAAGGCACAATTGAGAATATGAGCAGCGGTAGAAAATACCAAGTATTTTTGACTTTAGGAGATGCCTTACTGGCCCACATCACAGCCGAACACAAGTTTTCTATGAAACAAACCATATAATACAGTGAATATCTTAAACGAGTCCTGCCTTCACTAGGTGTGATATAAGTGAAAATGTAGACTAAACCCAACGTCGCTGCAAAGAGAATTTCACCTGCCTGTTCCTTCTTTGTAGCACCATTAGGTGATGCTGTGCAGAAATTGGTTCGATCCAGCACGGACAGACAAACAGTCATAATGATCCAGTGCACAGCACATGCCACTGCTGTCCATAGTGGAAACAAAGTTGCCACAGCACTTATTGACAGTATACGTGAAACTGGAAATAAATACAAATAAAATCATTTGACATATAAATTACAATGTGAATAAAAATCCAACAGATGCAACAGTATGCAGATATTTATTCACTGCAAAACTGCTCTACATGTTTCAGGTGTCACAGCACCCGTCATCAGGAGTATTAAAAACTGCATCCATAGCCACTGGTACAGGTCATACTACTTGTACCGCTATGGGACTGGTCCCAATCAGACCACACTGGAGGGGAGTAGCGGTACAAGTAGTATGACCTGTACCGGTGGCTACGGATACAGTTTTTAATACTCCTGATGATGGGTGCTGTGACACCCGAAACATGTAGAGCAGACTTACAGTAAGTAAATATCTGCATACTGTTGCATCTGTTGGATTTTTATTCACATTGAATTACGATGCACGGAACCACTAGCTTAAAAAAAATATAAATTACAATCACAGAGCAATCAACTAACTTATGTAATGTTAAACATAAAGATTTTATCCTAATGTATACTCCATTTGCAAAGACATGCACTTGTTGAATTTACCTTCAAATTAAAATCATATTAATGCATGGTCGTACATTATTTAAAAACTGATAATGCCCAACAGGCAAACATTACACATGCCCATAAGAACATGAAGGAGAAATTACATAGAACCAAAGCCTCCATTTGTTTTAACAGAATGTGCAGATCTAACCATCTAATACCCAATTACATTAAAATCACCAACAATGGTCACAACAATGTGTCATCACCTACATTTCTTAGTTTTATCTTCATATCAAATCTAAACAAGCATTGTTACTCTCCAGACCTGTACGGCTGCCAACTCAACCACTTCACTCTAGTTTCAACATTTTCCTTAACAGCATCAATGGTGTAAAGGTAAAGGTCACCCTATAACAGGCTACAAAGGCCCAGAGGTGGAGTAGAAGTATAGCTCCACTCTTGCTTTAACCTTGGTGCTAGATGGAGGTTGGTGGTCAATGCCACGCCCTGGGTGCTTTACCCCCAGGAAAGACCCGGTACCCATCGTATTGGAGGCTAGTTGGGCCCCAGAGCAGGTCTAGATGGGTGCCGAAAATCTCGGCACCACCAGGATTCGATCCCCGGACTGTCCAGCCCGTAGTGAGTCACTATACTGACTGCACTATCCTGGCCCACAACATCAATGGTGTGAAATCCAGAAATGATCCTCATGCTGTTTTTTTAAAAAGAAGTGTGAGTCTGGTAACTTAAAACACACACCCTGCGGTCTTCTTTAATTTCAACTTGACAGGTTACATACTGTTCACTGAAACTGAACACTGACAGAATTCTAAGAAAGGGGATTGTAGTAAAGAAAGAAATAACAGACAGCATTAGTGCTAAATCATACCTGTTACCATAAAGTGCCACATGAACTGCATAAATGTGCCTGACCAAGATATATTGTCTTTATCTTCCTGAACAAATCGAACAGAACGATGATACGAGGCCATGGACCACGCCATGCTAAGTAATGAACTGATGATGGAACCAGCTTGATGCAACCCTACAAAATATGACCTGACAGTTACTGAAAATATGAGAATAAATGCTTGTGTGTGTGTGTATACACAGTGTGTCTAAGTATGGTGACCACTTAGCTGCTTACAATATCTTGAACTAAGTATATAAACAGTAAAGGTAAAATACAGATAAAGTTCACACTAGAAGTGACCATGAAGGTTCAGGGGGGAAGTAGAGTTATAGCTCTGTTCTTTCTTTAACCTTGGCATTTGATGGAGATGGGTGGTCAACGTCATGCACTGGCTTCTTTACTTCCAGGAAAGACACACAGTACCCATTATGAAGGCAGGATGCACCCCAGGGCCAGTCTGAATGGCAGTGGAAAACCTTGCCCCCACCAGGATTCATTCCCTGGACTGTCCAGCCTGTAGCAAGTTACTATACTGACAATGCTATCCTAGCCCACACTATACATATCACTTTAACAAATTAATCTGTAGACAGGCCTGGTTAAAAGTCATCGTTCCATTTTCTTCACATAAAATCAGTTTCTGTTGTGCCAAGCAGAAGACATTGTGTGGGCATATACTACAACACTCACACATGGTCGTGATATTGCAAACTTCTTTCTGTGTCATAAACATAGAATGTTTTCAGCAGGTGGAAATATTAGCATTTCCAATTTTACATATTCAAGTGAAATATGATGCTTAATCAGACAGGCTTTTGGCTTATCACTCATTTTCAGCAGCAGTTACAATCTTGTACACAACCAGGCTAATGCCTCATCTCCATCTAGAGTCAAGGATAAGAGTGAATGGAGCTACACCTCCACTCCCCCATATGCCTTCTTGGCAACACTGGGACACACATACCTTTCACTGTCCAATAAGAGAGACATATTTTTGTGTGTGAGGTCTTAAAAAATATACACTACAGCCTTATATGCTTATTATATTTTTAAAAATGCATTAGAACTCATGTTTGGTTTTTGTAGATTTCATGTTTTCCCTCATTTAACACTGACTCTCAAGCCCACTTAGTTCAATGTTAAATATAACCCTTTTAATATTTTTGTCATGAGAGGGTCCAAACCCACTCCCCCCCACCCCCCAAAGAAACTTTATACAAATATTTTACTGTAATCATGATACAACACTGCTGAGTCATGAAACACATAGATGTATGAATGTTCCTTAGGTAAAAATGTTTTCAGTGTGGGAATCTTCAACTTCTATGACTTTGTACAGAACAAAACAACAAACTGTTGCAGATAACACTTTTTCATCAATGGCACCAATAATGCCTTTGATTCCAGCATGTAATTCTTCAAACGCAAGTTACTGCTGTAGAAACAATTAAAAAAAAAACAAGGAAAAGGGTAATTTCAAAAACATGGACATGGGAACATGTCAGCCATGACCAAAAGAGGAAGAAGGAGAAGAAAGAAAGAAGAAAAGATGATGAAGAAGGAGAAGAAAAAAGAAGAGGAGGAAGAAGAAAGAAGACAAGGTAGGAGAGGAAGAGGAAGAAGCAAAAGAGGAGGAAGAAGAGGAAGATGAACAAGAAGCATAAGAGGAAGAATCAGAAGAAGAAGAGGAAGAGGCAGAAGAAGAAGAGGAAGAAGAAGAAAAAGAAGAAGAGGAGGAGGAGGAAGAAGAAGAAGACAGGGAAGAAGGAGGAGGAGGAGAAGGGAAAGAGGAAGATCAAGAAGCGACATGGATCGACGTTATTCATAAAATTAAATGTCCAAGAAGCATGATCAACACTACATTTGCAATCCTATGGCCTTGCAAGCACAAGCCCAGAATTCTAACCCATGAGCTAAACACATAAACGGGTCTGTAAGAAGGAAACATAGGCCTTACAAGTTCTAACTGGAACACTGTGTTGCTGTTTTTAATTTTGCCATATTCTATCAAACTTCTTAACTGACCTACTTGTTACTGTGTTACTAAAAGCAATATGATCCTAAATTTTGCTGCGACACCCTTAGCAAAAGAGTGGCACATGCTTATAGCAATACCACTGTCACCATTACTTTAAAGTATACATAAGAACTACGCTCTTACACGACAAGTAGTGATAATTCCTTACCGATGACATTTCAGGACAATCAATAGGTCCCATCTTCAAGGGTCAAGAATCCAAGAAGAATGCTAGTAATCCAAATATGCAGTTTAAATTGGGAGGGGAGTAGGTGGTGTAAAGTTCTCAGTAGCGCAGTGCCAGCAGGTGATGCTGGTGGGAGAGGTGTGGGAGTAGTGTAGTCACTCATGTAGTCAATCAGTGTTACTCTGAGACCAGTGCAGGACAGGGAGACAATGGAAAACATATATATAGTAAAATAAAAGTTCACCCTAGAAGAGGTCATGAAGGCCCAGAGGGGAATAGACTATAGCTCTAATCTTTCATTAACCTTGGCACTAGATCCAGATCACCAATTATCCAGATCAGCTTGGCCCTTCTGGTAAATTTGTCGAGAATTCTATAAAACTAACTTGCCTTAAAATTACTGGATAACAGATCAAGTAAAGGACAGTGTTATAGCTTCTAGAACTTCACATCAGGTGTGGTCGAAAGGTAAGATGAGGGTACGTAACGTAAACAGTACAGCCAAACTTCAAACTGCCAATGTAGCCTATTTTCAAAGAAAAATCCAATTATCTGGATTTTCTGCACATCCGGAAGGCTTTCCATACCAATTAATCCACATTAGTGGAATTCTACTGTATATGAAATAAAAGGAACCAAAGAAATATAGGAAGGAAAGAAGAATTTGGTAAATAATTAACTGAAACAGAGAGAGAAACAAAACCTAAAGTAGGAACCGACGTGAAAATGGAGATGAAAAGCAGACAGTAGATAAAAAGAAGGAAAAAAACTGCCAGAACCCATGCGGGAAGAAGGGTTCAGTAGATCCAGCAAGAGTTCTACCGTAAAGCAGCATTAGGTAATGGTACTGCCATTACAACACAGGGGAGGAGGAAGGACTGCGTGGCCCTACAAAGGGCAGTAAACTAGTCACCACTACTGAGGGGGCCATCTACTTTCTTGGAGGAGGCGAATATCAGGATTCCATGACCCGCTTAAAGTCAGGCCATCTTCCCTCTGCATATTGTTTGGGTGAAGCTCCGACTCAGTTGCCCCCCTCATTAATGGGTCCATTTAATCAGGTACAGGGGAGAGGATCTGTGTGTCTTGTAACTTTATGAGGTGACATGTTAAACCTAAGATCTGTCACTGCCAATTTGTCTGGATGTCCAAGCCTTATGTGTCAGTGATGTTTCTTATTCTGGTCTCTAACAGACTGACCATCCTGTCCATTGGATACCTGGCCACACTCACAGGGTATGCGGTATACCCCCAGTGTCCTCAGTCCCAGATTGTTCTTCACCAGATGGAGGAACCTGGAGATCTTCCTAAGTGGAAGGCCAACACTCTTGATGTTGTCTTTAGCCAACATTCTCCTGAGGCAGCCATAAGTCATCTGGACATATGGAAGAAGAGCAACTGAGGAGGCCTAGTCATTAGACTTCCAGATTCTAACCTCCTGGTTGAGGGCATGTTGTATCTGCTTAAATCTATACCCATTTTCCTTGAAAATGGTCTTGAGGAATTCCAACTCAACATGGAGGCTTTCCTAGTCACATAGCCCTGGCTCTGTGCATCAAGTTTGCAAGAACAGCTTGTATGTTGGCAGGATGGTGATGTGATCCAGGGTTCAGGTAGATATTTGTGTGTAGGTTTTCAGTAGACCTTGTGACCCAGGGATCCATCCAGTATCCCATATGTGTCGATGTCAAGAAAAACGAGGTGGCCATCCTTCACCTCCATGGGGAATAGTATATTCCTGTGAAGGCCATTCAGATGGTCAAGAAACCTCTCCAGCTTCTCTGTTACATGTGACCAGATGACAAAAGTGTCAGCAACAAAATGGAACCAGCACAGCAGTTTGTGGGTAGCTTGTGCTAAGGCCCTTTCCTCAGAGTCTTCCACGAAGAAGTCAGCTATGAGAGGAGAGAGCGTTAGGCCCATAGCCACTCCGTCTGCTTGTAGAATTGTCCACCTGCATCAACCCTATTGGCTGGCACCATGCTACTCAGAACTTAACACTGCCCACACCCCTAACTATACAAACCACACACTAGGGTAACCAGTTTTCTTGGATTCTTGACCTTAAACATGGCACTGAAAGGTTTTCCCAAAATGCTGGCAAGGAATTACCACTATTTGCTGCACAAAAGCTCAGAAGGGCACAGTTCTCATCTATTTCATTGTAGAAGCCTGAAATCATTCATAAATCTACATGTTTAAAACTGTATCTTTAGCTTCCAAAGTCCCAGCAGTTGGTGTTCCTATATTAAGCAGATGTCACCAGCAACATATATCTTACATATGCCTTTCACTATAGTTACGATGGACTAACACATTACTAGTGCATTACTAGTGCAGAACACATAATTCTACACATACACTGGATGCATTCTTAAGTCTGGTGATGAAACTACAACTGTTCAACCTCACACACTTCACACATTTGCTCATAAAAGAAGCTGTGAATGCCTCATATATTTCTCGTGTCTTGTTTCCCACAGCTAAGGCAACTTACAGTGGAAAGTTGATTCATCTCGAGTGTCAACTAGTAAAATTGATATTTGCAGAATTTGCTGTGGAGCAGCTTCTAGGAAACACTCAAACACACGCAATAATGCCACATCACTATCTTCCTTCAACATTCTTTCATAGAAACGGTGTTGGTTTTCGGTATCTTTCTGTTTCTCTGCATGTCTGGATCTTAGTGCAAAGCTCAATGAATCACAGTACCTGTATAGGAAGAGCTCAATTAAATCAAAATGTACAATTGTAATGTACAGAGTAACATTCTTATCTCTTCTCTACCCATGGCAGCTGTCACAAGATGTGCCACCAGATGCAGGCTGTGAAATAAAGCCGCTTTCTGTTTTGCTGAATCTATGAAACCTATCTATTACCTATGTATCCACCTATGAAACAATATCAAGACGTGAGTTTACCAATCAAGACTGACTGCTTAATTTATTAGGGACTGCAATTAGTAGTCACAAATATTCAAGAATCTTCTTAAACAAACAAAGAGGTCTTGTGTTTATAATCATAATTATTACCTCAGGACCGGTGCAAGTTGAAAGAGCAAAACAGGAATACGGAAAACCCATTTCCTTGATGCCATTTTCGATACTGAATTACTCTGTTTATCCATTGCATACCTGTAATGTAATCAGTTAAGTATGAATCATGATAGCAAACACTGCATCTTAAAAAAATAAAAATCTGACTATCGGTACTTACATTCTCATACTAATAATTGTGTTGACCAAGGCAGGGAAAAGAATAAATACCATTGTGAGAATAAAGTACACACTTTGACCGCTGTGAAAATAGCGGTAGGCTATATTAATATCTAAACCTACATCAATTATATGGCTAACTATTGACACTATCAGGGCAAGTATATCGAAGTTCGTAACGTGGGCATTATTTGGTACAAAATCTACACTATCTCTGGCACAATTTTTTCCTTGAACTGCTGTATCGTCTTTATTATAGCAGCCACTCTTATTGTCAATTATTAAAACTGACGACATTTTGAACAAAACTAGTATGATGTAGCACAATATCACACACACACACACATTAACTACGTACAATTACACATACTTTACAACTGTCAACCTGACATTGCAATCGAAATCGAACTTGACAAACCACAATGCCACCCCACGTTATGTACCCACGATTCATTCTTGGATGAGAACGAGGATCATGGATGAGAAATTGGGATTTCCATAGACCCAAACAGAGATATATCGCGCAGCAATATCGACACTATCGAATCGACTGTGGAATAAAATTTGCAAATGTTGAAAAAGAGGCGTGTTATTAGAAATGGCGGAATGTGTTGTGGTAAAGTTTTCTAGTGAATCTGTTAGAGTCAGGACTGAAGAAGTCGGCAACAACGTGTCCGACGAAGGTCATATTCAAACAACAGGATCTGTATTTGGCGTATATCACATAATTTGCCTCTTGTTGTCAATAACGACTTTCGCACTCGATGTTGGTTTTGATTCTTGGTTGGCATACTTTTACTATCGTCAAGGCCAAGGAGCTTATTTCGCATTGACGTTGACGTTTCTTATTTTTCCTGCCCTTATTACAACGGCATTTAGCTTGAGATGGTATGTTATTAGTATGCCTGATGTGTGATCAATATAAATCAAATGAAGAGACTCACAGAATTAATACTAGTCATAGCACTAATCTTGACCCTCCAATATGAAATTTAGTAACATTTCAAAGGGGAGCCTGCTGTTTTGGATTTAAGGTTTTCATTCATCTTCCATCTAGTATAAAAAGCATGTCTAATGAGATGGGGTTTTTGGACCTCCCTTAGAAAGATTTCTTCTTTGTAATTTATTTCATTCCTCCGACGAATATTTTAATTGCAGCAACAATTAACGAACTTGGTGTCATATAAGATATTTTCTTTGCAGTTATTTTATTTTACTTTACTTTAACTATCTTTATATCAATAAATATTACATTGTACTTCATATCTTTATATATAATTGCAACAATAATATATAGACTGCCATCACACATAATGTAGTAATGTTGTTAATCGCAAATTGTTAAATACTCGATAATGCTGACATATAGTTATATATGTACTTATGACAATTGCTAATTATCATCAAGTACTTATTATTATTGATTATTGTAAGGATCCATGGAATGTGAATAAAGACTGTATGGTGTGCATGGTGGTGTGAGTTAATGCCACACGTTTCCAATGCTAGGTTAAATGTGTTGATTGTGATCTGTTTCTTTGGTGGTAGGGCCACACGTTGTAGATGAAGTAACTTATTGCTGTGTTAACCTTTTGGCGCCGGAATTATTTTTTTAAATTTTAGCACATTCTGTATATAAAAT